>Ga0126311_10000700_pt1 | contig 15496 bp, 14 predicted proteins | sample Plot61_FD_92539 | JGI IMG/M metagenome (GOLD analysis project Ga0126311, IMG submission 92539) | Serpentine soil microbial communities from UC McLaughlin Reserve, CA, USA - Plot61 | ecosystem: Environmental > Terrestrial > Soil > Grasslands | place: USA: UC McLaughlin Reserve, Lake County...
CAGGCGATCCAGGGGACGACTGTCCTGATCACTAAGCACGACTCGCCACGGGCAGTCCTGATTTCTATTGATCATTTCCAGACTCTTCAAGAAGCTCCTCAGGCGAAACTCAATACTTTGACTCAGCAGTTCGATACTCTCCTCGAACGCATGCAGTCCCCCAAAGCGCGGCGTGGCATGGCAGCAGCCTTCCGTGCGGACAACAAGCAGCTTGGGAAGGCTGCAGTTGCTGCTGCGCGCAAACGTGCCATGGCCTCTCCGTCAAATGCGGCCGACAAAAAATTAGGTAAATCCGTAGTCGCAACTGCTCGCAAGCGTGCCTAAGAAGGCGCAGACACCGCACATTTATGTGCTTGCCGGCACTAACGGCGCGGGCAAAAGTAGCATCGCTGGCGCAATGCTTATCAAAGAAGGTGTCGAATACTTCAACCCCGATGAGGCAGCGGAGCTAATACGCGTTGCGAATCCTGGTATCACACTCGAGGAATCACAGAGCGCAGCGTGGGACGAGGGCAGACGCCTGCTTGAAAGGGCGATCAACGAACGCCTTGACTATGCTTTTGAGACCACCCTTGGCGGAAGAACGATCTCGGCGCTTCTGGAAAAGGCCATGGCGGCGGGAATCGAGATGCGCATCTGGTATGTCGGTCTCACTAACGCCGAGTTGCACATAGCGCGCGTGCATGCGCGTGTCAAGAGAGGTGGGCACGATATTCCTGAGGAAAGAATTCGTCAGCGATACACACGGAGCGTTTTCAATCTGATTCAACTCATGCCCAAGCTCACAGAGCTTCGGGTGTATGACAATAGTGTGGAGGCCGATCCGCACACTGGCGCCACTCCTGAGCCCAGAATGATTGTTCATTTGAATCGCGGAAAGTTACTAAACGTTTGTGAGTTAGCTTCGACTCCCGAATGGGCGAAACCGATTGTTCTAACAGCTCTAACATCCCGATTCTAAAGTTTGATTGAGTGAGAAACCAATCCTAGATCTAAAAAGTCGGCAGAGAAAATCATTGTTCGAGTTAAAGGCCCGAGATTGGCCCCGAACTCGCATCGGAGGGTGGTTCACTCTTCCACCATATGATTCGTCCTTTAGTTTGTAGCATCGTGGCGCGAACAAATACCCGAACAGCGAAGAGCCGCAAACAGTCCAAACGAGCCTACATCAGACTTGAACAAAGACGACGTAAGCTCTTGTACTTTAGCGGGATCCGTTGATTTTAAATCATTTCCGCAATTCGGTAGGCGGCCCTGAAAAGGCCGACGTCGGCGGTTCGATTCCGTCCCTGGCCACCAATAATTTCAACAACTTAGGGATAGCCCCAAATATTCAATCTCCTCGCACGAATAACGCGAACACTTGCTAAACTGACGGAGTTTTCTACCAACCACACTGGTGTTCAAAAATGTATTTGATGGCTAAGTATTAGCTGTAATAGAGTACGGCGGTGACACGCGTTCGCGAACTCGACGGATTGCGAGGCATCGCGATCCTCCTAGTTCTCATTTGGCACTACGTTATCGTCCCTGCCGATACTGTTCCCGGTTCGAAGCTGGCATATCTACTCGCTATCGGCCGGCTCACCTGGAGTGGCGTCGACCTCTTTTTTGTTCTTTCCGGGTTTTTAATCGGCGGCATCCTCCTCGACGCCAAAGATTCAACGAACTATTTCTCAGTTTTTTATCGGCGGCGGTTTTTTCGCATTCTTCCCCTATATGCTGTTGTGCTAGTCATTGTGTGGGCCATGCCTGGGAACGCCTGGCTGAAAGCCGATCTTCTGCCATGGTGGAGTTATGCGACGTTGACGCAAAACTTTATGATGGCAGTCCGAAACACACTGGGTGGTAATGCGCTGGCAATCACATGGAGCCTGGCAATCGAGGAACAGTTTTATCTCACCTTCCCTCTTGTGGTTCGCTTTACCAGTCGAAAGACTTTGAAAAGAATTCTGCTACTCTTCATCATCTTAGCTCCTGCTATTCGGCTCCTGGTTTTCCTGCGACTCGGTCCGACTGCTGCTTATGTGCTCATGCCGTGTCGAGCGGATGCATTATTAATTGGCGTAGGGATAGCGGCGCTGAAGCGAGAAAACGATTCCATACCTTATGTGGGACCGTTGATTATCTCGGCAGTAATACTTGCTGTTTGTATTTTCAAGAGCTGGGGCGGGGGATCGTTTGAAATGTCTGTTTGGGGATATTCGATTGTGGCGGTGTTTTATGGTTCTTTACTCTGCGCCGTGTTGGATCGTCGACCGCGAGTGTTGCGTTTGGGATGGCTGTGCGGACTGGGAATAATAGCCTACGCTACCTATCTCTTCCATCAAACTTTACAGGGATTGCTCTATTGGAAACTTTTTGCAATGAATCCGATTTTAAGAATCGGAACTGTAATGGCAGCGCTATTAGCTCTCTGTCTCACCCTGGTATTAGCTCGCATCTCCTGGGACTACTTCGAACGCCCGCTTATTTCGAGAGGACATCACTCTAGATATTCATTCAAAAATGACTCCCTCGAAATCATATGATCCGGAAAGGATCCCCTCCCACAATTGCCGATTGATGACTCAGCGTAAGTTATTATCCGAATCTCTTTTCAGTACAAGTTTTATTGACGCTAACTTGTTTCAGTATTATAACTAACGCTCTATCCCCTTCCCCGAACAATTTCGAGAACTAACGTGACCAACGGCCCCACCAACCGTCAAGGAGGATCGGATGAAAAAGCCAACGTCTTTAATAGGACTAACCAGCTTCCTCTGTTTTATTAGCATCCTGCTGGTTATGACGTTTAATTCCCACAGTCAAAATGTGGGAACACCAAAGTCACCCGAGATCGATTTTAAGAACTTTCCAATTGCAAGTTTTGATGAGCCCCTCCCAACGGAATCTCAGGCTCGCGTCGCCAGGGAAGCCAAGAATAAAAAATTTAATAGTAAAGCGAAGTCCATTTCCGAGTCTTCCACTCAGATTTTTACGGTGATGGACTGGGACATCGGGTTACCCACTTTTCCGATTGAGAGGAGTTTTGCTGTTGTCATTGGAAGAATTACGGAGGCCAAGGCTTTTTTATCTGAGGACAAGACTGCAATCTACTCCGAATTCAAGGTGCAAATCGATTCCGTATTAAAGAACGACGACCGCTGTCCTATTCAACCCGAGACGTCTCTCATTGTGGGACGAGATGGAGGTCGTGTTCGATTACCCTCCGGCAAGATCGTGGTTTCATGGATCAACCATCAGAATATGCCGGCCGTGGGAGGGAAATATGCCCTCTTCCTCACACATGAGCTTCCCAGAGGTGGCGATGGGGGGACCGACTTTTATATTGTCACCGCTTATGAACTAGCAAACGGCAATGTGTTTCCTATGGATGACATACCTTCAGGCCACCCCATTGCAGCCATTAAGGGAAGATCTGAATCCTCGTTCTTGAACGATTTGCAATCCCTCCTGGGCTCTTCACCAAAATTGAGATAGGCAGGTGGGCTATGTCACGCTTGATCTCTGTCGGCATCGTTTTGATTGGCCTCGCCACTATTATGATTACATTTCTCTCTGTCCGCGTTTCAGCGTTTGACTGCTGTGTACCAGCTTTATTGAGTCCAATGGCAGCAAGGTTTGCTCAAGGCGCACACGTAACCGTTTATCTGGACTCAAGTTCGGGGTTTACTTCCAACGAACTGACGCTTATCAGTGAGGGAATTCAGAGTTGGAACAACGTCCAGAGTAATGCCGGTATAACTTTCACGGTCTTAGTTACAAACTCGCCGCCAGCACCGGGAGGTCACAACACAGTAGTTGGAACGTATCATGACGTGCATAGCGCTAGTTCCGTCGCAGTTCTGACTATGCACCAGGACGGAGAGACTATCTACGGCACTCTCGTTTTTAATAAGAATATAAGAGAGGGTAACGAAGCGTTGCCGGCCGTGCTGAGAACCACCGCTCGACATGAGATGGGCCACGGCCAGGGACTGGACAATGGATATAATTGTCCCAGCGGAACTACAGTCATGAATCCCAGTCCCAATGAAGAAACTTACGTTACGCCCTGCGATGTCGATGCTATTAACAGTGTTTCCACGTATCCTTCGACTCCTACCCCAACACCCGCTTGCACCGAACTCCAATTCAGCTGTTCGACATCTTCAGAATGTTGTTCCGGGTTCTGTGGAGAATGGAATTATATTTGTATGGATTGTAGAGAAAACCCTCAGGAGCCAGGTGGGGGATGTATGAGTCAAGCATGTACGAGTTGTTATGCGTATGGGGGTGTTTATTGTACGGGGATCGGAGGAAATTGTTGGACGCCAATTCTCGTTGACGTCAATGGGGATGGATTTGTCCTGACGAATGCAGAGCAGGGCGTGAACTTTGACGATGGGAATGGAACAATTCTACGGACAGCATGGACAGTCGCGTCGGGCGATGACGCTTGGCTGGTATTAGATCGCGATGGGAACGGTAACATCGACAACGGAACAGAATTATTCGGAAATGCGGCCCCCCAACCACCAGTCGCAGCGGGTCAATTGAAGAATGGCTTCAGAGCTCTTCAACAATTTGACGTAAGTGAGAATGGAGGAAATGGCGACGAACTCTTAGACCAACAAGACAGAATTTTTGGTGCCTTGAGACTATGGCAGGACTTCAATCACAACGGAATCTCAGAACCATCAGAACTCCACTCCTTGCCTGATCTAGGACTGCGGTCAATCAGTCTGGATTACAGAGAGTCAAAGCGAAGAGACGGAAACGGAAATACTTTGCGCTATAGAGCGAAAGTCGTAGACGCTAACGGAGCGCAACTTGGACGATGGGTTTACGATGTATTTCTTCAAGCCAAACGAGCCTATTGATCTGGGATAATCTGCTTTCAACCAAGCGTGCATTTTTCCAAACACAAACGAAAATAATTATGCTATGGTGGCGACACGCCTCCAAAACAAAAGAAGCGGGCCGACTTGTGCGACAACACAAAGCCGACCCTAGACCTCAACCCTTTCACAGAAGGAGTAGAGATCATGACTAGTCATGGTAGCGCATCAGCGCAAGAAGAAACACCTCATGAAACCGAAACAATCCAAATCACAATCAGCGATGCACTGAGACGTCGCGCAGAGGCAGTGATAAACGACAGATCGATCGATCCGCAATGGCGATCGATTATTCGTTACGCTTTGGAGATCAGCGATCCTTTGCTTCCTGACCTCGTACGTCGCGCAGATGCAGGCGAACAAATCATCGAGACGACTACTTTCTCGGAAACATCCGAAGACCAGAAACATGATTCGAACGAAGAAAAGGTCGAAGCATTGGCCGAGCTAATCTGCCGGGCTGGCGATGAAGCTGCGGCCGCGCTGTTCGTGTTGATGGGAATGCTGGAAAACTCCACGCATCCTAAACTACTCGCGAACAAGGCGAAGCACTTTGCCTTCACACGCTGTGCTGAGTTGAACCTGTATGGAATGGTCGACGCTCAGCTTCCGCTAGTCGAAGGCGAGTTGTTGGCAGACAGTCGTTAGTATTCTGATGACGCGTAAAAACCAAGAGGCCTCGGATGCAGGGAGTAGTGTGCACCCGAGGCCCCTCAACTCCTTAGAACATTCGGCACGGTGATAGTTCCTGGTCTTGCCGGACTTTCGAGGCGCCACACCATCATGTGCCTCGCTCGTCACGCGACTACTGGATGCACGATTGACTTGCAGTGTTGAAGATGTTATCGGCCCACGTGTTGTTATCGCAGTTGGCGTTGTCATCCACCAGATCTGTGGAATTATTATTCTGGGCCGTGTTGCCTTTGACATTGTTACCGGTTGAACCGGCGAGGAGACGTATCCCAAATAAGCCATTCCCGCTGGCCGTATTGTCTTTGATGCTGTGCCCTGTCGATACTCCTCCGCCCGACAAGATCCCATCCTGACCCGTTTCCGTTGGTTCCTTTTACCTGGTTCCCCGAGCCGGCAAAGAGCAGGATTCCTTCTGCTCCATTTGTTACTGGCCACATTGTTCAGGAAGCTGTTGTTAATGGCGCCATTCAGCATAAACCCATGTTGTGCATTTCCCGTCGACGTATTTTCTCTGAACAGGTTTCCCTGTGAGTTGTTGTTCACCACAAAGCCAAAGAAATTACCCGTTGCTGTTACCTGTTTCACATCCGAAGAGGTCACACCGTCAAAGTCAATGCCTCTGCCGAAGCTACTTATCACGCCGGGTCCCTTGATATCAACCATCGTTTTGGCAGTTACTGAAATACCGGCTGTACCATCTGAACCGCCGCCCGGACCGGTAATGGTGTGGCCGTTTAAGTTGAGGTCGACGTTGCTGGCGCCGATCGTTATACATGTACTCGAAATGGGAAGATCATCATAAGGGTCAGCATTAAATGTAAGATCAGCGACCAGCCTGTACTGACCAGGGGAATTTATAGTCGTGCAACTGTTGATATTAATCGGTTGAGATGACTGACTCGTCTGCGGCAAGACGAGCAGAAGTGCTGTCAAAGTGGTTAAGCCGAATGCTACTCTTGCGATAGTTTTCAATGCTCTTTTTTTCATGAGCTTCTCCTTAATGTTGAGGGTTGAGGTAAACGGCTACTCCATTGGGCGTTAGTCCAATCGCCGTAAAATTCTTCAAGAGATGGGGTTAAGCTGGCTGGGCGACAACTCGAATGGACGTTGAACCTGGGCTTTGAGAGGTGGAGACTAATTCAGTAAGTGTGTGAACGGATACTAGTAGATCTTACAGTTGGGCAATTCACCACCAGTGCTCCTGGACGATGTGCTACACAGCATCAAGCCACTGTAGGAAAGTAATTGGCAACCGCACTTGCTTTAAGCAAGGGGAATTTTCGCTCCCACAGTGCAGGAGTAACAAGGTGGCGACTTCTCATCGGGCAAGCCGCCGCGTCAAAGCACAGAAAGAATGATCGGGTCAACCTCTTTCCGGTTGCGCATTGGGCCAGCATAAACTGTCAATGGAACGCGATGTGTCGCCGCGCCAGCTTGGCATAACGCTCGGTCATTTTTCCAAACACAAGCGAAAAAGAATTGTGCTACAGCTAAACGATCGAACGGAAACTGCAAATCGTTAGTGCGGCGGACACGAACACGGTAGTTATCAGAGTGGTCGTTCATTAGATTTCGACTTACCTGACTGAACTGCTTTGTTTGATTTCTTTCCGCTGCTTAATCGTTATCTGGATTGCGAAGCGACTAGCAGACTTCCACGGCGCACCTATGTCGGATCGACGAGAAAGCAGTCCGGATCTCTGAACGGATAACTAGGATCGACGAGAACCGATCTCGGGCACGAAAGATCCGATGAGTGATGTGGAGTCTTCCATTGTGAACTCTCTCAGATCCTAAACGGGACCCGCAAAGATTCAGACAGGATTTCATGGATCCATGAAGTGATCTACAAAACCCGACTAGGTGTCGCTCAAGCTGCGAAGGAAGTCTGACGAAGCCGAGAAGTGATCCCGCGGATCCCGGAAGTGATCCGCCGAATGAAAAATATTACGCCGCACATTCAATGAACAATTTGCTCCCGAATTGTCTCCCCATTGACCAATAACCACCAGAGGAGAAACATTCCGACGTTGGCAGCTATGCGGCTGAAGCTACTTAGCCTCGAACAAATGTCAGCACCGCAAATTATTGTTGGCTTGCAAATTGTTGACAACATTTGGCAGTTGTCATAGCATCCGGCCTCGACAGTCGGACCTTCTTCACGAATTGTAAAAGCCGCCCCAAAACCTTTACTTTTCAGCGTTACTCAACCTGACTGCGCTATTACGCAGCCTTCACAGAAAGGCTTACTCCGATGCGTCTCACGTTAAGATTCCTTGCGCTTTTCATCTTGCTTCTCATTGCCACGTTTCTTAACTCGAGTTCCATGACAACTCTGGCTGAAGAAGCCGGGAATCCCTGTTTGGACGGTTGTATCAGCGGCGAGCAAAGTTGCACAGGTGGTTGCGGATACAATCAGAGTTGTGTCAATGGCTGTCGACCGGAATACGATAAGTGCGCGAAGAAGTGCGCATATCCCTTGTCAGAATAGCGGCAGTTTCCGGCGGGCACGTTGGGCCGTGCTCCGGCTCAACCTGCCCAGGCATTAAAAGGAATAAAGCAAAGTGCGCACTACTAAGATCCATTATTTAGTAATTCTGATTTCGCTTGTCCTCTGTTGGCCGCGACCATGGTGTCAGGGTCAGAAAAAGGTAACTCCTGCTGACGACGATTATTATGCTCTGGCGATCACGTCGATCTCGGAAATCACGAGAGACGCTGCGAAACTCCCGGACATACCTGAAAGAGTCAAGTTGTTGATCGAGGCTGCGAAGATTTTGGGACCAGCCAACAAGGACGAGGCGGTTCGGCAGCTTGACGTTGTTTTGCGTGATTTAAAAGAGTGGGGGTCCGCAGATTCCGCAAGTTGGCGACAACGAGACACGGCGGCAACTTTACGCAATGAGGCGCTGGCCGTTTATGCGACTTTGGATTCCGAAAAGGCTCTTGTTCTCCAGAAAGAGATTCAATCCGTAGAGGAATCAAGTGCCGGCAATTCAACAGGTCTAAACTTCAAGAGTGGTTCGTGGCGTGCTTATTTCAGTGATCGAAGAACCGCTGCTGACCAAGCGGCGAAAGTTGCGCTTTCACTTATTGACGCCGAACCGGAGAAAGGCCTGCAGTTAGTAGGTCAAAGTGTTCAGGGCGGAACTGTCTCCGGCGTCATATTTGAGATTGTCGAAAAACTGATTCAGAACGGAAACCGCTCACTCCTTAACAGAGTTGAAAACAAAATCGGTGCGGCGTTAGCAGCGAATGTTTCGCTCGATCCCTCCAGTCTAGTGGCCGCCTCTACTGTCGGCCTGGTTGATAAGGATATGCCGCAAGCGGCAAAGAATGCGTTTGCGAGCTTTTTGGTGCGCTCACTTCAGGCTTGGGCAATGGTGGTCAAAGAGCCCGGAATTGATAAGTATTATGCTATCGACGGATATCGTGCCTTCTCAGGGAATATACGCTACCTCATTTCGCAATATGCACCGGACCAGTTGCCTGAGTTTGATTTGCTCTTGGATGAGACGACTTCTTTAGTTCCTGAAAAAATGAGGTCGTTAGTGCAGAGCCTTCCGTCTGAAACGTTGTCAGAACCTAAGCAGCGACTTGACGAAATTCTAAAGGATGCAGTTGCCGATCGGCGTGATCGAAGGCTCATTCGCTTTGTTTCTGAACTGCTGCGGAATCAGTCGAACGACTTAGAGAAAACTTTCGATTTGGCTGCGGAAGCGATTAGCGGTTTTAGCGACACTGATGTGAAATCAGCTTACACCGACCTTTTGACGATTGCTCGCTTGGATGGGCTAGTGAGACAGAAGAAGATTATTGAGGCTCAACAGCTTGCTGGCTCGCTCTCTTCCGAAGAAACGCGAGCTTGGGCCTTGCTTGCCGTGGCGACAGCTGCCGCCAAAGAGAATAAGGTCTTAGGTTTTGAGTCGATAAGCAAAGCACTCAAAGCATTGGACGCAGCATCGCCGAGTCCCTATAAAGCTGAATTGGCGCTGTTAGCTACTGCGATGCTCGCAAAGCAGGACTCACGCAGAGCGTTTGAAACGTTGTCCATTGCAGCAAAGTACTCTAATTCGTCTGAACCAAAAGCATCCTCGAAAACCAAGCCACCTGTTGCCTTCGGGCTGGATGCCAAGATTGGAGAGACACAAACGAGGCTGGGCGTAGTGCCGTCGAGCCTGAGCGAAATAAGGATCGATCCGAGTCTGTCGAGTCTTGCTGTAGCTGATTGGTTTCGTGCAGATCAAATCGTGAGCAGCGTTCGTGAGCCATCACTACGACTTCTGTTAAGACTTCAATTCGCAGGGGCCGTGTTTGCAAAGGAGTTGAAGTCCAAAAAGAGCCAGGCAGTTCCAAAATCGTCTGCAAACAACTGACCGTCTGTTTCTTCACAAAAATGGAAAGGCCGGCACTGTCCAGCCACCGAGACGGAAGTTGCCGCTGGGATCTTCTTTAGGCCCACCGGGGCCTTGAATAACGCCGTCGACGAGGCCATTGGTCAATCCTTGCAGGTCCTGGTCTCGCAGCCGTTCGAATTGTTGCTGGGACGTTATACCATATGACATATGGGCGGCGTATTGGCCGCACGTGCGGGCCGGGCACGCTATTGCCGACCTGTTCAACCGCGTGCCGAAGCACGTGGCCACGCACCGATCCGATACGCTTGACTGGCAGAACAGTCATGCCGTGAAAGGCGATCTTGCCGACGCGATACGCGCGCTTAAACAACAGGACGGCGCCAACCTTTTGACCTGGGGTAGCGGTGATATGTTACGCCAACTGCTCGCCGCTGGGCTGGTCGACGAGCTCCGGCTTCTGATTTATCCCGTCGTACTTGGGCGCGGCAAGCGCTTATTCGACGATAACGCACAAGCGTCGGCCTTCACCCTGGCGCACTCGACCAGCACGCCTAGCGGTGTGGTGATCACCCGCTATGTGCACGACGGAGAGGTGCGCACCGGGACGTTCGGAGAAGTTGAGTAAGAAAAGCCAGTGACTATGTTTCCAAACTGCCGTCTTCGAGGAAGGTGGACGAGTGGCGAGCCGCTCAAGCTCAACCTTCTGCGCTCCGTGATGGACTGGGACATCGGTTTACCCGCTTTTCCGATGGAGAGGAGTTCTGCTGTTAAGAAGCTACCAGATCACGTGAACGATTTATGGACCACGTTATTCAAGCGATGATCCTCGATGCAAGAGACGCGCGAATTCGTTGCTCAACTCCTGTGCACGACTTCAAGCGTAGCGCCACTTTCGAAAGGTAAGAAGAGATACTTCGGCTGCAGTTGGTTGTTTGAAGCTCACTTCAGCTGCCTGTAATTCTTTGAGTCTTGGCGGCGCCTGATGGTCCTTTTCAGCACATAATGGATTAGTATTTTCCACCTTTGACTCTCTTGCCTGTTTCCTCTTCCCTTTCAGACTCTCCGACGTATAACAATTCCGAGAACAGGGTCTGTGCTCTAACACACATAGCCGTGGGTGATCTAAAACTACTTCGTTTCCGGTCGATCGTGATTGGTGGTGGGCTGATGATCTGAGAAACTGACAAAAGCAATGATCAGCGGGGGCAAGCCCCTCTTCCTGACTTGTTCTATGTCCTGTTGCTCGATTTCGTTAAAGAACTCAGTTACTCAAAATAGAACAAGTCAGGAAGAGGGGCTTGCCCCCGCTGTCAGGACAATTGATGATTAAAGCTTGTGTGCTTGCGCTGATGTTTGCTTTTTCGATTAGTCCTCAAACGCCAACTTGAGGTTCGGGAGCGAGTGGCTCAAATAAACGCGATAATCAAAGCAGGAAACCTACGTCAGACGGTCATAACCTTGATAACAACAATCACCGCTCGCGCGCTGCGCAGATATAGTGCGTATGTAGTATATGCTTTATTTGACATATAGCACCAGGAAGCGTAAGGTTGGATCGAACCGAGACCAGCTAACTCCATTCTCAGCTCTTCTGGACCCGCCAGATTCGTCTGAAACTTACAGCTCAACTACCAAAAGTTAAGGGTGTTTACCCGCGCTATTAGTTTGTCATTACTGCGCGTTTGTTAATGCAGCGATAATGACGTGCCAATTCGCAGCCTCGCAGCCCCACTCCTGGTAGAAACCAAAAGGAGATTAAAAGAAGTTATGACGACGAATATCCAACCGCTACACGACCGCGTAATCGTGAAACGCATTGATGAAGGCGAGCAGGTGCGCGGCGGCATCATCATTCCTGACTCAGCGAAAGAGAAATCCCAGGAAGGTGAAGTGATTGCCGCAGGCCTTGGCAAATACAAGGAAGACGGATCGCGCCAGCCCTTGGATGTCAATGCAGGCGACCGCGTGTTGTTCGGCAAGTACGGTGGCTCAGAGATCAAGGTAAACGGCGAAGAGCTGTTGATTATGCGCGAGGACGAGATTCTGGGAATCATCACCCGCGCGGGTGCGGCTGCCGGTGGCAAAAAGAGCAAGTAGGTCCTGGAGTACCGCAAACGGGAAGTTTGCGAAGTCTGTATATTCCACGACCCGCAAACCAGGCGTTTGCGTCACACCTTTAAATAGGAGAAGAGACAAAGATTATGGCAAAGCAAATAGTTCATGGCGAAGAATCACGAGCCGCAATTTTGCGCGGCGTGAATCAGCTCGCCGACGCAGTGAAAATCACGCTTGGACCAAAGGGGCGCAACGTAGTTCTCGATAAGAAATACGGCAGTCCGACCATCACAAAAGACGGCGTGACAGTAGCGAAAGAAATCGAACTGAAAGATGCGCGGGAGAATATGGGCGCGCAGATGGTACGCGAGGTCGCCTCGAAGACCAGCGACGTTGCCGGAGATGGCACAACTACGGCGACAGTGCTTGCGCAAGCCATTTTCCGCGAAGGCGTGAAAACAGTGGCCGCAGGGGCAAACCCAATGGCTCTGAAACGCGGCATCGATAAAGCTGTCGAGCGCGCAACTCGCGAGATCAAGAAAATGTCGAAACCGGTCACTGGAGAGATGATCGCGCAGGTCGGCACGATTTCAGCAAATGGCGACCACAGTATTGGCGAGTTAATCGCCGAAGCGATGGACAAGGTTGGCAAAGATGGCGTCATCACCGTCGAAGAATCCAAAACAATGGAGACGGCGCTTGAAGTCGTCGAAGGGATGCAGTTCGATCGCGGCTACCTTTCGCCCTACTTCGTCACTGATGCGGAAACGATGAAAGCCGTGCTCGAGAATCCGGTCATTCTGCTCAGCGAAAAGAAGATTTCGGCGATGAGAGACATGCTGCCTATTCTTGAGCAGGTCGCTAAGTTGGGCAAATCGATCTTGATTATTGCGGAGGACGTAGAAGGCGAAGCCCTCGCAACTCTCGTGGTCAACAGACTGCGTGGCACGATCAACGTCGCAGCGGTCAAGGCGCCAGGCTTCGGTGATCGTCGTAAGTCGATGCTTGAAGACATTGCGATCCTTACTGGTGGCAAGGTCATCAGCGAAGACCTCGGGATCAAACTCGAGAACGTCAAACTTGAAGACCTGGGTACCGCAAGACGTGTGACGATCGACAAAGAGAACACCACTATCATCGATGGCGGTGGCGAGACGAGCGATTTGCAAGCTCGGGTGAAAACACTGAAGACTCAAATTGAAGACTCTACCTCAGACTATGACCGCGAAAAACTGCAAGAGCGGCTGGCGAAACTCGTTGGCGGCGTCGCGGTAATTCGCGTGGGCGCAGCGACGGAAACCGAGCTTAACGAGAAGAAGGCGCGGGTCGAAGATGCGATGCACGCAACGCGCGCGGCAGTAGAAGAAGGCATCGTGCCGGGCGGCGGTGTCGTCTACATTCGCGCCGCGAAAGTGCTCGACAAATTCAAACTCTTCGAAGACAACGAGGACGGACCCGCCGGCGACCCAGACGAGCAGATTGGCGTCAACATCGTCAAGCGGGCGCTGGAAGAGCCGCTGCGTCAGATTGTTTCAAACGCCGGCAAGGAAGGCGCGGTCATTGTCGACAAGGTTCGTGCAGAGAAGAACCCAAACATCGGCTATAACGCAGTAACGGAAAAGTTTGAAGATCTCGTGGCTGCGGGTGTGATTGATCCCGCCAAGGTGACACGTTGCGCACTGCAAAATGCCGCGTCAATCGCAGGGCTGATGCTCACGACTGAAGCGCTCATTTCTGAGCTACCGGAAGATGACAAGCCGAGGGCATTGCCCGGCGGCATGGACATGTAATTCGATGGCAAATTGGGAAGCCAACATTTCACCAGTGGGGCTTCTGTTAACTCGCCGAAGGAGAGAAGTCTTCTGGAAGTGAGAAACCCTATACAGGGAAGGTAAGAAACTTATGTCTATGAAACTTTATGTCGGTAATCTCTCGTTTGACACATCGAGCAATGAACTACAAACATTATTCGCGCAAACGGGCACAGTCGAAACCGTATCGTTGATTGAAGATCGTGAAACAGGTCGCTCTCGTGGCTTTGGCTTCATCGAGATGTCAACGAAGGAAGAAGGCGCAGCGGCGATTGAGAAATTCAACGGTCAGGAACTAGGCGGACGGACGTTGAAAGTTAATGAAGCCAAGCAGCGTGAAACTCGCGTCGGCTTCTAGTTAAGAGAACCATCGTGGGGAGTGAAGGGATCTCGCGTTTTCAAAAGACGCGAGATCTTTTTCATTACGAATGTCGGTTTGCAGCCAGCTTTCCGGGCCAGCCTTGTCTTCGCTATAACGAATGGCTTAGATGGACCACGTGCAGAGCTTCATACACGTTAGGTATGTATCTGGCCGGGAACCATTGGACTTCTTCTGGTTGTTGCGGTTCTGTTTCTTCTTTTAAGGCGACGCTAAGGGCGGGCGCTTACTCATTTCGCGAATCGGTCGGCTTCAAAGTTGCAATAGCGGAAATACGCATTAGACGAAGTGATGTAGAAATCGACAGATTCATTCACTTAACAGCAATCAAATTAGTCAAAAGGGAGAAAAATGGCAGAAACATCAACATCAAAGCGTGCAAAGTCAGGCATGATTACTGGACTATTCCCAGACAGGGAAAGCGCGGAACGCGCGTACAGTTCCATTGTCGATCGAGGTTATGGACAGGATGACGTCAACCTGGTCATGTCGGAGGAAACACGAAAGAAACATTTCGCAGTCGACGGTCGTGAGACTGAACTCGGCAGTAAGGCCCTCGAAGGTGCGGGGACAGGTGCGGCGATCGGTGGGGCCGTAGGAGCAACGTTGGCCGCAATCGCAGCAATCGGGACCACTTTGGCTTTGCCAGGACTCGGGTTACTTATTGCTGGTCCAATCGCAGCAGGATTGGCGGGAGCCGGAGCGGGCGGCGCGACAGGTGGATTGATAGGCGCGCTCATCGGTGCAGGAATACCAGAGGAACGCGTCAAGAGATACGAAGAAGGAATCAAGCAGGGCGGAATCATGATGGGCGTAACACCGCGTAATCCTGAAGACGCTGCTTACTTCGAGGAAGATTGGAAGAAAAATCGCGGCGAAGAAGTTTATCGCTAAACAAACACCTCGAAGGAAGGAATAGGATGAAACGAACTTTAGTCGTTATGTGTCTTGTTGCGGTGGCTGGTGTTGCAAGTTGCAATAGCACCACTTCCAACAGCAACTCCGCGAACGTCAATTCGAACCTGAATTCAAACACTGCACCCGCGAATGTGGGTGTAGTGCAAAACAACAATGGGAATCAGAATACTTCGGGCGTTCGTCCCATCAACGCGAACAACGCGAATAGCAGTCCGAACAGAAACGCGTCGCCCGGCAACCGGAATAATTAGCTGACGTGAAATTATTTTGCTGGGAATTTCTACCCGCTTCACTGGTTGCGGTTTGTAAGTCCCACTCAACAGTTGTTCCCGAATGGTTAGCCAGTGTCGCTTCAGATAGGCTGGCAGTTGCTCGACAGTCATCCCATCGATACCAGCA
>Ga0126311_10000701_pt1 | contig 15478 bp, 13 predicted proteins | sample Plot61_FD_92539 | JGI IMG/M metagenome (GOLD analysis project Ga0126311, IMG submission 92539) | Serpentine soil microbial communities from UC McLaughlin Reserve, CA, USA - Plot61 | ecosystem: Environmental > Terrestrial > Soil > Grasslands | place: USA: UC McLaughlin Reserve, Lake County...
CTCGAGGACGCGCGCACGCTGTGGGCGGTGGCCGACGCGGAGGCCGCCCTGGAGCTGCTGGCTTCGTTCGGGCCGGACCATGCGGTCGTGTCGTGCGGGCGCGACGGGGCGATCATGCTCGCGCCCGACGGCACGGTCGTGCGCAGCGCGGCGATTCCGGCAAACGTCGTGGATCCCACCGGGGCCGGCGACGCGTTCTGCTCAGCCGTGCTGACGGGCCTGACGCGGGGCTGGCCCGCGGAGGTCACGCTCCAGCGTGCATGCCTCGTCGGCTCGATCGCCTGCGGTGTCGCCGGTGACAACGACGGAATCCCTACGCTCGACGAGCTGGAGCGGATCGCCTCGAACACCTGGGTGTCCCGATGACGGCGCTCGCATCGATCGTGGGCGGCCGCGAGCTGCAAACGGACGAGACGTTCGAGCTGCGCAGCCCGGCGTCAGGCGACCTGCTCGCGAACGTCGAGCGGGCGACCGCCGAGATCGTCGACGCCGCGGTCAAGTCGGCGCGCGAGACGTTCGCGGCGAGCCGCTGGGCTGGACTGCGCGAGCGAGTGGCGTGGTGCGAACGCACCGCCGCGCTGATCGACGAGCGCGCCGAAACCCTCGCCAGCGAGCTCGCCGAGGAGCAGGGAAAGCCGCTCCACGAGGCGGTCGCCGAGGTGACGGCGGGCGCCCGCGGCTTCCGGCTCGCGGCCGAGGCGGCGCGCGGCCTCGACGGCTACAGCCCGCCGGTCGAGGACGCCGCGAAACGGGTCGTCGTGATCCGCCAGCCGCGCGGCGTCTGGGCCGTCCTGACCCCGTGGAACTTCCCGTTCAACATCCCGATCGAGTATCTCGGCCCGGCGGTGGCGACCGGCAGCCCGGCGATTTGGAAGCCGGCGCCGACGTGCTCGCGGATCGCGGCGCGACTGGTCGCCCTGCTCGGCGAGGCCGGCGTCCCGCCCGGCCTGGTGAACCTCGTCCTGAGCGACGAGGTCGACGTCGCGCAGCACCTGGTCACACACCCCGGGGTCGACGCGGTCGGGTTGACGGGCGGCAGCCGCACCGGCGAGGCCGTCGCGCGGGCGGCGTGGGACAAGCACCTCCTGCTCGAGCTGGGCGGCAACGGGCCGGTCATCGTCCTCGACGACGCGGACATGGCGCGCGCGTCCGCCGCCGTCGCGGCGTCGGCGTTCACGAACGCGGGGCAGGTCTGCAGTGCAGCCGGCCGGGTGCTCGTGGACCAGCGAGCCGCGGACGCGCTGGCGGACGGGCTCGCCGAGGTGGCCGGAGGCATCGTGCTGGGACCCCCGGCGGGCGAAGGCGTGACAATGGGTCCGGTGCACACCGAGGCAGTGGCCGCCACGATGGACCGGCACATCGCCGACGCGCTCGATCACGGCGCGACGATCCGGGCCGGGGGCCGGCGGGCCGAAGGTCACCCGACCCGGCTGTACTACGAGCCGACCGTGATCGACGCCGTGCCAGCCACCGCCGAGGTGGCCACCGAGGAGACGTTTGGGCCGATCGCCCCGCTGATCCGGCTGGCCTCTGACGACGAGCTGCTCGAGGCCGCGAACGCGAGCGAGCACGGTCTCGTCTCCGCGGTGTTCACGCAGTCGCTGCGGCGGGCGTGGTATTTCGCCGAGCGTCTCGAGACCGGGACGGTGGTCGTGAACGACACGTCGAACTACTGGGAGCTCAACCTTCCCTTCGGCGGCCGCGCCGGCCGGGCTTCGGGCCGCGGACGGCTGGGCGGCCGCCACACGCTGGAGCAGTTCACCGAGCCGAAGACGATCAGCTTCGACGTCAGTTGAGCTCTGGCCCGCACACGCTCGTGGTCTACAGGCCTAGCCCACGCGCCGACCTGTTGCTGCGAACCCTCGCCGAGGCCGCGGCTGCGGACGGGGGGCGCCTGACTGTGCTCTCGCTGGTCGTGCAGGAGCCGGAGAAGACCGGCTGCTGCGACACCCGCTCGGTGATGTGGAACGACGTCCTGCGCGGCATCGCGCGCGAGGACCTCGCCCGCGCGCGGGCCGTCTCGGCGCCCTGGAGCGGCGACGCCTGCGGCGCAAGAGTCCCGTGCCCGTAGGTGAGGGCGCTCCGATGGGGTCGCCGGCCGGCGGGTCGGAGGCCTAGAGGAGGGCCGCCTCCATGAACCGCTCGAGCTCCCGGCGGATGTCGGGCCCGGCCGGCTGATAGACGATCTCGGTCGCGCCCTGCTCCGCCAGCGTCGCGAGCCGCTCGCGCACTTCGGCGCGGGTGCCGCTGACGGTTACGGCCTTGAGCAGCTCGTGCGCGCCGCCGGCCCAGGCCGCGTCGTCGGCGGCGTTCAGGCCGACGCAGTGCTGCTCGTGGACCGCGAGGTGGCGCTCCGCCTCCGGTACGCGCTCGATCTGCTCCAGCCACGCGGCACCGCCCGGCATCTCGGCTACGGGCCCGCCGTACTCGTAGACGCCGTGGAGCGCGACCACCGTTCCAGGGCCGGCCGCCTCCCGCACACGTTCTGAGCTCGGCTGCTCGCCCTCGTCCATGACCGTGCCCCAGCACAGGTGCGGGACCCAGTCGAAGTCCTTGGCGAAGTCGGGAACCGCGGCCACCGTGAACACACCGTCCGCGAGCTCGGTGGCCACGGCCTGACCCTTGGGCCCCTGGGCTCCGATCAGCACGGGCACCTCGACCGGCCTCGGTGGGGCATGGCCCGGCTGGTGAAGCATGCGTATCCGCGCTCCGTCCCAGTCGACGGTTTCACCTCGCAGGAGTCCGCGGTAAGCCCGGATGTAGCTCTCCATGTACGACCAGGCGATCGGGCGCGGGATCCCCATCGCACGCCGACCCGTGAACCCCGTCCCGAAGGCCACCGCCACCCGCCCGGGGGCGAGCGCCTCCAGCGCCGCCGTGGCGGCGGCGTTGACCATCGGATGGCGGAGCGAGGGGACGAGCACGCCTGGGCCGAGCCCGATGCGCTCCGTCCGCTCCGCGGCGAGCGCGAGCGCCATCCACACATCGGGACTCTGCTGGGGCGTGTCGTAGAACCAGGCGCGCTTGTAGCCCAGCTCTTCCGCTACGGCCACGTGCTCGGGCGAAGCGAGGGTGGTGGGCGTCGCGTAGGAGATGTCCATGGACGGACCTCCGGCGGTCAAGACGCCGGGAGGTACGTCAGAAGGACCACTCCGGAATCGAACCGCTTCACGTCGTCGAGCTGCATCCGGATGGTTCCCCTGTCGCCGAGCACGTGGACGTTGCCCTCGCCCCAGACGATCGGGTTCAGGTAGACCTCGTATTCGTCGATCAGGCCCTTCTCGGCGAGGCTGTACGCGAACTCACCGCTTCCGTGCATGAACAGGTCGCCATCGACCTCGTCCTTCAGCTTCGGGATCGAGTCCTCGAGATCCCCCTCGAGCAGGGTCGCGTTCCACTCGAGATCTCCCGACAGCGACTTTGACCCGACGTACTTCGGGATCGAGTTGACCATGTCCGCCCACTCGCCGGTCTGGCTCGGCCAGTATCCCGCCAGTCCCTCGTAGGTCTTCCGGCCCAGCACCAGCCCGCTGGATCTCGCCTGACGCTCGAACGAGTACTCGCCGTGGTCTCCGTCAGGCTGCACCCACTCGGCGACCGGGTCTATGACGCCGTCGAGAGTCGCCTGCGTGGTCGCGATCAGCTTGCCCATCTCGATCTCCTTCGATTTCCGGGTCTGAAGCTTGTACCAGGCCCGGCCGTCAGTCGAGCGCGAGCAAGGCGTGGTTGAGCGACGCCGTGAGCGAGGCGGCTGCGGCCTTGGAGTTGAGCGGGCTGACCCCGTCGCCGACGAGCAGCGACGTGATGGCCAATCCTTGGACGCCAAGGCGTCCGCCGGCCATGAGCCGGTGGGCGAGCTCGAGCAGCAGCTCGCGATTCTCTTGGACGTGGGCGCGCCGAATCGCGGGCCCGATGCGCACCGGGTCGAACGGCGTGGCGGCGAGCGCCACCGCTCCCCGCAGGACGCAGGCGAAACGTCCCCGGCTCCGGGCCGACCCGAGCTGGCCGGCGCGCAGGCTCAACTCGTCGCTGGCGATCGGATCCGCTCCGAGCGCGAGCTGCTTGTCGAGCACCCGCGCCTGACGGCGGGTCACCACACGCAGCCACACGCCGCCGAGCAGCAGTCCGCGCGTCCGCCGCGCCAGGCGGCCGCGCGGTAGCCAGCTGCGGCTATGAGGATCGAGCGTGTTCATGGGTGCGGCTTGGCGAGTCCTGGACCCGGGCCAACGGGTCGAACGCGCATCTTGACGCACCGGCGCGCCGCGCGCCAGTCCAGGGCGGCCTAAGCGGCCTGGATCGACTTCCTCGCCGACGCGAACGTCGTCACCAGGCGATGGGGCCGTGGCGGTCGACGAACTGGCCGCTGGGGCCGTCGTCGGGCATCGACGCCATCTCGACGATGATCGGCGCGGCCTCCTCCGCGGTGTGCGGGGCCGCGGCGCGGTTGTCGGGTCCGCCGAGGTCCGTCTGCACCCACCCGGGACAGATCGAGTTGACCTTGATCGAGCTGTCCCGGAGCAACTTCGCGAGCGCGACGGTGATCGCGTTGAGCGACGCCTTCGACGCCTGGTAGGCCGGGACCACGACGTCGTAGTACGGCGACTCGGGGTCGCTCGCGTCCGACAGCGATCCCATCGTCGTCGAGACGTTGACGATCCGTCCGGAACCAGCCGCGCAGTGGGGGTCGCTGAAGACGAGCAGCAGGCCGCGTTCGCCGTCGAGCAGGTCGTCGAGCTCGACCAGTCGCCCGGAGAGGTCGGGCAGGGCGAGCCGCGGCGCGGGACTGTCGAGCGGCGGCGCCGAGGCGCCGCCGCGCAGCTTTTCGATCTCGGTCCAGAGCCGGCCGTTCTGCTTGAGCAGTTGGAACAGGAAGGCGAAGTTGACGGCGAGGGCGGCTGACAGCAGCGCCGCGCCGGCCAGGCCGAGCGCTGCCACCGTCGACAGGTCGCCGAGCCAGGCGGTCGCGCTCGTTCCCGCGTCCCCCTCGGCTGCGACCGCCACGAAGACGGCCGGGACGAGCAGCGCGAGGTTACGCGCCAGCGTGCCACGGCCGACGTGCTCGGACGAGAGGCGCCCGAAGCAGTGACAGTCGGCCTCGACGCCGCGGCGGATGGCCAGCGCTATTGCCGCCGAGAAGGAGACCAGCAGCGCCGTCGCGGCGAGCGCCGCCGCCCAAGCGGTGGTGACCGGAACCAGGGCGACCCCCACCAGCAGCTCGGCGACCGGCAGCGCGACCGCCGCCGCCGGCACGAGGGCCGCGGGCACGCCGAACGCCTCGAGCGAACGGCGCGCTCCAGCCCGGTCGGTCAGCTTCGCGACGGCTGCGACGAGCAGCACCCCCGCGAGGACGAGCCGACCCGTAAGCAGCAGTACCCCCACGCGCACGACGCTATGACGGCGCGCGAACGCAGTAAATACGGAAGTTTTGCGCCCCTGGTGCGGAGAATTACCCGTTTGGGGTAGCGCCGCCGCGGGGGTGGGGCGAGGACGCTGCCGTCAGGCTCGGGCCCGCAAGGATCGCGAGCCCGGCGGCGAGGCCGGCGACGGCGAGCATCGCTCCCGGCAGGCCGGTGGCGGCGGCCCAGGCTCCGACGTAGGCCGGACCGGCCAGGAACCCGACGTAGGCCACGGAGGTGACCACGGAGGTTGCGGCCCCGCGAGCGCTCTCGTCGACGCCCGCGGTCACGACGGCGAGCAGCGTGGGGAAGAGCACCGCGGTGCCGGCGGCGGCGAGCGCGAGGCCAGCCAGCGCCACCGGGATGGTGTTCGCGGCGGCCATCAGGGCCGAACCGGCGGCGGCGGTCGCCGCTCCGGTGATAACGACGGTCGTGCCCGCTGCGGGCAGCGCGCTGACGCCGAAACGGGTGATGGCGGCGATCCCGGCGAAGACGGCCGGGCCCGCGGCTGCGATCGCCGGATTGGCGGCCAGGACGTCGGCAAGGTAGACCGCGCTCCAGCTCTGGTGCGCGTTCTCCACCGCGTAGGCCAGCGCGCCGAGGCCGCCGCCGACCAGGAGCGGGAGCATGAAGAGGGCCGGGCGGGCGGTGCGATCGGGGCGCGGCGCCTCGGCCTCGCCGTCCGCCGCCGCGAGGATCACGACGGCGGCAAGGCCGGTGGCCGCCGCCACCACGACGAACGGAATCGAGACGGGCACGCCGGCCTGCAGCAGCAGCCCGGACGCGAGGCTCGAGACGACGACGGCGGCGGAGAAGACGCCATGCGCGCGGGTGATCACCGGACGCCCAGTCGCCCGTTCAGCCGACCCCGCGGTCGCGTTGATCGCCACGTCTGCCCCGCCCGAGGCCGCGCCGAGCAGGGCGAGGCCCACCGACACGCTCACGAAGCCGCGCCCGGTGAGGGCAAGCGCGACGCCGGCCGAGCCGAGCAGCACCAGCAGGAGCGCGGCGACCCGCGGCCCCCAGCGGTCCATGGCCCTCCCGGCCAGCGGCATCGCCGGCAGCGCCCCGGCTCCGACGAACAGCAATGCCGTGCCCAGCTGACCTTCGCCCAGGCCGGCCTGGTCGCGCACCGCCGGAACCGACGCTCCCCACGTCCCCCAGAACGCCCCGAAAGCGGCGAAGCCCGCGTAGGCGGCGCGGGTCCGGGAGGGTCTGGAATTGATGCGCCCGGATTGCAGCTGTGTAACGATACACAAATGATCGCCCCGGGCGCACCAAGGTGAATCGCCGGCCCACCATGGCCGAGGTCGCGCGCGTCTCCGGCGTGTCGGTCATGACCGTCTCGTACGCCTATGGCCAGCCGGAGCGCGTCTCAGAGGATGCGCGCCGAAGGGTCCATGAGGCCGCCGAGCGGCTCGGGTATCCGGGACCGCACCCGGTGGCGCGGTCGCTGCGCCGGGGCCGCACGGGCGCGCTCGGCGTCGTTCTCGGCGAGCACCTGACGTACGCCTTCGACGATCCTCAGGCCGCGCGCTTTCTCGGCGGGGTGGCGGAGGTCTGCGTCGAACACCGGCTCGCGCTAACCATCCTGCCGATCACCGGAGAGCCCGCCGACGTGGCCCGGGTGGCGGAGGCCGCCGTCGACGGCTTCGTCGTCTGGACCACGGCGGACGACGACCCCGTCGTCGACGCAATCGCCGCGACCGGCGTCCCGGCCGTCATCCACGGTGGACCCGAACACGAGGGCATCCCGCTCGTCGCCGCCGACGATCGCGCCGCGGCCCGGGTGGTGGCCACCGAGGCCTTCGGCGCGAGCCGCCGGCCGGCCGTCCTCAGCTTCCCGCTCGATCGCAGCCGCGTGGCGGCGATCGTGCCGGGCCCCGACCCCGACGCCGCGACCTTCCGCGTCACGCGCTGCCGCCTGGCGGGGTTCCGCGACGCCTGGCACGACCTCGGCGGGAACTGGCAAGACGTGCCGGTTGCCGTCTGCGCGCGGAACAGCTCCGCGGAGGCGGAGGAAGCATCGCTGGCGCTGCTGTCCGCCACAAACCCGCCGGACGCGGTGGCGGCGATGAGCGACGAGCTGGCGGTCGGCGCGCTGCGCGCGGCCGCCCGCCTCGGGCTCAGCCCGGCGGTGACCGGCTGGGACGATTCCGAAGCGGCCGCCGCGGTGGGACTGACCACAATTGCGCAGTCGTTGCGCGATCAGGGCAGCCGCTGCGCGCGGGTCGCCCTCGGCGAGCGGGCCACCGGTGAGGTCGAGTGGAGCCTGGTCCGGCGGAGCTCGACCATGCCGGACCCGCCGGCCGAGCACGGCTGAGGCTTGCTCAGCTCTCGAGCCTGCGCACGGCCGTGACGTCCACAAGGTTCTCGACCCACGTCGCCACGCGATGGGCGTGGGCGCGCGGCGCAGCCACGGTTACGTGGAGGTGGCCCGGCCGGTGCCGGTCGCCCGCGGCGTAGTCGACGTGGCTGATCGAGCAGCCCCGCCGTCGCAGGACAGTGAGGACCCGGACCAGGGTGGCGGCATCGGCGCCTACGTCGACTGTCAGCGTCTGGCTGGCCTGACCGACCGCGATGGACATGGAGACTCCTGTTCTGGTCTCCGTTCGGGCGGGCACCACCACCACGCCGGTCGCGAAGACCGTCGTGCCTGCAGCGCTAGCGTCGCGCGCAGGCTAGGTGGTAATGGAAATGAGGATCGTCGCCGAGAAACTCTGGAGCGGCGACGAGGTCATGCCGACAGAGTACCGGGGCGCGGCGAAGCGGCGCTGTTCGAGGGGGCTCCACCCGGCTCGGGAGCACGGGGCCTCTGCCAGGATGCCGCCCCGTGACGGCCGGCTCAACGAAGGCGTGGCTTCGCGCGCAATGGCCGCTGTTCGCACTCGCGCTCGCCGCCGGCCTGCCGATCGTCGGGTCGGCGATTCACGCGATTTCAGCGGGCTGGACGCCGCTCGGGGACAACGCCTTCACCGCGGTCCGTGCCCTCGACGTGCTCACTTCCCACACGCCGCTGTCCGGACAGTGGTCCTCCGGTGCGACCACGGCGCTCGGCGAGCCGGTGGACAGCCCCGGGCCGATGCTGTTCTGGCTGTTCGCGGTCCCGGTGCGCCTGCCCGACGCCCGCGCCCTGCCCGTGACGATGGCGATCGTGAACCTGCTGTGCATCGCCGGCGCGCTCGCCCTGGCGCGCCGCCGCGGGGGCTTCGCGCTGATGCTCGCCGTCGCGGCCGGGGTTGCCCTGACGCTCGCGTCCCTGCCCGCCGACGCGTACACGGACGTCTGGAACTCGTCGGCGCCGCTGATGCCGCTCCTGCTCCTGACGATGCTGGCTTGGTCGGTGGCGGCGGGCGAGTACCCGCTCCTCCCGGCAACCGTGCTCGTCGGTAGCTTCGTAGCCCAGGCGCACCTCACCTTCGTCGCGCCCGCTGTCTGCCTGCTCGTCGCGGCCTTGACCCTGCTGCTGTGGCAGTTGCCGCGCCGGCGAGACGAGCTGCCCCAGGTTCGGCGCTGGGCGCTCGCCGCCGTGCTGGTCGGCGCCCTGTGCTGGGCCCCGCCGATCGCCGACGCAGTCGTGCACGAGGGTGGCAATCCGTCGCGCATCGTGCGCTCAGCGCAGGCCGACGTTCCGAAGCTCGGCAAGGCGGCGGGCTTGCGCGCTGTCGTGAGCGCGGTCGGGATCCGGCCGCGCTGGCTCGCCTCGCCGGCGAGCTTCCAGGAGTGGAGATCCGATCTGCTGACCTCGCCAGACCTGGTCGCCGCCGGCTCGACCGTGGTGCTGCTGGCGGGGCTCGCGAGCGCGCTGGCCTTCGGCCTGGTGCGGCGGCGTCCCGACCTCGCCGCAGCAGGCGGGATCGGCCTCGCGCTGTGTGTGGCGATCTTCCTCGTCGCGGGCTCGACCCCGCAGACCGGCCTGATCAACGTGCTCTACACCCTGCGGTGGGCCTCGGTGGCCGGCATGGTCGTTTGGATGGCGGCGGGATGGGCGGCGCTCTCGTTTGCGAGTCCTCGATTGAGGCAGCGCGCCGCCCGCTCCGGACCGGTTGCGGCGTGGGCGGCGGCCGCGCTCGTCGTCGCGATCGGCACCGTCGTGCTGATCCGGTCGGACCCGCTCGACCAGCCCTACCGCGAGACCCGCGTCACGGCCGACCGGCTGGTCGACGCGCTTCCGGAGAAGAGCACCACCCGTGTAGAGGCGCGGATCACCTCCGCGCTGTTCATGACCGCCCACCTGCATGGCGGGCTGGTCTACGCGCTCCGGCGCGCCGGCCGCGGCGTGACGATCGATGAGAACGCCGCACTCGGCTTCGGTCGGCGCTACGCGAACCGGGCGCACGACCACGTAGCGGAGCTGATCGTCGACCAGCCCTCGAGCGGCAAGGGCCGGCGGGTCTCGCTGGTGCGCGCGTTCGATCCCTTTGAGAACGTCACCCGCTCCGTGGAGGTGCGGCTGGCGAGTGGTTGAGGGCTGCCCCGGCTAGCGCCCTCCCCCTGTCAAGATTGGCTGGCGTGACCGGCTTGCAGCTCACCGAGGCCGCGCGCGGGCGGTCGATCGCCCGGAAGGGGGCCCTGCGTTACGTGGGCTCGGTCGCGGCCCTCGCCGCCGCCTACTACCTCGCCGGCCGGCTCGGCCTCGAGCTCGCCTACCTCGACGGTGCCGTGGCCGCCCTGTGGCCGCCCGCGGGACTCGGCGTGGCGGTGCTGTTCCTCTATGGCCTGCGCCTGTGGCCCGGCATCGCGATCGGCGACCTCCTGCTCGCGGATTTCTCGCAGCCGCCCGGGACGGTCGCCAGCCAGACCGTCGGGAACACGCTGGCTCTGGTCGCTGCAGTCCTGGTGCTGCGTCGCCTGGCGGACCGGCGTGCCGGGCTGGAGCGCAGCTTCGACGTTCTTGCCCTTGCGCTCGCGGCTGTCGTCGCGGCCCTGGTGAGCGCCGCCTTCGGGCCGCCGGCGCTGCGGCTCGGAGGCGTGGTCTCGGCGGACGAGTTCGGGCGGGTCTTTCGCACCTGGACCTTGAGCGACGTGTCGGGCGTGCTGGTGGTCGCACCTGCCGTGCTCGCGTGGGCGGCCGGCGGCGTCAGCCACATCCGGCGCCGCGACGTGCTCGAGGGCTTGGCGTGCCTCGCCGTGCTGGTCGTGCTCGCCGAGCTGGCGCCGCAGCGGGAGGTTCCCTACGTCGTTTTTCCGGTGCTGCTGTGGGCGGCCTTGCGCCTGGGCCCGCGCGGGGCTGCGACGGCGATCGTCGTCGTCTGCACGATCACCGTGTGGAACACCGCCCAGGAGGAGGGGCCCTTCGTACGCGACTCGATCACCGACAGCCTGCTTGCCACACAGTTCTTCATCGCCGTGGCGGCGCTCACGTCGCTCGTGCTCGCCGCCGTGACGTCTGAGCGCACGCGAGCGGCGCGGGCCCTGGCGGTGAGCGAGGCGGCGCAGCGGGGGCTCGCGGACGAGCACGCGGCGCTGCGCCGGGTGGCGACGCTCGTGGCGGCCGAGGCCGCTCCCAGCCGGGTGGTCCAGCAGGTGACGGAAGAGGTCGCTGGGTTGCTGGGCCTGCCTGGAGCGTGCGTGGTCCAGTTCGACGGCGCGGCCGGCGCCACGGTCGTGGGCGCGTGGAGCGCGACCGGGCAGCCGCCCTTGCCCGTGGGCTCGGCGCTGGAGCTCGAAGGCGACTCGGTCGTCGCCAAGGTGCTGCGCACCGGGACCCCCCAGCGGCTGGAGCGCTACGACACCGTCCGCGGGCGGCTGGCACAGACGCTGCGGGAGTCGGGGTACCGCGCGGCGGTGGCGGCGCCCGTCATGGTCGGCGGCCGGCTCTGGGGGGCGCTCGTGGCGGCGACCACTTCCGAGGAGCCGCTCGCAGCGGGTCTGGAGCAGCGGCTCTGCGATTTCGCGGAGCTGGTCGGACAGGCGCTGGCCAACGCCGACGCCCGCGAGCGGCTCGCCGAATCGCGTGCCGAGCTCGTGGAGGTCAGCGATGCCGAGCGACGACGATTCGAACGCAACCTGCACGACGGTGCCCAGCAGCGACTCGTCTCCGTGGCCCTTCAGCTGGGCAGGGCTGCGGCCAAGCTCCGCGACGATCCGCGCGGCGCGGGCGAGGCCCTGACCGCCGCGCAGGACGACCTCAACTACGGACTCGAGGATCTCCGCGAGCTGGGACGCGGGCTGCACCCGGTTCTGCTCACGGAGCGCGGGCTGAGACCGGCGCTCGACGCGCTGCTGACTCGGACGCCGGTGCCCGTCGAGATCGAGGAGCTTCCCGACGAGCGCCTCGCCGCGCCGGTGGAGACGGCCGCCTACTACGTGGTCGCCGAGGCGATCACGAACGTCGCGAAATACGCCGACGCGTCCCATGCCAGGATCGCCATCCGCCGCTCGAACGGCACCGTCACCGTGACGGTCCGCGACGACGGCGTCGGCGGGGCGGAGCCCGCCCGCGGGTCCGGGTTGCGCGGATTGGCCGCCCGGATCGAGGCCCTCAACGGCCGGCTGAGGGTGGACAGCCCGCCCGGCGGCGGCACACACATCCGGGCCGAGATCCCGCCTGCGTAGCGCGCGTGCGCCTGCCCAGGATCGCCGTGGATCTCAGCGCGCTGCGGGCGTCGCGGGATCTGCGCCTGCTGATTCTCGGCAACTGGGTCACCGGGCTGGGCACGCAGGCGGCGCTGGTGGCGCTGCCGTTCCAGATCTACGACCTGACGCGCTCGGCGTTCCTCACCGGTCTGCTCGGGGCCGTCGAGCTGGTCCCGCTGATCGGCTTCGCGTTGTTCGGCGGCGCGCTCGCGGACCGCTTCGACCGGCGCCGGCTGCTCTTGCTCGACCAGGTCGCGCTGGTGGCCTGCGCCGGGGCGCTCGCGCTGCTGGTCTGGGCGCCCGGCGATCCTCCGCTCGTCGGCCTGTACGCCTTTGGCGGGCTGCTCGCCGGGTTCGGGGCGGTGCAGAACGTCGCGCGCTCCGCGATCGTCCCGAACCTCGTCGATCCGGCTCATCTGCGCTCGGCACTGGCCCTGAACTTCGGCTTGTTCCAGCTGACGATGGTGGTCGGCCCGGCGCTCGGTGGCGTGCTGATCGGGCTGCTCGGGACCGGCGCGGTCTTCGCGATCGACGCGGCCAGCTGCCTGGCGATGGTCGTGGCGCTGCTCTACATGGCCCCGCAGCCTCCCCACGGCGGCGGCGATCGGCCCGCCGTGCTGCGCTCCATCGCCGAGGGCCTTCGCTTCGTGCGACACAAACAGGCCCTGATGGGCTCCTTCGCGATCGACCTCGTCGCGATGACGTTCGGCATGCCGCGCGCGCTGTTCCCGGTGCTGGCGGTGAGCGTCTATCACGCGGGACCGGAGGGAACCGGGCTGCTGTTCGCGGCGGTGTCCGCCGGCGCCACGGTGGCCGCTCTCACCACCGCCTGGCTCGAGCACGCCCGGCGGCTGGGCGTGATCGTGCTCTGGGCGGTTGTGGTGTGGGGCGGCGCGATCGCACTGGCCGGGCTGGCGAACTCGATCGTGCTCGCGGCGCTCCTCTTCGCGGTCGCGGGTGCCGCGGACAGCGTCAGCGCCGTGTGCCGGTCGACCATTAACCAGAGCGTGACGCCCGACGCGCTGCGCGGGCGGATGTCATCCGTGTTCTCGCTGGTGGTGACGAGCGGGCCGCGGCTGGGCGACGTGGAGGCCGGCGTCGTCGCGGGCTTGGGCGGCGCGCGGTTCTCCGTCGTCTCCGGAGGGCTCGCCTGCATCGTGGGTGCGGTGGCGCTCGTGGCCGCGTTTCCGGCGCTGATCCGCTACGACGCCGAGCGCGAGATCGGCGCGATGCGCGCCTAGACGGTCACGGACGTCGAGTGCGTGTCCGTGAACGCCAGCACGCCCTCGACCCCCATCTCGCGCCCCATCCCGCTCTGGTTGAAGCCGCCGAACGGGGCACGGTCGTCCAGCCACGGCGCGTTGTGGGCGTTGACGAACGTCGTGCCGGTGCGCAGGCGCGCGGCGACCGCAGCCGCGTGCTCGGGATCCGCAGACCAGACCGAGGAGCACAGGCCGGACCAGGTGTCGTTGGCCTGCCGGATGGCCTCCTCCTCGTCGTCGAACGGGATCACCGGCAGCGTCGGGCCGAACTGCTCCTCGGTCACCACGCGCGCCTCGGGGCCGGGGTCCAGGACCAGGGACGGCTTAAGGAAGTTCGTGCCCTCGGCGCCGTCCCCGAACTCGCGCACCTCGGCTCCCTGACCGCGCGCCTCCTCCACAAGCTCGGCCACGAAGTCGCGCTGGCGGCTGGTGTGCAGCGGGCCCATCGTTGTGTCGGGATCGAGCCCGGGGCCGAGCCGCGTGCCCTCGAGCTCCCGGCTGAGCCCTTCGACGACCTCGTCGTAGCGAGAGCGGTGCACGTAGAGCCGCTTCATCGCCATGCAGACCTGGCCGGTGGTGAGATACGCCCCGATCCAGAGCTTGTGAACGGCGTCGCCCTCGAGCTCCGCGTCGGCGAGCACCAGCGCCGGGTCGTTGCCGCCCAGCTCGAGCTGCACGCGCGTGAGGCTCTCGGCGGCCATGCCCATGATCGTCCTGCCGGCGCGCACGCTCCCGGTGAAGGCCACCTTCTTGACGAGCGGGTCCTGGATCAGCACGGGGCCCAGCACCTCGTCGCGCCCGCTGACCACGTTGAGCACCCCCGCGGGCAGCGCGGCGGCGATCTTCTCGAGCGTCCGCACGAACGCCAGCGGGGTCGTCGGGGGCGCCTTGACGACCGTCGTGTTCCCGGCGACGAGCGCCTGCGGCAGGGAGGCGCCGAGGATCGCCAGCGGCCAGTTGAACGGCACGATGATCGAGACCACGCCGAGCGGCAGGCGCGCGACCGTGGTCCGCAGCGGCGGGCCCTCCAGCGTCCGCACGGCGTCGACCTCGTCGGCGAGCTCCGCGGCCAGCCGGAAGCGCCCCGCCATCACGTGCAGGTCGATGTCCGACTCGCCGCGGACCTTCCCGTTCTCGCGCGACAGCAGCTCCACGCGGGCGTCGTGGTCCTCCGGAAGTCGATCCAGCGCGGCGACGATCAGCTCCGCTCGGCGGCACGCGCCGAGCTCCGCCCACGCCGGGAATGCGTCGTGAGCCGCGCGAACGGCGTCGCGCGCCTCCTCGGTGGTCGCGGCCGCGGCTTGACCCACCACGGTCGAGGGCTCGGCTGGGTCGTAGACGGGGAACGCGTCGTCCCCCGGCCGGGCCTCGCCCCGGATGAACAGGCCGGTGTGCGTCTCCGCGCGGTCCTTCGTGGACTGCTCCATCACGCTCATGCTAAACAGCGTTCCCATGCGCAACAAGCCGCCATTCCGAGCCGACCACGTAGGTAGCCTGCTGCGCCCGCCGGAGCTGCTGGCCGCCCGCGACGATCACGCCGCCGGACGCATCGGCGACGACCAGCTCAAGGCCGTCGAGGACGAGGCGATCCGCGGGGTCGTGGCCATGCAGCGCGACGTCGGCCTCCAATCGGCCACCGACGGGGAATTCCGGCGCACGTCCTGGCACATGGACTTCATCTACCAGCTCGGTGGGGTCGACCAGGTGGAGGGCGAGAGCCTGCACGTGCACTTCCGCGACGAGCAGGGCGAGTACGACTACGCGCCGCCTGCGATGCACGTGGGGGACAAGGTCAGCCTGCCGAAGACCATCTTCGGGGAGGCGTTCGAGTACCTGCGCGACACCGTCGACGGCGCCACCCCGAAGCTCACGATCCCCTCGCCCAGCATGGTCCACTACCGCGGCGGCAACTCGTCGATCGACGACTCGGTCTACCCCGACCTCGACGACTTCTGGACCGACCTGACCGGCGCCTACAACGACGAGTGGCACCGCCTCTACGACCTCGGTTGCCGCTACCTGCAGCTCGACGACACCAGCCTCGCGTACATCAACGATCCCGCCCAGCGCGACCACATCCTCAAGATCGGCGGCGATCCCGAGCACCTGCACGAGCAGTACATTGCGAACATCAATCGCGCGCTCGCCGGCCGTCCCGACGACCTCGCCGTGACGACCCACATGTGCCGCGGCAACAACCAGTCGATGTGGGCGGCCGAGGGCGGCTACGACTTCGTGGCC
>Ga0126311_10000702_pt1 | contig 15468 bp, 18 predicted proteins | sample Plot61_FD_92539 | JGI IMG/M metagenome (GOLD analysis project Ga0126311, IMG submission 92539) | Serpentine soil microbial communities from UC McLaughlin Reserve, CA, USA - Plot61 | ecosystem: Environmental > Terrestrial > Soil > Grasslands | place: USA: UC McLaughlin Reserve, Lake County...
GAAGATGTCGCGCGGCATGATGGAGACGTTGGACTTCTCGGGCGAGAGGACGCCGGGGCAGTTCGGGCCGACGAGCGTCGCGTCCTTCATCCGCAGGTAGTCGGTCACCCGCATCATGTCATGCACCGGGATGCCCTCGGTGATGCAGCAGACGGTCGAGAGCCCCGAGTCCAGCGACTCGAAGATCGCGTCTGCGGCGAAGGGCGGTGGGACGAAGATTACGCTGGCGTTCGCCTCGGTCTCCTCGACGGCTTCCTCGACGGTGTTGAAGACGGGCACGCCCTCGTAGTCCTGCCCGCCCTTACTCGGCGTCACGCCGGCGACTACGTGGGTGCCACTCTGGAGCATCCGATCAGTGTGGAAGGCGCCTTCCCGGCCCGTTATCCCCTGGACCATGAGCCGCGTGCCGTTGTCAACGAGTATCGCCATCTTAATTACCGCCCTCCGTCCCGCGCGAGCTCCACGGCCCTGCGCGCCGCGTCGAGCATCGTCTCCTCCGTCACCACGTTATCGGGGGTGTTCTCCGCGAGTATCCGGCGTCCCTCCTCGGCGTTGGTTCCGTCCAGGCGGACGACTATGGGGAGGTCTATACCGGTGCGTTCTATGGCCGAGAGGAGCCCCCGGGCCACCTCGTCACCGCGCGTTATGCCGCCGAAGATGTTGAAGAGCACGCTCCTCACCTGCTCGTTGGAGGTCACTATGTCCAGAGCGGTCGAGATCTTCTCCGCGTCCGCCCCGCCGCCGACGTCGCAGAAGTTGGCGGGCTCTCCGCCAGCCTGGGCCACCACGTCGAGCGTGCTCATGACGAGCCCCGCGCCGTTGCCTAGGATGCCGACGTCGCCGTCGAGCTTGACGTACTGCAGGCCAACCTCCTGCGCCAGCTGCTCCTGCGGATCCGCCGCCTCCACGTCGTGCAGCTCGGCTATGTCCCCGTGCCGGTACAGGCTCGAGTTGTCCACCGTGACCTTCGCGTCGAGCGCCAGCACCCGCCCGTCGCCGGTGACGACGAGCGGGTTGATCTCCACCAGGCTCGCGTCCAGGTCCTCGAAAGCCTTGTACAGGTTGTTGAGTACCTTGCCGACGCCTTTCGCGGCGTCGCCTTCAAGGCCGGCAGAGAAGACCAGTTCGCGCACCTGGTAGGCGAGGAGGCCGAGCAGGGGATCTACGTGCAACCTCACGATCGCCTCAGGGTTTCTCTCGGCGACCTCCTCAATGTCCACGCCGCCCTCGGTGGAGAACAGGATCAGGGGCCTCTTCGCTGCCCGGTCCACCGTTACGGAGAGATACATCTCGTTCTGTATGTCTGCCCCTGCCTCGACGAGCACCCGGCGGACGGTATGCCCCCTTATGTCCATCCCCAGGATCTGCTCCGCCGCCGACTCCGCTTCTTCCGGCCTGTTGACCACTTTTATACCGCCGGCCTTACCCCGCCCGCCGGTGAGGACCTGGGCCTTGACAGCGACGGTCCTGCCAAAGCTCTCCGCTGCCTGTCTGGCCTCCTCCGGTGTCTCGGCGACGATGCCTTCGAGCGTCTCAACGCCGTGTTTTCTGAGCAGTTCCTTGCCTTGATACTCGTACAGATCCAAGCCCTAGACCCCCGTGAAGCCCGCCACGACGAGGGGAATTATACAGGGCTCCCCGGCGGTGCTCCGGCTATACTGCTGGTTCTCATGGGACTGGGAACCGCCATGAACGTCGTCGCCGTGCTCGTCGGCGGGGGCATCGGAACCCTCGTGGGCGCGAAGCTCCCCGAGGCGATGCGCCGGACCACGATGCAGGCCATCGGCATCGTCACGCTGCTCGTTGGGGCCGCGAACTTCCTGGAGCACGACAACCTGCTCGTGCCGCTGGTGAGCGTGGTGGTGGGCCTCGTCGTCGGCGAGCTCCTGGGGATAGAAGACAGGCTCAAGTGCTTCGGCGAAGGCCTGGAGATGCGCTTTTCGAGGGGTGAGAGCCCGGTCAGCCGGGCGTTCGTTACGACGAGCCTCCTCTTTTGCGTGGGGCCCCTGACGTTGATCGGCTCTCTCGAGGACGGCCTCAGGGGCGACCTCAGCCTCTTGGCCCTCAAGAGCGCCCTCGACTTCGTAGCTGCTCTCGCCTTCGCCTCGGTTCTCGGATGGGGCGTCTTGCTTTCGGCCGGGACGGTACTCGTCGTGCAGGGCGCGCTCACGCTCGGGGCCGCCTCTCTCGACGCCGTCGTGACCGGGCCTATGATCTCCGCCACTACCGCGACCGGCGGCATCCTGATCTTCGGCCTCGGTCTCGTATTGCTCGACCTCAAGGAGGTCAGGGTGGCCAACATGCTCCCGGCGCTTCTCTTCGCGCCGCTGCTCGTCGCGGCGGCTCCGCTGTGGCCGCTTTAGCTCTAGGATGCTGGTAAGATTGGCCGAAGCCGAGACGGAAGGAGCGTTCTTTGGAGGGAAGTGACAGGGAGTGGCACGGCAGCCCGCTCGACATGGCGGGGGGCATCGACCCGTACGGCATCCGGGAGATAGTCATCGAGTTCGATAACGGCGATCAGGACGTCTTCCGGCCCCGGCTGCGCGAGGAGTTCGAGTCCTACGAGCTCCACATGATGGGCGCCTACCTGGACTCCGTCGCTCACAGCGTCCGCAAGGGCCAGCGGGACTAGGGGAGGTCGAGCGTGCATGGCATAGAGAGGCACAGCGAGACGAGCGACCCTGCGGGCAGCCAGGGCGGGATCGTCAGGGTGATGGTCCGCTACTCGGACGGTCGCGTCCTCAACTTCGTGGCCGACGCCCGCAGGCCAGCCTTCTCCGAGGACGACATGCTGGAGCTGAAGAAGGTGATCAGCCAAGCCGCCTCGAAGGCCGAGTGGGCCGACATCAACACCCGACTGGGTTTCTGAGGTAACTCTCTACCGGTATTGGTCCGGCGGGTCGTCTCCGGGGTCGATGTCGTACCGGTCGTAGTAGTCCTCGTCGATGTCAACGGTCTCCCCGGCCAGCTCGCGGCGCCTCAGGTCCCACAGCACCTCGAGGTCGTGGCCTATCTGCCTGAGACGTTCTCGATCCTCGCGGCTCGCGTGATGCGCGCCCTCGCGGGCGAGCAACCGCTCCCTCTCTTTGTTGAGCTCCGAGATCCTGCCCATCACGCCCTGTGCCATCCCCGTTACCCTCCTCCTTAGCCTACCCGACTGATTCTACCGAAAAGCCCCCGTCCTTCGCGTTGGCTACAATCTGGTTGTCGCCAGCGGAAGGAGACCATGCTCGATAAGATCCACCACCTGGGCTACGCGGTCGAGAGCGTCGAGGCCGCGTCTCGCTTCTACACAGAGAGCTTCGGCGCGGAATTAACCGAGCCGGAGACCATCGAGGAACAGGGCATCGTCGCCACCATGTTCGGGGTCGGCGACTCGATGGTGGAGCTGATGCAGCCTACCCATCCCGATTCTCCAGTGGGCAGGTTCCTCGCCAGGCGCGGCGAGGGTTTCCACCACGTCGCCTTCCAGGTGAAAAACCTCGAAGCAGCCCTCGCTCGACTCAAGAAATCCGGCGTTGAGGTCGTGGACGAGGAGCCCAAGGTGGGGGCAGGAGGGACCCGGACGGCCTTCGTCCACCCGAAGGGCGCGTTCGGCGTCCTCACCGAGCTAGTAGAATTGCCGGGCAGGGACAGATGAGAGAGGTGTGCGGGGCATGGACGTAGACAAGCGGCGTACGGATTCCAGCATCGAGGTCAAACCCGTCTACAGGCCCGAGGACCTGGGGGAGGACTTCGACTACGCCGAGAAGCTCGGGGACCCGGGCGAGTACCCTTACACCCGCGGTGTCTACCCGAGCATGTACCGCGGCAAGCCATGGACCATGCGCCAGTACGCGGGGTTCGGCACAGCCAAGGAAACCAACGCCCGCTTCAAGTACCTTATCTCGAACGGCCAGACCGGCCTCTCCGTAGCCTTCGACCTCCCCACCCAGATGGGCCGCGACTCCGACCACGAGCTTAGCCTTGGCGAGGTCGGCAAGGTCGGCGTCGCCATAGACTCCCTCCTCGACATGCGCGAACTTTTCGACGGCATCCCCTTGCGCGAGGTCTCGACCTCGATGACGATCAACGCTACGGCCTCGATCCTGCTTCTCCTCTACTCGCTCGTCGCCGAGGAGCAGGGCTCCGAAGCGGAGGACGTCACGGGGACCACGCAGAACGACATCCTCAAGGAGTACCTCGCGCGCGGTACCTACATCTACCCGCCGAAGCCCTCCATGAGGATAACGACCGACACCTTCGCCTACTGCGCCAATGAGCTGCCGCGGTGGAACACGATCTCGATCTCCGGCTACCACATACGCGAGGCCGGCTCGACCGCGGTGCAGGAGCTCGCCTTCACCCTTTCCAACGCTATCGCCTACGTCGGGGCCGCGCTCGACGCCGGGCTCGAGGTGGACCACTTCGCACCTCGCCTCTCCTTTTTCTTTAACGCCCACAATGACCTCTTCCAAGAGGTCGCCAAGTACCGGGCTGCTCGTAGGATGTGGTCGAAGATCGTGAAGGAGCGCTTCGGGGCGACCGAGGAGAGTAGCCATAAGCTCCGCTTCCACACCCAGACGGCCGGCTCCTCGCTCACCGCCCAGCAGGCCGAGAACAACATTGTCCGCACGACGGTGCAGGCGCTCTCGGCCATCATGGGTGGGACCCAGAGCCTGCACACCAACGCCTTCGACGAAGCCCTCGCGCTCCCGACCGAGAGGAGCGCCCGCGTCGCGCTCCGCACCCAGCAGATCCTGGCGCACGAAGGAGGCCTGACCGGCACAGCCGACCCCCTGGCCGGCTCCTACTACGTCGAGGCGCTCACCGACGCCGTCGAGGAGGAAGCGTGGGAGTACATCCGGCGCATAGACGAGTTGGGCGGGAGCGTGCGCGCCATCGAAGAGCGCTTTATGCAGCGCGAGCTCGAGGAGTCCGCCTTCCGCTACCAGCGCGAGGTGGAGAGGGAGGAGCGTGTCATCGTCGGCGTCAACCGCTACGCGGGCGAGGCCGACCCCGACCCCGACATGGACCTGCATACCGTGGACGAGTCGATCCGCGAGAGACAGTCCGAGCGGCTCACCGTACTCAGGGAGAGTAGGGACAATGCGGCCGTCGGGCGTGCCCTATCCGACCTCAGAGCCGCGGCGGAAGGCTCGGATAACCTCCTCTACCCGACGAAGGAGGCGCTTGCGAACCTCGCCACCGTGGGCGAGGTCTCAGACGTCCTCCGCACGGTCTTCGGAGAATACAGGCCGTCTTAGACGCCCGGGATGGGTGCTCGTAAACCCTGTTGTCTTCCTCGCCTGCAGGATGATCTGTTGAGGGCCGCTCCGTAAGGGGGTGGCTCCTCCTTAAGAGTGGAGCACCTCGACCAGCTCGCGTACCGCCCCGGCGCTATTCCTCAGGTCCTCGAGCTCGTCGCTCTGGAGGTTCAGCTCCACCACCTCCTCGACGCCCGAGGCGCCTAATTTGACCGGGACACCGACGAACACGTCTTCGACACCGTACTCGCCCTGCAGGTAGGCGGCGCAGGGGAGGATGCGCTTCTGGTCGAGGAGGATGGCGTCCACCATCTCGACCGCCGCCGCCGAAGGGGCGTAGTAGGCGCTACCGCTCTGCAGGAGCCCTACTATCTCGGCCCCGCCGTTGCGGGCACGGTCCACGATTGCCTTGACGCGGTCTCGGGGCATCAGCTCGGTGATCGCCACGCCGCCAACCGTCGCCATGCTCGGTAGCGGGACCATCGTGTCGCCGTGCCCGCCGAGGACCAGCGCGAAGACGTCCCGCACCGAGACGCCCAACTCCTGGGCGATAAACGTGCGGTAGCGGGCGGTGTCTAGGGTGCCGGCCATCCCGATGACCCTCTCGCGCGGGAAGCCGCTGACCTCCATCGCGACGTGGCACATCGCGTCCAGCGGGTTGGCTACCATCACCAGGATCGTCTCCGGGGAGTGCATGACCACCTCCTCGGTGACGCTCTGGACGATGTTCTGGTTCGTCTTGAGGAGGTCGTCGCGGCTCATGCCGGGCTTGCGCGGGCTGCCGCTAGTTATGACGACCACATCCGAGCCAGCGCTCTCCTTGTAGCCGTTGGCGCCGGTCACGTTCGAGTCGAAGCCGAGCACGGGGCCGCTCTGCAGGATGTCGAGCGCCTTGCCCTGCGGCAGGCCATCGACGATGTCCACCAAGACCACGTCTGCGTAGTTGCGCTCCGCCAGCCTCTGGGCCGTCGTGCCGCCGACGTTGCCGGCGCCGACGACCGTAACCTTGCTCTTCGACACGGGATCTCCCTCCTGTGCGTACCGCGGTGTCCCTGGCCATGATATGTGAATTCTCGCCGCTGTGCCGCCCCAACACTCGATAGAATAGGGTGGAGGATGGACGTGATCCAAGCCATAGAGACGCGCCAGAGCATGGGACGCGTAAAAGGGGACCCGGTGCCGCGGGAGCTTGTCGAGCGCATCCTTCAGAGCGCCGTGCACGCCCCGAACCACAGGCTCACGGAGCCGTGGCGCTTCCACGTCTTCACGGGCAAGGGTCGCGGCGAGTTGGCCCGCGCGCGGGCGGAGATCGCCCGCCTGCAGGCAGAGGCCGAGGGGGAGGACGAGGAGATGGCTGCCGGCAGGATCAGCCGCGAGCGTAAAAAGGTCTTCCGCGCGCCGGTAGTAATTGCCGTGATCTGTGAGGCTGGCCGCGACGAGGTCGAAACTCTGGAGAACTACGCCGCCTGCGCCGCCGCCGTTCAGAACATGCAGCTCACCGCCCACGCGCTCGGTCTCGGGGCCATGTGGCGTACCGGCCCCGTCGTCTACCACGACCACATGGGCGAGTTCTTCGGCTTGAAAGAGGGCGACAGGGTAGTTGCCCATCTGTATGTTGGCTACCCCGACATGGGCGAGAGGCCCCGCAGGCGCACGCCGGCCAAAGAGAAGACCGCGTGGCACGAGGGTTGACGGTCCGTCGCCCTCTTAGTGGTAGCATCAAAGCATTAGAGGCTCACAGGGAGGAACCATGGGACTCTGGCTGAGACGGCTGCTGATCCTCGCGGCGCCGTTTATTTGGCGCAAGATCCAGGAGCGCCGCCGCAGAGGGTAGGCGGCGGGTCAACCTTCTACAGGTACAGCCCGGAAACCTTTCTGTGTGCGCCGGATGTTGACGAGGAAGGCGCCCGGCTCGTGGTAAAGGATCACCGTGGCGCTCCTGGACTCGGCCTCATCGAGCACCTCGATGCGGTTTCGGCGGGCAGCCTCTGGGTCCGTGTCTACGCCGCTTATGAGGTCTGGGTCTAGCCAGATCTTGGCCGGCGCCAGGTCCGCGGTGTAGAGCGCGGCGTCATTGCCGGATTCGATCCAGACGATCTGGTGCCCCGCCGAGTGGCCCGACCTAAGCTCTACCCTGACCCCCGGCACGATTTCCCCGTTACCGCTCAGGAGTTGGCACCAGCCTTCCTCCACCCCCTTCTCGACGGCCGGAACGGCTTCTCTGCGCCCGTCGCCTTCAGGCATCCCGCGGGCCTCCTCGAGCGCGTCCTCCTGCACGTAGACCGTCGCGTTCGGGAAGTTCGGGTGCTCCAGCGCCCATCCGACGTGGTCCGCGTCTAGGTGGGAGAGAATTACGTGCGTGACGTCATCCGCCGCGTGCCCGGCCTCTCGCAGGTGGTCCATAAGGCTCTGCTCGCGCCGGAGTTCGTAACGGCCGACCAGGGCCTCAGGAAGATCCGGTCCAAAGCCGGCGTCGATAAGCACCAAGGCCTCGGTGGCCTCGACGAGGACCGCGTGCATCGCGCCCCGGATGCGCATCTTGCGCGAGCCGCCGAACAGGTTGCCCGCATCGGTGACAAAGACGCCATCGTCCAGGATGCGCACCAGCATCCCTCCCACCCCGAAGGTCGTTCCCGTAGCCAAGCCGTGCAAACCTCCTATGGCCCGCGTGGGACGTAATGATAGCTGTAGCGTACCTTGCCCGCTCCCTCCCCAAAGCCCAAGCCGGGCGTCTGGCCGGATCGACGTAGAGGAAAAATGGCCATCTGCCAGATACGCGAAGCGCCGATTCGCGTCATAATGCCCAGCATGTTGCGACGTGCGCGGAAGGTGCTGGCGGGACGGCTGCGTTACGCGCGGGCGGTGGTCGCGGTTCTCGCGGCGCTGTTCGCCGGCGTCGCGGGCTTCAACCAAAGCGCTGACGCGGCCTCATACGACTCGGATGAGTTGCAGTTCTTGCAGCTCATCAACGATTACCGAGGGAACAACGGACTGGGGCCCCTGCTCCTCTCTGACGCGCTCGCGGTGGCCGCCGAGCACCACTCGCAGGATATGGCCCGCTACTCTTTCTTCGCCCACAACACCGTCGCCAGCTCATACTACCCGGCGGGCTACGAGCCCTGGGATCGGATGGCGGCCGAGGGCTACGACTACGACACTTATAAAGGCGAGAACATCGCCGTCGGCTACGAGACACCGGAGGAAGCCTTCGAGGCCTGGCGCAACTCGCCTTCGCACAACCACGCCATGCTCGACGGCAGCTACCGCGTGATCGGCATCGCGCGGATCAACGAGCCCGGCTCGGTGCACGGCTGGTACTGGACCACGGACTTCGGCCAGGTGTTGGATCCCACCTCCCACGAACCGGGTAAGGAGAGCCCGCAGGCGCAGGACAACGAAGACGAACCGGCGCCGCAGCCCCAAAAGGATCGAGAAGACCGCGAAGAGCCCGTGGTAGACGGCCCCGGCGTCGAGAACGGCGAGATGGACAGCAAGGCGGTCTGGGAGCAGGAGGCGAGAGACGGGGCGGAGCTCATCCTCGACGGATACGCCCGCCTCGGCGACTACGACAGCGGGAGAGACGACCTCCGCCAGAAGGTCGAGGTGGGGAAGAGCACCGGGCTCTCCTACAGCGTCAGGGTAGCGACCGACGAGCAGCGGCAATCGTCCGACCGCCTCCTGGTGCGGCTCACCAATCGCGAGGGCGAGCAGCTTGCCGTCCTGGAGAGCTACACGCACGCGGACGCGGGCGGGTGGAGACGCGAGACGCTGGACCTGTCGCAATTCGCGAGCCGGACCGTCTACCTGAGCTTCTTCGTCGAGACCGACCCGGCGCTCCGCACCGCTTTTTACCTGGACCGGGTGACCCTGGAGAGAGAGGAGCGCCCCTAAGACCGGACCGCCCCCTCGACCCCCTCCTTGAGGGCGGTCCCCAGCGCCCTGGGGTGCCTGAGCAGGCTGTAGATCGGGGCATCGCCCGTGAAGCTCTCGATCAGGGCGCGGCGGGCGCCCGGATACTTCTCGCAGGCCTTGAAGATCGGCTCCAGAACCCCGAGGTTCGGGACAAGGTTCACCAGCGCGTGCCCGGAGAAGTGCTCGCGAGCCCGCTGGTGGCGCAGCTGGCGCTCGTAGCCCGAGAGAACGGAGGCCGAGAAATCCTTTCTCGCGTGCGCCTCGTGTGCCCAGGAGGCGGCCAGCCGGCCCGACTCGATTGCGTACCCGACGCCCTCGCCGCTTATCGGGTGGATCATGCTCCCCGCGTCGCCGACCATCATGAGCCCCCGAGCGTACCTTTTGGCACCCCACATCCCCATCTTGAGCGACCAGCTCTTGGCCGGTCCCTCGGGCTCGGCGCCGTCGAGCCAGGCGGCGAGCTCCGGCTCTTCCAGAAAGCGGTCGAAGTAGTCCTTGAGGTTGCGCCCGGTGCGGGCGAGGGTCTTGGTCGAGACGCCGGCCCCCACGTTGGCCCGGCCGTCCCCGAGATAGAAGACCCAGCCGTAGCCGGCGCCGTGCTGGTTCATGTCTTTGGTGATAAAGACGTGCAGGTCTTCCCTGTTCGGCCCGCTCACGCCGCGGTAGTAGCGCCGCCGCGCCACGGCGTTCTGGTGGACCTTCATGCCGTTGCCCGCGAAGCCACCCACGCCATCGGCGGCGACCACGAGGGGGGCTTCGAAGCGCAGATTCTCCCCACCGTTGGCGGCCTGGATGCCCGTTACCTCTCCTGCCGCGGAGCGGTGCAACTCCGTGGCCTGAGTTTTCGGGTAGAACGCCGCTCCCGCAGAGGTAGCTCGCTCCAATAGCTTGGCGTCGGTCTCCTCGCGCTTTACCACGTAGCCGCGGGGGCCGTGAAGGGAGGGGGGGACGCCCTGGCGCAGGTAGGCGGTCGCGGTGTAGACGGAAAAGCTGGTGAACTTGCCGTGGTGGGGCTCGTCGAGCCAGTTGCCGAGGCCCATTAGCGTCACCTCGGAGGAGGCGTGGGGCATCAGGCCGTCGCCGCAGGGCTTGTCGCGGGGGAAGTTCTGGCGGTCGAGGAGCACGGTCCTCAGCCCGGCCCTCGAGGCGTAATGGGCTGTGGCGGAGCCGCCAGGCCCCGCTCCCACGACGACGAGATCGTAGCGTTCAGTCATCGCCCTCCTTCTCAACGTCCCATGGGTTGTGCCAGAATTCTCCTTGGGCCGCACCGCTGCGGAGCGGCGTTCATTATACGTTGGTTGCGAAGTGGGAGGCGGAGGATCTTGGTGGACCGCAACCGTCCGGCGCGCTACGCGGTGGGGGACCGCGCCGCCCTAAAGGCCACGGGGCAACCCGTCGAAATACTCGAGGTCCGGCGCGGCGAGTTCGTCCCCGACTTCGTCTACAGAGTGCGCGTGCTCGCCGAGCGCCCGGCCCGCCCCTACAACCTCTCCGTCCCGGAGCATGATCTTAAGGACAGCTAGTCAGGTTTTCAGCCCAAAGGTCTTTGCTGATCAGCTGAAATACTAGTAATTCTCGCCCGCGGTAACGCTAAGGTAGGCGATATCCACGAGTGGGACGCCGGTCACGAGCGCCCGTTCGACGGAGCGGTTGAGGGCTTCGGCGGCGACGCCAGAGTCGGGGAAGTGGCTGTCGAGGAGACGGGCGGCACGGGCTATCTCGTAGAAGGAGAACCGGCGGCGCTCGCCGGTGAGCCTGTAGACCGCCTCGAGGACCTCGAAGCGCAGCGAGATCAGCTGCTCGAGGCGCCAGCGGATCTCGTCCACCGTCAGGTTCATGGCCTGGTACAGGCGCGCGATCTCGGCGACCTGAACGAGGGCCGGCGTGCGCTTGGCGAGGCGCCCAACGGAGTTCTCGTCGAGGTAGCGGCGCGCGGTGATGCGGGCGAGCGCCACCCGTCCCTCCGGATTGTCGTAGCCCGTGAGCGGCCTGAAACTCTCTGGGGTACGAAAGCTTCCCGTGGCCCGGACCTCTTCGCCCCCGACGAAGACGCGCGGGGTGTGCCCGCCGGCGTAGTAGGAGATGTGTTGTGCCATCGTCGCCACCTCCGCCGAAGCGTACGCGGCCCTGATCTCGACCCACCGGCGCACCGTGCCCGAATAGAGTCGCTCGAGAGCCCGCCAGGTAGCGTCGCCGCGCAGGTCCAACTCCCCTGGCCGCTCGGTGACGACCGACACCTCGACGTTGGATACGGCGCCGCGGTACGCCTCGCGCACGGCCGCGAGTAAGCTCTCGAACTCCTCATCGACGGCCCCGGAGAGGTACCGGCGCCTCTCGGCCGGCAGCACGTACATGAGGCGGCTCTTGATCCTGCGTTCCTTGCCCTCGGCCGTCTTGAGGCAGTCGATAGCCTCGTACAGCTCGCGCCTCCTCCGGTAGACGAGCGCGGTCAGCCGCTCGACCTCGGGGTCCTCGGCGAAGCTCCTCGACCAGGCCTCATCCCGGGCCGAGCAGGCCGCCTCGTGGGCGTTCTCGGCCCGCACGACCGCCTGCTGCTCCCTCTCCCGCTCCGCTTGCACCTCGCCGAGCTCGCGCTCGAGCGTCTCTATGGTCGAGGGCACGAGCGATCCCGTTTTTCCACCAAAACGCACATGTTGGGAGGTATTCTACAGCACCCTAACCGCCGTTGGATGGCCATTGCGCCCGGGCCCATGAGGGAGTAAATTGCTGCAAACCGTCGAGGGTCTTTCGGAAGGAGAGCCAATGGAATTCAATACGGGGACGGGCGGTACGGGGGATGCGGGCGGTTCTCCTCCGGGGCCCGTGGGACCCTCGCTAGGGGCGTCCGGCAGTGCAGCTGGCGCCGAGTTTCGCTACACCGACCCCGTCCAGACCTTCATCGCCACCGTGCAGGGAGTCGTCCTGCAGCCCGTGAGCTTCTTCCGTGGCATACTCCGCCAGGGCGACTTCGTCAACCCGTTGATCTTCGCGATTATCTGCTACGAGGTGTCCGCGATACTCGGGGGTCTGCTCCAGCTGGTCGGGATCGGGAGGAACACTGGGTTCGGGGGGTTCATAAGCTCCATAATCCTCGCGCCGATCATCGCCGCGATAGGCTTGTTTATAGGGGCCGGAATCATCCATCTGCTGGTGATGCTAATCGTCGGGTCGCGCAACGCGGGCTTCGAGGGCACCTTCAGGGTTTTGGCATACTCGGCGGTGACGAGCCTCGTAAGCTGGATTCCGTTTATCGGTGGGATACTCAGCCTGTACGGCATCTACTTGGGCATAGTCGGGATTCGTGAGATGCATAACACCACTACCAGTAAGGCCGCCATCGTCGTACTCATACCGGTCGCCATAATCGTCCTACTCGTGCTGGCGTTGATCACGCTGGTGGGTGCGTTCCTGTTCTTCGGCACCCAGCGGTAGCGGCTCGCAACTGCGATCCGGGTCGAGCGGATAACCTGCGCATCGCTGGCGCGTAAGCTACCCGTGCGTCAGGTAGCTATACTGAGCGCGGTTTCGTAGCGAAGGGAGATCTCAAGTGGCGCAGACAGTCACTCTCATACCGGGCGATGGTATAGGACCAGACTTGACTGATTCGGTCAAGGAGGTAATCAGCGCCCTCGACGTAGACATAGAGTGGGAGGTAGCCGAGGCCGGCGAGACGGTGATGGATACGGAGGGGACACCGCTACCCGAGCCGGTGCTCGAGTCGATCCGGCGCAACAAGGTCGCCCTTAAGGGACCACTCACCACGCCCGTCGGGACGGGTTTCCGCTCGGTCAACGTGGCGCTGCGCAAGGAGCTTGACCTCTACGGCAACATCAGACCCTCACTGAGCCTGCCAGGTATAGAGCTGCCGTACAGGAACATAGACATCGTCATCTACCGCGAGAACACTGAGGACCTCTACGCGGGCGTGGAGCATATGGTCGGCAAGCACGCCGCCGAGTCGATCAAGATCATCACCCGCGAAGGCACCGAGCGCATCTGCCGGATGGCTTTCGAGCGCTCCAGAGAGCAGGGCCGCAAGCACATAACGGTCGTCCACAAGGCCAACATCATGAAGTACACCGACGGCCTTTTCCGCGACGTCTTCTTCGAGGTCGCAAAAGAGTACGAAAACGACTTCGAGGAGATAGACGACCGCATCGTGGACAACATGTGCATGCAGCTCGTCATGAAGCCGAACCTCTACGACGTGCTTGTCTGCCCGAACCTCTACGGCGATATCCTCTCCGACCTGTGCGCCGGCCTAACCGGGGGCTTGGGCGTCGCGCCGGGGGCGAACATCGGGGAGAACACCGCCGTCTTCGAGCCGGTGCACGGCTCCGCCCCCAAGTACGCTGGCCAGAACCGCGCCAACCCGCTCGCCACCTTGTTGTCGGCGAAGAACATGCTCTACCACCTCGGCTACAACGAGGAGGCCGACCGCATGCAGGCGGGCATAGAGGCGGCGCTAGGGCGCCCCGAGACACGCACCAAGGACCTCGGCGGCTCGGCTGGCACCAGGGAGTTCACGCAGGCAATCGTCTCGAAGCTGTAGCCGAGAAAAGCCTACCCGACAGGTGCGCATCGCGTTCTTCACCGAGACCTTTCTGCCAGCCACCGACGGCGTTGTGACCAGGTTGCGCCACACCATCGAGGAACTCGCCCGGGTGGGGGACGACATGCTCGTCATCGCGCCTAGGTATCCGGACGGCGGCCCCGACTCATACGTGGGCGCCCCGATCTACCGGGTGCCCGGCGTTCCCTTCCCGCCATATCCGAGGATAAAGCTCTCGTTCGCCCATCCTGGCGTTGGTCGCGTCCTCGGGCGCTTCGGTCCGGACCTGATCCACGCCGTTAACCCGTTCATCCTCGGACCAGGCGGGATCTACTACGCCAGGAGGCTCGGGGTGCCGCTCGTAGCCTCCTACCACACCAACGTCGCGGCCTACGCCCGTTACTACAAGCTGGAGCTGGGGTACAACGCCGGGCGGTGGTGGACGAGGCAGCTCCACAATCGGGCGGACATCAATCTGTGCACATCCAGAGCCGCGATGGACTACCTGTTGGGTGATGGAGTGAAGCGCATACGCCTCTGGCCGCAGGGCGTGGACGCCCGCCGCTTCCACCCAGACAAGGCCTCGGAGGAGTGTCGCGAGAGGCTCTCGGGCGGCCACCTCGAGGGCAAGTTGTTGCTCTACGTGGGCCGTCTGGCGCCAGAGAAGGGCATCGAGCGGCTCAAGGCTATCCTGCGCGAATTGCCTGGGGCCCGGCTCGCCATCGTCGGCGACGGTCCTGCCAGGGGTGATCTCGAACGAGAGTTCGAGGGGTTGCCAGCGGTCTTCACTGGCGTCTTGCAGGGTGAAGTCCTGGCCTCCGCCTACGCCTCCGCCGACGCCTTTCTCTTTCCCTCGACCACCGACACTTTAGGCCTCGCGATGCTGGAGGCCCTAGCCTCAGGACTACCGGTCCTTGCCGCCCGCAGCGGCCCCTCGCAAGAGATCGTCACCGAGGGAGAGAACGGGCTCCTCTACGAGGCGGACTCCACGCCCTCGCTCGTCGCCGCCGTGCGCCGGTTGTTCTCCGACGACGAATTGCGCGCGGCGCTGGCGCGGCGCGCGCGTGCGACGGCCGAAGGACGCGACTGGGCGTCTTCGACCCGCGCCTTGCGCGGCTACTACGAGGAGGCGTCGAGAAGAGCGTGAGTTCCCGGGGCACAAAGCTAAAGAAGGGCGGTGTCCGCTTCTCCAAGTTCACGGTCGTCGGGTTGTCGAACGCCGTGGTGGACCTCGGGATACTCAACCTCTTTCTGTGGCTCGCCTCCACGCGCGACCCGTCGGTGCTCGCGCTCTACAACGGGGTTGCCCTGGTGCTGGCGAATGTCAACAGCTACTTCTGGAACACGCGCTGGACCTTCCGGGGTCGGGCGAAGCGCCGCGACAGGCGGCAGAGGGTGCTCTTCACCTTGCAGGCGCTGTTCAACATCTGCGTCAGCAACGGGCTATTCTTCTTGCTCGTTCGACCCGTTCTCGTCTACACGGAAGTACCCGCCTATCTCGCGGGCAACGTGGCCAAGCTCGTCTCCATCGCCGTCGCCTCAACGCTGAGCTTTTTCCTCATGCGCTACCTGGTCTTCTCCCGCACGAGGCGCTTCGGCGGCCGCTTGTAAGAGCTGGGGCAGCGTGCTAAATTTACTCGGCGCGCGGACGTAGCTCAGCTGGTAGAGCATCACCTTGCCATGGTGAGGGTCGCGGGTTCGAATCCCGTCGTCCGCTCTGGCCGCGGGGCGACTGGCGGCATGGCCGAGTGGTTAGGC
>Ga0126311_10000704_pt1 | contig 15465 bp, 12 predicted proteins | sample Plot61_FD_92539 | JGI IMG/M metagenome (GOLD analysis project Ga0126311, IMG submission 92539) | Serpentine soil microbial communities from UC McLaughlin Reserve, CA, USA - Plot61 | ecosystem: Environmental > Terrestrial > Soil > Grasslands | place: USA: UC McLaughlin Reserve, Lake County...
GCGGAGCCGTCGCCCGCATTCAAACTTGAAACATCCGCGGCGCGGGTCGAAGATAGCCACGATGCATACGGACAAGATCGCGGCGCTCAAAAGCACATCGCTCTTCGGCGAGCTGGACGACAAGACTCTGCGCGCGTTGGCCGAGCGCGCCGTCGAGCGTCGCTACGCGCGCGACGAGGTTCTTTTCATTGCAGGCGAAGAGGCGCGCGGCCTCTTCTGTATCGTCGAGGGCGCGGTGCGGGCCTTCCGTGAAAGCCTCGACGGGCGCGAGCAGGTAATTCACGTCGAGAGGGCTGGCGCGACCGTCGCAGAGCTTCCCGTCTTCGACGACGGCCCGTACCCCTCGACGGTCGCCGCGGAAGAGGAGACCACAGTGCTCTTCATCGACAAGCGCGACGTGCGCCGCCTCTCTCTCGAACACCCGGAAATCGCTCTCGCCGCACTCAAGGTGCTCGCGGGCCGCCTTCGACGCTGCGCCGAGCTGGTCGAGACTCTCAGCTTGCGCGAAGTCGGACAGCGCCTCGCACGCTTCCTACTTTCGGAAGGCCGCGCTCACGGCGAGCGGACGGGCGAGGGTTTGCGGGTCGAACTCACACACACCAACCAGCAGATCGCCGCCCGCGTCGGCTCTGTGCGCGAGGTTGTCTCGCGCGCGCTCACGCGCCTTCAACACGACGGCCTCGTCCGTCTCGAAGGCCGCCGACTCACCATCCCGGACGAAAAGGCCCTCGCGTCCTTCGCGGGCGAAGACTGAGTCCGCGGGCATCCGACTCACTACGCATACTTTCGGCGGCTGAAGCGCGGCGGAAGATTCATCAACTCGCGCCGCACTTCGGCGAGGAGACGCGCCTGCGCTTCCGCGTCGAGCAGCGTGCCCGCCCACTCGTAAATCTGACTCTCTTCGCGCGCGTTGTGCTCCTCAAGCCGCGCGGCGACGGTCTCGATCTTGCGAAGGATTCTTCTCATCTCGACTCCCGCGTCGCTGCCACGCGGCTCGGAGAGCGGGCCGCCCAGCGCGTTGACTGCGGCGGCCAGTTCTCGCATGAAAAAGTCGTGGTCGCGGCGAAGGTCTGCGACGGCGCTTTCGGCCTCGGCGTGAAGCCCCGCGTCGTCGCGCGTCGCGCGGAGGACGGCGGGGAACAGGCGTAGATGCTCCGCGCGGATGTGCACGGCGAGGCGCACCCACACTTCGTCGAGAAGCCTGTAGGCGGCGCGCGCGTCCGTCCCCGCACGTAACGCCGCGCGGAGCTTGTCGAGCAGCCTGCCGACCGACTCGTGATCCTCTTCGAGCAGCTTTTGCCCCACCACGTCTCTCCCAACGTAAGGGCGCGCGAGATGCCGCCGGCCGGACGGCCCTTACGCGCCCTCTAACTCGACGGCGCGCGGGAATAGCAAGTTGTTTTCGAGGTGGATGTGCTGGTGCAAATCCTTCTCAAGCTCTTCGAGCGCGCGGTAGAGCGTCTGGTAGCTGATGCATGCGTCGGCGGGCGCGGCGTAGTCGGCGGTCACGGCGCGCAGCTCGCGCAGGATGTCTCCCGCCGCGTCGTGCTCAAGCATCATCATTCGGACGGGGTTGCCCACCGTCCCGAACGGCGCGTAGGGCATGGGGCGATTGTCCGCGGCGGCCGACTCCATCTGCTTGACGTAGGGGAAGAGAATCATCTCCTCCTTGAACATGTGCGGGCGGAGGTCTTCGCAGAGCTGCTGAAAGAGCGTGCGGACATCCAGCAACTCCGGGTGGTTCGCGCCGTGCTTCGACGCAACCTTATCGGTGAGCGCTGTGATGCGCTCCATCTCGTCGCGCGTGAACGTGTGGTGCTTGTCCACTATGTAGTCAATCAACTCGGCGAGCGCGCCCGACTGTAAGCCCTCCGGCGTGTCGCCCTTGAAAGCGCCCGCCTGTTCGAGCAGGCGCGCGACCTCTTCCACTCCGACGCCCGCCGCGGCGCAGGCATCGCCGAGCGAGCGCCCGCCGCCGCAGCAGTAATCAATCTTCAGTTTCTCGAACACGCGCGTGGCGTTCGGCGTCTCCACCGCTAACTCGCGGACTGTCTTATCGGCGCATAAAGTCATGTAAGTGAATCCTCCCTTTCGCGTGCCATTCTGAGGCCGGCACGACGACGGCGCAGTGACTTAAGTCACGTGCGAAAAACTTTGTCGGGCGGGGGTTTTCGTGAGCCGTAGAGCGCACAACGGCCGAGCCTCCCGAGGCACAGGGGTTGCACCCTTCGTGCCACGTTGACGCCGCGCGCGAGCTGAGACCGCGAGGCTCAAGACTATAGGCAGGGAATCAGCCGAAATTTGAAACTGCGGCAGCCGAACCGAAGGGCGCGGGCGAACCGGAGAGCAGAGGGCGGTTAAAGTGAGTGGGGATTATTCCACAGCCTTGAGAAGAAAAATTCGCAGGGCCTCATGCCCTTCCATAAACATACGACGAAGAAGAAACATCATGATCGATACCGTAAACGACCTTCTTAAAAAGTACGACGTGCCCGGCCCCCGCTACACGAGCTACCCGACGATTCTTCACTGGGAGACTACGCCCACAGCCGAGGAATGGATCGAGTCGGTTGGGCATGGCCTCGACGAGACGGAACGACTGGGCGAGGGCGCTGCCGTCTACGTCCACATCCCATTCTGCCGCTCGCTCTGCACCTACTGCGGATGCAACTCTCGCATCACGCAGAGCCGGACGGTCGGCGACCCTTACGTTAACGCGATTCTCAAAGAGTGGGAGCTTTATCTAACAGCACTCGACCGAAAAAATCCTATCCCGCTCGCCGAGATGCACCTCGGCGGAGGCACGCCGACGTTTCTTTCGCCCGCGGAGCTTGAGCGCATGATCGGCGGCATCCTTCGCGGCGTGCGGCGCACGACCGACTCCGAGTTCTCCGTCGAGTCCGACCCGCGCGTGACGACGCGCGGGCATCTCGACACGCTCGCGCGCCTCGGCTTCACGCGCCTGAGCCTCGGCGTACAGGACTTTGACCCGCGTGTGCAGCAGGCCGTCAACCGCATTCAGAGCGAAGAGCAGGTACGAGCCGTCACCGAGGATGCTCGCGCCGCGGGCTTCACGAGCGTCAACTACGACCTCATCTACGGCCTCCCTTTCCAGACGCTCAAGAGCATCGAATTGACCGTGGACGCCGTGCGGCGGTTGCGCCCCGAACGCATAGCCTTCTACGCGTACGCGCACGTCCCCTGGTTCAAGCCCGGACAACGTCACTTCACCGAAGCAGACCTGCCGCGCGGCGACGAGAAGCGCGCCCTCTACGAGTTGGGCCGCGCGATGCTCGAAGAGGCGGGCTACCGAGAGATCGGCATGGATCACTTCGCGCTTGAGTCAGACTCGCTCCTGCGCGCTTCGCGTAGCGGACGTATGCACCGCAACTTCATGGGCTACACCTCGCGCCACACGTCGCCGCTCATCGGCCTCGGCGTCTCCTCGATAAGCGACTCGTGGGACTCCTTCGTGCAGAACGAGAAGGTCGTCGAGAGCTATCAGGAGCGCGTCGGTCGCGGCGAACTCCCGGTCATTCGCGGGCACAGGCTCACCCGCGAAGACCTCGTGCTGCGCCGTCACATTCTTAACCTGATGACGCGCTTCGAGACCGACCTTGCGTCAGCCGAAGGCTACACGCCCCATCTCGGCATAATCGCGGACAGGCTCGAAGGACTGATTGACGACGGCCTCGTACAAATAGAAGGCGGTCTGTGCCGTGTCACAGACGCGGGGCGGCCTTTCTTGCGCAACATCTGCATGGCCTTCGACGCGCGCATCGAGCGCAAGGCGGAGGCCGCGCGCCAGTTCAGCAGAACGGTCTAACGAAAATGAAGACAGGCATAGCGCTTCTAAACTTCGGCGGCCCCTGGACGCTCCGCGACGTGAAGCCGTTCCTCTACCGTCTCTTCGCCAACCCTTCGGTTCTGGTCGGCGTGCCCGCGCCCCTTCGGCAGCTCATCGCCTTCGCCATCGCGCAGGCGAAGGGGTCTTCGTCCGTCGAGTGCTACAAACTTATCGGCGGCGGCTCGCCGCAACTCGCGTGGACTGAGGAGCAGGCACAGGGCCTGCGCCGCCTGCTCGGCGACAACGGCAACGGTAAGGGCCGCCCGCAAGACGACGTGCGCGTCGAGATCGGTATGCGTAGCGCAGAACCTTCAATCGAGTGCGCGCTCCGCAAGTTGAAAGAGTGGGGCGCTGCACGCCTCGTAGTGCTCCCGCTCTTCCCGCAGTTCTCCACGACGACGACGGGGACTTGTCTTGATGAGGTACGTGACGCGCTCCGACGCTTGCGCTGGTCGCCGCTCACACACGAGGTCAGGAATTGGCCCGACCACCCCGCTTACGCCGCGCTGCTGCGCCGCACCGTGGACGAAGCCGTCGAGCGCGCCGAGCGCGACCGAGTGGAATCGGGGGCCGCAATCCACGTCCTCTTCTCCGCGCACTCGCTGCCTTTGAAGATCGTCAAGCGTGGCGACCCGTACCCGACAGACGTGAGGCGCACAATCGAGGCCGTCACCGAAGGTCTCAGACATCCGTGGTCGCTCTGCTACCAGTCGCGCAACGGCAAAATGCCTTGGCTACAGCCTTACACGGAGGACGAACTCAGCCGCCTCGGGCGCGAGGGCGTGCGGCGCGTCGTCGTCGTCCCGTTGAGTTTCGTCAGCGATCACATCGAGACGCTCTACGAACTCGACATGCTCTACCGCAAACAGGCGCACAAGGAAGGCATCACACACTACTACCGCGCGCGCGCCTTCAACGGCGACCCGGAGTTTCCGGCCGTCCTCCGCTCGATACTGAAAGAGGCAAACGTATGATAGGCACGCTCGACGAGACTAGGCGAGAGGCGACGGTCGTCGGCGCGGGTGTCGCCGGGCTGCTCGCGGCCTACGCGCTCGACAAGAAGGGCTACGAAGTCACCCTGCTAGAAGAGAGCGTGCGCGCGGGCGGAATGATTCAGACCGTCCGCACGGAGTACGGCATGGCCGAGCGTGCGGCGCACTCGCTGCTCGCCACGCCGACGGTCGTCGAATTCTGTCGGGAGTTGGGCGTCGAGCTTACGGAAATCCGCCCCGACTCGCGCGCGCGCTTTATCCTGCGCGACGGGCGTCTCAGGAAGTTTCCGCTCCGGCCCGCCGAGGCGCTGCGCGCCGTCGGCCGCGCGGCATTCGTCCGCGCCGAGAATCATCTGGACTCTTTAGACCTTGAGACGTGGGGTCGCAGGCATCTCGGCGACGCGGCGCTCGCGTATCTGCTGACTCCGTTCGTCCGAGGCATCTACGGCGTTCAGCCCGCCGAACTCGGCGTCGCCGCGGCCTTCCCCGAACTCGCCATCGGGCAGGGCAAAACGCTACTGGGCACGATGCTCGGCAAGGCGTTCAAACGCCCCGCACATGACTGGCACGACGGACACGGCGCGGGCGACGGGCATAAGACTACAAAGCAGCGCAAGCGCATGGTCGCGCCCTTGCGCGGCATGGGCGCAGTGACGGAAAGCCTCCGGCGCAGGCTTGAGCAACGCTTGGGCGCGCGTTTCCGGAGGGGCGTGCGCGCGGACGGCCTGCCGGACGCGCCGAACGTGGTGCTCTCGACACCGGCCCACGCCGCCGCCGCGCTGCTCCACGGGGAAGCGCCCGAACTCAGCCGACGCTTGCGAGAGGTTCAGTACACGCCGCTGGTCTCGGTCACGGCGTTCGTCGAGCGCGCTTCTTTTACGCGGCCGGTGAGCGGCGTCGGCGTGCTCGTACCCGCGCGTGAAGACCGCCGATGCTTGGGCATACTCTTTAACTCAAGCGCGTTCGCCGGTCGGGTCTGCGACGAGTCGCGCCACGCGTCCTTCACCGTGCTGCTCGGCGGCACGTCGCGGCCCGAATGGGTCGAGGCCGCGGACGAGGCCGTCGTCGCAGCCGTCCGCGCGGAGTTGGCGGAGCTACTCGGCATTCGGGGCGAGCCTTTGCAGCTCGTCATCAACCGCTGGCCGCGCGCCATCCCGCAATACGCAACAACGCTCCCGGACATCTGGCACAGCGCGCGGGAGACTTGGTGCGCCGCGCCGGGTCGCGTCCTCTTCGGTAACTACACGGGGCAGGTCAGCCTTCGCGGGATGATTGAACAGACGACCGGGCAGTGGTGAACAGGCGTCGCCCCGCGGGCCGAGACTCCGAGCGAAACGCCGCGGCGGAAAAGTTGTTTGAGCCGCGCGCGCTTTCAGTTAAGATTGACCGCACAAACCCACAGTGAACAAGTTAACGGGTTAAGGAGTGGAAGCGGGATGTCCTTCCGATCCGTGTTCATAGCAATCGTCGTCGGGTTCGCACTGCTCGTCGGGGCCTTCCTGATTAACCGGCAGCGCCCGCGCGTGGAGACCGATCAGCCCAACGAGGCGCTCGTGCGCGCGACGGGTAAGTGCGCCGAGTGCCACAGCCGTCTTCAATATTCCGTCGTCCACGAGTTCGAGATGAGCCGCCACGCCGAGCGCGGCGTGAGTTGCCTCGACTGTCACCAGTCCGCGCCGAACCAGCAGGCGCGCGACCACAACGGCTTCCAGATTACGGCGCAGATGACCGCGGGCAACTGCCGCAGTTGTCACGAACAGACTTATCAGGAGTTCCAGCGCAGCCGCCACGCCGCCGTCTCCTGGGCCGCCGTCTACGGCGCCGAAGGGCTGACGCAGGAGCAGGTAGCGTTCGCGGAGAAGTACCAGCCCGGCTACGCCAACCGCCCCGCACACCCGTTCGTCAAACTCGAAGGCACGTCGGCGATGACGAGCGGCTGCGCGCAGTGTCACAGCGTCGGCAGGCCCAACGTGGACGGCACAATCGGCACCTGCACCGCCTGCCACACGCGCCACACCAGCTCCGTCGAGATCGCGCGGCTGCCGCGCACCTGCGCCCAGTGTCACATGGGGCCTGACCATTCGCAGATCGAAATCTACGAGGAGTCGCGACACGGCGTGATGTTCGAGGCGCAGCGCGAGAAACTCAACCTCAAAGCCGCGCCCGCATCTCTGACCACGCGCGACATGTTCGTGCCCACCTGCGCGACCTGTCACATGAGCGGCCTCAACGGCCTCAAGGTCACGCACGACCCTTCGGAGCGCCTCTCCTACTACCTGGCCGACGCCGTCTCAAAGCAGCGTCCGAACTACGCGCTCGCGCAGGCGAACATGAAGCAGGTCTGTTCGCAGTGTCACGCCGCCCCGCTCGTCACACGCGTCTACGAACAGGCCGAGAAGGTCTTGCAGGATACGAACACGAAAGTGCAGGCCGCGAAAGAGATCGTTGACGGGTTAAAGGGCGACAACCTGCTCACGGGCGAGCCGTTCTCGCACCCGATTGACTTCATCTACTTCGACCTCTGGCATTACGACGGGCGCACGTCGAAGCACGGGGCGTTCATGGGCGGCGCGGACTTCATACAGTGGCACGGCAACTACCCGATGCTCAGTAAGACGGTGGAACTCCGGTCAATGGCCGCGGAGATGCGGGGCGGGCATGGAAAGACTCAACAGACTTCGGGACAGACTCAATCGGGCGCGCGATAGGAGTCCGCTCGTGCGCCGCCTCGCCGACGACCCGCGTCTCTGGGTCGAGGCGTTCGTGCTCTTCAATTTCCTGTGCCTGACCCTCGACATCTATCTCGCGCACTCGACCAACGAGTTCCGCCGCCGGACGGAGTACATCCCGCTCTACTTTTCCGCCGCCGCGCCCGTGGTGTTGCTCGCGGGGCTGGTCGCGCGGGAGCGCTTCGGCTACAAGGCGGTGTGGCGCGACCTCGGGCATCTGGTCGGGTGGCTCGCCGTCCTGATCGGCCTCGTGGGCGTCGTCTTACATCTCGACAGCCGCTTCTTCTACGACCGGACGCTCAAGAGCTTGACCTACGCCGCGCCCTTCGCCGCGCCGCTCGCCTACACGGGCCTCGGACTCCTCCTCATACTGGATCGTATGGTCAAGGCTGAGACTGCGGAGTGGGCCTACTGGGTGCTGCTGCTCGCGCTCGGAGGCTTCGCAGGCAACTTCGTCTTCAGCCTCACGGATCACGCGACGAACGGGTTCTTCCGCCCAGTCGAGTGGCTGCCCGTCGCGTCGAGCGCCTTCGCCGTGAGCTTCCTGCTGGTGCCGTTCCTCGTGCGCGTCGGGCGTCGCTTCCTCGCCCTCTGCGCCCTCGTCCTTGTGCTTCAGGGGCTGGTCGGGGTGCTGGGCTTCCTTCTGCACGTCGCGGCGGACTTTGAAGGGCCGTCCTCCAGCGCCTTCAGTAACATCGTCCACGGCGCGCCGCCGCTCGCGCCTCTGCTGTTCCCCAATCTGGTGCTGTTAGGACTGATAGCCCTGTGGGCTCTGAACAAGCGTCTGCCGCAACCGCCCGATGCGGAATCCTTTCGATTGCCGGCGGGGGCGACGCAGGAAGAATTGGGACAGACGCCATAAAGGTCGGCTGAATCATGCCTCTGTTCGACCGCGTGTAAATGAACATCTCCGTCCCGTAGCGGTTAGTAGCCCACGATGACGGGTAGTGATGCTATGCGGAACTCGCTCATTGGGGCCTTGGCTCGGCGCGAGGGCTGCCGCATCGAGGCTGGCCCGTAGCTGAGCTTCGCCCGCCGCGTGGAAGCCGCGGGATTGCCCGCGCACACCTTGGCGCAGATCGAGCCGCTGCTCGTTATGCTCGGCGTGCTCAACGAGCAGATCAAGTCGGCCGATAAGCGTCTGGAAGAGATCGTCAAGGCAGACGAGGTAGTGAAGAGGCTGTGCAGCGTGCCCGGTGTGGGGCCGGTGGTGGACACCACCTTCGCCTCGACGCTCGACGATGCGTCACGCTTCCTCGGGGCCAGGCACGTCCGCTCTTACCTCGGGCTGGTGGAGGCGGCCTGGTCACTGCTGCGGTGGAAGACGGAAAGGACGCGGGCGCTGCACGGGTGGTGGGCGAGGGTCGCGCAACGGCGTGTCAGGGAGAATGTCAGGGCGGTGGCGGCGCGTCTCGCCGAGCACAACCGACTAGAGGAGGGCAGGTCTACCTCTGGCAGTCGGCGCTGCCGAATGAAGACGCCCGCGACGAGCTCCGCGTAAGGATGCGGCGTGAGATCGAAAACCTCCCGCCGCGCTTCGCCGACGGCACGTGAGCGGCGGCGACGTTACGCCCACAGCCCGAGTGCGGCGAGCCCGAGCGCCGCCTTCAGGAGGTCGAGGGCGACGTAGGTTTTATGCCAACGCCGGAGGGCCTGAAAGCGCACGTCCTCCCGCCCGCGCGCGTCAAGGTCGAGTTCTTTCGCGACGGCGGACATGCGGGGGCGCGCCCAGAAGAACTGCGTGAGTGCGACGAGCCACATCAGGCCGACCGCCGTGAGGGCCAGGAGTGAGTTAGGAGAACTCGTCTCGGCCCGCGTTAGGAGCAGCGCGCCCGCGGCAAGGAGGACAGCGCCGACTACCGCCTCAGTCCGGTTGAACGCGGCGAAAACCGCCCTCCCGATTGCCACCACCTGGTTTCTACTGACGGCGTCTACGCGGAACCGGGCCGGGGTCTCGACGAAGTCGATCACGATTAAACCGCCGAGCCACACCGCCAGCGCCAGGTCTCGCAAGTACGTCAACGCCCAATCTGCCATCTCTATTAAGCTCCGACCTGTTCGCCGCGGGCCGGCCCTGTTCGGGAGAATGCCGGAGCGCACCGGCCCCGCCTATCACCCGATCAAGCCGAGCCATCGGGCGGCAAAGAAAGCCGCGATGACGGTGACCAAGATTAAGGACACGCGCGGGAATTTCTTCATAGGGCATGAATCCATGACGACTTCGAAGCCTCCTCTCACACCTGCGCGCCGCACATGCGGGACGCGATTTCGTTAGCAACTCTCGACCCGCGACCATGCCGTGGGCGGCGCCTCGCGAATGCGGGACACCGGCCGACCGCTCTCCGAACCACTTACCAAACTTTCTACCGCGATGCTCCTGTCGGACCTACCCTCCGCGCGCCACGACTGCGCGTGATTACTATAGCGGCGTTCACTCGGGCGCGACTCCTCCCTGGGAGCGCGGGCATCCCTGCCCGCCTTGAGCGCTAAAGCGCGAAGACTGTGAGACGCTTTAACTCAACGCTTAGATAAAGCGGGAGACAGTCGGCGTGCTGAAAGCACGCCAGCGGGCAGGGATGCCCGCGCTCCCGGCGGAGGCGTCCGCACTCGACTGCAAGCCGCTATAAGGTCACAGTGCTCTTCGCGCCCGTCGTCGCGGTCACTCTCTTCCGCCCCCACGCCAATCACTTAGGAATTGCTCAAGCCCCTTGTCCGTCAGGGGGTGGTTGAAGAGTTGGTTCAGCACCTTCAAGGGCATCGTCGCAACGTCGGCTCCCATGCGCGCGGCCTCGATGACGTGGACGGGGCCGCGGACGCTCGACGCCAGCACTTCCGTCCGCCACTCGTAGTTGCGATAGATATCTATGATCTCGGCGAGAACCGCGAGGCCGCTCTGACCCACGTCGTCGAGGCGGCCCATGAAAGGGCTGACGTATGCGGCTCCGGCCTTCGCCGCCAGTATCGCCTGTGCGGCCGAGAAGCAGAGCGTGACGTTGACCCTGATCCCTTCCGAAGTTAATCGTCGCGTCGCCTTGAGGCCGTCGCGCGTGAGCGGGCATTTGATGACGACGTTAGGGGCGATTGCAGCGTACTCGCGCCCTTCGCGCAGCATGCCCTCCGTGTCGAGGCTCGTCACTTCGGCCGAGACGGCACCCTCGACCAGTTCGCAGATGGCGGCGATGTGCCGCTTAAAATCTACGCCGCCTTCTTTGGAGATGAGCGACGGGTTGGTCGTCACGCCGTCTATCAACCCGAGTTCCGCCGCCTCGCGGATTTCGCCGAGATTCGCCGAGTCTAAAAAGAATTTCATAGTGCCCCCGTTCAAAACTCAAATGAACAATCCACAGTTTCATGCCGCGGGGATGAGATGGCCCATCCTCTCTTTCTTCGTCTTGAGGTAATGCGCGAAGCCGTCGTGCGGCTCGACCTCCAGCGTCACGCGCTCGACGGGCTCCATCCCGGCCTGCTCGAACGCGCGAATCTTTTCCGGGTTGTTCGACATCACGCGCACACGGCGCAGGCCGAGGTCGAGCAGTATCTCCGCGCACTGGTCGTATCGTCGAAGATCGACCGCGAGTCCCAGGCGCTCGTTGGCCTCGACGGTGTCGGCGCCCTCGTCCTGCAAGGCGTAGGCGCGAATCTTGTTGACGATGCCGATGCCCCGCCCCTCCTGTAGCTGGTAGACGATTGCGCCGCGCCCCTCGCGCTCTATCAACTGCATGGCGGCGCGCAGTTGCCGGCCGCAGTCGCACCTGACCGAGCCGAACACGTCGCCCGTCAGGCACTGCGAGTGTATGCGGACGAGGGTCGGGCGGTCTGGACTCAACTCGCCGCGGACGAGCGCGACGAACTCTTCGCCCGAGTTGAGTGAGCGATACCCGGCGATGCGGAACTCGCCGAAGTCGGTCGGCAGTCGCGCCTCGGCCACGAACTCGACCGTTCTCGGCCTGGTGAGCGTGCGCCTGTGCGGCTTTGAATCTCTAGGGTCGATGACGGCGACGACTCTTCGCGGGCGGGCTGGTGACGACTGAAGTTCTCCGGCCGCCGTGGCGGTTGACGTTTCCTGTGGTTCACTCCCAAACATCTTCTCGTACCTCACTCAGAACAGGTATTTGTACTTAAAATACGCCTTATTCTGAATAAGTCAACGATTATTTTGACTTATTGTGTTTTTACCGTTGTGGGTGTATATTTGCGGTGAAGGGAGGTCGGATGAAGACGACAAAACTGGACGAGCGGTTTTTTGACAGCACGCGCGGGCGCGTGGTGGGTCTGCTGCGCGGCAAGTCCGGCACCGTCACCGAGTTGGCCGAAAAGCTGGGGCTGACGGACAACGCCGTCCGCGCACACCTTTTAAGCTTGGAGCGAGACGGGCTCGTCCGGCAGAGCGGCGTCCAGCGGGGCGCGCGCAAGCCTCACTACTCTTACGAGCTGACGCCCGAGGCCGAGCGCCTCTTCCCGAAAGCCTACGACGCGCTGCTCAACCAACTCATCACGACTTTGAAAGGCCGCCTTCAGCCGTCCGCCCTCGAAGACGTGCTGCGCGAGGTCGGCAGGTCTATCGCCGGGAGGCACGCTTCGGGCGACCCCTCCGCCGACCTGGAGGCGCGGCTACAGCACGCTTTGGAAGTGCTAAAGGCCATCGGGGGGACGCCGAGCGTCGAAAGGGAGGGCGGCAAGTTGAGCATACGCAGCGGCGGGTGCCCGCTCGCGGCGGCCGTCGTCGAACACCCGGAGGTGTGCGAACTCGCCGAAGCCCTTGTGGCCGAGATCGTCGGCCTGCCCGTTCGGGAGTCCTGTGTCAGGGGCGAGTCGCCCAAGTGCTGCTTCGAGATCGAGGAAGCGAAATAAGGTTTACGTGAGTCGGATTCAGGAAGGCACGAATGGCCTCCTGCGATAAGTCGTAGCGCTATGGGCTCGACTCGTTATCTCCCCCATGGCTGTTCCTGCGGGACTTCATCTCAAGCCACACCACGCCCGCTACTGCGACCGCGACCAGAATAATTACCGTTAGGATTTCTGCGCTCACGTTCATGACTCCCAAGCCCGGCCCTACGTGTCTGCGTAGGGCCGGGAAGTTTTAAGAATCTACAGCCGACGGCAGTGGGTCGCGACGAGTCGCGACCCGTCGTGTGATGACGCGCCCGTCGGACGGCCCGCCCGCGACAGTCCCGCGCACGATGCTCACAGAACAGTGAGCGCCTCTGGCTACTACCCCGGACACACTCCCGGCTTCAACCTCTTCAGCAAAATTTATAGAGGTGGACATTTTCAGAACGTTAGCCGCAGGCCGAGTTGAATCTGGCGCGGGTCTGCCGCGGCCGTCGGCCGACCGAAAGAGGGAAGCGGCTCGCGCCCAGTCCCGTGGACGTTGTTCGGCGTCTGGTAGTTCGCGCGGTTGAGCACGTTGAAGCCCTCGGCCATCACTTCGAGGCTCACGCGCTCGCCTAAGAGCACGCGTCGGCTCAGCCGCAGGTCGAGCGAGGCGAAGTCGAAGCCGCGCCCGGTGTTGCGCCCTAGTCCGGCGGGCCGGTCGTTAAAGTTTGTGTCGGCGTTGCGGTCGTTGCCGGTCAGGACGTTGAAGGGCGTCGAAGACGCGTAGGTGAAGATGTAGCCGAGTTCGAAACCCGCGAGCGCGCGCAACAGACCCGGCGCTTCGGAGCGCGGCGCTTCGAGCGTGCCGCTCAACGTAAGGCGTTGACGCTGGTCGTTGTCGGAAAGCCCGCGCTCGTCTCGAAGGTTCGAGTTGTCCTGCGGCGAGCTGAAGAAGAAGTTGCCCGCCGTGTCCAACGCCTTCGAGAGCGTGTAGGAGACGCGCATGCAGCCCCACTCGGCCGCGCGCAGGTTGAAGGATACGAACATCCCGTCGTAGTAAGAGTCGCCCGAAGACTCGTAGCGGCTGACGTTGCCCCATTGCGAATCTGGGCGACCGAGGTTCGCGACGCCGAGACGGCGCGCCTCCGCGGCCGAGAGCGTCGGCGCGTTGACGTTGCGCGAGAGAATGAGGTGCAGGCCGCGCAGGTGTACGTAGCCGACGGAGAGCGAGCCGCCGGGCAGCTCGCGTTCAAGCTGGACGTTGGCCTGCTCGCTGTACGCGCTCCTGATACGTGGGTCTATGCGCGTGACGTTAGGACGAGTCGGGAGCGAAGCCGGCAGCGCGGGCAGGATGTCTGGGAAGCGCGGTGCGCTCTGGTCTGACGGCGCGAGCTGCACGACCAGATACTTCGAGCCGTCGCGCTGCAAGGCGTTCGAGACTGCGCGCAGCGGCACGCGGTCGAAGTAGACGCCGAAGCTCGCGCGCACGACAGTCCTGTGTCTCCGGCCGAGGAAGTCCGGCGCGTAGGCCACGCCCACGCGCGGCGCGAAGTTATTCGCGTCCGTCCTCACCGGGTCGGGGAGCGTTTGCACGTCATAGCGAAGTCCGTAGTTGACGGTCAGGCTCGGGCGCGGCCTCCACTCGTCCTGCGCGTACAGCCCCACGTTCGGGTTCGAGATAGTCTGCGACGGCTCGCCGAAAGCCTGCTGAAAACTGCCGTAGCCTCCCGCGATAAAGTTCTGTAGCGAAGTGAAGGTGTAGACGCCGCGTGTCGCGCCGGGGAACTCTATGCGTAGGCCGTTGTGCAGGTAGTTGGCGCCGAACTTGTAGGAGTGCGCGCCGCGCTGCGCTGTGATGTTATCCAACGCCTCGAACACGTCCGCGTCCCGGCGCGTCGGCGAGAAGGTGGCCGTGCCGAAGCTTGCGACACCCGAGATGTTGACGGCCGGGCCGGCCTCGTCGTTGACGGGAGCATCGAGGCGGTCTCGCGTGAGTTGGAAGCGCGCCTCGTTGAGCGCGCTCCGCCCGAGGGCCGTAACCAGACTCAGGGCGAGAGTCTGGTCGCGGTCTACGAGCGCGGTGCCGCGGCTCACGGCGTTCAAGCCCCCGACGTTGCGCGCGTTGAGAGCGCTGATACGGTAGAGGTTGTAACGCGCGGTGAGTTGGTTCGATTGGCTGAGGCTGTGGTCGAAGCGCAGGAGGAAGTTGGTCGCGTCGTACCCCGCGTGCACGACGCCGGTCGAAAGGCGCGGGCCGCCGTGGCCCGTCGCGTCGAGACGCGCGTTGATTGCGGCGGCCGAGGCCGGGGCGACGGTGACGACGGCCGCGTTGTTCAGGCGCGTCTGCTCGAAGTTGGAGAAGAAGAAGGTTCGGCCGCGCCTGACCGGGCCGCCGAAGGTCGCGCCGTACTGCGCCTGCGTGAACGGGTCTCCGGCGGGCGCGAGCGCGTTGCGCGCGTCGAGCCTTCGGTTGCGTAAGTACCCGTAGACCCTCCCGCGGAAGTCGTTCGTCCCCGACTTCGTGACGACGTTGACGACGCCCGCGGACGCGCGCCCGAACTCCGCGATGCCGCCGGAGGTTACGACCTGAAACTCGCGCACGACCTCTTGACTGAGAGAAGTGCCCGCGAGGTTCGCCGCGTCGTCGTTCGACGATAGGCCGTCAACGACGAAGCCGTTGTTCAGGTTGCGCTGACCCGCGAACGAGAGGCCGGTGCCCGCGACCGCCGATGTCTCCGCGAAGCGCTGCACGCTTCCCGTGTTCGTGCGCGAAGCGCCGGGGACGAGCAGCGCGAGGTCGAGGTAGTTGCGGCCGTTCAGAGGGAGGCCGTCAACCTCGCGCGGCAGTATCGTCTCCGAGAGTTGCGAGCGCGAGACCTCAAGCGCGCCCGCGCCGTCGGCTACGTCCACACTCTCCGCGATGCCCGCCACGCTCAGCCTGATTGTGAGGTCGGCCGCCTGCCCGAGCGTCAGCACGAGTTCCTTACTGAAGGCGGCGAAGCCTGTGTGTTCGGCGCGGAGCCGGTAGGGGCCGACCGGCAGATAAGCGAAGCGGTATCGCCCCTCCCCGTCGGAGGCGGCC
>Ga0126311_10000705_pt1 | contig 15444 bp, 17 predicted proteins | sample Plot61_FD_92539 | JGI IMG/M metagenome (GOLD analysis project Ga0126311, IMG submission 92539) | Serpentine soil microbial communities from UC McLaughlin Reserve, CA, USA - Plot61 | ecosystem: Environmental > Terrestrial > Soil > Grasslands | place: USA: UC McLaughlin Reserve, Lake County...
CCGTCGAGTACTTCGTCTCCTACTACGACTACTACCAGCCCGAGGCCTACGTCCCGCAGGCCGACCTCTACATCGAGAAGGACTCCTCGCGCAACGACGACATCGACCGGCTGCGGCACGCGGCGACCGCGGCGCTGCTCTCACGCCGCGACGTGATCATCGTCGCCTCGGTCTCGTGCATCTACGGTCTCGGCTCGCCCGAGGAGTACGAGAAGCGGGTCGTGCTGCTCACCGTCGGCGAGGAGCACGACCGCGACCTCGCGCTGCGCAAGCTGATCGACATCCAGTACGCGCGCAACGACACGCTGCTCGGACGGGGGCGCTTCCGGGTCAAGGGCGACGTCGTCGAGGTGCAGCCGGCGCACATGGAGTCGGCCTACCGGATCTCGTTCTTCGGCGACGAGGTCGAGCAGATCACGCACTTCGATCCGCTCACCGGAGAGGTGTACGGCAAGCTCGAGCACCTCGCGCTCTTCCCGGCGACCCAGTACGTCACCTCGAAGCCGAGCGTCGAGCGCGCGGCCGAGCAGATCCGGCACGAGCTCGCCGAGCAGGTGAAGCAGTTCGAGTCACAGGGGAAGATGCTCGAGGCGCACCGGATCCGGCAGCGCACCGAGTACGACCTCGAGATGATGCAGGAGCTCGGCTTCTGCAACGGGATCGAGAACTACTCGCGCCACCTCGACGGCCGGCCTCCCGGCTCGGCGCCGCACACGCTGCTCGACTTCTTCCCGTCCGACTTCGCGGTCTTCGTCGACGAGTCGCACCAGACGGTGCCCCAGCTCGGCGGGATGTACGAAGGCGACCGCTCGCGCAAGGAGACGCTCGTCGACCACGGCTTCCGGCTTCCGTCGGCGCTCGACAACCGGCCGCTGCGTTTCGACGAGTTCCTGGGGAAGGTGCCACAGCTCGTCTTCATGTCCGCCACGCCCGGGTCGTACGAGCTGCGCCACTCGATGCGCATCGCCGAGCAGCTGATCCGCCCGACCGGGATCGTCGACCCGGAGGTCGAGCTGCGTGCGACGAAGAACCAGATCGACGACCTGCTGAACGAGATTCGTCGTCGCGAGGAGGTCGGCGAGCGGGTGCTCGTGACGACCCTGACGAAGAAGATGGCCGAGGACCTGACGGACTACCTGCTCGAGTCGGGGGTCAAGGCGCGGTACCTGCACTCCGAGGTCGACACGCTCGAGCGGATCCAGATCATCCGCGAGCTCCGGCTCGGCGAGTACGACGTGCTCGTCGGGGTGAACCTGCTGCGCGAGGGCCTCGACCTGCCAGAGGTCTCGCTGGTCGCGATCCTCGACGCCGACAAGGAGGGCTTCCTCCGCGGCCAGACGGCTCTGATCCAGACGATCGGGCGCGCGGCGAGGAACGTCAACGGCAAGGTGCTGATGTACGCCGACAAGCACACGGAGGCGATCAGGTTCGCCCTCGACGAGACCGATCGCCGCCGCGCGAAGCAGCTCGCCTACAACGAGGAGCACGGCATCACTCCCGAATCGATCGTGAAGGGCGTCTCCGACATCGCCGAGTTCCTCGCGCTCGAGTCGCCGACCGTCCCGGGTAGGCGCCGCAAGGGCCGCTCCGAGGTCGAGGGAATGTCGCCGGCCGAGCTGGAGAAGCTCGTGATCCAGCTCGAGGAGGAGATGTTCGCCGCCGCCGAGGAGCTGCGCTTCGAGTACGCGGCGAAGCTGCGCGACGAGATCAAGGACCTCCGCCGCGAGCTACAGGCTGCTGTCGAGGTTGCCCAGCCCGGCTAGCGGGTACCTTTGCGCCCGTGCTGGGCGCGATCATCCAGGTTCTGGTCTCGGGTTTCGTGATCGGCGCACTCGCCCGCTGGGCGGTGCCAGGGCCCGACCCGATGTCGGTGCCGATGACGATCCTGCTCGGGGTCTTCGGCTCGTTCATCGGCGGCGGGATCGCCGCGGCGAGCTTCGGAGCGCAGCAGGACTCGGGCAGCGTGTTCGCGATTTTGATCGGCTCGATCGTCGCCTCGATGGTGCTGCTCGTCGGCTACCGCCGCTTCGTGCAGCACCGCCCGCTGACGGGTCCGGCCGCGCAGCGTCCGCCGGGCGAGCGTCCGCAACTCGGGACGCTTCTAGGTGCTCCGGGAGGACAGGTCGCGCAGCGGCCGGACGTCGGCGACCAGCTGCGTAAGCTCTCGGACCTGCACCGCGACGGCGTGCTCACCGACGAGGAGTACGAGGCCAAGAAGGCCGAGTTGCTCGCCCGTTCCTAGGTTTCGCGCCCCGTTTCGGGGGGACCAAGCTGGCATGCACTGGATATGGCTCATACTCATAGGTGCGCTTGTCGGCGCCCTCGGCCGCCTGCTTCACCCCGGGCGGGACCCGATGGGCTGGATCGTCACGATCCTGATCGGCATCGCGTCGTTGGTCATCGCAGGCCTGATCTTCAGCGGGTTCTGGGAGTTCGTGATCGGCGTCATCGTTGCGATCGTGCTGGTCGCGCTCGTCGGCAGGTTCTTCGGCGAGCGTCGCGGCGGACTCGTCCGGGCCTAGGCAGGCTCTGTGCGCAACGGCTCACGGCCGCGCGGAAACGTCCGCGTGGCCGTGAGCCCCCAATCGTCCTCGCGCCAGACGTAGGTCTGCACGAGCAGCGATCCGGAGCTCGCCTCGTAGACGTGCAACCCCCGTGCTTCGCCGCGCCGGTTCGGCCGAGGCTGCCCGAGCCCGGGCGCGACCGAGACCGTCACGCCCCGCAGCCCGTTGCGCTCGACCTCGAACTCGTGGCGCTCGCTGACGGCGGCCTGGTGGATGTGGCCGGCGAGGATCAGCTCGGCCCCGGCGTCGACGAGCGCCGCGAGCACCTCGGAGCGACGCGAGACCGGCTTCTTGCGGGAGCGCCACGGTGCGCCGATCAGATGGTGGTGCAGGGCGATGACGCGCAGCGCGCCCGCGGGCGCCTCGCGCAGCAGCTTCGCCGCGCGCTCGACCTGCGCGGTCCGGATGCCGCCTGACTGGTGCCGCCACGGCCGGACGGAGTTCAGCCCCACCACCAGCAGACCGTCGGAGCGGAAAACCGGCTCGACCGTCTCCCACTGCCGTTCGAACTCCGCCCAAGGGCGCGTGAAACGCGCCGGAAAGGTGTAGGGGATGTCGTGGTTGCCGGGGATCACCAGCAACGGCCGGCCGAGCCCCCGCAGGAACGCAGCGGCACGGTCGTGCTCGTCCCGGCGGCCCCGGTGAGCCAGGTCGCCCGTGACCGCGATCAGCTCCGGCGCGACGCGCTCGATCAGCGGCTCGAGGCTGCGCTCAACTGCAGTTTCCTCCACGCTTCCGGCATGTAGATCGGAGATGTGGAGGAGGCGGATCGCCAACGCCGAAGCAGGCTATACACTCAAATCATGGCCGATGAAAACACCGAGATCTTCGACGACCTCTACCTCGGCCTGAGGGCGGGTGGGGCGCTTCGCAAGCAGCGCCGCGGTGAGCCGCTGACGACCGAGGATCGCGAGGCGATCGGGCGCTGGGAGCGCCTTTCGTCGTGGCGGAAGGCGGTCGCGATCGGCGCCTTTGGGGTCGGCACGTTCGGGCTCGGGTTCACGCTCGGCGGCCTGATCTTCGGCCGCTGGCGCAAGGCGTGAACGGCCGCCTCGGCTAGCCGCCGGACTCCTTCGCGAACAGCACCGTCGGGACGTCTTCCTCGGCCGGGTCCCGGTCGCGCACGACCACGTCCAGCAGCGTCACCAGCACTGCGAGCAGCGGGATCGCGAGCAGCACGTAGAACCCGCCGAAGAGCAGGCCGACGGCGGTGACCCCGATCAGCACGAGCAGGGGCGAGAGACCCGTGACGTGGCCCATCACTCGCGGGATCACGACGTAGTCCTCGAATTGCCGCACGACGAGTACGGCGATCCCCGCCGCGAGCGCGACGTGCCACGACGCGGTCAGCCCGACGAGCACCGCCGCGACGCCGGCGAGCAGCGGCCCGATCACCGGGATCAGCTCGACGATGCCGGCGAAGATCCCAAGCAGCAGCCAGAAAGGCACGCCGATCGCCCAGAACGCGAGCGAGAGCACGGTGGCGACGAAGGCGACGAGCAGCAGCTGCCCCCGCACGAACGCACCGAGCTTGCGGTCGATCAGCTCCCACGTGTCGCGGAGCACGCGTCTGTGCTTCCTCGGCGTCAGCGACGCGACGTACGCGATCGCCTTCTCGCGCTCGAAGATCCAGTACGCCGCGGTCGCGAACACGAAGAAGATCCCCACGAGCGCCTCGAGCGCCTTGGTGCCGAAGGTGATCGACAGGTGCACGGCGCTCCCGGCAGAGGGCAGCTTGCGCAGCCGTTTCTGGAGGCCGACGAAGAACTGGTGCTTGACGCCGGTCGAGTGCTTCGCCCTCTGGCTCAGCTCCTGCTGCGAGGTCGGCACGCCGCCGATCGCCTGGTCGACCTGGTCGATCGCGCGTGGGACGACGAGCCAGAGCAGCAGGCCAAGTGCCGCGACGAGCACCACGTAGTGGAGCAGCACGCCGGCCGGCCGCGGGACCCGCCGTTGTGCGAGCCGGTCCACCCCTGGACGCATCGCGGCCGCGATGATCAGTCCGAGGAAGACCAGCGCGATCACGAGCTTCAGCTCCCAGAGGGCTAGGACGCAGGCGATCACCGCAACAGCGACCAGCGTCGCGATGAACGCACGACGAGCGGTGTCGGCCATCGTCTTCGTGTTGTCGCCGCGCTGCGGTTGCTGCAAACGCAGGACTGGTGCGGGTTCCAGCGAAGTCGGCGACCGCATGCCCGGAGACGACGAGCAGGTCTGCCTCGACGCGCGCCGCCACGGCATCGTCCTCGCGCGCCCGCTCGTGCGCGCGGTGGTGCTCGCGGTGGCCGGCGGAATCCTGCTCGCGCAGCCGTGGCCGCTGCTGATTCCGGGAGCGGCCCTCGTCATGCTTGCCGCCGCGGTCTGCCTCCGAGCCGTCTGGCGCTGGGAGCGGACGCACCTGGTCGTCACGACCGACAAGGTCTGCCTGGTCGACGGAACGTGGCGCCGGCGCAGGTCGGCCGTCCGTCTGCGTGCGGTCGAGAATCTCCAGCTGGAGCAGTCGCTGCCCGGGCGCCTGCTCGGCTACGGCACGCTCGTCGCGGGCCCGCTCGAGATCGAGCACGTGCCGCATCCGCGCAGCGTGTACCGGCTCGTCGAGCGCCTCGCCGGCTGATGACGGCTCCGACGACGACGTAGCCGAATACTGGACGCGAATCCTTTCCTACCGCAAACCCGTAAGGTTCCTGCTGCACAACCTGGAACCGCGGGGGACCGCCCGCGAGCGAAGACGGCGTCGAGACGAACACTTGTTCGCGTCTCCAGTCGTCGCTAAAATGGCTCGGTTATGGCCCAGGAAGAGCTGGTCGTCCACGGCGCGCGCGAGCACAACCTGAAGGACATCACCGTCCGGCTGCCGCGGCATGCGCTGATCTGCGTCACCGGTCTCAGCGGCTCGGGCAAGTCGAGCCTCGCCTTCGACACGATCTACGCCGAGGGCCAGCGCCGGTACGTGGAAAGCCTCTCCGCGTATGCGCGGCAGTTCCTGCAAATGATGGAGAAGCCGGACGTCGACTCGATCGACGGGCTCTCTCCGGCGATCTCGATCGACCAGAAGACGACGAGCCGCAACCCGCGCTCGACCGTCGGCACGGTCACGGAGATCTACGACTACCTGCGCCTGCTCTACGCGCGCGTCGGCAAGCCCCACTGCCCCGTCTGTGGCCGCCCGATCGCCGGCCAGAGCCAGGAGGCGATCGTCGACCAGATCCTGCAGCTGCCGACCGGTACGAAGTTCACCGTCAACGCGCCCGTCGTCCGCGACCGCAAGGGCGAGTACAAGGACGTCTTCGAGGAGCTGCGCGCGGAGGGCTTCACGCGCGTCAAGGTCGACGGGGCGCAACACCTGCTCGAAGAGGAGATCTTCCTCGACAAGAAGTTCAAGCACACGATCGAGGTCGTCGTCGACCGGCTGGTGATGAAGGCCGATCTCCGACAGCGGCTGGCACAGTCGGTCGAGACCGCGGCCGCGCTCGCCGACGGGCTCGTCGTGGTCGACGTGCTCGAGGGCGAGCCGATGACGTTCTCGGAGAACTTCGCCTGCCCCGAGCACGGGGTCGGGCTGCCCGAGCTCGAGCCGCGGATCTTCTCGTTCAACTCGCCGCACGGCGCCTGCCCTCGCTGCACGGGTCTCGGAGCGCAGCAGGAGATCGACCCCGACCTGCTCGTGCCGGACGCCGCGCTGTCGATCGGCGAGGGCGCGCTCGTGCCGTGGTCGCTCGGCAACTCGAGCTTCTACGAGTCGGTCATCCAGGCGATCGCCGACCGCTACGAGATCGACCTCGAGCTGCCGTGGCAGGAGCTCTCGGACGAGCACCAGAACCTGTTTTTGTTCGGCACGAACGGCGACAAGGTCTATGTCCAGTACCGCAACCGGATGGGCCGGCGCCGCTCGTACATGCTCGCCTTCGAGGGGATCGTCGCGAGCCTCGAGCGCCGGTACCGAGAGACCGACTCGAGCCAGCAGCGCGAGCGGATCGAGGAGTACATGAGCTTCCGCCCCTGCCCCGTCTGCGGCGGCGCCCGCCTCAAGCCCGAGGTGCTCGCCGTGACCGTCGGCGGTAAGAACATCCACGAGTTCACGCGCATGTCCGTGCAGCGGGCGATCGAGTTCGTCGACGGGCTGGCGCTGACGGAGACCGAGCAGCTGATCGGCGAGCGGATCCTGAAGGAGATCCGGGAGCGGCTGACGTTCCTCGAGAACGTCGGCGTGGGCTACCTGCAGCTCGACCGCGCCGCCTCGACGCTCTCGGGCGGCGAAGCGCAGCGCCTGCGGCTCGCGACGCAAATCGGCTCACAGCTCGTCGGCGTGCTCTACATCCTCGACGAGCCCTCGATCGGGCTTCACCAGCGCGACAACGGCAAGCTGATCACGACCCTGGAGCGGCTGCGCGACCTCGGCAACACCGTGCTCGTGGTGGAGCACGACGAGCAGATGATGCGCGCGGCCGACCACCTCGTCGACATGGGTCCCGGAGCGGGCGAGCACGGCGGGCACGTCGTCGCCGAGGGCGCGGCCAAGGCCGTCGAGCGGAACCCGCAGTCGATCACGGGCCAGTTCCTCTCCGGCAAGCGCGAGATCGCGATCCCGCCACGGCGCGACGAGGACCTCGGCTCGTTCCGGATCCGCGGCGCCTCGATGCACAACCTGAAGGACATCGACGTCGAGTTTCCGGTCGGCAAGTTCGTCTGCGTGACCGGCGTCTCGGGCTCCGGCAAGTCGACCCTCGTCAACGAGATCGTCTACAAGGCGCTCGCCAACCGCCTCCACCGGATGCGGGTCAAGCCCGGCGATCACCTCGGCTGCGAGGGGATCGAGTGCTACGACAAGGTGATCGACATCGACCAGTCGCCGATCGGCCGCACGCCGCGCTCGAACCCCGCAACCTACACCGACATCTTCACGCCGGTTCGCGAGCTGTACTCGCTCACGCCGGAGGCCAAGGTGCGTGGCTACAAGCCCGGTCGCTTCTCGTTCAACGTCCGCGGCGGTCGCTGCGAGACGTGCAAGGGCGACGGCACGATCAAGATCGAGATGCACTTCCTGCCGGATGTCTACGTCCCGTGCGAGACCTGCGGCGGCAAGCGCTACAACCGCGAGACGCTCGAGGTGCGCTTCAAGGGCAAGTCGATCGCGGACGTGCTCGAGATGTCGGTCGAGGAGGCTCTGCGCTTCTTCGCGAAGATCCCGAAGCTCCGCCGCCGGCTGCAGACGCTGCACGACGTCGGGCTCGACTACGTCAAGCTGGGGCAGCCGGCGACGACGCTCTCGGGCGGCGAGGCGCAGCGCGTGAAGCTCGCGAAGGAGCTGGGGAAGATCGCCACCGGCCGGACGCTTTACATCCTCGACGAGCCGACGACCGGCCTGCACTTCGCCGACATCGAGAAGCTCCTCGAGGTCCTGCAGCGGCTCGTCGACAACGGCAACACCGTGCTCGTGATCGAGCACAACCTCGACGTGATCAAGCAGGCCGACTGGATCGTCGATCTCGGCCCCGAAGGGGGCGAGGCGGGGGGTGAGGTGATCGCGACCGGAACCCCCGAGGAGATCGCGGCTGCCGAACGCTCGGCGACCGGGCAGTTCCTGCGCGAGCTCCTGCCGGCCCGCGAGCCGGCCGCCGCCTAGCGTGCGACGCCGGTGAAGCGGTAGGCGAGGCGCGACGCCTGGCTCTGGAGCTCGTTGCCCGCCACCGCGGGGAGCGTGAGCACGAGGCGCAGGTGGTCGGTCGCGCCCGGACGGCGCGAAAGATGTCGCAGCCGGAGGCGACGCCCGCCGCGCACACGAACCGTCGGCAGCACGGTCGAAGCTTTGCCCGGACAGCTATACCCGCGCTTGCCAGTCACCCGCCGCCAGCGCGCGGAGCAGCGGGCGATCTTCAGCCGGAGACCCCCCGTCGGCGAGGAGTCGAGCAGCGAGCGGTGCAGCACCGCCGTCCTGAGCACGACGGCGACGAAGCGGCCGCGGTAGTGCAGCTCCACCGTGCGGTCGGCGCGGTCGCCCGCAGCGAGCGGACCGACGTGCGAGAGGTGCGCCGGCGTGGCCGAGAGCCGCGGTCGTTGCTTGGCCCCGCTGTGGCCGGGTCGGCTCGCTTTCGCGAACGCGGTGAAGAGGCCGAGCGCCGTCAACCCCGCGGCCGCCGCCACGAGCGCGAACGAAAGGACCAGCCGCTGCGACCGGCTCCCCCGCACGCTGCGATCGAGGAGACCCATGCCGCGAGAGTCGCTCCGGCTACCGGCTGGTACCGGCGCGCTGGACGCCGGTGAAGGTGTAGCCGACCGTGGAGGAGAGGTTCTGGAGCGTGTTACCGGCGCTCGAGGGGAGCGAGACCGTGACCCGCAGGTGGTCGGTCGAGCCGGCCGTCAAGGTCAGGTTCGAGAGTGCCATGTTGCTGCCGACGAGCGGGCGCGCGCTGACGACGGTCGAAATCGAGCCGCCGCAGGTGTACGCATATGGCGGACCGGACTCGGTCCAGGCGACCGAGCACCTGTCGACCGCGAGGTGCAGCCCGTCGGTCGTGTCGGTGTCTAGCGCAGAGGAGGGGGACGCACTCGTCGTCAGCGTCACCGAGCCGACGTCGATCGAGCCGGCGTAGTTGAGGTCGATCGCGCGCTGCATCGTGTCGCCGGCGGCGATCGCGGATGCGCCGATGCCAAGCCGGTTCGTTGGGCCCGAGGTGAGCGACAGCGTCCCGCTCGCGATCGTGTGGCTCGAGCTGGTCGAGCTCGTGAAGGTCGCGAACGTGCCGAGGCCCCCGATCGCCGCCGCCGCGCCTAGCACGGCGATCGACGCGATCAGCTTGCCGGTCACGCCAGGAGTTGAGAGGCTCCTCCGCATCAGGTTCTTGTGTCGGCGCGCGAGCGGCGCCTGCCCTCCCCCGAAAGGGGGTGCCGGATCAGTCGAGGTAGTAGGAATAGGTGACCTGCAGCTGATCCGTGACGGACTTGACGCACGTCGGATTGCCGGCGCCGCCGCAGATCGGCGACAGCCAGTAGTAGAGCCTCACGACGAGGTTGTTCGCCTTCGTGACGTCGTTCACCTCGGGGAGGGGGACGGTGTCGTTGCGGAACGTCGTCCCGCTGCTCGTGCAGGCGAAGGGCGAGGCGGCGCTTCCATGGGTCGCGAGTGAGGTCGCGCCGTTGAAGGTCTCGAGGTAATAGCAGAGCGTGCCGCCGTTCGTGACCGCTGCCGAAGCTCGCCAGACGTTGCCGAGCGAGACCGCCGTGACAACGGCGCCGACGGGCACCGACGCCTCCGAGGACGCTTTCACGTACTTGGTCAGGACGGGCGCGGCGGAGGGCCAGTTGCCCGCAGTCGTGTACGAGGTGGCGTCGACGGTCGCGAGCATCCAGGGCGCGGTCGTGGGGGCGCCGCTCGTGGCGTCGACCTCCTGAATCTCGTAGGCCGTGAACGACGCGTACGCGGTCGAGCCGGTGAGCGTGGCGACGTCGACGTCGATGGTTTTCGCCTTGGTCCCGGTCTCCCACGGGTACACGCGCACCACCAGGCCGTTCGCCCGGTCGGTGGAAGTGACCTCGGGAATCCCGGTCGAAACGGTCGTCTGGGTCGTCCCGGTGCTGCAGCCGGCGGCGCTGGCATAGCTCCCGTGCGTGCCGATCACGGAGCCGCCGGAGCGAACGTCGAACCAGAAGCACGCGTTCCCGGCCTGGGCGCCTCCCGAGCTCGCAAGCCGGAAGTTGAACAGCGGCGAGGAGACGGCGAGCCCGCCGGCACGCGCGCTGCTGAACGTGAGCTCGAGGTAGCGGTTCGTGTTCGCCGCGATCGCCGTGGATGTCGTCGCCACGCTCGCGTCGGCGTAGGAGTAGGCATCCGACTTGTTCGCCTCGACGCCGCTGCTTGCATCGCGCAGGTCCTGAGCCGGCACCGTGCGCGCTCCCGGGAAGATGCGCTTGGTGACGATGGTCTGCGGGCCGCCGCTCGCGAGCGAGGTCAAGCCCGCGAATGCCGCCGAGACGGCGACGAACGAGGCGAGCGCCGAGCCGGCGACGACGCCCCAGCCGATCGAGCGCCGCTCAGCCGATCGCATCGGGAAGCTCTGTGGCGTCGGGGACGCGCCAGATCCGCCAGAGGCCGACGAGCGCGAGCAGGAACGGCGCCGCGAAGATCGAGATCGAGCGGGCGGCGGGACTCCGCAGCCGCGCGATCGCCCAGCCGGCCTTCGGAACGACCAGCCGCACCCGCCAGGCCGTCGTGCCGTGCAGCTTCGCCGTCCACGGGTCCGCCTCGGCGTTCGCATCGCCCTTGGTGCGAACGAGCGGATTTGCACCCCCGCGGACGATTCTCGTCACCCGGTGCGTCTGGACGTGGTGATCGCCGACCGGGATGCGGTACGTGATCACGTGTCCGACGCGCACCTGACTGAGCGGCTCCGGCGTGACGACGACGAGGTCGCCCGGCGAGAAATAAGGCCGCATGCTCCCCGAGAGCACCGTCTGCGTCCGGTACCAGCCGGTCCGCGGCAGCAGCCCGAGCAGGATGAGGGTGAGGACGGAGCAGGCCAGGACGCCGCGGACGAGAAGCTCCGCGGCGCCCCGCCGGCGCCTGGCGCTACGAACGCGCACCGGCAGCCGCTACTTCGTCGTCGCCGTGCGCTGCGTGCCGTTGAACGTGTAGCTGATCGTCGACGACTGGTTCTGGAGCGTGTTGCCCGCCGTGCCCGGAAGCGCGAGCGTGACGCGCAGGTGGTCGGTCGCTCCGGCAGTCAGCGAGCCCAGGTTCGCGAGCGCGAGCGTGCTGCCGATCACGGCCCTCGAAGCGAGCACCGACGAGGTGGTGCCGCCGCACGTGTAGGCGTAGGGCGGCCCTGACTCGGTCCAGGCGGCCGAGCACTTGTCGATCACCATCTGCAGCCCGTTCGTCGTGTCGGTGTCGAGCAGCGAGCTCGTCGTGGCCGAAGTCGTGAGCGTGACCGAGGCAAGGTCGAGCGATCCCTGGTTGATCAGGTCGACGCTGCGCTGCAGCGTGTCGCCCGGGGCGATCGCCGAGGCGCCGATGTTGAGACGATTCGTCGAGGCGCCGGTCGCGCCAAGCGCGATCGTCACCGTTCCCGACGCGACCGTGTGGCTGGCCGAGGTCGAGCTCGTAAAGGTCGCAAAGGTCCCGAGGCCCGCGATGCTCGCGGCAGCCCCGAGCACCGCAAGGGAAGCGAGCAGCTTGCGCGCGGGTGACCAGCCGCCATTGGTTCGCGGCCGAGGGATTGAACGCCGTTTCATCGCTGGGTCTCCTGTCGTCGATGTGCCGTCTTCGGCGAGGTGTGGGTTCCGCATCGGCGCTCGCGGCGTCCCTCTAAAGAGGGAAAAGGGGGGTTCCAAAAGGCAACGCGCTCCATCCATGGCGACGGCGCTACGCTGACCTCGTGAGCGTCCGAACCGAAGCCGCGCCGCACGTCGACGAATGGGTCTGGCTGCGGCGCGCGGTGCTCGTGCTGGTGCGGCCGCGCGAGGTGCTCGAGGGACTTCGCGACGACTCCGATCCAGCGGCGCGGGCTCGCAGCGAAGCAGTGCTCGCGCTCGTCCTGCTCGGTGGGATTGGCTCCGTCCTCTGGACGCCGGTGGCGCAGGGTCTGATGGACGTCGACGGCGCACATGCCGAGGACGGCGTCGACGTCGCGCTCTGGGCATTCCTCGGCGGAGCCTTGAACGGCGTCGGAGCCTACTTCGTCGGCGGCTTCGTGCTGTACGCGCTGGCACGCGTGGTCGGCGGGATCACGTACCGCCAGGCGCGCCACCTGCTTGCCTTCGCAGCTGCTCCGATCGCCCTGTCGCTATTCGTCCTCTGGCCAGTGCGGCTTGCGGTCTACGGCGAGGCGCTGTTTCGCAGCGGCGGGTCCGATCGCGGTCTCGGCAACGCCGCCTTCGTCGCGGTGGGGCTTGCCTTCGCAGTGTGGTCGCTCGTGCTACTCGGCGTGGGCGCGCGCATCCTCCTGCGCCGTTAGCCACGCCTCGAACCCCTCGAGCTCCTCGTCGGGGATCGTGTAGGTGTGCTGCTCCTCCGGGAAGCGGCCCTCGCGCACGTCGCTCACGTACGCCTCGAGCGCACGTCGCGCCTCGCCCGCGAGGTCGGCGTACCGCTTGACGAAGCGTGGTGCCTTCCCCTCGTATAGTCCGAGCAGGTCGTGCCAGACGAGCACCTGCCCGTCGCACGCCGCGCCGGCGCCGATGCCGATCGTCGGCGCCTCGAGGGCTTCGGTGACGCGCGCCGCGACGGGGGCCGGCACGGCTTCGAGCACGACCGCGAAGCAGCCGGCGGCTTCGAGCGCGAGCGCATCCTCGTAGAGACGCTCGGCCTTCTCCGCGGTCCGGCCCTGCGCCTTGAAGCCGCCGAGCATCGTCGCCGACTGCGGCGTCAGGCCGACGTGGCCCATCACCGGGACCCCCGCGCCCACGATCGCCTGCACGCGCGAAAGCGCGGGTCCGGCGCCTTCGAGCTTGACCGCGTCGGCTCCGGCTTCCTTCACGAAGCGCACCGCGTTCGCGACTGCGACGTCGTCCGAGACCTGGAACGAGCCGAATGGCATGTCGGCCACGACGAGCGGCCGCTTCGCGCCGCGCGTCACGGCCCGCGTCAGCATCAGCAGCTCGTCCATCGTCACGGGCACCGTCGACTCGTTGCCGAGCACGACCATCCCGGCCGAGTCGCCGACGAGCACGAGCTCGACCCCGGCCTCGTCGGCGATGCGCCCGCTCGGGAAGTCGTAGGCGGTGACCATCGCCAGCTTCTGGCCGCGGCGCTTCAGCTCGACCAGCTCGGGTAGCGGCAGCTTGCCGTGGGTCCAGGACGCGTACTTGCTCATCTTGGATCTCCTTCCAGGACGACGTTGTCGATCAGGCGGGTGGTGCCGACGCGCACGGCGGCGGCGAGGACGCGTGGCTCGAAGTCGGCTTCCTCGAAGTAGTCGACGTCGAGGCCCTCGAGCAGGCTGCGATCGCGAGCGGCGAGGGCGCGGGGGAGCGCGAGTGCCCGCTCGCGCTCGGGCGGCGAGAGAAAGCCGTTGCGGGACGAGAGCGCGAGCCCGTCGTCGTCGCGAACGGTCGGCACGGCGCGCACCTCGACCGGCACCGCGAGGTCGCGCACCAGCCGCCGCACGACCGCGACCTGCTGGGCGTCTTTCTGGCCGAAATACGCGCGACGCGGCCGCACGAGGTTGAAGAGCTTCAGGCAGATCGTCGCCACGCCGCGAAAATGGCGAGGCCGGTGCTCCCCCTCAAGGACCGCGCCGAGGTGCTCGACGTCGACCCAGGTCTGGAAGCCCGGCGGGTACATCTCCTCGGCGCGCGGCACGAACAGCACGTCGACGCCGGCCCGCTCGGCGACGCGCGCGTCGCGCTCCTCGTCGCGCGGGTACACGCCGAGATCCTCGCCCTCGCCGAACTGCGCGGGGTTGACGAAGAGACTCGCGACGACGACGTCGTTCTCTGCTCGCGCAACTCGGAAGAGCGCGAGATGGCCGTCGTGGAACGCGCCCATCGTCGGCACGAGCCCGATCTCGCCCTCGGGCGGGAGCTCCGCGGCCGTCCGCGCGATCCTCATCGGGCCGTTGCCTCTGCGAGAACGTCGTAGAGCGGCTCGAGGTCCGGCCGCGCCTCGCGAATCGCGGCTCGGTGCGTCTCGACGGTAGCCCAGTCGCCGCGCTCGATCGGCCCCGTCAGCTCGAAGCCGTTCTCGATCGTGCGCCGCATCAGCGGCTCGAGTGCCTCCGGCGGCGCGCCGGCGGCGGCGACGAGCCCCGCCGCAGCCTCGTGCAGCGTGACGAGGTAGTTCGACGCCACGACCGCGCCCGCGTGGTAGAGCGGGCGCGCGCCGTCGTCGAGCTCGAACGGCTCGAGCCCGAGCGCCCGCGCGAAGTCGAAGCCGAGCTCCCGCGCCTCCGCCTTCTCGGCGCTGACCGCCGCCCAGGCGCCGTCGAGCTGCTCCGGCCCTCGCGCGCGCGTGAACGTCTGCAGCGGGTGAACGGAGAAGCGCCGCTCGTGCGGGTCGAGCGCCCCGAGCGGAGTAGCGCCGCTCACGTGCGCGACCCACGGTCCCGGCTCGACGCCCGCCGCCGCGCCGGCGATCGCGCCGTCGGGCACACACAGCAGGACCAGCTCGGCGTCCTCGCGCAGCTCGATCCCGCGCTCCTCGAGGCGCGTGGCGACGGCCGACCCGACGCGGCCGCGACCGATCACGTTGACGCTCCTGACCATCGAAAGCTCCAGTTCCGCAGCGGATACCGGGCGCAGCGGAGTCTAGCCGGAGAGCCGCTCCTCGAGCGCCCGCCTGGTGTCCGGCCAGTCCTCGACCGTGACCGCGTACCAGGCGGAGTCGCGGCGCTCGCCCTCACGTACGACCATGTGCCACCGGTGGATGCCCTCGAACTGCGCCGGGAGCGCGGCCAGGGCGGCGCGGGCCCGTGCGTTCAGCGCGTCCGTCTTGAACTCGACGCGCAGCAGTGCGAGCTCCTCGAACGCGTGCCGCAGCAGCAGATACTTCGCCTCGGTGTTCGCGCCCGTGCCCCAGGCCGACGGGTTGAGCCAGGTGTTGCCGATCTCCAGTCGCCGGTGCTCGGGGGCGAGCGCGAGGTAGCTCGTCGAGCCCACTACCGCGCCGTCCTGCACCACAGCGAACGGCTGGCGGTCCTCCGTGTCCCGGAGCACGTCCGCGATCCAGGCGTCGACATCGCTCGTCCACATCCAGCGCCAGATGCGCGGCTCGGCCGCAGCCGCCCGGAGGCCCTCCTCGTGCTGGGCCCGGAGCGGCTCCAGGGTGGCCGTACGGCCCTCGAGTCGCACGCCGAGACTTTCGCGCATCAGTGGTGCATCATGCAGCAGACGTGGGCCGTCACCGGGGGGCTGAGAAAGCCGAGCTGCTGCTGTCGGCTGCGCGCTA
>Ga0126311_10000706_pt1 | contig 15427 bp, 21 predicted proteins | sample Plot61_FD_92539 | JGI IMG/M metagenome (GOLD analysis project Ga0126311, IMG submission 92539) | Serpentine soil microbial communities from UC McLaughlin Reserve, CA, USA - Plot61 | ecosystem: Environmental > Terrestrial > Soil > Grasslands | place: USA: UC McLaughlin Reserve, Lake County...
GGGTCTCGTGACGCTGCTCGCGAACGGCCACTGGCAGATCACTGATGCCGCGCGAAGGAATCTGCCGAGCGCATAAACCGTCGTTTTGGACGAAAAGCGGCTACACGATGTATCCCAGCGCCGTGAAAACCGCAAGGAAAAGCGTGAGAAAGGCCCAGTCCCCAGCCAGGCTCCGTTTCGTTCGCTCCCACCCGTGCTCCTGCCACCAGAGCACCTCGCGTGCGGCGATTCCCCGGAAATCGACAGCGAGAGCCAATGCCGTTGCGCCGCCCACGATGAGTGGCAGTGCGATGAAAGCCGGCTCGATCCAAGCCGCAGCAATGGCGACCATGCCCGCCACCACTGCCGGAAAGAGCGGGGCATGCCAATACGGCACGAGAGATCCACGGCCTGAGGTGCGTGCGGCGCGGCGTGGGTACTTGATCCCGGATCGCCGGATCCAGATCACTGAGCCAATGACAAGCACTACGCAAACACCGACCAGGATGATCGCGACCGGAGCATCGACGCGCGTCCATTCGGCCGTAGCCATCGAATCCGCACTACCCGTTTAGGACGAGAAACGGCGATGTCGCTTTGCATGAAAGCGTCGCCCGTAGGCTCCTCCCGTGTTCCTACGCGCTAGCGCACCGTGGTTGCTTCGGGGCATGGGCGTCGCTCTCTTTGTACTCGTCCTTTTCGATGTGACTGCTGCGAATGGACGACTGCTTCCCGTAATAGTCGTCCTCGCGGTGGCCTACATCGGGGCGCTTATCTACTTCGGTGTAGCGGGGCGGGAGCGCGAGGTAATCGAAGCGATCGAACCGGGTGACATTGCTCTGCTTCGTTATCTGATGGCGAATGGACCGTGCACCGAGCGGCAGCTGATGGATGCCGCCGACCGCGATGTCGGGGAGAGCGAGATCTTTGACTGGGCGAAGCGAGCCGAGGAGCGGGGTCTCGTGACGCTGCTCGCGAACGGCCACTGGCAGATCACTGATGCCGCGCGAAGGAATCTGCCGAGCGCATAAACCGTCGCTTTGGACGAAAAGCGGGCTAGGCTGGCTCCGTGTCCACGCTGGTAGTGATCGCTCTAGCGCTCGCACTTGTCGGCCTAGTCGCGCTGCTCGTCATCATCTGGGAGAAGCTCCATCCGCCGGCCCAGCCAGACGAGGAGGAGCCGACGCCGATCGTGGACATCGTCCCGCCGTCCCTTTAGGGCTATCTGATCGGTTAGGACGAAAAGCGACTGGACGCGGAAACGGCATCCATGAGAGATAGCGTGGGGGCGTGTCGCAGGAGAATGTGGATCTCGTGCGCCGTGCCTACGGGGCATACAGCCGCGGCGATGTCGACGGCGCGGTAGCGGTTTTCGCAAAGGACGCCGAATATGTCCCGAGCGGAGCGCTACCAGGGGATCGCGAGGTGCGCCACGGACCCGAGGGCTACAAGCAGTTCATCGGCTGGCTTCAGAGTGAGTTCGATGACGCACGACTGGATGTCAATGACGTAATCGACGCCGGCGATCGCGTCCTCGCGTCGGTGACGCTTCGAGGCCGGGGTAAACAGAGTGGCGCTGCCGTGAGTTGGGACATATGGCAGGTGTGGACGATGCGAGACGGCGTCGTCGTCCGCGGCCAGGCGTTCTCCGACAAAGCCGAAGCGCTCGCCGCGGCTGGATTGCCGCAATAGCGGCGTCCCGTCATGTGTAGCCCGTCGCGGCGGCGAGCGACCATCCGCTATCTTCGCGTCCTACCAAGCCGGGAAATCGTCCCGGGCAACAGTGTCAGCGCTCCTCGTTCTCGGTTTCTAGCCTCCGCGGTCCGCGGCACCGCACCATGGAGGAAGAACATGGCAACAGGAACCGTCAAGTGGTTCAGCGACGAGAAGGGCTTCGGGTTCATCACCCCCGATGACGGCTCGAAGGACGTCTTCGTCCACCAGACCGCCATCGTGGGCGAGGGCTTTCGCTCTCTCTCGGAGGGCGCCAAGGTGAGCTATGAGACCGAGGACAGCGACAAGGGGCCGAAGGCCGCCAACGTCCAGGCGAGCTAGGGAGCAGAGCCATGGGCTCAGGCAGCAAGCGAAAGACCACGATGGCGAAGCTCAATCGTGAACGCAGGCTCCTCGAGCGCCGGCAAGAGAAGCAGGCCAAGAAGGCGGCGCGGAAGCAGGCAGCCGCGGACGCGCGGGTGACCGACGGTTAGTTAGCTCGGCCACGTCCCGCGAGACGGTCCGACCTCCCTTCCGCTTCGCGCGGAGGCGGCAAGGAGACGGATTTTCCACCCCGAAGTGGGTAGGCGAACTGCCATGGAAGCCCGGACTCCCCCGCTTGCACGGGCGCGCGCTGCAGCGCTGCAGCGCGCCTACGAGGCGCCCGACTCGCAGACGGAGCCCACCGTCTCGGGCTGGCGCGAGCGCCTGCCGCTTCTCGCCGCGATCGCCGTGACGGCGATGGCGGGCGTCTCGTGCATGCTCGGGCTGTCCTGGCTGGCGGTGGTCTCAAGCAACGCGGGGGGCCAGGCGAGTGCGGGGCTCGAGCCGTGGGCGATCGGGTGCGCGCTTCTTGCCCTCGTCGCCTTCGCGGCGGGGCTCGCCGCGCTCCTGCGGCCCCGCGCGCGGGTGGCGCTCGTGGCCGTTGCGTCCTTTTCCATGATCCTGCTCATGACGATGGTGATCGGCTTCACCATGTCGGGGACGCCGAAGGAAGTGGACGTGCAGGCGACCGAGGTCATCAGGAACGCCGACTAGCCGGGCCGCAGCGCTAAGTTCTCCTCAGCGCTACACGGGTAAGGAGGCGCCATGCACAACCCGCTGCGGTCCGAGGCGGAAATGTTCCGGGTGGTCGTGATCGTCGGGGCGGCGGCCGCGGTGGTGATCGCCGTCGCGCTGATCGTCGATCCCTTGGCGGGGGCGATCGTGCTCGCCGCCGAGATCGCGCTGGGGGCCTGGTTGCTGGTGCGCGGCTCGCGGGGAAGCCTGCCGAAGACGGCCGACGTCGCCCGCAGCGACGACGGCGTGCATCGCGTGCTCGTCGTCGCCAACGAGACGGTCGGCGGCCGCGCGCTGCTGCAAGAGATCAGGTCACGCGCGGGCGAGGGCGCAGAGATCCTCGTGGTCGTCCCGGCGCTGACCAGCTCGGCCCTAGAGCACTGGTCGTCGGACGTCGACGGTGCGCTGGCCGACGCCCGCTCACGTCTCGACGAGTCGCTGGGGGCGATGCGCGAGTCGGGGCTGAACGCGTCGGGCCACGTCGGCGACCATCACGAGCCGGCGGCGGCGATCGAGGACGCGCTGCGCGAGTTCCCTGCCGACGAGCTCATCATCTCCACGCACCCGCCCCAGCGCTCGCGCTGGCTCGAGGGCGGCGTCGTGGAGCGGGCGCGCAGCGAGGTGCCGCTGCCGGTCACGCATGTCGTGGTCGACCTCGAGGCCGAGCGGGCCGAGGCCCAGACCTAGCCGGCCTCGCAGCCGGCCGGGGCTCTAGCTGCTGCAGTCCTTGTTCTGCGGATCGCCCGCGCAGGCGAACAGGAACTCGACCAGCAGCTTGAGGTCGTCGGCCGGGATCGTCGTCTCGTAGGTCCCAGGCATGGTGTTCGGCGGGAAGCCCTGGACGATCTCGGCGTTGGGATCGACGATCGACTCGTGGATCTGGTCCTCGTCCTGGCCGGGAAGGTCCTCGTCGAGGTTGGGGCCCACGGTGCCGGTGCTCTCCGCAGCCTCGAGGGTGTGACACGAGCCGCAGCCGTTGTTGGCGAAGACCTGGCCGCCGGGGCCGCCGGGAGCCTGGGGCGGCTGGATGTCGGGCACGCCCGCGACGCTGGCGACGTAGGCGGCCACGTTCTCGGCGTCCTGGCCGCTCACCAGCTCAGGCGGCATGTAGACGTTGGTCTGGTCCGGCTGCGCCGGGCGCGGGTTCTCGATCTGTGACTGGACGACGCCCTCGATCGTGTCCTGGTCGCTGCCCTGCGCGCGAGCCTCGGCGAACGCCGCGTCGAGGTTGGGGCCTACCTCGGCGGTCGTGGCCGCCTCGGTCAGCGTGTGGCAGGTGCCGCACTTGGCGACGAACAGGTCGCGGCCGCGCTCGAGGTCGGCGTCCTCCTGGAGGTCACAGCCGGAGACGCCGACGACCGCTGCGAGGGCAAGGCCCGCCGCAGCCGACTTGGTCCGGTGTCGCCATCGGGGCCGGGGGCTCGCCACGCGCGGAATCCTATAGATGGGGGCGACCTCCTCCGGCGCTCACGCGCAGGGGATTGGATAGGGTTGCGCCGATCTGCACTAGCGCCCGGGATCGGCCCCGAGGCGCTCGACCACGGTCCCTGGGAAGGGCGAGCTGATGGAAGTCCGCGACGGCATGTCGAGCCTGATCCTGACGGTGGGCCCCGGCCTGACGCTGCGCGAGGCGGCTCAGCGCATGGCCGATAAGAAGATCGGCGCCGCGGTCGTGATCGACGAGGAGTCCCCGGGGCCCGGCATCGTCTCCGAGCGCGACATCCTCAACTCGCTCGGGCGCGGCGAGGACCCCGACTCCGAGACGGTGGGGGCTCACATGAGCGACACCGTGATCTCGGCGGCGCCCGACTGGAGCCTCGAGCGTGCGGCCGTGGAGATGTCGCGCCGCCACATCCGGCATCTGGTCGTCGTCGAGCGCGGCGAGCTGGTCGGCGTGCTGTCGATGCGCGACATCGTGCGCTGCTGGACGTCCGAGGGAGCGACCTCGGGGATGAAGCCCCCGGAGTCCGAGGGCACGCCGGCCTGAGGGATCGCGCCGCGCTACTCGGCGCGCCGGGACGAGCGACGCATCGGCGTCGCCGGCAGCGTCGCCGTGGTCGTACGCTGGCGACGGGGAAGGCGCGCGAGGTCGTCGCGGACCTCCCCGACCCAGCTGCGCAGCGCCAGGAGGCCGAGCACGATGCCGGCCACCAGCCAGATCGGGCCGGCGATGATCGCGACGAGGAGGAAGGCGAGCGCGGCGGCGACGAAGATCGGCGTCCACGACGCCTCCGGCACGTAGACGAGCTCCGTGGGGGTGGGTGCGCGGCCGTTCTCGGTCATCCGATGTAGAGGATCGCCGCGAAGAAGGTCAGCGCCAGCACCGCCAGCGCGATCGCCGCAACCGCGAGGCCGCTCTTGAGGTTGCCCTGTGCGAGGTGGCGGTCCATCGGTGGCGGGTTCTATCAGCCTCTCAGAGCGCGCGGTCGAGCGCCATCGCGCAGAACAGCAGCGCCAGGTACGCCAGCGACGCGAGGTAGACGCGCAGCGCCGCCCTTCGCGAGGGATGGCGCAGCAGGCGGGCGGCGAGCGCGATGAACCCGCCGCCCAGCGCGAGCGCGGCGACCAGGTACGGAGCGCCGAGCAGGCCGGTGGCGAAGGGAAGCGCCGTGAAGGCGGTCAGGACGACGGCGTAGGCGAGGATCTGGCGGCGCGTGGCCGCGTCGCCCTTGACCACGGGCAGCATCGGCACGCCGGTGCGCGCGTAGTCGTCCTTGATCAGCAGCGCCAGGGCCCAGAAGTGGGGCGGCGTCCAGAGGAAGACGATCGCGAAGGGATAGAGCGCGTCCAGCGCGAGGCTGCCGGTGGCGGCCGCCCAGCCGACCAGCGGCGGCACGGCGCCCGCGGCGCCACCGATGACGATGTTCTGCGGGGTCAGCGGCTTCAGCCACACGGTGTAGACCAGCACGTAGCCGAGCAGGCCGGCCATGGCCAGCGCCGCGGCGAGCGCGTTCACCGTGAGCGTGAGCTGGATCGCCGCGGCGGCGCCGAGGAAGATCCCGAACACCAGGCCGTGCCAGGGCTCGATGCGGCCTGCGACGAGCGGCCGGGCGCGCGTGCGGGCCATCCGGGCGTCGCGCTCGCGGTCGAGGTAGTGGTTGATCGCGCCGGCGCCTCCCGCGGCGAGGTAGCCGCCGAGCATCGTCCACAGCACGACGGAGAGCGAGGGCCCGGCAGGGTCGGCGACGAACATCGTCGCGACCGTCGTCACCAGCAGCAGGGCGATGATGCGCGGCTTCGTCAGCGAGATGTAATCGCCGACGTGTGCCGCCGCGGCGCGGGCGCGCGGCCACAGCGGGCCGCGCCGGGGCAGGCGCTCGGCGGGGGCCGGCAGGGAGGGGGCCGAGCCGTCTACGGGGCGCGTTGTGGTGGTTGCGCTCTCCATTGTCAGGCCGCGGCCGGGCTCGCCGCCCGGACCCTCCCGAGGTCGGTGGCCGCCGGCGCCGAGGCGGGCAGCATCGAGGTCGCAGCGGTCACCACGGTCCCCCAGAGGACGGTGCCGAGCACGAGGTGCGAGGCGATCAGCCCGGCGTGCTCGCCCAGCCACACGTTCAGGGCGCCGAGCGTGATCTGTCCCAGCAGCAGGACCGATGCGATCCAGAAGGCCGGGTGGCGCACGCCCTGGCGCAGGGCGAGAGCGGTCATCGCAAGGACCGCGATCGCCGCCAGGTACATGAAGACACGGTGCGTGAGCTGTATGTCGACGAGCCGGCCCTCGTCGAACGGCAGAAAGCGGTCGAGGCAGGTCGGGAACTGCTCGCCGCAGGCCGTGTGGGCGCCGAGCACCGGCTCGGATGGCTTGCCCTCGCCCTCGGTGCCGGCGACGAGCCCGCCGGCGACGATGGTCCCCAGCACCAGCGTGCAGGCCACGACCGTCACCGTGCGCAGCGCCCGCGACGCCGCCATCGGCCGGGTGTCCGCGGCGGCCAGCCGCCGCAGGGCTATCAGCAGCCCCAGCAGCAGCATCGCCAGGCCCAGGTGTGCCGCGACGAGGTACTCGTGCAGGCCCTCCTCGACCGTGAGGCCGCCCAGGGCCGCCTGGGCGAGGACCAGGACGGCGGCGGCGATCGAGCCGCGGACCAGCCAGGTGTGAGCGCGCAGCCGGCGCCATGCGAAGACGACCATCGCGAGGATCAGGACCGCGACGACGGTGGCGGCGATCCGGTGGCTGAACTCGATCACCGACTCGGAGGAGCCCTCAGGGATAACGCCGCCCTCGCACAGCGGCCACCCGTGGGTGCCGCTGCCCGCGGCACCGCAGCCCAGGCCGGAGTCGCTGACGCGCACGATCCCGCCGATCAGGATCAGCACGAATGTGGCTGCGATCGTGGCTACGGTGAGCCGGCGAAAACGGGACAGGTCGCCCGCTTCGCCACGAGACGCGGCGACTGAGCTCATCGCCGTCAGGATAGGGGTGCGCCGTCGCCGTCGGTGGCGCGGCGGACCGAGTCGCGAATGTCGAGCAGGGGCTCGGCGCTGCGCACGTCGGGGACGGCGTCGAAGTTGTGCGGCGGGGGCGGCGACAGCGCGAACCACTCGAGCGTCGAGCCGCCCCACGGGTCGTGGCCGGTGAGCCTGCCGTGGGCGTATCCGTGGGCGAGGCTGCCGAGTGCGACGAACGCCGAGACGATGAACCCGAACGCGCCGATGGAGGCGATCAGGTTAAGCGTCGACAGGTCGGTGCCGCCCGCGTACTCGAAGACGTCGACCGCCTGGCCCTGGAGCCCCGCGAAGAACATCGCCAGCACGTAGAGGTGCAGGCCGCCGAGCATCCCCAGCAGCGCCGCGACGGATAGGCCCTCGCCGAGGGCGCGGCCGGTCATCTTCGGCAGCCAGAAGTGCAGGGCGGCGAAGCCGCCGAGCACGGCCCCTCCGACGAGCACGTAGAGCGTGTCCCCCTGGGACGCGGTGGTGTTGGCGAGCTGCCAGCCGACCGGGATCACCGAGTAGGCGAGCTCGCCGGCGAGGCCGAACGCGATCGTGGACGCCGCGGCGACCGCGTACAGCAGCGGCGCGCGCAGCCGCACGGTCCCGCGCCACAGCGTCGCGATCCAGACGACCATGAGCACCCCGATCGGGACCATGGCGGCCAGGGCGGCGGCCATGGCGAAGTAGCCGAAGCCGGTGTTGATCGGGGCCGAGTACATGTTCTGCATCCACGCGAGCGGGATGAGGACGCCGATCGCCACCATCGAGGCGGCCACCGCGCGGTGGCTGAAGACCGGCTTGCGCGCCATCGCCGGGAGCACCTCGGAGATGACGCCGGCGGCGAACACCACGACGATGGCGTAGATGCCCGACATGAAGATGTATGCCAGGTGCTCGTAGAGCAGGGGCGCCCCGCCCTCCCCGGCGTCGAAGAAGACGCCCGCGAAGTGGCGATCGATGGTCAGCATGGCCAGCGCGGCGATCATCACAGGGCCGATCACGATCAGCAGGTAGCCGATCACGGTCGCGGCCCACGAGAAGAGCGGCATCCGCCCATATGCCATCCCGGGCGCGCGCATGTTGCGGACGGTCGCGACCAGGTTGATCGCGAAGCACACGAACCCGGCCGTCGCCAGCCCCACACCGAAGATCCAGTTGTCCATCCCGCGGTCGGGGTTGAAGACGGTGTCGGACAGCGGCGCCAGGGCCAGCACCCCGCCCTCTCCGGGCGTGTAGATGAAGCTCGTGTAGAGGACGACGCCGCCGGCGATGTAGAGCCAGGCCGAGAGCAGGTTGAGGTGGGGGAGGGCAACGCCGCGGGCGCCGATCTGCAGCGGCACGATGTAGCCGATCACGGCGAGCGCCAGGGGGACGCAGAAGAAGACGGCGAACGTCGCGCCCGAGACCGATAGCAGCCGGGCGAATGTCTCGGGCTGGATGATCGTCGAGTCGGGAACGATCAGCTGCAGCCGCATCAGCCCGAACTCCACCAGGGCCAGGACAAGGAACGTGAGGGCCGCGCCGAGGTAGAGCATCGAGACGGTCTTGTGGTCGGCGCTCGTGGCGCGCTCGACCCAGGCGGGCCGCTGCGGCGCGAACGCGTCGCGGGTGACGAGCTCGGGGCGCGCTTCGGTCGTGGCGGAAGGCGGCGTCATGGCGTCTGCTCCGCCTCCTGCTGGGCCTGCGACGCCGCCGAGACCTGGTCGCGGACGGTCTCCTGCGCCTTGGCGAGGTCGTCGGCCAGGCCCTCCACGTACGCCTGGTACTCCTCGGGATCGACCACGGTCACGCGCGGCACCATCGCCGGGAACGACGTGCCGTTGAACACGGTCCCGCCGCCCACGTAGGTCCCGACCTCATCGGCCTTGAACCACGTCTGGGAGATGTCGCCGGGCACGGCCTGCACCTGGCCACCGAGCGCGGGCACCCACCAGGTGTGGACGACGTCGGTGGAGTCGACGTTGAGGACGACCGCGGTGTCGACCGGGACGACGAGCTCGTTGTAGGAGAAGGTGCGCTGGCCGGGGACGCCGCCGGGGTACTCGAACCGCCACAGCCACTGCTGGGCGATCGCCGAGATCGCAAGCGGCTGGCCCTCCTGCGGGACGAACGCGGCATCCTCGCCTCCCGGCGGCTCCTCGCCCGCCGTCGCCGTCTCGGCGGCCTGCGTCTCGGGCACCGAGACGCCGGTGACGCCCACCTGGGCCGTGCGCGACAGTGCGGCGGTGAGGCCGTCGGGCCCGCTCGGCTCGACCTCGCGCGCGCTCTCCGTCATCACCACGCCGAAGATGAAGATCGCCACGGCCAGCACCGCGAACACACCGCCGACGCGGCGGGTGGCTCCGCGGCCGGCCGCGATCCGCTCCGGCACCCGGCCGCGGCGCTCGCGGAAGCGCACGACAGCGCCGATCAGCGCCACGTTGATCGCGACGGCCAGCAGGATCGCCAGCACCAGCATCACCCAGTAAGCCGTGTGCATGTCCCCGGCGTTCGGGGAGTGGGGTGAGTCGGGCGCGAGCTGAAGCGCGCTCGCGGGCGCCGCGGCCACCGCCAGCGCGATCAGGGCGGGGACGAGCGAGCGGCACGCGATCCGGCGGGCGGTCAGGGGGGCCAAGGCGCGAGCATTCTAATTGGGCCTTCGACGGGCCGCGCCCCCGCAGCGGTCAGGCCAGGCCCTCCGCGCGCGCCCACTCCGCCGAGCGCCGCATGCCCTCGTCGAGTTCGACCCTCGGCTCCCAGCCGAGCTCGCGGACCCGCCCGGTCGCCGCGGTGCCCCGGCGGTCGATGAACGTCGCCGCCCGGGACGTGAACGCCGGAGGGCCACCGCGCAGGCGCGCGAGCGCCTCGGCGCCGGCCCCCAGCAGCTCCAGCAGCGGCCTCGGGAGGGTTCGCGGTGAGGCGGAGCCCGCGATCTCCGCGATCCTCGAGAAATAGTCGGTGAAGGTCACCGGGCGCCCGTCCCAAACCGTGTACGAGAGCCCCGGCTTGCCTCGACCGGCCGCGACCAGGATCCCCTCGACCAGGTCGTCGACGTAGACGGGGAGCATCACCCCGTCGCCTGGCGAGGGGACGGCGAGCTGGTTGGCCCGGGCGAGCTCCAGCGGGCGGACCAGCCACGGGATCGAGCGCGGCCCGTAGACGTCGCCCGGGCGCACGACCACGGCGCCGCGGCGTGCGGCGAGGCGGTCCGAGGCCGACTTCGTGTCGATGTAGGGGATGCCGACCGCCCGCAGGAACGAGTCCTCGCCCTGCTCGGAAGGGTCGTCGTAGCCGTAGACCACCACGGAGCTGATCTGGACGAAGCGCCGCACGCCGGCCGCCTCGGCGATACCGAGCGCCGTCGCCGTGCCGGCGACGTTGACGCGGACGAACTCGGCCATCGTTCCCCAGTCGCGCACGTACGCGGCCGTGTGGACCACGAGCTCCATCCCGTCGAATGCCGCCGTGAGCGCGGCTGCGTCGGTCACGTCGGCGACGACGGGCTCGGCACCGGCCGCGCTGATCCCCTCGGCCGCGTCTCGGGCGGCGTCGATGCCCCGAACGGTGGCCCCCTCGGCCGTCAGAGCGGCCGCAACGGCGCGCCCGATGAACCCTCCCGCCCCGGTGACCGCGGCACGGACGCCGTCGAAACGTGCCTTGTCCGGCATGCGGGCGACTCTAGCCCGGCTCCTATACTCGCCGCGCCTTGCGCCGGCTCACCGCTCACCGCCGCTCGTCCGGCCCCGGCCCGCGAATGGCCGTGCGCCTCGTCGCCGGCGCCGCCATCGCCGCGTCGGTGGTCGTCCCGCTCGTGCGCCGCCGCCGGCGGATACCCGCACCGGTCACGCTCGCCGCGCTCGCGGCCGGCCCGCTCGGCATCGCCGTTCTGCGGCCGCGCACGCCGAAGCGCGACGTCGCGCTCTACGCGCTTCAGATGTGGGGCTTCGCGATAGCCCACGAGCTGCCCTACGACGATCCCGCCGCCCTGCGCAGGCGCCTGCGCATCCGCTACCCGATCCACTCCGACCGCCTTCTCGGCGGCGGCGAGCTGCCGACCGCCCGCCTCCAGCGGGCGCTCTCGCGCCCGGGCGAGGCGACGGCGCTCGACCGCGTGCTCAGCATCGCCCACTGGGCCTGGTTCATCCAGCCGCACGCGTCGCTGCTCTACGTCCTCGCCCGCGACCAGGAGCGGTTCCCCCGCGCGGCCCGCCAGCTCGCCGCCGCCTACGACATCGGGTGCCTCGTGTACTTCCTGGTGCCGACCGCGCCGCCGTGGTGGGCGGCCGAGGAGGGTCATATCGAGGAAGAGCTCGAGCGGGTGCGGACCGAGGTCGCGAAGTCGGACCTGCCGCCGCAGGTGCGCCGGATCATGGTCGACGTCGGCGAGCAGGTTTGGGGGAGGGCGTGGCCGCGGCTCTACGACTCGCTGGGCGGCAACCCGTGGGCCGCGATGCCCTCGCTTCACTTCGCGACCTCGCTGCTGGCCGCGCTCCTGCTCGCCGAGACCGGCGCGCTCCCGGGCGCGGCCGGATGGGGATACGCGTTCACACTCGGCTTCGCGCTGGTCTATCTCGGCGAGCACTACCTCACCGACCTCCTCGCGGGCGCCGCGCTGGTCGTCGCCGTTCGCCGCGGCGAGCCTCTGGCCGAGCCGCTGGTGACCGGCGTCAACCGGGTGCTGCAGCGCCTGGAACGCGTGGCCGGCGCCTAGCCGTGGCCGGTCCCGGCCGGCAACCCGCGGCCCGCATCACAGCGTGCGCGCCTGCGAGGATATGGAGTCGATGCCCGGCCCCGGCGTAGACCAACCGGACACCGGGGGGCAGGTGTCCAGCCCGCAGGTACCTGCGGGCTCCGAGACCACCGACGAAGAGGACTCCGACGCCGAGGAGCCCTCGTTCTTCGCCGACCCCAAACGGCTGATCCAGACGGCGGTGATCGTCGTCGTCCTGATCCTCGGGATCTATCTGCTGCTGCCCAACATCGTCGGCCTCGAGGACGCGATGGCGAAGCTCGACAAGGCCGACTGGAAGTGGATCACCGTGGCGCTCGCGTTCAACGTCCTCGCGTTCGCCTCCTACGTGGCGCTCTTCCGCGGCGTCGTCGGCGAGCGGGTCCGGCTCCGCTGGAGCGAGTCGTACCAGATCACCATGGCCGGATTGGCGGCCACCCGCCTGTTCTCGGCGGGCGGCGCCGGGGGGATCGTCCTCACCTACTGGGCGCTGCGGAAGGCCGGGATGCCGCGTCGCGAGTCGGCCTGCCGCATGGTCGCCTTCCTCGTCCTGCTCTACGCCGTCTACATGCTCACGCTGATCCTCGACGGCATCCTGCTGCGCACAGGCGTGATCAACGGCAACAACCCGCCGGGGCTGACGATCGTGCCCGCCGCCATCGCGGGTGCGCTCATCGTGGGCTTCCTGCTGATCGCGCTGTTGCCCAAGGACTTCGAGCGCCGGATGGAGCACGCCGGCCACGGGCGGCGCTTCAGCGGCCTGATGCGGCGACTCGCGACGCTGCCGGCGACGCTCGGCAGCGGCACCCGAACCGCGATCCAGTTCGTCCGCAACCCCTCGCACGGCGGGCTCGCGATTGCCGGCGCGATCGGGTTCTGGGCCTCGAACATCGGCATCCTCTGGGCCGCGTTCCACGCCTTCGGCGTGCACGTGCCGCTCGGCGTCGTGATCCAGGGGTTCTTCGTCGGCATGGTCGCCAACCTCATCCCGTTCGTTCCGGGAGGCGTGGGCGCCGTGGACGCGGGGATGATCGGCACCTTCGTCCTCTTCGACGTTCCGGGCAGCGAGGTATTCGCGGCCGTGCTCGTGTACCGGCTGATCGCGTTCTGGCTGCCGATCCCGCCCGGCATCGTGGCCTTCTTCCAGCTGCGGCGCACCGTCGCGCGCTGGGAGTCCGAGCGGGGGACCGGCGGGCCGTCCGGGGCCGAGGCCGGCGAGTCGCCTCCGGGGCCCTCGCCCGCCCCGACGACCGAGGCCGGGTCCCAGGCGACCGACCCTGCGGGCGTCCAATACTTCAAAAAATGAAGTATCATGTCTGTAGCGTATGACTTGATGTCCGTACCAAGCGCTTGAGTGAGAGGCCAGATCCCATGAGCGAGCAGCGAGTCGAGAACGTGATCATCCTCGGCGGAGGCCCCGCCGGCTACACGGCCGCGCTGTACACCGCCCGCGCGAACCTCGAGCCGCTCGTGATCGAGGGCTTCCAGTGGGGTGGCCAGCTTCAGAACACGACCGACGTCGAGAACTACCCCGGCTACCCGGAGGGGATCATGGGGCCGGAGATGATGCAGCAGTTCCGCGACCAGGCCGAGCGCTTCGGCACCCGCTTCGTCACCGACGACGCCACCCGCCTCGAGCTCGCCGACGGCGGCCTGCAGCGCGTCTTCGTCGGCGACGAGGAGCACGTCGCGAAGACGGTGATCCTCTCGATGGGCGCCGAGCCGCGTCGGGTTGGGATTCCCGGCGAGCAGGAGCTGGCGGGGCGCGGCGTCTCGACGTGCGGCGTCTGCGACGGCGCGTTCTTCAAGGGCGAGAAGGTCGTCGTGATCGGCGGCGGCGACTCGGCGATGGAGGACTCGATCTTCATCTCCAAGTTCGCCTCGGACCTGACGGTCATCCACCGGCGCGACGAGTTTCGCGCGTCGAAGATAATGCTCGAGCGCGCCCGTGAGCGCGAGAACATCTCGTTCAAGACGCCGTTCGTGCCCACGGAGTTCGTCGCCGGCGACGACGGCAAGATCGCCAGCGTCGGCCTGCGCAACGCCGAGACCGGCGAGGAGGAGGCGATCGAGGTCGGCGGCGCGTTCGTGGCGATCGGCCACGTGCCCCGGTCCGAGCTGGTCGAGGGCGTCGTCGACACCGACGAGAGCGGCTACGTCGTCACCCAGCCCGGCTCGACCGGCACCAACCTCGGCGGGGTCTTCGCCGTCGGCGACCTGGTCGACCACACATATCGCCAGGCCGTCACCGCCGCCGGCACCGGGTGCATGGGCGCGCTCGACGCCGAGTGGTACCTGCGCGACACCCCGCCCTCGCCGGAGGCGCACTGGCAGCGCGGCGGCGAGCCGGTCGAGGTCGCGCCGCCCGTCTCGACCGCCTAGGCGCTCCGCCTTGGCGAGCGAGCCCGCGATCGAGCCACTCCCGACGCCGAACTTCGAGCCCGGCCGGGAAGGCCTCTCGCCGCGGGCGATCGTCGTGCATACGACGGCGGGCACGTGGGACGGGACCGTCGCCTGGTTCGCCGACCCCTCGAGCGGGGTGTCGAGCCATTACCTCGTGGGGCTCGACGGCCGGGTGGCCGCGTTCGTAGCCGAGGGCGACACGGCGAGACACGCCGGACGGGTGAGCGAACCGACGGCTCGGATCATTCGCGAGTCGGACCTCAACCCGAATTCCTTCACGATCGGCATCGAGTTCGAGGACGGCGGTCTCCCGCTCGACGCGAGGCGGCCCCCGGCGCAGTACGACGCGGGGGCACGCCTGATCGCCTCTGCGGCCATGACGTGGGGCATACACATCGACCGCGAGCACGTGATCGGGCATCGTGAGGTCTACTCGCGAAAGGAGTGCCCCGGGAACCTGGACGTCGGCCGTCTGGTGGCTGAGGCGGCGGCCCTGGCCGCGTCGCTCAGGTCTTGACCGTCTCGATATCGGTGAAGGTCGAGGTGCCCGCGGCGGTGCCGACGGAGACGACCTGGAACCGCGCGCGGCGGTAGTTGTGTCGCTCCTTCTTCACGGCCTTGAGCGAGTAGGGCGGGTTATGCGCCAACGCGATCCGGTGCTTCAACGTGCCCGCGCCGGAGAAGTCGAACGTGTAGGTCCCCACCACCGCGCGCGGGTACTGGGAATGGTCGGGCCGCAGCAGGTAGACCTCGGTGTAGAGAGTCAGCTCGCGGTCGGCGGTAGCCCTGACCTTCAGGCCGCCCCTGTCGATCACCCTGTCGAGGTCGTCATCGAGGATCTCGACGCTGGCGTCGAAGTGCTGGTCGCCCAGCGCGCGCGCCCCGGCGGCGGCGGGCTTGAGCAGGTGGGCGTACGCGGTGGCGGCGCCCAGCGAGATGCCCGCTGCGGCAAGACGGCGCGCGAGCGTGCGGCGGCTCATGCGTCCCTCGAGATAGGCGCTGATGACTTCCTGCTGGTGCCCCACCGCGCTGAAGACTAGCTTTTTCGCCGTGCACATCACCTGTCTCGTGCCCGCCCGCAACGCGGCGGAGGACATCTCCGGCTTTCTCGCCTCCGCGGAGCTCTTCGCCGACACC
>Ga0126311_10000707_pt1 | contig 15425 bp, 10 predicted proteins | sample Plot61_FD_92539 | JGI IMG/M metagenome (GOLD analysis project Ga0126311, IMG submission 92539) | Serpentine soil microbial communities from UC McLaughlin Reserve, CA, USA - Plot61 | ecosystem: Environmental > Terrestrial > Soil > Grasslands | place: USA: UC McLaughlin Reserve, Lake County...
CCTTGGCCGCGTACATCGCGACGTCGGCGCAGCGCAGCAGCTCGCTGACGGTCGTGGCCGGGACCGGCGCGGTCACCACGCCGAAGCTGCCACCGACGTGCAGCCGCACGCCGTTGACCGAGAAGGATTCATCCAGGCTGTGCCGCAGCGCTTCGGCCACCGCGAGTGCGTCGTCCCGGTTCGTGTCCGGCAGCAGCACCGCAAACTCGTCGCCGCCGAGGCGCGCCAGCGTGTCGACGGGTCGCAGGGCTCCGGTCAACCGGGAACCGACCTGGCGTAGCAGGTCGTCCCCGGCGTTGTGCCCCAGGCCGTCGTTGACCTCCTTGAACCCGTCCAGGTCCAGCAGCAGCAGCGCGGCCGGACGATCCGGCGTCGCCCGGGCCAGGGCCCGCTCTGCCTGCTCCAGCAGGTCCCGCCGGTTGGCCAGGCCGGTGAGCTCGTCGGTGCGGGCCTCACGGCGGACGTCGTGCAGCCGGCGCAGCTCGCGGAACGTCACCGCGGTGCGGACAACCACGGCGAGCAAGCAGCCGACCGCGCAGCACGCGACCGGCACGGGCAGCCGGTCTCCCCAGCCGGCGCCGAGCAGGGCGACGCTCGCGACGCTTCCCAGGACCGGCACGGCGAGCACCCGCCGGTCGACGAGGGCAGACCTGCCGCTGGGCGGGCCCGCAGGCGGGGCGGTATGCGGCGGCGACAGCCGCACGGCCAACGAGATGCACCCCACGCTGAGCAACCAGGTCAGGTCCAGCGGGCCGCCCTCGACGTAGCGGCCGGTCGCCTCGAGGTCGAGGTAGACGATGTCTCCGCAGAGGTTGCAGACCAGCCCGGCGGCCAGCAACAGCATGGCCCGGTCGGAGCGCAGCCCGAGCACACCGCCCACGCCCACCAGCAGGGCCAGCAGGAGCACGTCCGCGATGGGGTAGGCGAGGTTCGTGAGCAGCTCAGCGGGACCGCCCTCCACCCCCTGCAGAGCGGGCGCCAAGAGCACGGCGATGGCGAGGGCGGCCGCCCCGAGGGCCCCGATCAGCCCGTCCAGCCACATGCTGGGCCGCACCCGCGCGACCCGGGCCCGGGCCAGCCGAGCCACCGCGACGTAGACCAGCGGGTAGTACAGCAGGTACAGCAGGTCGGCGACGGAGGGGTACATCGGCTCGGCGAGCCGGGCCAGCAGCACGGTGTAGACCACGTTCCCTGCGGTGCTCGCGAGGAACGCGGCCGCGAGCCACCGACCCGCGGCCCCGCCAGCGGCCCGGTCCCGTGCGCCCCGCCAGCAACCGGCGGCGCCGAGCAGGTAGACCGCGTTGTAGAGCACCAGGTCGTACCCGAGGTCCCACGCCGACCCGCCGGGGCGTGGTCCCACGCCGGTGGCGAACAACGCCACCGCCCCGAAGACCGACAGCGCCACGGTCCGGGGCGTGCGGAGCAGACCCGGGGGCGATGCTGCCGCAGGCTCGGCGTGGCTCCTCACCGCTAGGTCATCGGTACGCCGGACGCAGCCTTGAGTAGGTGGCCCGGGTCAGCCGGACAAAAGAGGTCCTGGGTCAGCCGGGCAAGGGCTCCTGGGGTCAGCCGGACGGAACCGACCTGCGCCACATGGCCACAGCCGAGCCGAGAACGAAGATGGCGCTGAGCAGGAGCGAGGGAAGCAGGAGCCGGTTGGCCTCCGCCGAGAAGCCGGTGCGGGCCACAACGAGCGAGCCCGCCAGGAACCCGACCCCCGACACCGCGCCGACCCAGCCCAGCCACCGGCGGCGGCCGCGCCCCAAGGCGACCGAGAGCCCCAGCGAGAGCAGGGTGAGCCCGTTCACCAGATGGAAGAAGCTGCTCAGGGACTTCTCGACCCACCGGATGCCCTCGGCTACCTGGAAGGCCGTGGCCCGTTCCGCGGCCGTCGAAGCGCGCGACCAGGTGTCGATGGCGCCCTTCAGCGCCACCCCGTCCACGGCCATCTGGACCGCGAACACCGCGGCGACCAGCACGGCGGTGACGGCGCCGACCGTCGCCAGCGCCCCCGCCAGGCCGGGCTGCCGCGACAGCGGACGGCTGAGCGCGACGAGGGTGATGACCACCAGCAGAGTCCCGAGGAACTGGCCGATGTGGACGTAGGCCCAGTCCGAGGAGCCGGCGTACTCGGCGAAGGCCGCGGCGGAGTCGTTCGGGTCCGCCTTGGAGGGGTGCAGGAAGCTCATGGCCACCTCGAGCGCGACGCCCAGGACCGCCGCGACGGCGCCCAGCCGCAGCAGCGCGCCCTCGGCCGACCGGTCCGCCTGTGCAGCCGGTGCAGCCGGGCTAGGCTGCGGCTCAGGAGCAGAGGGCCCCGTGCTGGACTGGGCGCTCGACTGGGCGGGTAGCCGCGCGCCGGTGCCGGTGGCTGAGTCTCGGCCTGCTGGGTTCGTCGTCATGCTTGTCGAACGTACGCCCCGCCCGGACCTGGCCGATAGGGCTTGCCGGGCCACGGGGCAGCAGCAGGACGCGGACGACCGGACCGGACGGACAGGAGACGCGCAGGTGCTGACGATCGGGTTCCTGGGCGGCATGAGCTGGGAGTCCAGCGCGGTGTACTACCGGCTGGCGAACGAGCTGGTGCGCGAGCGTCTGGGGGGCCTGCACTCGGCACGGTGCCTGCTGTACTCGGTCGACTTCGCCGAGATCGAGGCGATGCAGACGCTCGGCCGCTGGGACGAGGCGTCCGCGGTCCTGGCGGAGGCTGCGGTCAGCCTGGAGCGCGCCGGGGCCGACCTGCTGCTGCTCTGCACGAACACGATGCACAAGGTGGCCGACCAGGTGCAGGACGCGGTGGGGATCCCGCTGCTGCACCTGGCCGACACGGCCGCCGCAGCCGTCCTGGGCGCCGGCATCGACACCGTCGGGGTGCTCGGTACCGCGTTCACGATGGAGGAGCCGTTCTACCGCGACCGTCTGGCCGCACACGGCCTGACCGTCCTCGTACCCGAGGCCGACGACCGTGACGTGGTGCACCGGGTGATCTACCAGGAGCTGTGCCGCGGCGTGGTGAGCCCCGTCTCGCGGCAGGCCTACCGCGAGGTGATCCGTCGCCTGGTGGACCGCGGGGCGGCGGGAATCCTGCTCGCCTGCACGGAGATCGAGCTGCTCGTGGGTCCCGACGACAGCCCCGTTCCGCTCTTCCCGACCACCCGGCTGCACGTCCGGGCCGCCGTTGACGCCGCAATGCAAGGGGTTGCGGTCCCCGGCCGCTGAGGGGGCTCTGATCCGGCTCGAGGCTGTGACTACGCCTCCGGTCGCAGTGGTCGTACGACCATCCCCCCTCAGACACGGTGGGGACCGCCGACCGACTCCCCAAGCCGGGGGAGGTCACGCCCCGACGACCGCCGCGTGCAACCAGTAGCCGAAAAAGCGGTGCTGAGGGCCCGTAGGCTTCCTGACGCGCCGCAATATTCCGCTGGAAAAGGCGGTCGGTCGCCTAAAGTGCGGCGGCTGTGACGGTGCGACGTCGAAACGCAATCAACGCGTGAACACAACGTCAAAGGATTGTTGAAGAACTATTCGAGCGCCTTGTCACCGTCCACCAGCCCAGCGTCACGGGGCCTCGCAACGTGGGCGGATTGCCCGGAATGGACTCCGCTACACGGGTTCTAACGCTGACCAAGCGTGGCAGGACCCTGCCCGCTGCGTGGCGGGTTGGTGACGGTACACGTCGGGTTCTCCATCTCCTCTGCAGGGTGCGTCAACTGGCACCTTTATACGTAGCCCAGCAATGGACGGCATTCGCCGGATTAGCGAAGAGCAAGAAGGCAGCCGACCGCACACCACTTCATTAGTAGGAGAGTCATGTCGACCATCGACGATGTCACCACCGCCGCGGTTGCCTCCAACGAGCAGTCGAGCCTGTCCCGCCGCAACCTGCTGCGACTGAGCGTTGCCGGTGCCGGCGCGACGGTTGCCGGCCCCGTGCTCGCCCGCACCGGGCTCTTCGGGAGCGGAGACGGCACGGTCCAGCAGGCCACGATCCCGAACGGGGTCGTGAGCGGGACCGCCCCGATGGTGGGGCCCAAGGTCCCGAAGTTCCAACGCGAGCTGCGCCTTCCTCCCGTCGCCCAGCCCTACAAGGTCGAGAAGGGTGCCAAGACCGTCGCCGGCACGGTGCGCGACGTGCATCACTACAAGGTCGAGCAGACCAAGGGTTACGTCGACCTGCTGCCGGCGCCGTTCCCGAAGACCGAGGTCTGGGGCTACAACGGCATCTACCCGGGCCCGACCTTCGTCCAGACGCAGGACGGCCCCGTCACGGTGGTGCACAACTCGAACAAGCTGCCGGCCGGCGAGGGCGTGAGTGTCCACCTGCACAGCTCGCCCAGCCAGCCGGCACACGACGGCCACCCGGACGACGAGACCTGGCCGCTCGGCACGGCTGGGAGCGCGCCGTCGAAGTTCGACGGTGGCCCGCGCTACGACGGTGAGCACGTGTACCAGTACCCGAACGGCGAGGAGACGCGCACGCTCTGGTACCACGACCACGGCATGCACCAGACGGCCGACCACGTCTACAAGGGCCTGATGGGCTTCTTTCTCCAGAAGCCGAGCGCCGCGCACCTGCGCAAGTTCCCTGCGATCGGCAAGCTGCCGTCCGGGAAGTACGACATCCCCATGGTCGTGGCCGACATGCAGTTCAAGGCCGACGGGACGCCGGGGTACGACGACAACGGCCACGACAGCCTGTGGGGCAACGTCATCCTGGTGAACGGCGTCGCCTGGCCGAAGCTCACCGTCGACCGCACCCGGTACCGCTTCCGCGTCCTGGTCGCCGACCTCTCCCGTGGCTACAACTTCCAGCTCTCGCCCGGCGACCAGGGCTCTCCGGCCCCGACCGTCACCGCCATCGCCACGGAGGCGGGCCTGCTGAGCAAGGCGGAGGTGGTGCCCAGCTGGCGGCAGGGCATGGCCGAGCGCTACGAGTTCGTCTTCGACTTCTCGGGCCTGAAGCCGGGCGAGAAGGTGACGCTGAAGAACCTGGCGGCCGACGGCGACATGGGCCAGGTCATGCAGTTCGTCGCCGGTCCTGACGCGGGGACCTCCTTCCCCGCGGTCTCCACGGCGCCGAACGTCCTCAACGACTACGTCTTCGGCGGCGAGGAGAAGGACGTCATCAACGCCAGGACGCCGCGGTACTTCCTGTTCGAGCGCAAGAACAGCGAGTGGGTCATCAACGGCCTGCCCTGGGACGGTCGGGTCGCGGCGGCACCCAAGATCGGCGACACCGAGATCTGGGTGCTGGAGAACAAGTCGGGCGGCTGGTTCCACCCGGTGCACATCCACCTGGTCGACTTCCACATCGTCCGGCGCAACGGCAGGCCGCCTTTCGCCTACGAGAAGGGGTGGAAGGACGTCGTGTTCGTCGGTCCGAACGAGCGGGTCGAGCTCGTGATGAAGTTCAACGCCGCGGACCGGGTCGACCCGAACAAGCCCGTGACCGGCAAGTACGTCATGCACTGCCACAACCTCATCCACGAGGACAACGACATGATGACCCAGTTCGACACCTCCGTGACCAAGGCCGCGGCCGCGGGGAGCGTCGGAGCGCAGGCGGTGTCCAGCCACAGCATGAGCGGCATGAACGAGAAGGGCCAGGGCCACAGCATGATGGTCCAGTGGGACCTCAGGGCCTGACCCGAGCGCGCTCGACAACGAACCCGAAGGCTTCCTCCGCTCGGCGGGGAGGAAGCCTTCGGGTTCGTGCCGTCAGGCCCGGCCGATACCTGACATACCCGCCGCGACAACTGACACGTCGTCGCGGACCTGTTGCCAGCCGGTCGAAGTCCAGGTTGGCTCAGGGCCACGGCGGTTGTCCGACGATGGCTTCGTCGGCCTCCGCCACGCCCACCGAGGTGCATAGGTGCCAAGGAGTTCGAGGACATGCATCAGGACCAAACGCCCTTGCTGGGCCTGCCGACCCGGTCGCCGGGCGCCAACGGGTCGCCGGCCACGAACGGGTCGCCGGCTCCGGCGCGGCTCGTCGACGTCGACTGGCTGCTGCAACATCTCGACGACCCGTCGGTCCGGCCGATCGAGGCCGGCCTGGACTCGTCGGCGTACTACGAGGGGCACGTTCCCGGAGCCAGCGCGCTGTCCTGGCTGGACGACCTGCACGACCCCGGCTGGCGAGGGGCCGTGTCGCAGGCCCGCCTGGAGCAGCTGCTCGGCTTCAGGGGCGTCACCCCGCAGACCCACGTCGTCCTGTACGGCGACTCCGACAACATGTTCGCGGCTTATGCCGAGTGGCTGTTGCGGTACTACGGGCACGGGCCGGTCAGCCTGCTCGATGGTGGCCGGAAGGCGTGGCTGGACGCGGGTGCGCCGGTGACCGCCGACGTCGCACCGGTGACGCCGTCGACGTATGTATCGCCAGGCCCGAACGAGAGCCTGCGGGCCACTCGGGACCTGTTGCTGGAGCGCTACGTCGGTGCTCCCGCCGGCACAGCGGTGCTGGACTGCCGAGCGGCGTCGGAGTACCACGGGCGGGCGGGCAGCGCGGTGGACCTGCCGGTGATGTTCCACCGGCTCTCCGGACACGTGCCCGGCGCCCGGAACCTGCCCAGTTCGGAGCTGCTGGACCCGCAGACCGGTCGATTCCGGTCGCTCGAGTACCTGCGGCGCGCCCTGGCCGCGCACGGGGTCGGCCCGGACGACGAAGTCGTCCTGTACTGCGACGTTGGCGAAAGGAGCGCTTTGGCATGGTTTGTCATGAGTGAACTGCTGGGACGCCGCGGGGTTAGGCACTATGACGGGGGTTGGGCCGAGTACGGGAGCCTCGTAGGCGCACCCGTGACGCGGTGACGAGGGTCAAGGGATACCAAGGCATCTCAATGGATCGGTCAAGTGCCAGTCGAGAGATTAGGCCGAAAGGGGTGGCCTCGGCCGCCCCGGTCACCCAGACTGTCCTGAGGCGCCTTGGTTCGCCGACCCGACAACCGTCGCGGGCGGAGGTGGCGCACCGTCGTGGGCCCGGCTGAGCCAGGCCCACTGGTCCGGGGGGACGTTGCAGTGCCAGAGGTGAGAGAGAGCCCGGTGGACGACCTCCGACTGGTCGAGCACCAGACGCAGCTGCGAGTGGTGCTCGCCGGCCTGCCACCGATCTACCGGCACGGCCTGGCCGCGGGGTTCGCGGCCGCGGGAATGGTGTGCTCCCCGCTCGCCTCCATGGCCGAGCTGTCCGCTCTGCTCGCCGAGCTCGCGGACGTGCTCGCCACCGGAAGGGGAGGCTTCGTGGTGATCGTGTCAGCCGAGGAGGTGCCGGCCCTCAACTCCGTGCTGGGGAACGCTGCGGTCGGTGACATGCCTCTCGTGCACGTGGTGGACGATGCGACGCCGGAGGCGTCTGCCGAGGCGCTGCGGCTCGGTGCGACCGGCGTCATCGCCTTGGACGCCGAGCTGAGCCAGGTGATCGGCGTGGTCCGCGCGGCCGCTGACGGGCAGACGCTGCTGCCGCGCCAGGTCGCCAGGTCGCTGTGCCGGTCGCAGGTCGGTCCGGTGCCGCAGCTGCTGGCCAAGGAGCGGGACTGGCTGCGCCATCTCGCCGACTGCGGTACGGTCGCGGGCCTGGCCCGGACGGTGGGATACTCGGAGCGCGAGATGTACCGGCTGCTGGGTGGGGTATATGCCCGACTGGGAGCGAGCAACCGCACAGAGGCGCTCCTGCTCGCGGAGCGCTGGGGCCTGCTGGAGGATGATGCGCGGTGACCACAGCCGGCACGAGGGGACGAGGCGGCGCGGCCGCTGACCCCCAGGACGCGGCCGGGGCCGGGACCGTGGAGGCCTCCGGGTCCGAGCCGGGCCCGCTGGTGGATGCCGGCTGGCTGGCCGAGCGTCTCAAGGGTCCCGGCACCACGCTGCTGCACGTCGACGGCGACTCCTCGGGGTACTACTCCGCGCACCTGCCCAACGCCCTGCCGCTCGACTGGCACGACGAGCTGCACGAGCGGGTCGGCCGCCGCCCGCTGACGCTGGAGCACTTCGAGGAGCTCATGCGGCGCCGCGGCATCGAGCCCGACACGCACGTCGTGCTCTACGGGACCGGGGACGGCGCCTTCGCCGCGCACGCGTACTGGCTGTTCCGCTACTACCAGCATCCGAGGGTCAGCCTGCTGGACGGCGGGCTGCGGGCCTGGACCCGCGCGGGGGGAGCGCTGGTCGAGGCCGTGCCCAGGGTCAAGGGCGGCGGGAGCTACCGCAGCCCCGGGCCCGACCCGTCGCTGAGGGTGGGCCGCGACGAGATGATCACCCGGTACGCGGGAGCCCCTGACGGGACCGTGGTGCTGGACTCCCGAACCCCCCAGGAGTTCGCGGGCAAGCACCGGCACCCGCTGGACCTCGGCCTGGAGCGCCATCGCGTGGGCGGGCGGGTCCCGGGGGCGCGCAACCTGCCGACGGCGCGGCTGCTGGCTCCCGACGGCGCGTTCCGGCCGGCGGACGAGCTGCAGCAGCTGTTCGCCGAGTTCGGCGTCCGCGAGCACTCCGACGTGGTGGTCTACTGCCGGGCCGGGGAGGGCAGCTCGGTGCCGTGGTTTGCCCTGCACGAGCTGCTGGGGCACACGCGGGTCCGGCACTACGACGGCGGTTGGGCGGAGTACGGCAGCCTGATGGACGTCCCGGTGGAGCTTGGCGACTGACCAGCAGGGCGACTGACGCCACTCAGGGGGCCATGACCAGGTCGGACGAGCGTCTGAGCCGTCGCCAGACCGTCACGACCAGCAGCCCGACCGCGAAGCCGACCGCGTGCACCTCGTACGACGTCCCACCGGGGTACTCGGCGCGGGACAGCGACCACGCCGTGTAGGCGGCCTGCAGCAGCGCCCACAGCCCGATCACGAACCGGCTGGGCAGCCGCATAGGGACGGGGCCGATGAGCACGCGGACGGTCGCACCCCTCGCCAGCAGCAGGTGCGCGCCCATCACCCCCGCCACGGCCCCGCTGGCCCCGATCGCCGGGCTGACCAGGTTCGGGGCGACCAGCACGTGCGCCACGCCCCCGACCACCCCGCTGAGGACGAACAGCCCGAGCAGCCCGAGGCTGCCCAGGTCCTCCTCGACCCGCGGCGCGAAGGCGACGAAGAACAGCAGGTTCGACACCAGGTGGAACCAGCTGGCATGGACGAACAGGGCGGTCAGGAGGGTGACCAGGTGACGTCCCTCATGGATGTCGTCGGGGATCGCTCCGTACTGGCAGACGAACAGCTGGACCGTGTCGCTGGCGCGCCGCAGTGCCTCCGGCGACTCGGTCAGGTCGGTGCAGTAGAGGGCGCGCGCTGCGTGCCGGAGCAGGGCCACGCGCACGTAGACGGCGACGCACAGGAGGCTCAGCACGGCGGTCATCCACGGCCGGTGTAACCGTGGCGGGGCGGACAGCCCGATCGGCAGCATCTGGCGACTCCCTCCCCCGACGACCCTCCAAGCCATTGTGCTGCACCCTGACGGATCCCTGGCAGACATCGCGCTGTCATCCGTTGTCATTCGGAAGAGCCGGAGCGCCCCAGCGCCGAAGAATCGAGAGCGTCCGCACCGTGCGGAACTTGGCCTGATGCAAGCGATCGCGTGCGACGGTCAAACTCTCGAGGGGAGCCGATGTGAACGCAAGGGGAGAACCGTCGATGGGGGCTCGGCCGATGCGGCCGCGGACGTCACTGGCCATGGGCGCCGTCGCCGGCGGCGCCGTGCTGGCGATCTGGCTGGGCAACGGCGTCGGGATCTCGGCCGCCGCCGCGATTCCCACAGCCCGCCGTCCAGATTCCGCGCGTGCCATGCAGGGGATGGTCATGCCGGGGAGTACGGGCGGCGCGGGCTCCCGTACGGACGCCGTCTGCCCGGCGTCCGCCCCGAGCCCGGCGCTCACCCCGTTCACGGAGCAGCTGCCGGTGCCCCAGCGGATCGACGTCCGCAGCGGGACGTCCGCCCGGCTCGTCATGCGGGACGGCAAGCACAGCTTCCACGCCGACCTGCCCTCGACGCCGACCCTGGGGTATGCCGTCGCCGGGAGCACGGGGCCCGACGTCTACAGCGGCCCGACCATCGAGGCGCGCAAGGGCACGCCGGCGTCCGTGAGCGTCGTCAACGACCTCGGCGAGCACCCGCTCGCGCTGGCCATGGACCACACGTTCATGGGCATGACCGGCACCGACGAGACTGCTCCGCGCGGCGTGATCCACCTGCACGGCGCGCACAGCGAGCCCGCGCAGGACGGCCTGCCGCAGGACACCATCAGCTCCGGACAGAGCGCGACCTACCGTTACGTCAACGACCAGGACTCCGCGGGCCTCTGGTACCACGACCACTCGTGGGGGATGACCCGGCTGCAGGTCAGCGCCGGGCTGGCCGGCCAGTACTGGCTGCGGGACGCCTTCGACACCGGGAAGGCCGACAACCCGCTGCACCTGCCTGCCGGGGCCAGCGAGATCCCGCTGACTCTCCAGGACCGGTCCTTCAATCTCGACGGGAGCTTCTCCTACCCGGTCGGCGCCTTCTGTGGCCAGGACGCACCCGCCGGGTACCCCAACCAGTGGGCGCCGGAGTCCTTCGGTGACGTCGCCGTCGTCAATGGCAAGGTGACGCCGAACCTCGACGTGGCCCGTGGCGTCTACCGGTTCCGGGTGCTCAACGCGTCGAACGCGCGCTTCTACCACGTTCGGCTGCCCGCGACCCTTCCCGTCTACCAGATCGGGACGGACGGCGGGTTGCTCAACGCCCCGGTGCGGCTCAAGGAGCTGCTGCTGGCCCCGGCCGAGCGCGCGGACCTGCTTGTCGACTTCCGGTCCGCTGTCGTGGGCACGAGCTACCAGCTCACGAACGACGCCGTCGCCCCGTACTCGACGCCCACGGCGCCTCCCGAGGAGGACGAGGCGCCGCTCAAGGACATCCTGCAGTTCACCGTCACGGCTGCCACCGGCGTCCAGAGCGACGTCCCGAAGACGCTGCGCGGCGGACGCAGCCAACCGGCGGCTCTGCCCACGCTCAAGGCCACGAGCACCCGGACGGTGATGCTCAACGAGATCGCCGATCCCACGGTGGACGAGCCGGTCCACGGGCACATCAACAACCAGTTCTACGCCGACGCGACTGGGCTGCCGCGCACGACGCAGATCGAGGCGCCGAAGCTGGACACCGTGGAGGAGTGGGACATCGTCAACACGACCGGTGACGCACACCCGATCCACCTGCACCTTACGCAGTTCCGACTGCTCAACCGGCAACCGTTCGACGAGCCGGCGTACACGGCGTCCGTCAACACCCGTCTTCCCGCGCCGGGCCTTCCGGATCCCTCAACGTCTGGCAAGGGTCCGTGGCCGGCGGTGTCCCCCGCGCCGTACCTGACCGGAAGCCCGGTGGGACCCGCCCCGGTGGAGCAGGGGTGGAAGGACACCATCATCGCGCCGCCCGGTCAGGTGACCCGGATCCTGGTGCCCTTCGGCGGCACCGCCGCGGGGGTGCCCGCGCCCTTCGTCGGCGATACGAGGACGGCGTCGGTCCAGCGGTTCGCCGGCACCTACGTGTTCCACTGCCACATCCTCGAGCACGAGGACAACGACATGATGCAGCCGTACCAGATCCGCTGAGCACACCGTGCTCCTCCCCGGCCCCACCGTTGCTCCCGAGGGACGCCGTTACTCCCGAGGGACGCCGCGAGCGGGGCCGGGGCGCGCCGCGGACGGCGTTCCCGGGAGCAACGGCGCTGCTCGTGAGCACGGGTCAGCCGGCGTGCGGCTCTCCTGGCGGCACCGGCCCGGCCGAGCCGGCGGCGTAGTCCCGCAGCGGGGGTGTCCCCGTCCGCCAGCCCGCCAGCACGGCATCCACGACGCGCCAGCACTGTTCCGCCTCGTCGTCGCGGACGGCGAGGGTCGGGTCGCCGCGCAGCAGGTCCTGGAGCAGCCGGGCGGACGGCGGCAGCGACGGCCGGGGCGGCTGCGTGACCAGCCGGACCGGGGCAAGGTCGCCCAGACCCTGCGGGCCGGACGCCTGGAGGTCCAGGGCCAGCCGGTCGGGGACCATCTCGATCCGCAGGGCGTCGCCCTCAGCGTCGGGACGCGAGCCCGGCGGAGGGCGGAAGCGGAGCACCACGGACCGGCGGTCCTCGCCGAGCGCCTTGCCCGTGCGGACCAGGAACGGCACTCCGGCCCACCGGTCCACGTCCACCCACAGCCGCAGCGCCGTGTACGTCTCGGTCGCTCGCTCGGGCACGACGCCCGGCTCGGCCAGGTACTCCCCGACCGGCCGGCCGCGCACGACTCCGGCAGTGTACCGGCCACGCACGGTCTGCCCGTCGGCGCGGACGGCCCGCAGCGCGGCGACCTTGGCGTCGCGCAAGCCGCGCTCGTCCAAGGTCTGGGGCAGGTCCATCGCCACGAGGGCGAGCAGCTGGAGCAGGTGGCTCTGGACCATGTCGCGCAGCGCCCCCGTGCCGTCGTAGAAGGCGCCGCGGCCTGCCGCCGTCCCGGTCTCCTCCCAGGTGATCTCCACCTGCTCCACGTGTTCGCGGCGCCACAGCGGCTCGAACAGCCGGTTGGCCAGCCGCAGCGCCAGGACGTTGTGGACGGTCTGGTGATGCAGGAAGTGGTCGATGCGGAAGACGTTGCGCTCCGGGACGGTGCGGTGGAGGAGCTCGGTGAGCGCGCGAGCGGTCGGGGCGTCCTGGCCGAACGGTTTCTCCACGGCGATGCGGCTGTCGGCGTGGATGCCCGCCTCCTGCAGGGCGCGAACCGCCGGCGCGTAGACGGCGGGGGGCAGCGCGAGGTAGGCGATCACCGGGCCGGCGCCGACGGCCGCGGCCAGCGAGGGGGACCGCAGCAGGTCGGCCGGGTGGTACTCGAGCCGGTTCAGCAGGTCCTCCGCCGCCGTAGCCTGGACGTCCGGGTGTCGTTCCAGGGAGCGGGCGACCAGGCCGCGGTACTCCTGGGTCGTCATCGGCTCCGGCCCCACCGCAGCCACCTTGAGCGCCGAGGGTGCCGCCCCCGCGGCGAGCAGCTGAGCGAGGGCCGGCAGCAGGTGCCGAGTCGCGAGGTCGCCGGTGCCGCCACACAGCACCAGCCGGGAAAGATCCTGGTTCGCCTGCACGGTGCCGAGTGTGCATGACAGGATGCGCCGATGGTTCCGATCCACCAGGCGTCCGGGGGGGACGCCTCCCGATCCGCCGATCCGCCCTTCGCCGACGCCATCGTGCTGGCCGCCGGCACCAGCGAGCGCATGGGGGGCCCGGACAAGCTGATGCTGGAGGTCGCCGGCCTGCCGTTGCTCGGGTGGACGGTGCGCGCCGCCGCGGCCGCCCGTACGGTGCGCCGCGTCATCGTGGTGGCCCGGCCGGACCGCGTCGCCACCCTGTCGCGCGCGCCGTACCTGCGTGAGGTCGGCGCCCTGGTGGTGCCCGGAGGTCGTCGCCGCCAGGACTCCGTCGCGGAGGGCGTCCAGGCCTCGGACGCCGAGGTCGTGCTGATCCACGACGGCGCGCGGCCGCTCGTGACCTCCAACCTGATGGACCTGGTCGCGCACGAGGCGCGCGAGCACGGCGCGGCGGTTCCCGTGGTGGCCGTGCCCGAGAGCATGCGCCGGTTGGTCGACGGCAGGGTGGTGGGAATCCTGGACCGGCACGGGCTGTTCCGCTCGCAGACGCCGCACGGTGCCCAGCGTGCCGTCCTGCGCGAGGTGTACTCACGGCTCGACCCCCACGGCAAGGACACTTTCGTCGACGAGACGACGCTGATGCAGGCGTCTGGTGTCACCGTGCGGACCGTGCCCGGCGAGCCGGCCAACCTCAAGGTCACCCTGCCGGGCGACGAGCAGCTCGCGATCGCGCTCCTGGAGGCCCGTGCGGCGACCCGGGCGCTGGCGGCCGCCAGCAAGCGGGCCTGCTGAGGCCTCTACCGCCAGAGCACCCGCGAGAAGACGTCCAGCGTCTCGTCGGCCCACCCCAGCAGGTCCAGAGCCGACGTGATGTTCTGCGGTGGACGCCGGGTGAGCAGGTCCCTTCGCACCAGGCGGTCGAAGTCCACGAGCACCGGGTCCTCCCGCGGCGTGCCGGCGGGAGTCCGGAACTGCACGTCCGCGAGGCGCATGACGTCGACGAGCTCCTGCGCGAGGATGCCGTACGCCACCGTCGTCGGGTGCACGCCGTCGAGCGAGAACAGCCCGCCGGTGGCACGCCCACCGTCGCCGTCCGCAGTGATGAAAAGGGAGTCCGGGGGCGGGTGCAGCGCCTGCAACGCCGGGGGCAGCACGTACGGCGTCCACCAGTCCGGTCGGGCGAGGGGGTCGGCGATGTAGCGACGTGAGGCCAGCCGGTCCAGCACTCCGGCGAGGTCGAGCAGGTACCAGTCCCGCGGCGCGCCGTCGACTCCCTGCCGTGCGTCGCGGACCACCCGTTCGATCGCGTCGTTGTAGATGTCGATGACCGCGTCGACGGCGCGCGCCTCGGCAGCGGTGAGGTGCTTGTCGCGGCCTGGGTCGAAGTCGTCGTCCGAGATCCACGGACGCGTGTAGTACGGAAAGTAACGTGACCCGGGCCGCACCTTCGCGCCGACCCCGCGAGCGATCGGAGCGATGGTGAGGTGGGGGATGGTGCACCAGACGACGTGCCGGGCGCGTACCGCCCGCACGGCGTCGACCACCTCGGCCAGCTCCGCCGCGAAGTGCTCTGGGCGCCACACCGTGTAGCTCTGCTTGCGGCGGAGGTCCCGGAAGCCCTCGTCGCTCCACACCACGCTGAGCAGCGTGATGGTCTTCAGCGCGTTGTTCGCGCCGATGCAGACCACCAACGTCTCGATGCCGGAGTCGGTCCTGTCGTCGTGCTCCTCGCCGAGGGCTCGGGCGGCCTGGAGCAGGGTCATCTCGCGGGTCGCGGGAGTCCAGTGCGGGTAGACGCGCAGGGCAGCCCGCTCGATGTGGTTGCCGACGAGCTGGCGCACCGCATTGTCGCGATCCGGCCCGAGCCGCGCCTGCAGACCTGCCGCGGTCTGGCTCAGGGCGTCCCGCAGGTCCCAGGAGTACATCGCCAGGGCGTGGTAGTACGCGGGGACGTCCGGCGCGACGCTGCCCGGCCCCCGCTCCCAGTAGTCCTCGGTCTCGTCCATCAGCCGGCGGGCTCGGAACAGCGCCGAGGGCACCTCCCAGGGGCTGAGCTCGGCGCCGTACCGCTCCTCGAGGTCGCGGGCCAGGAGCTCGAGGTTGAACGGCAGGCCGCCGCGGCCGGCGTAGCTGGGGTGCCGGAACTGGCCGCCCCAGCCCAGCTCCGAGGCCACCACCGCGGCGTACGAGAGGTCGGTCGTGAAGACCGCCCCGCTCTGGAAGCCCTGGCTGAGCGAGTCGCCGACCGCGACGAGCCGGTGCGGAGGCTCTCCGCGTCGCTCGGGGACGACGTCGATGCCCACGGTGGGGTCGGTGACGGGTGCACGCACCGGCTGGGCAGCCCG
>Ga0126311_10000708_pt1 | contig 15424 bp, 13 predicted proteins | sample Plot61_FD_92539 | JGI IMG/M metagenome (GOLD analysis project Ga0126311, IMG submission 92539) | Serpentine soil microbial communities from UC McLaughlin Reserve, CA, USA - Plot61 | ecosystem: Environmental > Terrestrial > Soil > Grasslands | place: USA: UC McLaughlin Reserve, Lake County...
GGCCGGACCGTGGGGGCTGGGGCTGGCCGCGGTCGTGCTGCTCGTGATGTTCGCCATCACCGCGCAGGCCGCCTGGGCCGGCCGTCGTACGGCGGTCGGCTGAACCCACGTCAACGAGGCGCCGGCTCAGGTCTCCAGGTCGTCGGCGACCGCGCGCAGCAGCGCGGCGACCTTCGCGCCCGTGGCCCGGTCCGGGTAACGCCCGCGGCGCAGACCGTTGCCGATGCCGTCCAGCACCTTGATCAGGTCCTCGACGATCACGCCCATGTCGTCGGCGGGCTTACGGGTCCGCGCGGCCACGGACGGCGGGGCGTCGAGCAGGTTCACCGACAGTGCCTGCGCACCGCGCCGACCCTCGACGACGCTGAACTCCACCCGCGCGCCGCCCTTGACCGCGGTCGTCCCGGACGGCAGCGAGGAGCTGGGCAGGAACACGTCCCCGCCCTCGTCGGAGCTGATGAAGCCGAACCCCTTGGCGGAGTCGTACCACTTGACCTTGCCCGTCGGCACCGGTGAACCCCTCGCATCTAGCAGTACGTGGCGCCGGGCACGGAGAGACCTCCGCGCCCGGTTCCGAACCAGGCTATCGGGGCTGTCCAGCCGCCCGCTGCCCGCGGTCACGGTCCCCAGCCCGCCTCGGGCGCAGAACTCCGTCAGGGGGCGGCCCGCCGGTCTGCGTCGCGACGCCTTCGGCCCCCGGCAGTGGTCGACCCTGGGTCAGCGGTACCGCTCCGGAGCCGCCAGCAGCTCGTTCATCGAGCCGGACCGGAAGCCGCGCGGGTCCACCTCGGCGACCGAGAAGCCAGCGGCCACCGCGGCGCCTGTGACCCGGGCTCCGACCTCCGGAGCGGCGCCGAGCCGCTCGAGCGTGGCGGCGTCGAGCTCGACCCGAGCCCGGTCGTCCCCGAGGTCTCGCACCCGCAGGTCCCGGACGTCGACCCCGGCCGCCGCGAGGACGTCCCGCACAGCCTGCTCCGCGCGATCGACCCGGCCCAGGCCGGCGGGCGTGATCTGCACGCCGTACGCGATCCGGCTCGACAGGCACGCCGCCGCCGGCTTGCTCCACGTCGGCAGCTCCCAGCGCCGCGACGCCTCGCGCACCTGCGCCTTGGTCAGGCCGGCGTCCCGCAGCGGGGTCACCGCACCCCGCTCGGCTGCGGCCCGCATGCCCGGCCGGAACCCCGCCACCGCGTCGTCCGCATTCGTGCCAGTGGCCACCGCGGCGACTCCGAGCTCGGCGGCCAGCGGACCAAGAACGTCGAGCAGCTCGGCCTTGCAGAAGAAGCAGCGGTCGCCCGCGTTCGCGCGGTACCCATCGCGGGACAGCTCATCCGTTGCCGGCGTGAGGTGCCGGACGCCCATCCCGCGCGCGAACGCCGACGCGTCGTCCAGCTCGCCGGTTGCGAGCGAACCGCTGACCGCCGTCGCCGCGGCCACCTGGCCTGGCCCGAGCGCCCGCACCGCCGCAGCGAGCAGGAACGCCGAGTCGGCGCCGCCGGAGAACGCCACGAGCACCGACCCCAGCCCGCGCAGGCGCTCGTCCAGGTCGCGCAGCCGCGCCTCCAGCACGTGCTCGTCCAGCCAGGCCGGGAGCCCGCTCAGCGACTCCAGCAGCACCTCTGCGCCCGCGTCCCGCAGTGCCGCCGCATCGTGGGCGCCGGTCGTCACGCCAATCGGGACGGCCCCGGCGGCCAAGCCCCCGGCCACGTCCCCCGGGTGATCGCCGACGTACACACTCACGCCGTGCTCGGCGAGCGCCCTGCCCTTGTCCGCGGCGAACAGCTCCCCCACCACGACGTCGGCCCGCAGCCCCACCCGGTCGAGGACGGCGTGCACGGCCGGCTCGAACTTCGCGCTCACGACCACGACACGACCGTGCAGCGCGCGGACGGCGGCGAGCGACTCGGCGGCACCCGGCAGCAGCACCGTGTGCGGCACGCCGAGCGTCGGGTACAGCTCGCGGTAGCGCGCCACGGCCGCGGGCAGGTCCGCCTCGGGGACGTGCGGTCCCAGGATCATCTCGAGCGGCAGACCCATGGAGGGCCACAGCACCTCACGCGGCACCTCCAGCCCGCGCTCCGCCAAGGTACGTTGCAGGGTGGCAAGAATGCCCGGGCTGGAGTCGACGAGCGTCATGTCCAGGTCGAAGCCGACGGCGAGGTCCACCCGGCCAGGGTAGGCGGAGCCCGCCGCCGTTAACGGTTTGGGTTCTGTCGGTGGTCCCCGCCACGATGGACAACGTGCCCACCCCCACCGCTGCGACCCGTCCCAGCCTGTCCTCGTTCTGGCACGACCTGCCGCGCGAGGGCCGACTGCTGCTGTCCACCGTCGTCGTCGACGCCCTCGGCACCGGGTTCGTGCTGCCGTTCGCGGTGGTCTACCTGCACGAGGTGCGCGGCCTTCCCTTGGAGACGGTCGGCGTCGTGCTTGCCGTGCCAGCGGTCGTGGCTCTGGCGCTGCTCGGTCCAATCGGCACCATCATCGACCGGTTCGGGCCCCGGCGGGTGCAGGCGCTGGCGATGCTCGTGCAGCTCGTCGGCAGCGTGCTGCTCGCGTTCGTCCACGACGCCCCACAGGCCTCGGTCGCCATGGGGCTGATCGGGGTGGGCCACGCCGCGTTTTGGCCGGCCAGCCAGTCGCTGGTGGCGACGGTCATCCCCTCGGAGATCAGGCAGCGGTACTACGGCATGAATTTCACGCTGCTGAACGCCGGCATCGGCATCGGTGGCCTGACGTCGGGCCTGGTGGTGTCCGAGTCGAGGCCGTGGACCTTCACGGCCATCTACCTGCTGGACGCCGCGACGTTCCTTGCGCCGCTGGCCGTCCTCCTGGGGCCGTTGCGGCACGTCGGCAACGCCGTCCACCGTGAGCCCTCGTCGGACGCTCCAGCGTCGGTTGCACCGGCCACCTACCGAGCCGTCCTGCGCGATCCGGTGTTCCGGTCAGTGCTCGCGGTCACCTTCTTCTCGGCCTTCGTCGGGTACGCCCAGTTCGAGGCCGGGTGGACGGCGTACGCGCGCACCGTGGCCGAGGCGTCCACCCGCCTCATCGGCCTGGCCTTCGCGGTCAACACGGCCACCATCGTGCTGCTCCAGCTGGTCGTCATCCAGCGGATCGAGGGCCACCGGCGCACCCGCGTGCTGATGCTGATGAGCGGGGTGTGGGCGGCGTCGTGGTCCCTGATGGGACTCGCCGGGCTCGTGCCGGCCTCGCTGTCCGGCGCGGTGCTCCTGACCGCGAGCATGGGTGTCTTCGCCCTCGGCGAGACGTTGTTGTCGCCGGTGGCCCCCGCCATGACCAACGACCTCGCGCCGGACCACCTGCGCGGCCGCTACAACGCGGTCGGCGCCGCGGTGTTCCAGATGGCAGCGGTGCTGGGTCCGGTGGTCGCCGGCTCCCTGCTCGGCCGGCGCCTGCCCGCGGTCTTCGTCGGCGTGCTCCTGGCCGGCTGTGCCGCGATGGTGCTCGTGCTGCTGCGGCTGGAGCGGGTGATCCCCGCCCAGGCGAACGGCCTGGCGGCCGTGGCGGCCGACCGCGAGGCCGATCGCGAGCGGGTCACGACCGGCTGATCCCCCACCGGGCCGTGTGCGACTGGCCGGGCTCCAGCCGGACGACGCCCTCGCCGGTGACGAAGGCGTTGGGCGGGCAGGTCATCGGCTCGACGGCGAGCCCGCGCCGCCGCTCGCCCGCGGGCAGCCCGTCGCCGGTGAAGACCTGGGCGTACCCGTACGCCTCGTCTGCCCAGAGCTCCACCGCCGCGTCCTCCCCGGGCGCAGCAAGACGCACGCGCCAGCGGCCGTCGTCGTCGCGGTTGAGGTCGCCGTACGGCGTGTCGAGAACCGTGTCGCCGAGCGGCCGGGGCGTCCGCAGGTCGTACGCCGTGCCATCCACGGGACCCGAACCCACCGGGATGCCGAGCTCGTCGGTCTCGAACCACCGGCCCGCCGGCACCCGTACCACGGTGTCGTCAACGGTGGGCGTGCCGACCGTGAGGTACGGGTGCGCGCCGGTGCCGTACGGGCAGGCAGCTGCGCCGACGTTGGTGGCAACAGTCGTCACCGTGAGACCGGCGTCCGCAAGCGCGTACGTCACGTGCACTTGCAGCGACGTCGGCCAGCCCGGCTGCGGCGGCACCACGTACTCCCACGTGACGGCGTCGTCCGCGCGGTCGGCGACGTGCCACTCGACCCAGCGCGCGAGGCCGTGGCTGGCGTTGCCCTTGCCGGGCTCGGTGAGCGGCAGCTGCTGGTCGACGCCGTCGAAGCGGTATCGCCCGCCAGCGATCCGGTTGGGCCACGGCACCAGGGTCTGTCCCCGGCCGCCGCTCGGCCGCTCCGCTTCGGCGTAGCCGTCGACGACCTGCCGCCCACCCAGGCTGCAGGTGCGCAGCCCGGCGCCCACCGCCACGGTGACGGCCTCGCTGTTCACGTGCCGGATGCGCACCTGCTCGCCGGTCGGCGGACGGGGGTGGAACGACGGGATCGAGGACGGGGCCGGGGACGGGGCGGACGGGCCTGCAACGGGATCGCTCACGGCCCCATCCTGTCGTCCCGGCCGGCGGTTTCGTCCAGAGGTGCCCGCGGAACCCGGGCTCACGGGCGGGCTTGCGTCCACCAGGCGCCTGGAGGACCCGGCGTTCGCGGGGCCTTCTTCAGACGCGCCATGGGGAAGCACCGATTCGGGCGGTTACGTCCAGGGGCGGCCTGCGCCACCGTCAACCGAGGGTCTGGTGGGCGCCGGTCCGGCGGTCCTAGAGTCGGTTCATGCCACGCCCGGTGCACTTCGAGATCCACGCGAGCGACCCGGCCGCCTCCCGGGCCTTCTACGAGACCGTCTTCGGTTGGCGCCTCGACCAGTGGGGGGACGTGCCCTACTGGATGGTGACCACCGGCGACGGCAACCCGATGGTCGGCCAGCCACACTCGACGCCAGGGATCGACGGAGGCCTGATGCCCCGGCAGGGCAACCCGCCGTCCGAGGGACAGCCGGTGAACTCGTTCGTCGTCACGGTGGACGTGCCGGACTGCGACGCCTATGTCGAGCGGGTCGTGGCCGCCGGCGGGTCCGTCGCGCTACCGGCCCAGGACATGGCCGAGGTCGGCCGGGTCGCCTACGTCAAGGACCCGGACGGCAACCTCTTCGGGCTGTTCCAGGCGGAGCCGGCCGCACAGGGCCAGTCCTAGCGCCGCCCGGGTTCACTCCCCGGACGGCTCCGGCAGCTCGCGCCGCAGCCGCTGCAGCGCCTCGGCGTCCAGCGCCGAGCCGGCGCGCTTCGCCGCATAGAGCGCGGCGCCGACCACCGGCGGGTACGCGGGCCGCACCAGGCGGTAGCCGCTGCGCCTCGCCGCGAGCTCACGACGGAACGCCTCCTGCGCGAGCGGAGCTCTGAAGACGCCGCCGGAGTACGAGACCGGCACGTCGGCGCCGACGGGGAACTCCAGGCGCCACCGGGCCGCCTCCACCAGCCGCACCAGCTCCACGGCCGCCTCCTGGACGATCCCGGCGGCGCACGCGTCGCCCGCCTCGGCGGCGCCGACGACGACCGGGCACAGCGCCGCGACCCGACCTCGGTCACCACCCCACTGGTTCAGCACCACGTCGACCACGTCGAGGTCGACGACCGCGGCGAAGTGCTCGCGGACCCTGTCGAGGAGCGGGCCGGGCGGCTGGCGCCCGTCGCTCATGCGGGAGAAGGCGGACAGCCCGCGGACCGCTATCCAGTAGCCAGAGCCCTCGTCGCCGAACAGCTCGCCCCACCCACCGGCGCGGGCACGGCGGCCGGCCCGCTCCCCGTACGAGATCGAGCCGGTGCCACTGACGACGTTGATGCCGTCGGCCAGAGCCATCGAGCCGGCCCATCCGCACACCATGTCGTTGTCGCACGAGTATCGCTCGTGCCCGAGCGCCTGCCGGGGAACCGCGTCCAGGAGAGGCACCGCGGCGCGCGCCTCGCCGTACGCCGGCAGGCCGAAGAACGCCTGCCGGACCTCTTCCGTGGTGATCCCTGCGAGCCGGCAGGTCTCGCGCACGCCGTCCCGCAGCACCTGCGCGAGCAGGCCCAGGTTGCCCGGGAAGTAGCTGCTGGCCCCCTCCACCCGTGCCGCCAGCTCGCCCGAGCCGGTCACCAGGCAGAAGGCCGTCTTGGTCCCCCCGCCGTCGACGCCCAGGAACACGGCTACGCCGGCCCGGGCACCGGGTGGATCGTGACGCCCTGCACCACCCGGTTGACCGCGTTGTCCGGAAACGGGTTGTCCGGAGTCTTGCCGAGAGCCAGGGACACGTGCAGCGCGAGCAGCTGGGCGCACACGACGAGCGGCAGGGCGAGGTGGACGTCGTCGACGTCCTCGACGCCGGTGAGCAGCCACGAGCTGTCCCCGGACAACCGGTCGTCGGCGACGGCGCCGATGGCGATCACGTCCTCCGCGGGCATGGCGGTGCGCAGCTCGGTCACGATGTCCAGGTCGTACTGCCGGGTGTACGGGTCGTTCGAGACGTAGACGACGACCAGGGTGCGCCGGTCGAGGAACGACTTGGGGCCGTGCCGGAAGCCCAGCGGCGAGTCGAACCACGTCGCCACCCGACCCGCACTGAGCTCGAGCATCTTCAGGGCCGACTCCCTCGCCAGACCCTTCAGCGGGCCGCTGCCCAGGTACACGATGCGCTCGTAGCCGCGGTCGGCGAGCGCCCGCAGGGACTCCGCTCGCTCGGCGATCAGCCGCTCCCCCGCGCGCGCCAGTCGTTCCACCACGGTCGCGTCCTCGGTCGGGGCGCCCAGCGTCGCCAGGACCGCCAGCAGCATGCAGGTGAAGCTCGAGGTCATGGCGAAGCCCTGGTCGTTGGCCTCGTCGGGCATCGCCAGGACGAAGGAGCGCTCGGCGCCCTGGTGGTCCCGGTACAGCCGGCCCTCGACGTTGCAGGTGACGGCCAGGTGGTAGCACTCGCTCAGGTACTGGTCGGCCAGCCGGGTCGCCGCCACGCTCTCGGGGCTGTCGCCCGAGCGGGCGAAGGACACCAGCAGGGTCGGCTGGTGCCCGCTGAGGTACTCGCTCGGGTTGGACACCAGGTCCGTGGTCGCGATGGCCTCGACCCGACGACCGAGGTGGCGGCCGAGGTGCGCCGCGAGGACCTCACCGGCGAAGGCCGACGTCCCGGCGCCGGTCAGGAGAATGCGCAGCTCCGGGCGAGCCAGCAGCGGCCGAAGGAACGCCTCGGCAACGGCCCGCCGGGCGTCCACCGCGCGCTCGACCTCCCGCCACAGCGCCGGCTGCTGGGCGATCTCGCGTGCGGTGTGCCCGGCTCCCCGCGCCTGCAGCTCGACGCTCGGATAGCCCAGGCTGCCCTCGCCGCTCTCGGTGGTGGTCATCGGCGGTGCTCCTCGGCGTTGGGGTTGCAGGCGCGGGCATAGCCGCGGAGGACGTCGCGCACCCGGTCCAGCACGAGGGCGCGGGGGTCGGCGGACAGGGAGCCCCGCCGAACCCGGGCGTACTGGTCGGGCAGGTACTGACTCAGCAGGGGCAACGGGATGCCGGTCTCGGTGAGCGTGGCGAACAGGGCTGCCTGGGCGGCGTCGACCCCCTCGTCCGGCCAGTAGTAGCGCGAGCGGTCGCTGTAGCTGTAGCGGCGGGCTAGGCGCTGCTCCTCCGCAGTCCCGTGGTAGTAGCCCCGCCACCAGCGTGGGTTCTCGACCATGACGTCGTCGAGGACGTCGGGCAGCCGGGACCGACGCTCCTCGGGTACCAGCTCGGCCTCGATCGCGGCGAGCGCGAACAGCGCCTCGCGGAGTGCGAAGGTCAGTCCCGGTCCCACCTTCAGCACCGCCCAGTGGTCCTCCACCAGCGAGGTCAGCGCGTCGATCGTCTGGTAGTCCGTGGAGTGCGCCTCGAACACCATGCGCCGGGCCGGCAGCAGCACCTGCTGCAGCTCCTTCGTCCGCTGGCGCTCGTAGTCGACGACGCGAAGGTGGTCGAACTCGACGCCGGGCTGGACGACGAGCGCCAGGACCCGGCTCCAGGCGTCCGCCGCGCCCGCAGCCGCGAACGCCTCGCGGTGGTGCTCGAGCGTCGCGCGTGCGGACTTCGGCGTGGTCGGCGTCAGCTCGTCGATCGTCTCCTGCGCCCCGCCCGGAACCGGCACCTCGGTGCCGATGACGTACACCAGCGCACTGGTACCGAACGCCCGGACGGCGGCGTCCTCGGCGACGCGGGCCAGCCGGGCAGCGCGTCGGGCGACCACCGCATCGGAGAGCGGTGTGAAGTCGCCGGCGCACGCCATGCTGCAGTCGAGGTGGATCTTGCTGAACCCGGCCTCGACGTACGCCCGCACCAGATCCTCGGACCGCGCCATCGCCTCGTCGGGGCCCAGGTCGCGCCAGGTGTTCGGTCCGAGATGGTCCCCGCCGAGGACGACGCGGTCGAGCGGCAGCCCGATGCGGTCGGCGACGTCGAGCACCAGGTCCCGGAAGTCGGCGGGCCGCATCCCCGTGTAGCCGCCGAACTGGTCGACCTGGTTCGACGTCGCCTCGACCAGCAGCAGGCTCCCGTCGTCCAGTGCCTGGGCGACCGCCGCCTGGAGGACCAGCGGGTGCGCGGAGCACACCGACGTCACACCGACCGCCTCGCCCGCGTGGTGCCGCTCCACCAACCGGATCAGCTGCTCGGCGGATCCCGTGCCGCTCATGAGGCGAACCGGTCCAGTGCCGGGGCGTGAGCCGCGACCGCCTCGTCGAGCAGCCGGACCGCGGTGGCGCGGTCGGGCACGAGCGGGTCGTCGGTCAGTGCCTGTACGGCCAGGTCGCGGTCGCCGGTGACGGCCGCCCGGACGGTCAGCTCCTGCTGCTCCGCCCGTGCGGTCAGCACTGCGGCGATGTCGTCGGGCAGCGGACCGACGTCGACGCCGCGGATGCCCGCCGCGCCCACCACGGCCGGCACCTCGACCACGGCCCAGTCAGGCAGGTTCGCGATCGCGCCCGCGTTGGGCAGGTTGACCGCCAGCTCGAGCTGGTCGCGGCCCCGGACCAGCGCCTCCGCGATGCTCACCAACCGCTCGGCCTCCTGGTTCCGCGTGGCGTCGATCGGCGCGTGGCCGGACGCCTGCTCGCGGAGGCGGTCCCACAGCACGCCCTTCTCGGAGATGTACTGACGCGTCATGTCGAGCCCGCCGCGCAGCCCCCAGGCGAGCTCACCGTCGTCCTGCAGCGTGAGGTAGTCGGCGAAGAACTCCGCCACGTGGCGGTCGCCGGGTGCGGGGTAGCGGCCGAACCGGCTCATCAGGTCCGCGGAGACCGCGCCGTGCACCCCGTCCGCCGCGGCGCGCTCGCCGGGGCCGGCCGTCATCTGGACGAGGTCGCGCACCTTCGGGTACAGGTCGTTGCCGTCCTGGCGGATGTCGAGCAGCCAGCAGAGGTGGTTCAGTCCAGCAAACGTTGCCTCGACGTGGTCGGGGTCCAGGCCCAGTTCAGCGCAGAGCTGGGCCTTGGTGTGCATGGTGCCGTGGCAGAGGCCGACAGCGCGCACGGGCGTCTGGCTGACGATGCCCCGGACGTTGGCGGTGAGCGGGTTGCTGTAGTTCACCAGCCACGCCTGCGGCGCCAGGTCCGCGACGTCCTCGGCGATCGACACCAGCTCGGGCACGTGGCGCAGCGCGCGCAGCACTCCCCCGGGGCCGACGGTGTCTCCCACGGTCTGCTGGATCCCGTGCCGTTCCGGGATGTCGAGGTCGGCCCGCCACCCCTCCGCGGATCCCACGGCGATGGTCGTGGCCACGAACCGCGCGCCCTCCAGGGCCTCCCGACGGTCGGTGTGCGACTCCACCCGCAGGTTCGAGCCATGCTGTCGCGCGATGCGCCGGCCCAGGGCGGCCATTACCTCCGCGGCCTCGGGCTGGAGGTCCACCAGGTGCACGGTGAAGTCGTCGAACACGGCAGAGCCGGCGAGGTCCGTGAGCAGGCCCGGAGTGAACACGGTGCTGCCGGCACCGATGAGCACGATGCTGGTCGAGGTCATGAGCGGGGGCATCCCTTTCGTCGACCGCGCAGGCGCAGTCGTGCCGGACGAGGTGTCACTTGACGCTTCCCGTGAGCAGCCCGCTGACGATGTAGCGGTTCAAAGCGACGGCGATGGCCGCCGGCAGCAGGATGGCGAGGATGCCGGCCGCGCTCAGCAGCGCGAACGGAACCACGTGCCGGCCCTGCAGCGCGGTGATGACGACGGTCAGAGGCTGCGTGGACAGGTCGCTGGAGAGCACGAGCGGGAACAGGAACTGCCCCCAGGCGAACAGGAACGTGATGATGGTCGTGGAGATGATCCCCGGCCGGGCCAGTGGCAGGACGACGCGCCACAGCACTCCCATCCGGGATGCACCGTCCACCAGGGCCGCCTCCTCGATGCTCACCGGCAGGCTGGTCATGTAGTTGTGCATGATCCACGTGGCCAGCGGGAGGAAGCCCGAGACGTACACGAGCACGATCCCCGTGTACGTGTTGACGAGCCCGAACGAGCTCATGATCCGGTACAGCGGGATCAGCGTCGCGTAGGCCGGCAGCGCCATCGTGGCGAGGACGCCGTAGAGAAGGACCGACCGACCGCGGAACCTCATGCGCGCGAAGGCATACGCCGCCAACGTCGCGAGCAGGACGGTGACGACCGTTGCCGCCGCGCACTCGACGAAGATGTTCAGCGCCGACCGCCGGATCTGGCCGGGAATCTCCCCGGAGCCGGCCAGCAGGGTGTGGAAGTTGCGGAGCGTCGGCGAGGACGGGAAGTAGTGCGCGGGGCGGCTGCCTACCTGCGCATCAGTCTGGAGGCTGATGTTCAGGGCCCAGTAGAGCGGGATCAGCGACCAGGCGAGGATGAAGGCGACCCCGAACCAGCGAGGCCGGATCCGGCGCCGCATCAGAACTCCACCGGCCGATAGACGAGCTTCACCACGACGAACGAGACGAACAGGGTGAGGACCGTGATGAGGAGCGACAGGGCGTACCCCTGCCCGAAGTCAAGGTTCTGGAAGCTGATGAAGTAGGTCTGCATGGTCAGCGACGCACCGGTCTCGGCGGCGCCGTTCAGCACGAACGGCTGGTCGAAGACGTTCAGCGTGGCGATGACCGCCTGCACCATCGCCACGGCCACGCCGGGCCGAACGAGCGGGAGCGTGACGCGCCGGAACGAGTCCCACGCGGAGCAGCCGTCGAGGTTCGCGGCCTCGTACAGCTCACCGGGGATGTTCTGCAGGGCCGCGAGAATCAGCAACGCGGACAGCGGCGTGATCTGCCAGACCTGAACGATCTCGATGAGCAGGATGGTCAGGAACCGGTTGGTCCCGATGAAGACGTGGTACTGGTCGATCAGGTGCAGGGACGTCAGGACGCTGTTCAGCAGGCCGGTGTTGGCGTCCCAGATGCCGCTCCACACGATCCCCTCCACGACGCCCGGCAGGGCCCACGGCAGGATCATCGCGGCGATGAGGATCGGGCGGCCGCGGAACTTGTGCTGGAGGGTGAGCGCCATGACGAGGCCGAGCACCGTGGACAGGGTCACGCCGATCAGGATGTACAGCGCCGTGTTCCCGACGCTCCCGCGTACCGCCGGGTCGGCGAGCAGAGCGCGGAAGTTGTCCAGCCCGTTGAACCGCGTGGGCGGGTCGAGCTCCTGCACCCGGAAGAACGACTGACCGAGGGTGTACCCCGCCGGGATGATTGCCAGGCCGATGATGAACAGCACCAGCGGCGTGACCAGCACGTAGGGCAGCAGGTCGACGCGGCGGCGCCGGGAGCGCGTCCCGTCGGGTCCCGCTCCGCGCGGACCCAGCCGGCGGGGCCGGGTGCCCCGGGTTGCGGTCGGGTGCGCCCGAGCTCCACCTGAGGCCGGCGCGACGGCGGCCGGCGCGTCCGTGCCCATCCGCGCCGGCCGCCCGTCGCGCATCGGCCGCTCCCGCTGGCTCACGACCTGCTGCTGGAGAGCCGGTCGGCCGTCGCAGCGATGGCCTTGACCGCCGAGTCGACGCTCTGCGCGCCGGAGGCAGCGGAGTGCAGGTTCGTGTACACCGCTCGGGAGAACTCCGGGTACCACGAGGGCGCGCCCCCGGCGAAGATCGGCCGCGAGGTGGACTTCAGCATGGTGGCCAGCTGGTCGCCGCCGATCAGCTGGCCCTTGGTGGCCATCTGCTTGACGACGGACAGGTGGGACGGCAGCGCGTACGCCGGCAGCGCCTTCTCCGGCCCGTTCAGTCCCGCGAAGTCGGCCTGGTTCTTCGCCGAGGTGAACCACTCGATGAACTTGGCAGCCGCCTTCGGGTACTTCGCCGTGCGCGGGATGCCGATGCCGTCGGGGTTGCCGTTGTTCGGACCCGGCTGCCCGTCCACGCTCGGCGTGGGCAGGTAGGTCACCTGGTGCACGACCTTGGACGAGGCAGGCACGTCGTACAGGCTCCCCACCGTTCCGGAGTAGTCACCGAAGACGCTCGCGACCAAGCCCTTCGCCATCAGCGTCTGCTGGCCCTGGCTGTCGGTCACGTTGATGTTGCCCGGAGGCACCAGACCGCTCTTGAAGGCGTCCACCATCCACTGCGCGGCCTTGTACCCGGGCGACTGCGGGTCCGCGAACTGCGGCTTGCCCTTGTCGTCCAGCACCGTGCCGCCGAAGGCACCCGTGGCCTGGTACCAGTACGTCGACAGGCCCTCTGCCGCGGCGAACGGGATGTCCAGCGGGTACTGCACAAGGCCCTTGGTCTTGATCTGCCGCAGGGCGTCGGTGTACGCGGTCATCGTCTTCGGACGCCCCACGCCGGCCTTGTCGAACATCTTCTTGTTGATCGTGGTCACATCGAAGGAAGCGTCGTACGGGATGCCGACGACGTTGCCCTTGGTGGTGAACGAGGTCAGCTGGGGCATGTCGGGAGCCAGGCTCTTCGTGTCGACGTACTCGTTCATCGGGTAGAAGGCGTTCAGCTTGGCGAGCTGACCGACCCTCGACCAGTCCACGTCGGTCGCGTCCGCGAAGTACGTCTTGGCGGTGGCCGCAGCGGTGATCTTGGTCTGCAGGCTGTCCCAGTCGATGTTGCTCCACTTCACGGTGATGCCCGTGCTCTTCGTGAACTCGTCCAGCGATGCCTTCGGCGGCGGGTCGGAAGCCAGGGCCACGGTGATCGTCACACCCGTGGTGGCCGTCGAGGCCGCCTTGGAGCCGCCGCTGGAGCTGCCGCTCCCGCAGGCCGCAAGCACCAGGCTCAGCCCCGTCGCACCGACCGCCAGGCAGACGCTTCTCGCGCCGATCCGCATCGAGATCATCTCGTGTCGCCTTCCGTCCGAGGTGGTGACTGGTGGCGGAGGTACGAGAGCCGTCCGGAACAGCAGGTGTGCGCGTTGCGCGCACCAGCATGGTTCTGCTGCACACCTTGGCTGCTCATAAGACCTCGACCGCATCGTCGGCCGACACGCTCACACAGCGCCACTGCGCAGTCAAGACCTGCAAGGGTCGCGGTTCCGCCCGGACCGATCGTTCGGATGCGTACTGCGCGCAGTTCGACTGCGCGGATCCATGCATATGGACACTGGAACTGTGCGGACGCTAGCGTCAAGGCGTGGATCGCAAGCATCGCCTCAACCAGATCCTGACCCTCATCGCGGCGCGGGGGTCGGTGGCCGTCCCGGAGCTGGCCGACGAGTTCGACGTGTCCCTCGCCACGGTCCGTCGCGACCTGGAGGTCCTGGAGCGTCAACGGCTGGTCAGCCGGACGCGCGGCGGGGCGACCACGCACGCCGCCTTCAACGACCTGCCACTCAGCTTCAAGACCGCACAGGACCTGACGGAGAAGCGCCGCATCGCCCACCGTGCCCTGGACTTCCTTGATGGCGCGAGGGTGATCGGCCTGACCGGCGGGACGACGACGACGGAGTTCGCCCGGCTGCTGCAGGAGCGCGAGGGGCTCACGGTGGTCACCAACGCGCTGAACGTCGCGACCGACCTGCTGGCGAACCCGCGTGTGCGTGTGCTCGCGGCCGGTGGGGAGGTGCGCGCCAGCAGCCAGGAGGCGGTGGGGCCGAGTGCGGAGGCCTTCCTGTCCGAGTACAACCTCGACGTCGCGTTCGTGGGGGTCGACGGAGTCGACGCGCGGGCCGGCTGCACGAACTTTGACCCCGTCGGTGCGCGCGTGAACACCGTGCTGCTCGAGCGCGCGCAGCGGACGGTCGTCCTCGCGGACGCCTCCAAGGTGGGCCGGATCGCGCTGGCCCGGGTGTGCAGCATGTCGAGGGTCGACGTGCTCGTCACCGACGACCGGCTGCCGGAGAGCGAGGCGGAGCGCATCGCCGGCGAGGGGTGCCGCGTCATCCGCGCCTAGCCGGAGCACGTCACTCGGGCAGCGTCTGCACCAAGAACCGCGCAGTTCGAGCAGTATTTGTGCGCGTTCACGCGCGAGCCTTGTCGCTGCTCTGCGCGCACTGTTAGCGTCCGCGCATGGTCAAGGTTGCCTTCATCGGCGCGGGAAGCGTCGAGTTCACCCGTAACGTCGTCACCGATCTGTGCGCCTTCGCGGAGCTGCACGGCGACCTGGAGCTGGCGTTCCACGACATCGACGCGACCCGACTCGGCTATGCGGACGCCCTGGCGCGTCGGATCAGTGCCCAGACCGGCTCCGGCGCCCGGGTCAGCTCCGACCTCGACCGGCTCGCCGCCGTCGAGGGGGCGGACTACGTCATCAACGCCGTGCAGGTCGGTGGCTACCGAGCCACCCGCGCCGACTTCGACATCCCCGCCCGCTACGGGGTGCGACAGACCATCGGGGACACGATCGGCATCGGTGGCATCTCACGGGGTCTGCGCACTCTCCCCGTCGCGATGGGCATCGGCGAGGACCTGGCCAAGGTCGCGCCCGACGCGTACTTGTTGAACTACAGCAACCCGATGGCGATGTTGCCCTGGGGCGTGTACGCCGGCACCCCGTTCCAGCGGGTCGTCGGCCTGTGCCACTCGGTGCGCGACACCCACGCCTTCCTCGCGTCGGCGGTCGGAGAGCAGGTCCACGACGTGCGCTTCGTCACGGCCGGCTTCAACCACCAGGCCTTCGTGCTGACCTTCGAGCGGGACGGTGTCGACCTGTACCCGAGGCTGCGCGAGGTCATCGAAGGGGACCCGGAGCTGCAGCGGCGCGTCCGCGTAGAGCTGTTCCGCCACTTCGGCTACTTCCCGACCGAGTCCAGCGAGCACAGCGCCGAGTACGTGCCGTGGTTCATGCGGCACGACGGCGAGGTGGACCGGTTCCGGATCTTCGTCGGCGACTACCTCCAGCGGTCGGAGCGCAACATCGACGAGTACGAGGCGACCCGCCGCGAGCTCGAGGACGAGGCGACGCTGGCCGTGCGACCCACCTCCGAGATGGCCTCCGAGATCATCTACGCGCAGCAGACCGGGACGCGCCACGAGCTGTACGTCAA
>Ga0126311_10000709_pt1 | contig 15414 bp, 18 predicted proteins | sample Plot61_FD_92539 | JGI IMG/M metagenome (GOLD analysis project Ga0126311, IMG submission 92539) | Serpentine soil microbial communities from UC McLaughlin Reserve, CA, USA - Plot61 | ecosystem: Environmental > Terrestrial > Soil > Grasslands | place: USA: UC McLaughlin Reserve, Lake County...
CTCGAATTTTTCGGAGCCGAACTTCTCGACCGAAAGGTAGTCGAAGCCGACGAGCCGCACGCCGCGTGCGACGAGCGCGCGCGCGGCCTCCGGCGTTATGTACGTGAAGTCTTCGCGGAATCGCCCGCGCGGGTCTTCCCAGAAAGCCGAGTTGCGCGTCTTGAAGAGCACGCGCGTCGCGCCCGCGATTGCGTCGTCCGTGACGTGGCGCTCTTCGACGGCGAGCGCGCCCGCGTCAATCTCCACGACGCGAGCCTCGCCCGCGAAGGCTTCGAGCGGGAGCGCCTGAAGTCCGGGCGCTCCCTCTATGAAGTGCGCGGGCGCGTCCACGTGCGTGCCCGTGTGCGCGCCGAAGTTGAGCGCGGTGACGTTGGCCGCGTCGCCGCGCGAGATTGCCGCGAACGAGGAGACCTCTATGCCGGGGTCGCCCGGAAAGACCGGCGTCTCGCCGGGCGCGACGGGCACGCTGATGTCGTATATGCGCATGGGTCGAAGGAGTGATGAGTGATGAGTAATAAGTGATAAGAAAGAAAAGACGCGCGCCGGCTTCTCTCATCACTCATCACTCATCACTTAGCCGAATGGTACGGCGCGTTCCGAAGGCTGTCAACGAAGGCCAAAGCGTCGGGTCGGCCGGGGACTTCTTGCGGGGCGCGTGCGTGTGGGTTAGCATCGGTGTGAGTATTATCGTGTGCGATTCTGGATGTGAAGAGTGAAGGAAGCGTCGGGCGAATCGCGTGGGACGGGCGCGGCCCCGCGCGTGGCCGCGTCGAGCTATTTGAACACCGCGCCGCTCATCTGGAGCTTCGCCCGCGGGCAGCGTCGCGGGGAGGTCGAGCTTCTGACCGACACCGCGCCCGCGCGCTGCTCGGACATGCTCGCGCGCGGGCAGGTCGAGGCCGCGCTCGTGCCCGTCATCGAGTACCAGAGACTCCCCGAGGCCGCGGTCGTGCCCGGCGTCTGCGTCGGCGCGAGGCGCGAAGTCCACTCCGTCGTTCTAGTCACGCGCGGCGCGCGGCTCGAAGACGTGAACTCGGTCGCGCTCAGCACGGAGTCGCGCACGTCGGCCGCGCTCGTCGAGGTCATATTCCGAGAGTTCCTCGGGCGCGTGCCGAGGCTCGAACCGTTCGTGCCCGAGCTGGAAGACATGCTGCGCGAGCACGACGCGGCGCTCGTCATAGGCGACCCGGCGATGACGTTCCGCCGCGGGGGCCTGCGCGTCTACGACATGGCCTCGCTCTGGCGCGAGTTCACGGGGCTCGGCTTCGTCTTCGCGATGTGGATGGCGCACGAGTCCGCGTCGCGGCGAGTCGGGAGTGTTGACTTCGCCGCCGCGCGCGACGAGGGGCTCGCGCGGGTCGAAGAGATTGCCGCAGAGTACGAGAGTGGACTCGGGCGGCCGCGCGCGGAGTTGGTCAGCTACCTCACGCGCAACATCTGCTTCTCGCTCGACGAGGAGATGCGCGCCGGGCTCGAACTCTTCTTCCGGCTCGCGCACAAGCACGGCGTCACGCGCGGGCATCGCCCTTTGAAGTTCCTCGGCACGTGAGTTGAACTGACGTTCGGAGACTTTCGCCCCGCGCCTTCTTTCGCGGCGACTCTGCGCCGGGCGGCTGGCAGAATGCGGATTTGAAAGCTCGATTTTGAAATTTGCGATTTAAATTACGATGACAGACATTCAACCGATTCTCGAACGCGTGCTCGCGGGCGGGCGCATGTCGGCCGAGGAGTGCGCGACCCTCCTTGAGTCCTACGACCTCGCGCGCATGGGCGCGGCTGCGGACGAGGTCCGCGCGCGCAAGCACCCGACGGGCGTCGTCACCTACATCATCGACCGCAACGTAAACTACACGAACGTCTGCAACGTCGTCTGCACCTTCTGCGCCTTCTACCGGCGGCCGGGCAAGCCCGACACGTACGTCACGACGCTTGAACAGATTTGCGAGAAGATTGACGAGACCATCGCGCTCGGCGGCACGGGCGTGCTGATGCAGGGCGGCCTCCACCCGGACTTCGGCATCGAGTGGTACGAAGACCTCCTGCGCAGTCTGCACGCGCGCTACCCGGACTTCCAGCTCCACTGCTTCTCGCCGCCCGAGATTCACAACATACACCTCATCTCCGGGCTCGACTACGAGACCATCATGCGCCGGCTGAAGGGCGCGGGCCTCTACAGCATGCCCGGCGGCGGCGGCGAGATTCTCGACGACGAAGTGCGCAAGCGCGTCTCCACGAAATGCACGACCGACGAATGGCTCGCCGTCATGCGCGCGACGCACAAGGTCGGCCTGCGCTCGACGGCGACGATGATGTTCGGCATAGGCGACTCGACCGTGCATCAGGTCAGACACCTCCAGCGCGTACGCGACCTACAGGACGAGACCGGGGGATTTACGGCCTTCATCCCCTGGACGTTCCAGCGCGAGAACACGGCGCTCGGCCGGCGGATAAAGGACGAGCCGACGGGGCTCGACTACCTGCGCATGCTCGCGGTCTCGCGCCTCTTCCTCGACAACGTCGAGCACGTGCAGTCTTCGTGGCTGACGCAAGGCTTGAGACTCGGGCAGGTCGCGCTGCGCTTCGGCGCGGACGACATGGGCTCTGTGATGATTGAGGAGAACGTCGTCTCCGCCGCTGGCGCGCACAACACGGCCGACGAGAAGATGCTTCGCTACCTCGTACGCGAGGCGGGCTTCCGCCCGCAGCAGCGCGACATACTCTACCGCCACGTCAACCGCGAAGAGTCCGCGCGCGCGGACGCCACGGACTCCGCGACGCTTCGCGAGCTGACGGTGGCCTTTGCCGATTGACGCCGGCTGAAGGCGTCGCGCGAGGGATGCTTCACGACTTCGAGCTGGCGGGCCGCCGCGTGCGACTGTGGCAGAGGCGAGGCGAGACGTACGAGCACGTGCTGCTCAAGGCGCTCGGCTTCGCGATGTACGCCGGCGAGTACCCGCGACTTGAGATAGAGCTTTCGGTCGGCCTGCGCTACAAGCCCGACCTCGTCGCGCTCAACGAAGGCGACAACTCGGGGCCGCGCGCGGGCGCGAGGTTTCTTTTCTGGGGCGAGTGCGGGCTCGTGACGATGCGCAAGGTCGCGTGGCTCTTGAAGCACGGGGACGCGGAGCGCGTCGTGCTCTTCAAGCTCGACTGCGGCGTCCGACCGCTCGTGCGGGAGTTGCGCGACGCCGTTGCCCCGCGCTACCGCGAAGGCGGACGACTCCGACTCGTCAACTTCGCGCCCGACGTTGCAGAGCGCGCCGCTTCGCACAAGGTCGAGCGCGTGCCCGAGAGTTGGTACAGGAATGTCGTGGTTTAAATTTTGACTTCGGCGGCGTGGGGAAGCCTTTGGACGAGAGAGACGCGGTCGAGATTCGTGAGTGCTTGACGGTCGAGGAGTTCGACGCGTGCGTGGCGTTGCAGCGCGAGGCGTTCGGGCTGCCGGACTTGGAGCTTTCGCCGCGACGCCACCTGATAGTCGCGCGCAGCGCGGGCGGCTACACGCTCGGCGCGTTCGACGGCGCGCGGCTCGTCGGCTTCGTGCTCACGCAGGTCGCCGTGCGCGGCCGCGCGGAGGTCATGGGCTACTCGCACATGATGGCCGTGGCGCGCGACCAGCAGAACCGGGGCGTCGGCGCGCGGCTCAAGTGGGCGCAGCGCGCTCGCGCTTTGGACGAGGGCCGACGCTTCGTGCGTTGGACTTGGGACCCCGTGCAGTCGCGCAACGCGCACTTCAACCTGAACCGGCTCGGCGTCGTCGTGCGCGAGTACGCGGAGAACTACTACGGCACCGACTACTCGACGGTGACGGGCAAGTTCGGCGAGCGCCTGGGCCTCGACAGCGACCGACTCGTCGCCGAGTGGGAACTCAACTCGCCCCGCGTCGAAGCGCTCGCGCGCGGCGAGCGCCCCGAAGTCTCGGGCGGGCCCGAGGCCGCCGTCGAGATTCCCCCCGACTGGGGCTCGCTCGTGCGCGAAGACCCCGAGCGAGCGCGCGCCGAACTCCTGCGCGTCCGCACAGAGTTTCAGGCCGCACTCGCGCGCGGCCTACACTGCGCCGCCTTCGAGAGAGACGGCGCGCGACCGCGTTACCTGTTTTACAGTGATGAGTGATGAGTTATAAGTGACAAGAAGTAAGTACGGGCTTCGTCTTTTCTTATCACTCATCACTCATCACTTATCACTTTCGAAGAAATGACTTTCGCACGCTTCGACCGATACGTTGACCGGCACGCGCGCACGTTCACCGAGCGCTTGCAGGACTTGTGTCGCATGCCTTCGGTGGCGGCGCGCGGCACGGGGATGCGCGCGGTCGCGGAGAAGGTCGAGCAGTTGTTGCAGCGCGTGGGCGCGGGCACGCGCACGTTCAAGGTCGGGAGCGGCTTCCCCATCGTCTACGGCGAGTGCGGCGCGGGGCCGCGCTGCTTCCTCGTCTACGGCCACTACGACGTGCAGCCCGTCGGCCAGTTGACCGAGTGGTCTTCGGGGCCGTTCGCCGCCGTCGTCAACGACGGCAAGCTCTACGCGCGCGGCGCTTCGAACAGCAAGGGCGACCTGGTCGCGCGCCTCGCCGCGGTCGAAGCCTACCAGAAGTCTTTCGGCAAGCTCCCCGTCTGCCTGCGCTTCGTCGTCGAAGGCGAGGACGGACTCGCGAGCCCGAGCCTCTACCGCTTCGCCGAAGAGAACGCGGAGCTTCTGCGCGCGGACGGCTGCGTCTGGGACGACGGCTACCTCGACACGAAAGAGCGGCTCGTCATCAACCTCGGCTTCAAGGGCATAGCCTTCCTCGAACTACGCGTGTACGGCGCGCGCACAGACCTGCACTCGAAGTGGGGCGGCATCGTGCCCAACCCCGCCTGGCGTCTCGTGCAGGCGCTCTCGACCGTCATGTCTCCGAAGGGCGTCATAACCATCGACGGCTTCGGCTCGCACGTCGCGCCGATAACGACCGAGGACAGGCAGATGCTGAAGACCGTCGAGCTGGACGAGGCTGGCTTGCGCAAAGAGTTCCGCATAAGCAACTGGATTCACGGGATGACGGGGCGCACGCTCGCGAAGGAACTCATATTCGGCCCGACCTGCACTATCTGCGGCATACGCACGGGCCACACCGAGGCCGGCGCGAAGACCATCCTGCCGGGCGCGGCGACCGCGCGACTCGACTTTCGCCTCGTGCCGGACTTGACGCCCGAGCTGGTCGTGCGCCTGCTCCGTCAACACCTCGACGCGCGCGGCTTCCACGACGTTGAGATAATCGAGCTGGGCTCCGCGCCCTACGCGAAGTCTTCTCCCGCGTCGATGGTCGCGCGCGCGGCCATCGCGAGCGCCGAAGAGGTCTACGGCGGCGCTCCCGTCGTCTACCCGATTGACCCCGCGAGCGGCCCCGTCGGCGCGGTCTGCGGCGCGAACCACCCGCCGACCCCCGTCGTCTCCTTCGGCGTCAGCTACTTCGGCTCGAACCCCCACGGCCCCGACGAGAACATACGCCTCGACGACTTCGTGCGCGGCGTCAAATACTTCGGCCGCATCATCCACAGCCTCGCGGAACTGGAAGAGGACTCGGCCGAGGGCCCGCGTGAGTCGGTCGTCCAGCTCAACACGTAGTCTCGGGGTTTGAAGTCGGTTTCGGCGGCGCGTTCGTCGAAGGTTTTTATGTCGGAAAGTGTCAAGCTTCAGGTCAGGCAGGACGTGGGGGATTACGTGGCGGCCGTGCGCGCGTTCTTCCTGCGCGACTACGGCGTCTTCAAGACCCTCATGGGAACGTGCCTGATTGGCGCGTACGTCTTCTTCTGGCTCCTCCTGATGGACGTGGGGCTGTTCGTCGCGCTCGTCCCGGCCCTGTTCATCGTCTCGACCTTCGTCTCCGCGTTCCTCTTCGCCGGCCCCAGAAAACGCTTCCTGCGCGACCCGACGCTGGGGCAGCCCTTCGAGATAGAGTTCTCGGACGAGGGCATCCTCCTGGGCGCGGCCGACGTTGCCGCGCGCATGAGCTGGAACTACTACTCGCGCGTCGTCGAGACCGAGAGGGTCTACGTGCTCATACGCGGCGCGATGCAGATGACCGTCGTCCCCAAAAAGTCCTTCACCTCCGCCGCGCAGGAGGCCAGCTTCCGCAGGCTGCTCAAGCGCCACCTCCCTTCCGGGGGCGTCAAGAAACTCAAGGACGCGGGCGAGCGCCCCGAACTCGAAGAGTACGTCCCCCCCCAAACGCCCCCCGACTGGCGCTGAAGCCCCGCCGCCGCGCCTTGAAAGGTGAGGGTTGAACGCGGCGCGCTATCTGCTATCATCGGGCCATGGACTACCGCAAGATAATCACCATCGAGCCGGGCAAGCGCAGCGGCAAGCCCTGCATCCGCGGCATGCGCATGACGGTCTATGACGTGCTGGAATACCTCGCTTCCGGCATGACGCAGGAGGAGATTCTCGAAGATTTCCCTTACCTGACTAGAGAGGACATCCTCGCATGCCTCGCCTTCGCCGCCGACCGCGAGAAACGTCTCTTGGTGATCGAGGCGTGAAGCTGTTATTCGACCACAACCTCTCGCCTCGCCTGATAAGGCGTCTCGCCGACCTCTATGCAAACTCCAGCCACGTTTACCTGCTGGGGCTCGACCGGGCAGACGATCAGGCAATGTGGGAACACGCACGGCGCGAGGGATATCTGATCGTGACCAAGGACGCGGATTTCGGTGACCTTTGCATGCTGTTCGGCTTCCCGCCGAAAGTAATCTGGATACGCCGCGGCAACTGCAAGAATAAAGATATAGAGGACATTCTCCGACGCCACGGCGAAGAGATAAGCGCACTCGACGCAGACCAGGTAATTGGGATACTGACTCTTTACTGAGAAACGTTTGTCGCGCTTTAGTGCCCCGTAGGAGTTGACGTTTGATGACTCGCGCACGCCGCAAGCCGGAAACTCGACGAACTTAGGGCGACGGTTGGTCGTAGTCTTTGTCTCAAGCCCGAACGTCGGGGCAGTTAAATCAAACACAGAGGTTCTCAGATGTTCTGTCCGAAGTGCTCAAGGCCGTTGGCGGACGACGTGCAGTTCTGCCAGCAGTGCGGGCTCGCGCTCGGAGTCGTGAGGAGAGTCTTGGAGGGCGGCGAGGGCGAGGCGGAAGCCGCCGCCGCCGGGGGGAAGGCGCGCGCTCTCTCGCCGCGGCGGAGGGGTTACAGGCAGGGCTTCAAGCTCGTGCTGCTCGCGCTCCTCTTGCTGCCGCTCTACCCTCTGGTCGAAGGGTTGCTCGAATCGCTGATACCGAGCGTGGAGAACACGCGGCTCGACGAGCTGCCGCTGGAGCTGTTCGGCACGGCGCTCTTCGTCGCGTTCGTGGGCGGGCTCTTGCGCATGCTCTACGCGCGCATGTTCGAGAGCGGGGGAGCGCCCGCGGAGATTGAAGGCGAAGGGGAGGCGGGGCCGCGCATGTTCGGCGCGTTCGGAAGCCGCGCGCTGCCGCCGACGCAGAGTGTCCACGTCGAAGACTTCACGGCGCGACGTGTCAACACCGCAGACCTCGCGAAAGCCCGCAGCGTGACCGAGCACACGACGCGCTCGCTCCGCATCGACTGAAGCGGCGTCGGACAGGTAAACGCACCCACGGCCGCGCACGGTTTTAGTCTACCGACCCGCGCGGCCGAAGCGTGTTTGCGCGACCGTGGCGTTGACCTTATGATGAGCGCGAAAGTTCTCTACATCAACGCACGGGTGTTAAAGACCGACTTGCCTGCCGGCGCCAAGAGCATCGAAAGCGAAATCAGGAAGCTGCGTGCGGAGGTTCTACGGCACGAGGAGCTTTACTACGTACACGACCGCCCGGAGATTTCGGACGTGGAGTACGACGCGCTCGTCGGGCGACTTCGCGCGCTCGAAGAGGAGCACCCGGAGTTCCTTACTCCCGACAGCCCGACGCTTCGCGTCGGCGGCCGTCCCGCCGAAGGGTTCGAGGAGTACGTACACCGCCGCCCGATGCTCTCGCTCGACAACAGCTACAACATCGAAGACCTGCGCGCCTTCGACGAGCGCTGCCGCAAGCTCGCCGACGGCCGCGCCTTCGAGTACGTCGCGGAGTTGAAGATAGACGGCCTCTCGCTCTCGGTTCACTACGACGGGGGCGTGCTCGCGCGCGGCGTGACGCGCGGCGACGGGCGCGTGGGCGAGGACGTGACGCAGAACGTGCGTACGATACGCAGCGTCCCTCTGCGCCTGAAGGTTGACGAAAGCGGCGATACGGAGGTGCGCGGCGAGGCGTATCTCTCGCGCAGGGCTTTCGAGCGAATCAACGCCGAGCGCGAGGAGGCCGACGAGGCGAAGTTCGCAAACCCGCGCAACGCCGCGGCCGGCACGATTCGGCAGCTCGACCCGAAGGTCGTCGCGCGCCGCCGTCTGGACTTGTTCGCCTACGACGTGCTGCACGGCGAGCGTAAGAATTTCGCCACGCATTGGGCGGCGCTCGAATGGCTAGTGTCGGCGGGCTTCGCGGTCAACCCGCACCGCGCGAAGTGCTCAGACATCGAAGAAGTCATTAGGTTCTGTAACGACATGGAGGCGAAGCGCGACGCGCTTGAGTACGAGATAGACGGCGTGGTCGTCAAGGTCAACTCGACCGCGCTTCAGGACGAGTTCGGCGCGACGACGAAGGCCCCGCGCTGGGCCATCGCGTACAAGTACCCCGCGCGGCAGGCGACGACGCGGGTCGAGGAGATAGTCGTGCAGGTCGGTCGCACGGGCGCGCTCACGCCCGTCGCAAACCTCACGCCCGTGCAGCTCGCGGGCACCGTGGTCGCGCGCGCGACCCTTCACAACGAGGACGAGATAAAGCGGCTCGGCGTGAAGATAGGCGACTGGGTCAACATAGAGAAGAGCGGCGAGATAATCCCGAAGGTCTTGAGCGTCGTCGCGTCGCGGCGCACTGGGAAGGAGAAGGCGTTCAAGTTTCCCACGGCGTGCCCCGTGTGCGGCGGCGTCGTGTCGAGGCCGGAGGGCGAGGTCGTCTCGCGCTGCGTCGCGGCCGACTGCACGGCGCAGTTGAAGGCGCGGCTTCTGCACTTCGCCTCGCGGCGCGCGATGCGGATCGAGGGCCTGGGCGACGCGCTCGCCGAACAGTTCGTACAGAAGAAGATGGTGCGCGACGTTGCAGACCTCTACGCGCTGAGGCTCGAAGACGTGGCCGCGTTGGAGCGCATGGCGGAGAAGTCTGCGTCGAACCTCTTGGCGCAGATAGAGGCGAGCAAGTCGCGCGACCTCCCGCAGTTAGTCTACGGGCTCGGCATCCGGCACGTCGGCGAGCGCACGGCCGCGCTGCTCGCGCGCCACTTCCGCTCGCTCGAACGTCTGGCCTCGGCGACGGTCGAAGAGATTGACGACATACACGAGCTCGGCCTGACCGTCGCGGAGTCAGTGCGCGACTGGTTCGACGACGAGGGCAACCTCGCGCTGTGCGAACGGCTGCGCGCGGCGGGCGTGCGTACCGAACTCGCGGGCGGCGGCGTGGGCGGCGAGGCCGACGAGGCTTTCGCGGGCAAGCAGTTCGTACTGACGGGAAGGCTTGAGACTTTGACGCGCGACGAGGCGCGCGCGCTCATCGAGGCGCGCGGCGGTCGCGTGACCTCGACCGTGAGCAAGAAGACGGACTACGTCGTCGCGGGCGAGGAGGCGGGCTCGAAGCTCGAAAAGGCGCAGGCGCTCAAGCTCAACGTCATCGACGAGGCCCGTCTGAAAGAGATGCTCGGTTGACGCGCGCGCGGAACAACGGGCGCGTGCGGCACCCTTCGTACACGGGGCTTTACTAAAATGGAAATGAGAAACTGAAATGGAAATGAGAGAGCGCGGCGGCAACGACAAGTTACAACTCGTCTACACACTCTTCTGCGACGACGTTCGTCTGGAAGTCGGCAACAAGCTCTCCCTGATGGGCGTCTTCCACCAGGTCGCGGTGCAGCACTTTCCCGTGACGCTCATGAAGTTCGCGGTCGTCACACAGTGGCGCGGCGAGGGCTCTCACCTCTCCGAGGTGCGCATAATGTCGTCCGACCGCCGTCACCCCGTCGTGCTCGCGGAGCCCTCGCCCTTCGAGGTCGCGCCCGGCGGCGTCGCCAACAACATAAGCTTCTTCTTCAACGTCGAGTTCCCCGCGCCCGGCCGCTACCGCGTCCAGACGCTCATCGACTCCACCCTCGCAGACGAACAGGAACTCACACTCATACACATCGACGCCAACGGCTCGCCCGCGCCCGACGCGACTTCCGAGGCGGTGAATTAATGTGAAGGAAGGGGAATGACCATGCAGAAAATCATCACGTTTCTATGGTTCGACACTCAGGCCGAAGAGGCCGCGAATTTTTACGTCTCGCTCTTCAAGAACTCCAAAATCGAAAGCGTCAGCCGCTACCCCGCGGAAGGGGAAGACATCACCGGGAAACAGGCGGGCACGGTGATGACCGTTAAGTTCCGGCTTGACGGGCAGGAGTTCATAGCCTTGAACGGCGGGCCGCACTTTAAATTCACCGAGGCCGTATCGCTCGTCGTCAACTGCGAGACGCAGGAAGAGATAGACGAATTTTGGGAGAAGCTGACCGAAGGCGGGGCGGAGGTGCAATGCGGCTGGCTCAAAGACAAGTACGGCCTGTCCTGGCAGATAGTCCCGCCCGTCTTAGACGAGATGCTGCAAGACGCGGACGCCGAGAAGGCGGGCAGGGTCATGAAGGCGATGCTTCAAATGAAGAAGATCGACATTCAAACTTTGAAGCGGGCGTACGAGTGAGAGTAAAAGGGAACCCCGTCTAAGGTATACTTTACTCATGAATAAGAAGGCTAAAAAGCGTCTGAAAGAGTCCGTGCAGAAGGAAATTGCGGAACGTAATCCTAACCGGAACGATCAGGGTACATCTATACCCCCTAAGAAACTGCCCGAGAACCAGAAGTTCACACCGAGGCCGGATAAGAAGCGTGGGTAGAGCTTCGCATCCACAGGTTATAAACCCCTTGTGGACTGCGAACTTCCGGTGTCTTTGTCAGTAGGCAAAACAAAAACAAGGCTCCCCTTGGCTGATTTAAAATCAGTCTTGGGGAGCCTTTCCTTTAAATTAAAGCAGTTTTCACTTGGGTGCGACTCCTCCCTGGGAGCGCGGGCATCCCTGCCCGCCGAAGCGTGCCAGAGCACGCTTAGCATTGAAGCGCCTTCACTCAATGAAGAGTGAAGGCGCTTCCTGGTCTTCGCGCTAAAGCGCTCAATGCGGGCAGGGATGCCCGCGCTCCCAGCGGAGGCGTCCGCACTCAACTGCATGCCGCTATAGAAGGGAGCCGCCGTGCCCTCTTCAGCGACTCCCCACCCGCCGCGGTGAGGCGGCGGCGCGGCACAACCTTGCTGCCCGGTAAGGTGTGCCAGCGTTAGCCGGAAACCAGAATCCCCATAACTCGCCTCCTGTGGTATATTCCGCGCGTTCCTGTCTTTGAAAATAAGTCAGCGGGTCGGATGCGTAGCTCACCCTCAATCTCAGAGTGATGGGCGTCGCCGTTGAGCATGAGAGGTCTCTACTCACGGCGAAATCGTTACGCAGTGACATTCTATTAACAGTTGTTAATAGAGTCAAGCGGATTTTTGTTAAGGCTGTCCTGTCGGGAGGGAAATCCTGATGGGCAGCATTCGCTTGAAGCAAAAGCGTCTCGGCGAAAAGCTGCTGCAAATTCGCCTCGCCATCGGCCTTTCTCAATCCGAGATGCTAAGGCGACTCAACGCCGAAGACCTGATTACATATCACCAGATTTCAGGCTATGAGTCGGGAAGGCGAGAGCCGCCCTTACGAATTCTCTTGGAGTATGCTCAAGTGGCGGGAATCTGTACGGACGTGCTGATTAATGACGATTTAGACTTGCCGGAAAGGTTGCCGGGCAGACCGAAGCATAAATAGACGCTGACCAGTCCCCGTGTGTTGTTTGTGAGTGATGCGGATGAATGGACTCGAACCATCACGACCTTGCGGCCACTAGCTCCTGAGGCTAGCGCGTCTACCAATTCCGCCACATCCGCGTGCGAAGTGAGATATTACGGGCGCGTTTGAGAGGGTGTCAAGCGGCCCTCAGGTGAACGTATAAAGGCGGCGCGGGCATGAAGCCCGCGCCGCCTTTTCCCCCCTTGCTCGTAAGTGCGGGCCGCCTGATGATAGATGGAAGGCGGCCTTGGTCAGACTCGTCGGCTTAGTAGCCGTTGAGGCCGTCGTTGTAGCCGTTCTCGAAGCCGCGGCGGAAGTACTGCTGGTACTCGTATCGGTCGCCGTAGCGCGAGTTGTAGTCCTTGTCGGCGCTGCGGTACGCGCTGAAGTCGTTCACGCTGCGGTAGCCGCCACGGCTGCGATCCCTGCGGCCTTCCTTGACGCCCTCGTTGTAGCCGGCGTTCAGGGCCGTCTGCTGCGACTGCGAGTTGTAGCCGCCGCCGTAGCCGTAGCCGCGTCGGCTGTAACGGCCGTTGTTGCCGTAGGTGCCGTTGTTACCGTACGTGCCGTAGCCGCCGTTGTTGCCGTAGGTGCCGTTGCGTTGGCGCTGCTGCATGATGTACACGTCGCGCTGGTCGTAGTCGCCGTCGCCGTCCATGTCGCGCGCGTCGCGGCGCTGCGCCTGACGGTCGCGGCGCTGAGCCTCGCGTCTGCGTTGCCACTCCTCACGCTCGCGGCGTCGCTGCTCCTGCCGCTGCCTGTTCTGCTCCCTGCGCCACTGGCCGTTGTTCTGCGCGCTGACCGCGGGCACGAGCACAAAGAGTGCCATCGCCGACATGAGCGCCTTCGCGAAGAATCCAGTCCGTTTCGTCATCATTACCCTCCCGAATTGAAAAACCGTATTCGCCACTTCTCTTTGTCAAACTAACCGTCCCGCCGATTCACTAGACAAGCACCATGCCATAAGCGGCCGGGGACAATCGACGCGCTAAAAGGACTACGAATCAGCGGCTTAACGGGGCCCCCATACGAAACCGTGTCGCGGCAAAACGTTATCGTGTTACGAAAGTAAGACACGCATACGCATTGACCCCAAACGCACGCCCGGAAGACCCGGTTGCGGACGCCTCCGCGCGCTTGTTATAGTCGAAGGCGTTCGCAACGGAATCACAATAATGGGTGTCGAGGCGGGGCCAGACTCTTCTCTTTTACGTGCGCGGGCAGAGGCACTGCTCGCGCGCGTCGCGGCGGCGGCCGGGCGTGCGGGGCGCGACGCGCGCGAAGTCACGCTCGTCGCGGTGACTAAGACGCACCCTTCGGCGCTCGTGCGCGAAGCCGTCGGCGCAGGGCTTCGTGAGTTCGGCGAGAACCGTGTGCAGGAGGCCGAGGGGAAGATCGAGGAGTTGGCGCGCGAGACGGTCGGCGTGCGCTGGCATCTGATAGGGCGCTTGCAGGCGAACAAGGCGCGACGCGCCGCGCGGCTCTTCGACGTGATTCACTCCGTAGACTCGGCCGAGCTTGTCGAGAGGCTCGAACGCCTCTGCGCCGAGGACGGGCGCGAGCGTTTAGACGTGCTCGTGCAGGTAGACCTCGCGCGAGAGTCCACGAAGGGCGGCGCGGGCCCGGACGAACTGCCGTCAATAGTCGAGACCTTGAAGGCTTGCACGCGCCTGCGCTTCAAGGGGCTCATGACGCTTCCGCCGTTCTACGAAGACGCGGAGCTTGTGCGCCCGTACTTCCGACGCCTGCGCGGGCTGCGCGACGAGCTTCGCGCGTCGGGCGCTTTCGCCGAAGCGGAGGGCGAGCTTTCGATGGGCATGACGCACGACTTCGAGGTGGCAGTCGAGGAGGGCGCGACGCTCGTGCGCGTCGGCACCGCGCTCTTCGGCGAGCGCGGCGCGAGGGCTTAAGGCCGGGCCGCCGGAGGCCCGACGAGGGATCATGGACATAATCGTCGTCATAGGCCAGATAAGGCTGTTCGTCTGGTACGCGATAGCGACAGTCATACTCGCCGTCATCGCGCTGATGCTCGTGCGCCTGATTCTGAACAAGGCCGACCTGAACCCCTTCAGCCGCCCCGTCATAATGCTGCGGCGCTGGACCGACCCGCTCGTCAACCCCGTGCGCCGGGTCGTCATACGCATGGGCTTCGGCCCGAACGTCGCGCCGCTCTTCGTCATACTCGCCGCGCTCGTGCTCGGCTACCTCGCCTCGGAGTTCATCGGCGCGGTGCTCGACACGGTGCTGGGGCTTGTAAACAGCACGCGGCGCGGCGCGCCCATCTCGTTCGTAGGGTGCCTGCTCTACGGCTTCATAGCCGTCTACATGCTGCTCATCTTCGCGCGCATCCTCTACTCATGGTTCGCGAACCCGAACAGCCGACTGCTGCACTTCCTCATACGCGCGACCGAGCCCGTGCTCGGGCCGTTCCGCCGCGTCATCCCGCCGGTCGGCGGCATGATGGACATCTCGCCCGTGATAGTCATGTTCCTTTTAGACCTTCTGAGGCGCGCGGTCGCGGTTACGCTCATCAGGTAGGCGCGCGCGAACGTTTGAGGCCGCGCGAAGGACTCGGATGGTTGACTTCACGGAAGAGCCGGGCGCGCTGACGTTCGCCGTGCGCGTCGTGCCGCGCGCGTCGAAGAGCGCGCTGGCGGGCGAGCACGGGGGCGCTTTGAAAGTTCGAGTGGCCGCGCCGCCCGTGGAGGGCGCCGCGAACGCGGAGCTGGCGCGCTTCCTCTCTAAAGCTTTCGGCGTCGCCGCGCGCGACGTTGAGGTCGTGAGCGGCCACGCGTCGAGGACGAAGCGCGTGCGCGTCCGCGGCGCGAGGCCGTCAGACCTCGCGCGCCTGACAGTCCCCGGCTAAGACCGCGCGCGTCGAGTTACAGGCGCTCGGGCGTTGTGGTATATTTTCGACCCGCTTCAAGGCTCAAATTTAAAACTCGACCAAGGAACTCATCACGATGTCCGGACACTCGAAGTGGCACACAATCAAACACAAGAAGGGCGCCCTCGACGCCAAGCGCGGCAAGGTTTTCACCAAGCTGATTAAGGAGATTTCGGTCGCGGCGCGCACGGGCGGCGGCGACCCGGACGCCAACGCGCGACTGCGCAAGGCCGTCTCCGACGCCAAGGGCGCGAACATGCCCAACGACACCATCGCGCGCGCCATACGGCGCGGGACGGGGGCCGAGGAGGGCGTCTCCTACGAGGAGATAACCTACGAGGGTTACGGGCCGGGCGGCGTCGCCGTGATGGTCGATTCGATGACAGACAACCGCAACCGCACCGTCGCCGAGATTCGGCACATCTTCGGGAAGAACGGCGGCAACCTCGGCACGGCGGGCGCGGTCAACTGGATGTTCGAGAAGAAGGGCTACATCGTCGTCCCGAAGGAAGCCAAGCCCGAGGACGAGCTCTTCGAGATTGTCACGGACGCGGGCGCCGAAGACCTGCGCGACGACGAGGACAACTTCGAGATCA
>Ga0126311_10000710_pt1 | contig 15409 bp, 18 predicted proteins | sample Plot61_FD_92539 | JGI IMG/M metagenome (GOLD analysis project Ga0126311, IMG submission 92539) | Serpentine soil microbial communities from UC McLaughlin Reserve, CA, USA - Plot61 | ecosystem: Environmental > Terrestrial > Soil > Grasslands | place: USA: UC McLaughlin Reserve, Lake County...
AACGCGCACATCGACTTCTTCGAGGAGATCGCCAAGTACAGGGCCGCCCGGCGCATCTGGGCGCGCGAGCTGCGCGACACCTATGGCGCCACTCGCCCCGAGGCGATGCGGATGCGCTTCCACACCCAGACGGCCGGGGTTTCGCTGACCGCGCAGCAGCCGCTGGTCAACATCGTCCGCACGACGATCGAGGCGCTTGCCGGCGTCCTCGGCGGCACCCAGTCGCTGCACACGAACTCCTACGACGAGGCGCTCGCGCTGCCGACTGAGGAGGCGGTGCGGATCGCGCTGCGCACTCAGCAGGTGATCGCGCACGAGACGGGCGTCACCAACACGATCGATCCCCTCGGCGGCTCCTACTTCGTCGAGCGGCTGACCGACGACATGGAGCGCGCCGCGTACGAGTACTTCGCCCGCATCGACGAGCTGGGCGGCATGGTCGAGGCGGTCAAGCGCGGGTTCCCACAGCGCGAGATCGCCGATGCCGCCTTCCGCTACCAGCACGAGGTCGACCAGCGCCAGCGGATCGTGGTGGGCGTCAACGACTACCGCCTCGCCGAGGAGGAGGAGATCCCGACGCTCAAGGTCGACCCCGAGCTCGAGCGCAAGCAGGCGGGACGGCTGGAGGGCACCCGGGCCAAGCGCGACGGGAGCGCCGTCGAGGCGGCGCTCGCAGAGCTCAAGCGTGCGGCGGCCGCCGACGACGAGAACCTGATGCCTCACTTCCTGGAGGCAGCGCGCGCCCGTGCCTCGGAGGGCGAGATGATCGCCGCCCTCCAGGAGGTCTTCGGCACCTACTCCGAGCAACCGGTCTTCTAGGCGTCGTTTCACCCCTCAGGGCAGGGGTAATCGATGAGCATGGCTCCCGATCTCAAGGTCGTGCCCAGCGAGGTGGACGGATGGGACGTCATCCGCGCCGACGAGGGCACGGCGCTCACCAATCACCCCACCAAGGAGAGCGCCGAGCGCGCGGCCGAGCTGCGCGCCCGAGAGGAGTCGCTGAGCGAGGAGGGCACGGGTGACGTGATCGTCGACCCGGACCACCCGCACGGGATCGACGATGCCCGCCAGGGCGTGAAGCCGGCGTTCCTGTCGCTCACCGGGCTTCTGATCGGGATCGGCGTCCTGATCGTGGTGATCGGCCTGATCGCGTCGCTCACCGGCTTCGGGTCCTAAACGGGCAGCTACGCTTCCCGCCGGATGAGCGAGGAAGCCCAGGGCCGCAAGATCCGCGTCGTCGTGGCCAAGCCCGGTCTCGACGGGCACGACCGCGGCGCGAAGATCATCGCCCGCGCGCTGCGCGACGCGGGGATGGAGGTCATCTACACGGGCCTGCACCAGACGCCCGAGCAGATCGCCGCGACGGTCGTCCAGGAGGACGCCGACGCCGTGGGCCTGTCGATTCTCTCGGGGGCGCACATGACCCTGGTCCCGCGCATCGTCGAGCTGCTCAAGGAGCAGGACGCCGAGGACGTGGTGCTCACGCTGGGGGGGACGATCCCGGCCGACGACATCCCCGAGCTGAAGAAGCTGGGCGTCGACGAGATCTTCACGCCGGGCGCTTCGACCGACGAGATCGTCGAGTTCATCCGCGGCGCCGCGGCCGAGCGCTCGCCGGCCTAGTCGCGAGCCACGCACGCGTGGCACCGCCTGGGGGTTTCCCGATTGACAAGTCAGTCAAACGGGTGTTCGACGCGTTAAGATGCCCGGCCCCGGGTACCCCGGAATCCTCGGATTTCGCTTAATCAACCCCCGCCGGCGCCCCAAGGAGGCTCGACTTGAAGATCTGTTGCCTCGTCAAGGAGGTTCCAGACGCCGCCGTCCAGAAGCGGATCGACCCAAACACCAAGCGGCTCGATCGCTCGGGCGAGAAGAACCTGAACCCGTTCGACACCCATGGCATCGAGGCTGCGATGCAGATCCGCGAGGGCGGCAACGCCGACGTGGACGAGATCGTCGCCGTGACCATGGGCCCCGACAGCGCCGTCCGCGCGCTCCACAAGGCGGTCGCGCTCGGCGCCGACCGCTCGGTGCACCTCACCGACGGAGCCCTCGAGGGCTCGGACGTCTGCGCCACCGGCTACGCCCTGGCGAAGGTGCTCGAGTCGGAGAGCCCGGACCTGGTCCTGCTGGGCCAGCAGTCCGATGACGGCGAGTGCTACACGATCGGCGCCGTCGTCGCCGACCACCTGAAGATGCCGTCGCTGACCCAGGTGATCAAGATGGACGTCGCCGACGGCAAGCTCACCTGCGAGCGCCAGGCCGAGTACGGCTACGACACGGTCGAGGTCGACCTTCCCGCCGTGATCTCGGTCGGCGACGCGATCAACGAGCCCCGCTATCCCTCGCTGAAGGCGATCATGGGCGCCAAGAAGAAGCCCCTCGACACGAAGGGCGCCGGGGACGTCGGCATCGAGTCCGGCAACGTCGGCGAGGAGGGCTCCAAGACCCAGGTGCTCGAGATCAAGCCGCCCCCGGAGAAGCAGGCGGGCGAGATCATCGAGGACGAGGACACGGCTGAGACGGTCGAGAAGATCGTCGCTTGGCTCGACGAAAGGAAGCTGATCTAGATGGCCGGCGGAATCCTGGTCTACGCCCTACACGACGACGAGGGCAACTTCAACAAGAACTCGCTCGGCGCCATCTCCGAGGCGGCGAAGCTCGCCGGCGAGCTCGGCTCCGAGGCCGCCGCGCTGGTGGTCGGCGACGTCGCCGACGATGCCGCGGCCTCGCTCGGCACCTACGGCGCGAAGAAGGTCTACCGGGCCAAGTCCGTGCCCGAGGGGCTTGCGCAGCCGATCGTCGACGCGATGGCGAAGGTGATCGGCGACGAGGGCTACTCGTACGCCCTGTTCGGAGGAGGCCTGCTGGGATTCGAGATCGGCGCCGGCCTGACGGCGCGGCTCGAAGGCGGCGTCACCATGGAGGTGACCGCGGTCAGGGCCGACGACGGCAAGCTCGTCGCCGAGCGCCCGGTCCTCCAGGACTCGGCGATCGTCGACGTGGGTTACGTGGGCGAGCCCGGCATCATCATCAGCCGCCTGAACGCGTTCGACGCCAATGAGAGCGGTGACGGCTCCGCCGAGGTGGTCGACGTCGAGGTCGAGCAGTCCGAGTGGTCCGGTAAGGCCCGCATGGTCAAGCGCGGCGAGCAGCGCGGCGACGACGTCAACATCGAGGACGCCGACATCCTGGTCGGCGGCGGCCGCGGGCTCGGCGAGGCCGACAACTTCAAGCTCGCCGAGGAGCTGGCCGAGTCGCTCGGGGGCGCCGTTGCGGCGACCAGGGCGGTCGTCGACGCCGGTTGGTACCCGTACGCGGCCCAGATCGGCCAGACCGGGAAGACGGTCGCACCGAAGCTGTACCTGGCCGCCGGGATCTCGGGCGCGATCCAGCACAAGGTCGGCATGCAGAGCTCCGAGAACATCCTCGCGGTGAACAAGGACCCGAACGCGCCGATCTTCGAGTTCTGCGACCTCGGCGTCGTCGGCGACCTCCACAAGATCCTGCCGAAGCTCACCGAGGCGATCAAGGCGAAGAAGGGCTAGACCGCGATGGCGGTCGAGCCCGCACAGTTCCCGCCGCCCGTCGATCCGCCCGACGACTTCGTCGGTGCCCCGACCGATCCCGAGGACGAGCGGATCGAGGTAGGCGTCGCGATCGTCGGCGGCGGCCCCGCCGGGCTCGCGTGCGCGATTCGCGTCATGCAGCTCCTGGAGGACGAGCCCGAGCTCGCCGAGTCGCTCGGCGAGGTGCCGGTCGCGGTCGTCGAGAAGGGCAAGACCGCCGGCGCGCACCTGCTGTCCGGCGCCAACATGCGCCCGTCGGCCATGCGGGAGCTTTTCCCGGGCCTCGACCCGTCCGACTGGCCCGTCTACGGGGAGGTCGAGAAGGACGCCGTCTACCTGCTGACGCCGCGTACGGCGATCCCGCTGAAGCCGCCGCCGCCCAACTTCCGCAACCACGGCAACTACGTCACCTCGGTCGCGAAGCTCGGCCGTTTCCTCGGCGAGAAGGCCGAGGAGGCCGGCGTGTACCTGCTGAGCGAGACGGCGGCGACGAAGCTGCTGGTAGAGGACCGGGTCGTGCGCGGGGTCCGCTCCGGCGACAAGGGCCGTGACCGTGAGGGCAACGAGCTTCCCAACTTCGAGCCCGGGTCCGACCTGATCGCCAAGGCCACGGTCCTCGCCGAGGGAACGGCCGGCCATCTCACCGGGGCGGCGCTCGACTACTTCGACCTCCACGGCCACCAGCCGCAGCGGTGGGAGCTGGGCGTCAAGGAGGTCTGGGAGGTCGAGAAGCCGCTGGACCGGGTGATCCACACGATGGGCTGGCCGCTTCGAAAGCGCGCCAAGTACAACGAGTTCGGCGGGTCGTTCATCTACCCCATGGGCGAGGACAAGGTGTGCATCGGGCTGGTGTGCGGGCTCGACTACACCGACGCCACATTCTCGGTCCACGACGGGCTCCAGCAGCTGAAGACGCACTCGTTCGTGCGCAAGATCCTCGACGGCGGCAAGCGCGTCGCGTGGGGCGCGAAGACGATCCCGTCCGGCGGCTACTGGGCGCTCCCGCGGTCGTTCACGGTGCCCGGCATGATCCTGGCCGGCGACGGCGCGGGGATGTGCAACGTCTCCGAGCTCAAGGGCATCCACTACGCGATGCATGCCGGGATGTACGCGGCCGAGGAGATCATCGCGGCGCTCAAGCGCGATGAGGTCGACTTCTCCGCCTACGACGAGCGCGTTCGCAACAGCTCGATCACCAACGACCTCTTCAAGTGGCGCAACACCCGTCAGGCCTTCTCGAAGGGGTTCTTCGTCGGCGGCGCCGTGGCGAACATGGCGCTGCTCAGCAACGGCGCCCTGCCCCCCGGCAAGTGGGATCAGCACGAGGACTCGAAGGAGCCGATGGAGATCGGCAAGGCCGGCTCGCGCTATCCCAAGCCCGACGGCAAGTACACCTTCGACAAGCTCTCGTCGGTCTTCGCCTCGGGCAACGCCACTCGCGACGACGCCCCCAACCACGTCCGCCTCCAGCAGCACGTCCCGCGCGAGGTCGCACAGACGTGGGTGTCCATGTGCCCCGCCCAGGTGTACGAGATCCCGGAGGACCAGCTCGAGAACGGCACGGACGTGGTCGACGTCAAGGTCACGCCCTCCAACTGCGTCCAGTGCGGTGCGATCACCGCCAAGGGCGGGCGCCTGACTCCGCCCGAGGGCGGCGACGGGCCGCTGTACCAGGAGGTCTAGGCCTGACGGAGGCCGGGCCGCCGAGGACCGCTCGCGTCGTCCTCCGCGACGGCCGGGTGGCTCTGGTCGCGCCCCTTCAGGCCGGCGACCGCGAGCGCTATCTCGCCGGCCTCAGCCATGCGAGCGCGGCGTCACTGTTCAAGCGCTTCATGACGCCGGTCGCCCGGCTTTCGGAGTCGCAGCTTCGCTATCTGCTCGAGGTCGACCACCGCGACCACGAGGCCCTGTTGGCGATCGACGAGGAGGACGGGAACGCCGTTGCCGTGGCGCGGTTCGTGCGCCTGGAGGGCCGTGACGATGTCGCCGAGTCGGCGGTGATCGTCGTCGACTCCTGGCAGGGGCATGGCCTCGGCAAGGCCCTCAGCACGATCCTCGCCGCGCGGGCGCGCGAGGTCGGCATCGCCTGCTTCGAGTCGACGCTTCTGCTCGAGAACACGGCGATGATGTCGCTGCTGCAGTCGTTCGGCCCGGTCCGCACCCTCGGGCGCGAGGGCGCGGCCGTAGTGGTGGAGGTCGACCTGCCCGACACGGGGATCGGCGACCACATGGCCGGCGTCCTGCGGGTGGCCGCCTCCGGCGCGGTCGAGCCGGTGCTGCCGCCCGAGGACGTCGGCGACGTGGCCTAGGCGGCCGTCGGGGCGGCCGAGGTCTCGCGCACGAATGTGCGAATCGCGTCGGCCACGCGCTCAGGCTGGTCGAGCGCGACGAACGTCTTCGCGTCGGCGATCGTCTCGATGCGCGAGTCGGGGATCACCTCGGCGAGCCGCTCGGCGCGCTCCAGCTTGAAGAAGCGGTCCTCGGGGGCCCAGGCGAACAGGACCGGCCTGTCGAACGAGGCCAGGCGCTTGGCCGCCTCGAGCGTGTGGCGCTTGTTCATGCCGATCGTGACCTTGCGAAGGTCGCGCTGCACGCCGGGATCGCTCTGGCTGGGCGCCATCCACGAGGCGGTGAGCTCGTCCGGGATCGGGCGCTTGGCGAACGGCGCGAAGGAGGCGCGCCGGACCGGCGCGACGCGGAAGGGCAGCCCGATGAGGGTCATCGCGCCGGGCAGCCTTGCGAGCGGCGGCAGCACGCCGAACGGCTTCGGCGGGAAGTTCTCCTCGGTGTCGCAGTTCGTCAGCACCAGGCGGCCCACGCGCTCCGGACGCTGGGTGACGAGGACCTGTGACATCGCGCCGCCGGAGTCGTTGCCGACGATCGTCACGTTCTCCAGGCCGAGCTCGGCGAGGAAGTCGTCGATGATCCGCGCGATGCCCGGGGGCGAGAGGTCGGCGTCGGGCGCCATCGCCGTGGTCTGTGACCCGATCGGCCAGTCGGGACAGATGCAGCGGAAGTCGCTCGCCAGCGCGGCGGCCGTTCCCTCCCAGAGGCGGCCGTCGACGAGGTATCCGTGCACGAAGACGATCGGCTCGCCCTCGCCGGCGTCGGTGTAGTGGATCTCCCCCTGGGGGAGGCGTGCGGTCTTCTGGTCGCTGCGCATGGTCACTCGCCTTTCGTCTCGGTCGTTCGCGTCAGCCCGCCGCGCCGATCTGCGCCAGCAGGGTCTGGGAGTCGACGTAGGTGTGCTTGGCCGTCAGCTCCCCGCCGGAGACTTCGATCACGTCGACCGCGTCGACAGCGAAGCGCACCCCGGCCTCGGCCGCCGCGCCGTGCGCGACCTCCCCGCTCGCGGCAAGCGTGCCGCTCATCGTCCAGCGCACGACCCAGCCCCAGTCGCCCAGGTGGCTGTCCTGCTCGCTGAACTCGAGATCGGGCCACTGCGCCAGGAACCCCGCGAAGGTCTCGCGGATGGCGTCGCGGCCGCGGACCTCGTCGGCGGCGGCGTGCAGATGGAAGACGCCTTCCTCGGCATGGAAGGCGGCGATGGCGTCCGCGTCGCGCGATGCCCACGCCTCGCCGTAGGCCTCGAAGAGCTCGTCCATGGTGCGCTCGGACCCGGGGGCGGTCGCGGTCTGGGTGGATTCGGTCACGGCGGGCTCCTATCGCTGGTGTCCGGGGCGGGGCTTATCATACAGACAGTATGTATCTAACATACAGCTTGTATGGAAAGCGCGTCGGCTGACCCGGCGGCGCGGCCGTCGCTGAAGGCCGAGCGCTCCGAGGCGACCCGGGCCGAGCTGGTCTCGGTCGCCCGCCGGCTGTTCGCGGAGCGGGGTTACGCGGGCGTCGGCACCGAGGAGATCGTGCGAGCCGCGGGCGTCACCCGCGGGGCGCTCTACCACCACTTCGAGAGCAAGCGCGAGCTGCTGGCGGCGGTCTACGAGCAGGTCGAGCGCGAGCTGACCGAGCGGATCGCGACCGAGGCGTTCGCGGGCGGCCAGGCCCCCGCCGACCCGGTCGCAGCGCTTCGCCTCGGGGCCGAGCTCTTCCTCGACGCGTGCCTCGAGCCCGATGTGCAGCGGATCGTCCTGCTGGACGCGCCCGCCGTCCTCGGCTGGGAGCGCTGGCGGGAGGTCGCGTCGCGCTACGGGCTCGGCCTCATCGAGGCCACCCTCCAGGCGGCGATCGACGCCGGCGCGATAGCGCCCCAGCCGGCGGGCCCGCTCGCGCACGTGCTGATGGGGGCGCTCGACGAGGCAGCGATGTACGTCGCCCGCGCCGAGGATCGCGTCGCGGCACGGGCCCAGATGGGCGCCGCGCTGTCGCATCTGCTCGACGCCTTCGCCGCCGATGCCGCGGGACGGCGATGACCCGCCGCTAGACTGGGTCGCGATGAAGGCTGGGATCCACCCCGAATACGTCCTCGCCCACGTCCGCTGCGCCTGCGGGAACGAGTTCTATACGCGCTCGACCGAGTCCGAGCTCCACGTCGAGATCTGCTCGGAGTGCCACCCGTTCTACACCGGCAAGCAGAAGCTCGTCGACACGGGTGGCCGCGTCGAGCGATTCAAGCGGCGCGCAGCGCGCAGCCGGCAGGGCTGACCGACCCAAGCGGTGTCGTGAGCGCGCAGGCGGACGGCGCCCCGAACCTGGCGAGCGCCCGCATGCCCGACGGGCTTCCCGTCGCAAGTCGAGACGCTCCCGTCGGTGGCCAGGCGGTGCTCGAGGGCGTGATGATGCGCGGCGTCTCGACCTGGGCCGTCGCGGTGCGAAAGCCCGGCCCGGACGCCCCGGGCACCTCGGGCGGCGAGATCGAGGTCACGTCCGAGCCGCTGGTCTCGTGGGCGAAGCGCAACCGGATCCTGCGTTGGCCGGTGATCAGGGGCGTGGTTGCCCTCGCGGAGTCGCTGAAGATCGGCTTCCGCGCCCTCGCCATCTCGGCCAACGCGCAGATCGAGGCCGAGGAGGGGGAGGAGGAGCCCGAGCCGATCGGCGGGTTCACGTGGGCCATGACGATCGTGCTCTCGATGGCGCTCGCCATCGGCCTCTTCTTCGTCGTCCCGGTCTCGGCGACCAGCCTGATCAAGGACGAGCTGGGATCGCCGCTGCTGTTCTGGCTGGTGGAGGGCGTGCTGCGCACCGCGATCTTCATCGGCTACATCGCGGCGATCAGCCGCCTGCCCGATCTGCGGCGGGTGTTCGAGTACCACGGCGCCGAGCACAAGACGATCTCCTGCTACGAGGCGAACGACCGGCTGACGCCCAGCCGCGCCGAGCGCTACTCACGGCTGCACCCCCGCTGCGGCACCAGCTTCCTGCTGATCGTCATGGTGCTCGCGATCTTCGTCTTCGCGCCGATCGGGCTGCCCGAGTGGTACTGGCTGGTGCTGTCGCGGATCCTCGGGATCCCGCTGATCGCGGGCCTCTCCTACGAGGTCATCAAGTGGGCCGGGCGCAATCGCCGCAAGGCCTGGGTACGGGCGCTGATGTGGCCGGGGCTGATGCTCCAGAACCTGACCACGCGCGAGCCCGACCGCGAGCAGCTGGCCGTTGCGATCGCCAGCCTCGAGGCGGTGCTGGCCGTGGAGACGCCGGGCGCCGAGCCCGAGGCCGAGCAGATCGAGATCGTCGCCTGAGGGGTCAGACCCCTTCATTCGCCCCGCTCAAGGGGTCTGACCCTGGTCGGCGCTGGTAGGCGCTCCGCTAGGGGCCGCGTCACACTAAGAGCGTGATCGAGCGCCTCGTAGAGCAGATGGAGGAGCGCTTCGCCGAGCTCGAGCGCCTGATGGCCGATCCCGAGGTGATCGCCGACCGCGAGGGCTACGCGGCCGTCGGCCGCGAGTACCGCGAGCTCCAGCCGGCGCATGCCCTGGCGACCGAGTACCGCAAGCTGCGCGACGACCTCGAGGGGGCCCGCGAGCTGTTGGCGGAGGACGGCGACGACCCCGAGCTCCGCGCCGTGGTCGCCGAGGCGCCCCAGCGGCTGTCGCAGCTGGAGGAGGAGATCCGCCTGGCGATGGTCGAGCGCGATCCCAACGACGAGAAGAACGTGATCGTCGAGATCCGCGCAGGGGCCGGGGGCGACGAGGCGGGGCTGTTCGCCGGCGACCTCTACAAGATGCTCGGGCGCTACGCCGAGGAGCTCGGCTTCCAGACCGAGGTGCTGTCGCAGTCACCCGCCGAGGTCGGCGGGTTCAAGGAGGTCACCTTCGAGATCCGCGGCGAGGGCGCGTACTCGGTGTTCAAGTTCGAGGGCGGGACGCACCGCGTCCAGCGGGTGCCGAAGACCGAGTCACAGGGCCGAATCCACACCTCGACCGCCACGGTCGCGGTCCTGCCGGAGGCCGAGGAGGTGGAGGTCGACATCGCCGACGAGGACCTTCAGGTCGACGTCTACCGCTCGTCCGGCCCGGGCGGGCAGTCGGTGAACACGACCGACTCGGCCGTGCGGATCACGCACAGGCCCTCGGGGATCGTGGTCGCGATGCAGGACGAGAAGTCCCAGCTCCAGAACCGCCAGAAGGCGATGCGCGTGCTGCGCGCCCGCATCTACGAGCGGGCGATGGAGGAACAGCGGGCCGAGCAGGCGGCGGACCGGCGCGCCCAGGTGGGCACCGGTGAGCGCTCGGAGAAGATCCGCACCTACAACTTCCCGCAGGGCCGGGTCACCGACCACCGAATCAAGCTCACGCTCCACAACCTCGACGAGGTCTTGGGCGGCAACCCGCGTGAGCTGACCGAGGCCCTTCAGGCGGAGGAGAAGCGGGCGCTGCTCGAGGCGCAGACGGCCGAGGCGCCCGGCTGACGTGACGGCGACCGCCAGCGGCACCGTCGCCGAGGCGATCGGCGCCGCCACCGATGCGCTGACGGCGGCGGGCTGCGACACGCCGCGCCTCGACGCGGAGCTACTGCTGGGCGAGGCAACCGGGTCGGACCGCGCGGCGCTGGCGGCAAGCCCCGAGTCCCCGGTCGACGCGGTGGCGGCAAGGCGCTTCGGCGAGATGGTCCGGCGCCGGGTGCGCCGCGAGCCCGTGGCCTACATCCTCGGCCGCAAGGGCTTCCGAGATATCGAGCTCGCCGTCGACCCGCGCGTGCTGATCCCGCGGCCGGAGACCGAGCTGCTGGTCGAGCTCGCGGTCGGCCTCGAGCCTGGGACGGTGCTGGACGTCGGCGCGGGATCGGGGGCGGTCGCGCTGGCGATCGCCGACGAGCTGAAAACGGCCCAGGTGCAGGGGACGGACACCTCCGCCGGCGCGATCGAGGTTGCCCGGGCGAACGCCGAGCGCCTCGGCCTCTCCGACCGCGTCGATTTCGGGCTCGGGGCGCTTTATGGCTCGTATGGAGGCAAAAAGCGCCCCGTCGCTGATTCGTATGACCTGGTGGTCGCCAATCTCCCCTACGTGACCGAGGCGCAGTGGCAGACGCTGGCGCCCGAGATCCGCGAGTACGAGCCGAAGGAGGCGCTGGTGGGTGGCCCGGACGGCCTGGAGCCGATCCGGGACCTACTGGCTTCCCTACCTGTCTGTGAAGCGATCGCGCTGGAGGTCGGCCAGGGGCAGGCGCAGGCGGTTGCGTCGCTGATCGAAGCGGCCGGCCCCTACGGGACCCACGTCCACCGCGACCTCGCCGGCATCGGCCGCGTGGTGGTCGGCCGGCGATGACCCGCGTCGTCTCGATCGAGCACGACGGGGCGGAGGCGGCCCGCGCCGAGCTCGAGCGATGCATCCGGGGCGGGGGAGTGGCGGTGTTCCCGGCCGACACCCTCTACGGGCTCGCCTGTGGTCCGTCCGACGCCGCCGCCGTCGAGCGCATCCACGCGATCAAGGGCCGCGACGACGGCAAGCCCTCGGCGGTCATGTACTTCAGCCCCCTGGCGATGCGGGAGCTGCTCTCCACGGTGAGCGTCGCCACCCGCGACGCGATCGCCGCGCTTTTGCCCGGCCCGGTGACGCTCGTGGTCGAGAATCCCGGTCGCCTCTACCCTCTCGCCTGCCGCGAGGACGCGCAGCGCCTGGGCGTCCGGCTGATCGAGGGCCCCCTGGCCGGCGCCGGCCTCCCGGTCCTCCAGACGAGCGCGAACGTCAGCGGCGAGCCGCCTCCCACGGACTTCGGCGAGATCGCCCCCGGCGTGCTCGACTCGTCGGACCTCGCCATCGACGGCGGCCGCCTGGGCGGCGCGCCGTCGACCGTCGTCGACGTCACCGAGATCGCCGAGGGCCGCTGGCTGGTGTTGCGCGAGGGGGCGCTGCCGGAGGGGGCGGTCGCGGAGGCCCTCAGGCCCAGCGCGGATCCTCGGGGGTGAGGAATTCGAGTTTGATCATGAGCGAGTCGCGAACCGTCCCGATCGCCCGCGCCTGCTGGTTGACCTCGATGCCGGTGTGCTGGCCGCGCGCCCGAAGCTCGAAATGGGCCAGCACCGTTCCGTCCGCCAACTCCTCGGCTGACATCGGTTTGACCATGACCTCGTCCATCACCTCGTAGAAGGACTCGAACCAGCGGCGGACGCCCTCCTTGCCGCGGTAGACCTGCGGCTCCGCGGCGATTCCGGGCAGCGTCTCCATCTCGAAGTCGGGGTGCACGTACTCGAGCAACGCGTCGACGCCGCCGGTGGCCAGGGCCTCGAACCCCGCCGTGACCAGCTGCTCGTTCTCGGTCGCCACCCCCGGCAGTATCCTCGGCGCCGATGAAGATCGCAGTCGGATCCGACCACGCGGGCTACACGCTCAAGGAGCGCGTGCGGCCGTTGCTGGAGGGCTCGGGCCACGAAGTGGTCGACGTGGGCACCGACTCGGAAGAGTCCACGGACTACCCGCGCTACGCGGCCGAGGCCGCTCAGCTGGTGGCCGACGGCGAGGCCGACCGGGCGGTGCTGGTCTGCGGGTCGGGCGTGGGCGTCTCGATCGTCGCCAATAAGATCGACGGCGTGCGCGCCGTGAACGCCCACGACGCCGACGAGGCCGAGATGAGCCGCCGCCACAACGACGCGAACGTGCTCGCCCTCGCGGGCCGGCGCCTGGAGGAGGGCGACGCCCCCGAGATCATCGCCCGCTTCCTCGACACCGAGTTCGAGGGCGGGCGGCACGAGCGCCGGGTGAACCAGATCACCGCGGTCGAGCGCGGCAAGACCCGCTAGTCCGCGATCGCTTCGGCGACGACGCGCTCGAACAGGCGCCGGGCGCGGCGCAGCTCGGCGCTGTCGCCGGCCTCGATCCGCTCGAGGGCCAGGCCCTCGACGCCCGCGCGGACCAGCAGGTCGCCGGCCCGGGCCTGGCTCGCGCCGAGACCGGCGCGACGGAAAAGGCCCACGAGGGTCTCGCGCCACCCCGCCCGGATCTCGGCCATCACCGTGCGGACGTCCGGCTCGACGACCGACACGGCGGTGAGGTCGAAGTACACGCGCGCGATGCGGGCGTCTCGGTCGAGGATCGTCCAGACGCCGGCGACCACCCCGGAGACCACGTCGCGCACGGAATCCGGCTCGCCCACCTCGTCGATCACCTCCGACGTGATCGCGTCGCCCACCTTGCGCCCGACCGCCGCCACGAGCCCCTGCCGGGAGCCGAAGTGGTACGAGATCAGCGCCTTGTTCTCGCCCGCAGCCGCGGCGACCTTGGCGATCGTGAGCCCCGCGTAGCCGTCGGCCTTCAGCACTTCGAGACCAGCCTCGAGGATCCGCTCGCGGGCGCCCGTGGGCGGGCGCCCGCGCCGCGGCCCCTTTGCGAGGGCCTCGCTCAAGCGCTCGCGCCGGCGAGCATCGCCGGGTCGAGCCCCATCGCCGCGAGCTTCTTCGACAGCGACTTCGCCGCGTACTCGAAGATCTCGGACGAGTGGTAGAAGGGCGTCTGGAAGTCGTACGGGTCGTCGACCCACGGCGGGACGAACACCAGCGGCGCCACCGGCAGGCACTCCTTCAGCGTGTCCTCGACGACCCGGGCGTTGGCCTCATCGGCCTTGATCGCGTCGGCGAGGAACTTCACGCCGAACCCGACGTGGCGGGACTCGTCGCGATTGACCGCCGTGAAGCCCTGGACGAAGCCCGGGAACCAGTCGTTCTCCTTCAGCGACTTGATCATGAACCGGGCCGCCGTGAGGGCCAGCATCCCCTCGATCACCACCATGTAGACGGTGATCCCGCGGACCAGCGCCGCGAAGTCGGTGGGATCCCGCCTCAGCCGCTCGGCGCAATCGTGGAGGATGCCGTCGAACATCGTCTCCCAGTCCTTGTTCACCACGTAGCGGTGCTGCTGCAGCTGCTCGGCGATCCCGTCGGCGTCCGAGTCGAAGACCTCGCGGTAGAACCGGTCCCAGAAGACCACGTGCTTGGCCTCGTCCGAGATCTGGGTGGTGAGGAAGAGCTGCGCCTCCTTCTGAGGGGCGGCGAGCGCGAAGGGGAGCAGCTCGACGGTGACCCGGTCCTCGGCGATGAAGAACTCGGAGAACCCGAAGGCGAGGAACTTGCGCTCCTCCTCGGTGAAGGCGTCGGGGTCGGCCCACTGACGGGCGTCCTCGGTGAAGTCGAAGTCCTCGGTGGACCACTGCTGGCGCTGCCAGCGCATGAAGAGCCTCTCGTAGGAGGGGGCGGCCTCCACGATCCGGTCGAGCCCCGACATCACCTTGTCGATGTCGCCGTCGAGCAGGACGCTGAGCGCCTCGTCCTCGGTCTTGAGTTCGACTTCGCCGTTTCCGTCGGTCATCGGTCCTTCCGTACGTGGGGGCAGCGGAGCGATTATTTAATCATATGACCAATAATTATGCCGGGAAGGGATCGTCGCCGCCCGGTGTGGCAACCTAGCTGCGATGCCCGACCTGCCCGACGACTTCCAGACGGCGCCGCTGGCGGAGGTCGATCCCGAGATCGCGCAGGTGCTCGACCGCGAGCTCGCGCGGCAGCAGTCGACGCTGGAGATGATCGCGTCGGAGAACTTCGTTCCCCAGGCGGTGCTCGACGCCGTCGGCTCGGTGCTCACGAACAAGTACGCGGAGGGCTATCCAGGGCGGCGGTACTACGGCGGCTGCGAGGAGGTCGACGTCGCCGAGCAGCTCGCGATCGACCGCGCCTTGGAGCTGTTCGGCGCCGAGCACGCCAACGTCCAGCCTCACGCCGGCGCCCAGGCCAACAACGCCGCCTACATGGCGATGCTCGAGCCCGGCGACACGATCATGGGGATGGCGCTCGACCACGGCGGCCACCTCACCCACGGGATGAAGCTCAACGTGTCGGGCAAGCTCTACGAGGTCGTGGCCTACCACGTGAGGCGCGCCGACCTGCGGGTGGACATGGACGAGGTCGAGAGCCTCGCCAAGGAGCACAGGCCGAAGGTCATCGTGGCCGGCTGGTCCGCCTATCCGCGTCAGCTGGACTTCGCCGCGTTCCGCGAGATCGCCGACTCGGTCGGCGCGCGCCTGATGGTCGACATGGCGCACTTCGCGGGACTGGTCGCCGCCGATGAGCACCCGAGCCCGGTGCCGCACGCCGACGTGGTCACGACCACGATCCACAAGACCCTGTGCGGCCCCCGCAGCGGGATGATCCTGTGCACGCAGGAGCTGGCCAAGGACATCGACCGCTCCGTGTTTCCCGGCCAGCAGGGGGGGCCCCTGATGCACATCATCGCCTCCAAGGCCGTCGCCCTCGGCATCGCGCAATCGGAGCCCTTCCGCGCCCGCCAGCGCCAGACGATCGCGAACGCGAAGGCGCTGGCCGAGGAGCTGATCGCCGGGGGGATCGACGTGCTCACGGGGGGAACCGACGTTCACCTGGTGCTGGTCGATCTGGGCCCGACCGGCCTCGACGGAAAGACGGCGGAGAGCCGGCTCGAGGAGGTCGGCATCACCGT
>Ga0126311_10000711_pt1 | contig 15402 bp, 8 predicted proteins | sample Plot61_FD_92539 | JGI IMG/M metagenome (GOLD analysis project Ga0126311, IMG submission 92539) | Serpentine soil microbial communities from UC McLaughlin Reserve, CA, USA - Plot61 | ecosystem: Environmental > Terrestrial > Soil > Grasslands | place: USA: UC McLaughlin Reserve, Lake County...
GCAGTACGCGCTCGGCGAGAAGATAAACGACGTGGCGGCGATGACGGGCGACCTCCAACTCAGAGGGAACATCCTCGTCGAGATGGGCAGGTACGACGAGGCGAAGGAGCAGTTCGACCGCCTGCTCAAGATGACGGATGAGTCCGCCCTCTCGCAAGAGATTAAAGACAACACGAGGCGCTTCCACCACTACAACCTCGTCACTGTCGCGCTGGGTAAGAAGGACTACGCGGCGGCGAAGGCCGAGGCCGAGGAGTTCCGCAAGGGCACCGAGGCTTCCAAAAATCCGAACCAGATGCGGCAGGCGCACGAGCTGGCCGGCATGATCGCGCTGGCCGAGAAGGACTACGACAAGGCCGTCGCGGAGCTTCAGCAGGCGAACCAGCAGAACCCGCAGAACCTCTACCGCCTGTCGCAGGCGTTCCAGGGCAAGGGCGACAACGCGAAGGCGAAGGAGTTCTCCACGAAGGCCGCGGGCTTCAACTCCCTGCCCCAGTTGAACTACGCCTTCGTCCGCACCAAGGCGCAAAAGATGGCGTCGGACGTAAAGACTTAAAGCGGTCTTCAGTCGAACGCAACTCAAGGCTGGGAGCGCGGGCATCCCTGCCCGCATTGAGCGCCGAAGGCGCGAAGACTAAGAACCGCCGTCACTCAACGTCGAGTGACGGCGGTTCTTTGCTAAGCGTGCCGGCGCACGCTTCGGCGGGCAGGGATGCCCGCGCTCCCAGGGAGCAGTCGCGCCCGTGTCAACGCCGCTCCGCTAAAGCGGCTTGACCGAGTCTCCGACGGCGAGGCGGCCGGGGCGCAGGACGCGCGCGTATAGGCGCGAGTCGCCGGGGCGTACCTTCTGGGAGATGCGTTTGAAGTCGCCGCCCGCGAACGAGGCCGCGATGGTCTTGCAGGGCGCGGTGTAGCTCGTTACCTCGACGAGCGCCTCGTCGCCGAGCGAGAGCCGCGCGCCCGGCTCGATGCGCGACCATTCGAGCCCGCTGACCGTGACGTTCTCGCCGACCGAGCCGGGGAAGACCGGGTGGCCTTCGGCCTGTAGCTCTAGTATGAGTTCGAGCGGGAAGAGGCAGAGAGCGCGCTCGGGCCCGCCGTGGTAACGCAAGTCCTTCTGCCTGTCGCCTTCGAGACCGTCAGCGTCGAGGAAGGCTTCGCGCACGCCGAGCTTGGGCACGCCGCCGCCGGAGCGGTTGAGTTGAAAGATTCTTCCGTCCATCTTCGAGAGTCGTCCGTGGAAAGTTTAAAGGGCCGCCGCGACGCCGCCCGTCTCAGGCCGCCCGCCCGGCGTCTGCCGCAGAGAGCTTATGAGCGCGACCAGACGCGGGATGTCTTCGCGCGTGTAGACCGGGAGTCCTGAGATTACTTTCGAGAGCCCGGCCGACTCCTGCCACTCGACGAAGCGCCGCACGTCCTCCTCGCCGTCCCCCTCCGTCTCGGAAGAGAGATAGAGCGCCGAAGCCTTCGGCAGCGCGCGCCGCGCTGTGGGTTTTATCTTCAGAACGTCGGGCCGCGCGACCATCAGGAAGAGGTCGGGCTCGACGTGGCGCAGCAGGCTGTTTCCCTCTATCAAGACCCCTTCCGACTCGACGCGGCCGAGCGCCGAGCGCACGCCCACGCCCACCTGCCTGTCGGTGACGACGGCCCAGTGGACGTTCGACGCGCCCGCGTCCCAGTAGCGGCCCGTGTCCTTGCCGGGCGCGTAGGTCTCCGCGCGGCCCGAGCGCACGGACGGCTCCTCGCCGAGCAGTGGGCTTATGCAGCACGCGTGCGGGTCTCTGCCGCACGAGCGGTAGTGCCCGCGCGAGACCTTTACGGCCTCCCAGCCGCGCAGGCGTTCGAGCAGCTCGCACACGAGCGTCGTCTTACCCGTATTCGAAGTGAAGCCGCCGACGGCGACGATTGTTGCCCTCATCGAGTCACCGAAAAGCGCGCGGCCGAACCTCGACGCGGCCTACGCGCGGCCCGAGTATCGCCCCGCACGCACCCGCCGCACAAACGCCGCGCGCCCGCGGCCCGCGCACGCCGCGGCCCCGCGACGGCCCGAAAAAGAATTTCAAAAAAGTGCTTGACAGTATAAAGTAGTCTGCTGTATACATAACCGTCGCCCGGTTTGCGGGTCGACGAGCTGAAAGATGACGGGAATGAAGATGACTACGAAACCGAACATGACAGGGCGAGCGCGCACGGCCGGAAGGCCGGCCGCGTGGCAGCCGTCCGCCCTATATAAGGGCGCGCGTCGCGTCGTCGTCTGTGCGGCTTCGTTACCGTCGGAGCCCGGTAGAAGGATTACGCAAGGCCATGCCTTCCGACTCGAAGGCGGGCTGCGTCGCGATAATAGCCAGATACAGATTTAACTTAGCGGGGGCGGGCCTCCCGCTCCCCAAATCTCTTAACGTTTCGCGGAGACTTGTAAGGAGCGGGCCTGCTTCCTGTGGGAAGCCAACGGGCCCGCTCCTTTTCTTTTGCTGTTTGACAACCGAAGTACCTTGAGGGATGAAGGCGGGGAGTCACCCGCCGTGGGCGTTCGCTTTAAGCGTCGCACGCATGCGCGGGACTTCCCGCCTTCGTCAAATTTTTCCGCGAAGTTTTTTTTAAACGGACGAGCATCAGAGGCCGAATCGGCTCGGCAGCAGCCTGTAAAGCTGTGGCCCTTTTTGGGCGTTGGGGGTTCGAGTCCCTCCTGATGCGTCAACGAAGGGGCGTACGTTAAAGGCCAAACAGGCGAACTCCAAATCCGCCAATCCCGGTTCGAGTCCGGGCGTCCCTGCCATTCGAGGAAGGTTGGGCACGGGCACGCCGAGCAGTTCCGAAAACTGTCGGAGCTTAGACGCTCCTGTGGGTTCGACTCCCACACCCTCCGCTTCCGAAGGGATGTGGGGTGAAGGGTGAGGGATGAGTTAAGAGGAGTTCTTATTCATCCCTCACCCCTCCGCCCGCGTCCCTCCCCTTGAACCCGTAGCTCAGAAGGATCAGAGCGCAAGCTTGCGGAGCTTGAGGTCGCAAGTTCGAGTCTTGCCGGGTTCGCTCATCTTCCGGGGTCGTCCAGAGGGAGGACGCCTGTCTTTGGAACAGGAGACGAGGGTTCGAGTCCTTCCCCCGGAGCTGACGTTCGATGAGCTGGGGTGGCGTAAAGGCAAACGCACGGCGCTGAGGTCGCCGCGGGCAAGTCCCATTGAGGGTTCGATTCCCTCCCCCAGTATTTCAACACGCGGGAGTGGTGCAAATGGCAGACACACCGTCTTCAGACGGCGGCTCATGTGAGTTCGAATCTCACCTCCCGTATTTAACTTTTCCGACCCGGCGCGCGTGGCCCAAACGGCAGAGGCGGCTCTCTCAAAAAGAGTCTCGGTGCGGGTTCGACTCCCGCCGCGCGCACCAACGCGCGCGCGTAGCCCAAAGGGAAAGAGGCGGCAGTCTTAAAAACTGCACGTTGAGAGTTCGAATCTCTCCGCGCGCATCGACGCATCGACACATCGACACGTGGGGGCGTATGCAAATGGACAAAGCGGCTTGATTTTCAATCAAGCGCCCGAGCGGCTTTGCGGGTTCGAGTCCCGCCGCCCCTGTTCGGACGTTTTCACTTTGGCCGTAGCTCAGAGGCAGAGCGCTGCGCTGTGAACGCGGAGGCGCGGGTTCGAGTCCCGCCGGTCAACCCAATCTCATAACAAGGGGCGTTAGCCAAGTCGGACTAAGGCACGCGACTCTCTATCGCGCACGCGCGGGTTCAAATCCCGCACGCCCTGCCAAACTTTCAAGGAGCGGTGGCCGAGGGGCTGAGGCACCGGATTGTCTACCCGGACAACGCGAGTTCGAATCTCGTCCGCTCCGCTTTTCCGAACGCGCCGGAAGCTCAAACGGCAAGAGCACCCGCCTCTTAAGCGGGGGGCTGCGGGTTCGAGTCCCGCGCGGCGCATCGGCGATAACGGGGTGTGGTGTAATGTTCGCATCCAAGCCTTGGGAGCTTGTGGTCAGGGTTCGATTCCCTGCACCCCGACCAACTCACGTGGACGTAGCTTAGTTGGCTGAAGCGCCGGCTCGCCATGTCGGATACGCGGGTTCGAGTCCCGCCGTCCACTTTCAACTTCTCTCACCCCACGGGCGGTTAGCTCAAACGGAAACCAAGAGCGCGTCGCTTCGAACGACGAGGCTGCGGGTTCGAGTCCCGCACCGCCCTCTTTCTCCTTTTCAAACTCAGACGCGGGAGTGATGTAAGCGGAAACATGCGAGTCTTCCAAACTCGATTCGGGGGTTCGATTCCCTCTTCCCGCATTCGGAGTGCGGAAGTCAGGGTGCGGAGTGATGAATAAAAGGCACGATGTCTTATAGCGCTTTGCACTTGCATTGAGACTGCGACTTGCGCCACTCATTAGCCCATGAGGGCGTACTCGACCGACTTGCGGGAGAAGATCGTGCTCGCTTACGAGGGCGGTGAGGGCACATTCGATGAGATCGCTGACACCTTCGGCGTTGCCCGCTGCACCGTCGGACGATTACTGAGGCTGGCGCGCTCAGGCTCGGGGCTTGCGCCTCTGCCGCACGGCGGCGGCTACCCGGCCTCACTAGACGAGAAGCGGCTGGCGCTGCTGCGGGCGCAGGTGGAGCGACGGCCCGACGCCACGCTCGAAGAGTTGGCGGCCTATTTGAAAAAGAGGTGCCGGGTGCAGGTGCATCCGGCGACCGTCTGCCGGGCGCTCCAAAGACTCGACCTGCCGCGTAAAAAAAAGCCTCGCGGCCTCCGAGCGGGTCGAAGCCGACCGGGAAGCGTTCCGCCGGAGGGTGGAGCGGCTCGACCGTCGCCGGCTGGTCTTCACCGACGAGACGGGCTTCCACCTGGCGATGACACGGGCCTACGGGCGGGCGGCGCGTGGCGAGCGCGTCAACCAGAGCGTGCCGCGCAACCACGGCAAAGGCGTGACCCTGCTCGGGGCTTTGGGCCTGCGCGGTCTGCTGGCCCCGTTCAGCATGGAGGGCGCACTCGATGCGGTCGCCTTCGATGCTTACGTCGGCCGGATGCTCTGCTCGCAGTTGCGCCCGAAGGATGTCGTGCTGCTTGATAACCTCCCGGTGCATCAGGCCAGCCAAGTCGAAGCGGCGGTCGCCGGAGTCAACGCGGAGGTGATGTGGCTGCCGGCCTACTCGCCGGACTTCTCGCCGATAGAGGAGTGCTGGTCGAAGGTCAAGACGCTGGTGCGCGGGCGAGAGCCGCGCACGCCGAAGGAGTTGAACGCGGCGTTGAAGGACGCGCTCGCGGCCGTGACGCTTGAAGACATTGATGGTTGGTTCAGGCATTGCGGCTATTAGTCTCAATGCAAGTGCAAAGCGCTATAACTCCTCACTCCGCACTCTGACTTCCGCACTTCCCTCAAGCACGCGTAGCCAAGAGGCAAGGCGTCGGGCTGCAAATCCGTCAAACGTCGGTTCGAATCCGACCGCGTGCTCTTCCGGCGGCGCGACTCACGAGCGCGCCGTAAACTTCAACCCGCACACGCGCGAAAGGACGCGCCTCCGCCGACGCAACGAGGCTTTCGTGCGACAGGGCGAATGGTTCTTCGTCCCCGCGCCGCGCCCCCTGGTGCCCGAGTGGCTCGTGCTCCGCAACGAGCCCGATGAACACGGAGTGGCAAGCCTCGTTCGCGCGAAACGTCGTCTTCCTCGACTGACGGCCTTTTCAAGACTGCGGGCGGGCCGCGCACCCCGCGCGGCGGAGCCTCACGCCGCCCGCAACCCCACGAAAAGTACTGAGGACTGAGTACTGAGGACTGAGTTAAAGGCTCATCCTCACTCAGTCCTCAGTACTCAGTCCTCAGTACTTTAACTTTGGGAAAGGAGGTGCCGGGATGGCGAATCTGAACGGCAGGGTTCTGCTCTTGAATTTCTCGTACGAGCCGCTCGGCACCGTGGGCGTGGCGCGCGCGATGTGTTTGGTCATACGCGGCGCGGTCTTCGTCGAAGAGCACGAGGCTGGCCGCGTGCTCCGCTCGCCGCGTGCGGAGTTCAAAGTGCCCTCGGTCGTGCGCCTGCGCCGCTACGTCAACGTCAGACGCAGACGACAGACGGCGGGCATGAAGCGCCTTCGCATATTCGTGCGCGACGGCTTTCGCTGCCAGTACTGCGGCGAGCGGCGAGCGGCGCACGAGCTAACGCTCGACCACATCACGCCGCGCTCGCGCGAGGGCCGCTCGACGCCCGAGAACCTCGCGACCGCGTGCGTCAAGTGCAACACGCGCAAGGGCAGCCGCACGCCCGAGGAGGCGCGCATGCCTCTGCTCACGACGCAGAAGACTCTGCGCGTGGGGCTCGACGAGGTTCTGCTCTGCCACTACGCGGAGTCGCGGCCCGAGTGGCGCAAGTACCTCTTCGTCGAAGGCACGCCCCTCGACGAGCGACGCGTGTTCGCCTGAACGGCGGGGAGAGTCGGCCGTCCGCTCTCCCCCTCGACACTTCATCCAAGTAAGACCACGGAGGTATAGCTGACGCGGCGCAAGCGGCGGTCTGAAGCACCGTAGAGGTTGGTTCGACTCCAACTGCCTCCATCAGACGAATGCGGATTGCGGATTGGAAGAAGGATTGACGGTTGGAAGAAGCCCTCTCTTCATCAATCCGCATTCCGAAATTCCCACGGCCGGTTAGCTCAGACAGGCTAGAGCGCCAGTCTTACAAACTGGAAGTCGAAGGTTCGACTCCTTCACCGGCTATTTAACGACGGGGCGCGGCTCGTCCGCGCGGGAGGCGTGACCGCGCAGGACTGTGGAGCACTCGGCCGACTACCGGCGGCCCGCCCCGGCCAACTCAACACGGCGATGTAGCTCAAACGGGGAGAGCGTTCGTCTCGTAAGCGAAAGCGTGTCGGTTCGACTCCGACCATCGCCTCCAACACAAGGGCCTGTAGCTCAGACGGATTAAGAGCGCCCGTCTTCTAAACGGGATGCCGCAGGTTCGAGTCCTGCCAGGCCCGCTCTCGACAGACGACGACGCGGAGTAGCTCAGTGGTCAGAGCGGCGGTCTCATAAACCGCGGGTCGCGGGTTCAAATCCCGCCTCCGCAATTTCAAGAGTGATGAGTGATGAGTGATGAGGAAAAGGCAGTAGGCTTTTTCTCTTCATTCTTATCACTCATCACTCCACCAAGGGCTGGTGATGTAAAGGCTGCATAGAAGTCTTGCAAACTTCTCGTGAGGGTTCGAATCCCTCCCGGTCCATCTTTGCGGCGTAGCTCAAACGGGCTTCAGAGCGCTCGCCTGGTATGCGAGAGTGTGCGGGTTCGAGTCCCGCCGCCGCAGTTCTTTTGCGGGGATGTGCACTGGCGTGCACGGCGGTCTCATAAGCCGCGTCAAAAACCAAGAAGGCGGGTTCGATTCCCGCCCCCGCGCCCTCTTCGATCCGGTGTAGCCAAGCTGGAAAGGCACCGCTCTGTTAAAGCGGCCATCGTTGGTTCGAGTCCAACCGCCGGAGTTTTCGACGACACAGGCCGGTAGCCAAGCGGTCTAAGGCATCCGCCTTTTAAGCGGGGGAACGTCGGTTCAAATCCGACCCGGCCTATAACAATTCACGCGCGACGAAAGTCGCCGCACGTCCGGCGGCGCGTAGCTCAGACGGCAGAGCGCTCGACCGATAATCGAGAGGTCGGGGGTTCGACTCCTCCCGCGCCGACTCAACTTTTGCGGAGTCAGCTAACCCGGCAAGCTGCCTGTCTCTGAAGCAGGTCAAGGGGGTTCGAATCCTCCCTCCGCAGTCCGCGCTCGACTGAGGCGCGCGCGCTTCTTCCCTCAAGGTACTTCGGTTCCAAACGGCGTTGCTTTCATGCGCTGACTTCTCCGAAAGTCGGAATGCTTCCGTTTGTCCGAAGGGGAGAAACATTATGGCTAACAAGAATCTTTTCAAGACGCTCGTGGGCAAGCTCGTGCCCGCCGCGAACGCGCGCAACGAGCACGGCGCTCCCGCTTACGCCCTGACGCCGAAGCAGGCGCTCGCGCAGTACGCGGCGACCGGCTGCCTCACGCAGACCTTCTACGCGGGCGCCGGGGAGCAGCTCGCCGTCGTGCTCGAACTCTGCGAGAAGGTCGAGCCCGAGTTCGTGGCGAAGACCGCGGTCTACGCGCGCGAGCGCGGACTGATGAAGGACATGCCCGCGCTCCTGCTCGCGGTGCTCGCGGCGAAGGACGTACAGCTTCTCGCGCGTGTCTTCCCGCGCGTGGCGGACAACGGCAAGATGCTCCGCAACTTCGTGCAGATTCTTCGCTCGGGCGTGGCGGGCCGCAAGTCGTTCGGCTCGGCGCCGAAGCGACTCGTGCGCGAGTGGCTTGAGGCGCGCGACGCCTCGGCCGTCTTCCGCGCGAGCGTGGGCCAGTCGCCCTCGCTCGCGGACGTACTCAAGATGGTTCACCCGCGCCCGCGCGACGCCGAGCGCGACGCGCTCTACGGCTACCTGCTCGGACGCGACTTTAAGCCCGAGTCGCTGCCCGCGGTCGTGCGCGAGTTCGAGGCGTTCAAGGCGGGCGACCGCGCGGTCGTGCCCGACGTGCCGTTCCAGATGTTGACGGCGCTCGACCTCGGCACGGCCGAGTGGGCGGCAATCGCGCGCCGCGCGCCCTGGCAGATGACGCGCATGAACCTCAACACGTTCGCGCGCCACGGCGTCTTCGACCGGCCGGGTCTCGCCGAGCTGGTCGCGCGACGCCTCGCAGACCCCGAGCTTGTGAAGAAGGCCCGCGTCTTCCCTTACCAGCTCATGGTCGCATACGTGAGCGCGGGCAACGGCGTGCCCGCAATCGTTCGCGACGCGTTGCAGGACGCGATGGAGACCGCCATCTCGAACGTGCCGCGCGTCGAGGGCAAGGTCTACGTCTTCCCGGACGTTTCGGGCTCGATGCAGTCGCCCGTGACGGGCTTCCGCAAGGGCTCGACGACGGCCGTGCGCTGTGTGGACGTTGCGGCGCTCGTGGCCGCGGCGGTCGTGCGGCGCAACCCGCGCGCGGAGGTTCTGCCGTTCGAGCACGAGGTCGTGAAGGGCTTGCAGTTGAACCCGCGCGACAGCGTGATGACCAACGCGCAAAAGCTCGCGGGCGTGGGCGGCGGCGGCACGAACTGCTCCGCGCCGCTCCGGCTCCTGAACGAGCGCAAGGCCGAGGGCGACCTCGTCCTCTACGTCTCGGACAACGAGTCGTGGGTGGACGCGAGCGCGGGCCGGGGCACGGCGACGATGCAGGAGTGGTCGGCGTTCAAGCGACGCAACCCTCGCGCGAAGATGGTCTGCGTGGACGTGCAGCCGTACCAGACCGTGCAAGCGGCCGGCCCGGCGGACGTTCTCAACGTCGGCGGCTTCTCGGACGAGGTCTTCCGCATCGTCGCGGACTTCGCCGAGGGCCGGCTCGACGCGGATCACTGGGTCGGCGTCGTAGAGCAGGTCGCTCTTTGAAAATTTCGGGTCGCGGGACGCGGAATGCGGATTGGAAGACGGATGAGAGCGCCACTGTCGTCCGTCTTCCCTCAACCCGAAACCCGCATTCCGCAACCCGAAATCGACCGGGGGCCGAATGCCTTCGTGACTACATCACCTACTAAGTGAAAACGTCGTCACGGTGAAACCTTGTCGGCCCTCGTTCAGTTCTTTGCAAGCGGCGAATGCCGGTGTGAGTACATGGTCGAAAGCAGGTTCGAATCCTGCCCACGCCGTTCGCGGCGGCGGCAAACTCACACCAACCTTGTCGCCGCTTTTGTAGCGGCGCGATTCTCTTAACGGGGCCGAATGCCTTCGTGACTACATTCGTCCTGGGAACGAAAGAGTCGTCACGAGTGAAATTCTTGTCGGCCCCCGGCGGTTATTTAAACGTGGCGAATGCGTGCGTGAGTACATGGTGAAACCCGAGACTAATACTCTCGGGAAGTAGGTTCAAATCCTACACTCTCGCCAAAACTTGTCGCCACAAAGAAAGCTGTTGGCTGTTAGCTATCGGCTGTTAGCTTAATACCCCGAAGAACGCAGTGGGCTAAAAGCTAACGGCTAACAGCCGACAGCTAATAGCTTCAGAGGGATGAATGCCGGGAGGACTACATCTCAAAGAGAGGCGCTTGAAACGTCTTTGACCACGCGGGGAGTGATGTCCCCGGCGGCCGCGAGGCCGTGTCAACAAGTCTTCTCAATCTTGTCACCCCTTAACTGTTCGGCCGCGCGCGGCGAATGCTGTCGGAACTACATGCTCGTCAAGCAGCCGGTTCCGGGTTCGAGTCCCGGTGGCCGCGACAACTCTGCCGCGGTCATAGCTCAACTGGTAGAGCGGCTTCGTCGTTTCGTCGAAACCTTGTCGCCGCCCGCCCCGAACGAGTTCTTTTAAGTCGGCCCCGAGGGATAGGTACGCTGACGCTCGGCCGTGGTGTTAAGTTAATTTGACGCGGTTCGAGGGAGGGTGTGAGATGTCGCTTCTGACGATGGACACGACGAAGTTCCGAACCACGGGCGAAGTCCTTTCGCTCCTGCGCCGCTTCCACGACTGCACGCTGCCGCGCGACGAGTGGACGCACGCGGCGCACCTGACCGTCGCGCTCTGGCACCTCTTGGAGTACGACTGGGCCGAGGCCGTCTCGCGCGTGCGTCTCGGGATACGGCGCTACAACGCCTCGCACGGCATACGCGCGACGCCCACGGGCGGCTACCACGAGACGCTCACGCTCTTCTGGATGCGCCGCGTCCGGGCCTTTCTGGAAGAAGGCCGCAACGAGGCCCGCTCGCTCGTCGCGCTCGCCAACGACCTTTGCGCGGCGGCCGACAGCCGCCTCCCGCTCGAACACTACACGCGCGAACGCCTCTTCTCGTCGGAAGCCCGCGCCTCCTGGGTCGAGCCCGACTTGAAGAGCTTGCACTGAGACTCGCGCCGACGTCTCATTTGAGTTTCCAACCTCTCGCGCACAGCGCGCAACAAACAGGCCGCGCCGAAGCATTCAACGCTTCGGCGCGGCCGACGCGTTTTGGTGTAAACTCGGGTCAATAGTTTCCAACACGCGGCGGTTCGATTTCGGGCGGAGGGACTTCTCTTATGTTAAGGCTGACGGGCGTGCTGTTTTCTCTCCTCTTCCTTTTTACTCTGGCTTGCACTTCGGGCAGCGCGGGCTTGCAGACGCGCACGCGCCAGACTCAGACCGCGCCGCAGCGGCAGACGGGCGGGCGCGTAGTCGAGGCGAGCGGCTTTTCCGGGTCAGACCTCGGCGCGCGCATCAACGCGGCCGACCGCGCGCTCGGCTCCGCGCAGGGCGAGATAGTCGCGCGCGGCGGCGGGCGCATCACGACTCAGATAGTCGTCTCCGCGAACCACACGCTGCGGCTCATGCGCGGAACCTACGCGCCGACGACGCAGGAGGTTCCCGTCGTGCTCGGGCAGGGCGCGTCGCTCGTGGGCGAGGGCTGGGACAACACCGTCCTGCTTGAGACCACCGCGCCCGGACAGTTCACCGTAGTCAGCGGCATCGCAAACGCGCGCCGCAACGGCGACCCGGACTCGGGCCTCACCATCCGCGACCTACAGATCAAGGGCGCGAACCCCGGCTTCCACTCCGCGCCGCAGGCCGTCTCACTCGGCAACTGCGCTAACTGCACGGTCGATAAGGTCTGGATGAACTCGACGCGCGCCATCGGCATACAGCTCGGCGGCTCGGCCGTCTACGGCCACTACGCCTCGAACTCGCGCGTCACGAACTGCCTCTTCACGCACGTCGCCTCGCAGAACCTCGCGCTCGTCAACGGCGTGGACATAACTTTCGAGGACAACCGCTTCGAGAATCCGGGGCAGCCCGGCGGCCCCGGCTCGACCGTCATAGACCTCGAACCCAACACGCACGAAGACCGGCTCGAACGCATCGTCATCAGGAACAACTTCATCGACGCGCGCAAGAACAACGTGCAGGCGGGCAACGGGATACTCTTGCAGTCCGGCTCGGGCACGACGATGGTCGGCCCCATCCTCGTCGAGGGCAACACGGTCTACGGCGGCAACCAGACCCCGCCCAACATCACGAGCAGCATCTCGAACGGCATCTACACCATCGGCTCGACGATGAAGGACGTGACGATACGCAACAACCGCGTCGCGCGCGTGGGGCAGTCGGGCGCGCGCCTCGAAGGCACGCGCATAACCCTCATCGACAACCACTTCGAGGACGTGGGCGGCGGCGGCACCCCCGGCTTCTTCATGGCCATCAAAGACAGCCGCATCGAGAACAACATGGCGACCGCCTCCGGCTACGGCCCCGCCGACGGCCACGTCGAGACCGCCCCGCCCTTCGGCAACAACGTCATACGCAACAACCCCGGCTTCGTCTTCCCGCCCGGCGCGGCGCGCTGAGAAGGCAGCAGGCAGAAAGAGAAGGCATTGGGCGGAAAGCCCCCACGCCGCCCCGCGGCTCAATCCCACCTCCCCCCCCGGCTCCCTCTCACGCTTACTGCGCGCGGAGGATTGCGAGCGGCCTTCGCGTCAGAACGTCCGCGCTTGAGAGCGCGCCGACCAACGCGACCAGCAGCACGGTCGCGACGACGCCCGCGAGGTTGACGGCGGGCGCGAACGACCACTCTATCTCCAAGACGTAGCGCGCGACCGCCCACGAGAGCCCGTTCGCCGCGGCCGCGCCGACGAGCCCCGCGACCAGCCCGAGCAGCCCGTATTCGGTCAGCACCATCGTCAGAAGCACGCGCCGCTTCGCGCCGAGGGCCTTGAGCACGGCCGCCTCGTAGACGCGCTGAAACTTAGTCATCGCTATCGAGCCGACGAGTATCAGCACGCCGCTCAGGAAGACGAAGCCGCCGATGAAGGTGACGGCGAGCGTGATGTTCGAGAGTATGCGCGTGATGCCGCGCACGACGTCGGCCACGTCTATCACGCTCACGTTCGGGAAGCGGTCAACAATCGCGCGCTGGAAGCGCGAGCGCGCGGGCTCCTCGCCCGGCCCGTCGAGCGCGCCGACGAAAGTCTGCGGCGCGTTCTCCAGAGCGCCCGGACGAAAGAGCACGATGAAGCCCGTCCGGGAGTTGCGCCAGTCGACGCGCCGCACGCTCGTCACGCGCGCCGTCATCCTCCGGCCCTGTATGTCGAACGTTACGTCGCCGCCCAAGTCAATCCCGCCCGCGCCCCGCAACCCCTCCTCGATTGAGACCTCGGGCTCGGGCGACGGCGTCTCGTCCCAGAAGTCGCCCGCGACAACCGTCTCGTTGTATTCGAGCCGCGGCCTGTAGGTCACGACGTACTCGCGGCCGAGTCGTCCGCGCTCGCGCTTGACTCCTTCCGCGTCTAAATCTATCTCGCGCCCGTTCACACGCACGATGCGCGCGCGCACCGTGGGGATGAGTTCCGCGCGCCCGCCCGTCGTCCGCTCGACAAGCTCGCGCACGCCCTCGACCTGATCCTTCTGCACGTCTATGAGGTACATGTTCGGGAGCTGCCCGCGGCGCGCAACGTCGAACTCGTCGAGCAGGCTCACCTGCAAGGTCTGGACGGCGAGGACGAGGAACGCGCCCAGGCCGACGGCCATCACGATGACGCGCGTCTGGTTGCCGGGCCTGTGCATGCTGTTGACGGCCTGCCTGAACGCGAACGTGCCAAGGCCGCGCAGGCGTCGAACGAACAGCACGAGCGCCCACGCCGCCGCGTAGAGCACGAGCGCCGCGACGCCGAGCCCCGCGACGAAGAACGCGCCGACGCGCAGCGAGCCCGCCTGCCAGGACGTTAAGAAGACGAGCCCCGCGAGCACGAGCAGCGCGACAGTCCAGCGCCATAGGTCGAGCCTGCGCGTGCGCGCGTCCGCCTCGGACTCGCGCAGGAGCATGTTCGGCCTGATGTGTCTTATGCGAAGCAGCGGCAGCGCGGAGAAGAGCAGCGACACGAGCACGCCGAGCGCTAAGCCCTGCGCGACCGAGCCGGCGTGCAGGCCGTATGTGAGGTTCGGCGGCAGCGCTTCGCCGAAGCGCGAGCGCGCGAAGACGAGCGCGCCCTTCGCGAGCAGGACTCCGAGCGCGCTCCCCGCCACGCCGAGCGCGACGACCTGCGCGAGGTACGCGGCCGTCAGGCGCTTGCCGGTCGCGCCCACGCACTTGAGCACGGCGATGGTCTTGCGCTTCTGCTCGACGAAGACGCGCGTGACCGAAGAGACGCCGATGCCGCCGAGCACGAGCACGACGAGCCCCGCGAGCGACAGATAGTTCTCCGCGCGCGTGAACTGCTCGCCGAGGCTCTCTTCGGAGTCGCGGTAAGAGCGCACGCCCACGACGTTGTTGCCCAGCTCCGCGCGCAGCGTCCGGACTACCTCGTCCATGCGGCCGTCCGCGGTCTTCAACAGAATCTTCCTGCGCGCGCGGCTGCCGAAGCCCGTCAGCCCCGCGGCCTCGACGGACTCGCGCGCGACGAAGACGCGCGGCCCGAGCCGGAAGCCGCCGCCGCTCCCCGGCTCCTGTTTGGAGACTCCGCGTATCTCGAACTCGCGCTCGCCTATCTTCACGCGGTCGCCGATTTTCAACGAGAGACGTTCGAGCAGCAGCGGCGCGACCACGGCGCCGTCGCGCTCGACGAGCGAGTAGTCGAACGCGCGCCCGTCTTCGAGCCTGAAGTCGCCGTAGAGCGGGAAGCCGCGCTCGACGCCCTTTAGCTCGACCATCAGCGCGCCCTCGCGCGCCGCGTCGGCGGGCCGCAGCATCGTCGCCGACTCAATCGTCTCCGTGCGCGCCTCCACGAGCGGCGGCCGCGCGACGCCGTTAATCTTCGCGAGGGCTTCCGCGCCCCACTCGCGCGTCGAGTCTATCTGCACGTCGGCCGTCATCAGCGCGCGCGCCTCGCCCGCCACGGCGCGGTTGAGGTTCTGAATCAGCGAGCGCAGCGCGACGATGCTCCCGACGCCCACGCCTATGCACAGGAAGAAGAAGAGCAGACGCCGCCACGACGAGCGCAACTCGCGCCGCGCGAGGTTGAAGATGAAGCTCACGGCCGCGCCCCCTCAAGCTCTTCGGACGCCGCGTCGCTCGTCTCGGCTTCGCGGAGCATCTCGTCCGAGACGACGCGGCCGTCGCGCAGCGCGATGCGTCGGTCGGCGCGCGCGGCGAGCTCGTGGTCGTGCGTGACGAGCAGGAGCGTCGCGCCGCGCCGGCGGTTCATCTCGACCATGAGGTCGAAGACGTGCCGGCCGTTGCGCGAGTCGAGGTTCCCCGTAGGCTCGTCCGCGAGGAGTATCGAGGGCTCGTTGGCGAAGGCGCGCGCGATTGCGACGCGCTGCTGCTCGCCGCCCGAGAGTTGCGAGGGGTAGTGGTGCGCGCGGCCCGTCAGCTCCACGTCTTCGAGCAACTGTCGCGCGCGCGCGGCCGCGTCGCGCCGCCCCATTATCTCCATCGGCGCGAGGACGTTCTCAAGCGCCGTCATCGAAGGGATGA
>Ga0126311_10000712_pt1 | contig 15387 bp, 8 predicted proteins | sample Plot61_FD_92539 | JGI IMG/M metagenome (GOLD analysis project Ga0126311, IMG submission 92539) | Serpentine soil microbial communities from UC McLaughlin Reserve, CA, USA - Plot61 | ecosystem: Environmental > Terrestrial > Soil > Grasslands | place: USA: UC McLaughlin Reserve, Lake County...
GTATTTTGAATCCCAACCCGCGATGAGCGAGTCCGCGATGGACAGATACATCATCGCAAAAAGGCGCGCGTCGGCGGCGACGCTAAGATTTCGGCTCAGTGCGAAGTTGCGGAAACTGCGGCTGAGCTGCGCCCCGGTGTGCTCGGTGTAAAACAACCCGATTTCGGTCTGCTCAGGCGTGCGCAGGCTATTATTTGAGGACCCGAATAGTTTAGTCTCCTTGTAGTCATTCGCCCATTGTGGGCTATGCAGAGCAGGCGGGCCCTCAGCTCGAAATTGCGAGGGGCTTTCAATCATAAACGGCCGCATCGTCGCCATCCACGGCGTCAGAGGCGTCGGCGAGAAGGCGGGCGGAGTCGGCAGCCAGTTGCCGGGGCCGGTCCAGGGCGTGAACGGCACGGCAGCGTTGCGTCCGTCGCCGGCGCGCAAAAGTATGAGCTTTGCCGCGATCTCCTCGCCTAGCGCGATGCCTTCGGCTTTGGCTTGCCCTTCGTTAATCGCGGCGAGGTACTGCATGATTTTTGCGTTTAAAAAAGATTCCTGGTTCGGGAAAAGCGCGAGCAGAACTTTGTAAGCCGCCGTTGCCGCCGCTGCTTCTTTCGAGGTATCACCCGAAGGGACGCCCGCCGGGCTGACGGCGTAAACCGTGTAACGGCGGTCGATGGCATTCACCGCGTCATAAATCGCCGCGTGGACGTAGGCCATATCCACGAGTGCCGCGGCCGCCGGTCTTTTGGCGTTCGTCACGACAGCGGTGTCGGCGATTTGGTTCCAGTCCGTGACGACATCGGCCCTGGCGATGCTTGCCATTGAGGCGAAGCACGCTACGAAAAGAAATGGGAGGGCGGCAAAAGAAGTTTTGCCGATGGCTGAAGCTATCGAGCTACTGACTTGCGTTTTGATTAAGCTGATCATAAGTTTTCCTTCCAGTCTGTTTTCATCCGTTCGCGCATGCAACTGACTGCCGCTGTGAACTTTTATGAGTGAGGGCCTTTCTTCCCGTCGTGTGGTAATTTATAGGGGCTTGTGCTAGGTTGTAATGACAAGGTTCTGACTCGGGCGTGACTTTTTTGTGACCGGCAATTTCTGGAAATTCTTTCAAGTATGAGCATCGACCGCCGTACCTCAACCGTTTACGAATTCGAGGACGTAAAAATCGATTGCCGGAACTTTCAGATTCTGAAAAACGGCGAGCCGAAGCGCATCACGCCCCGAGCTTTTGAGGTTTTGCTTTTTCTGGTCGAAAACGGCGGGCGCGTGGTCGGCAAAGACGAGCTGTTTGAATCGGTCTGGAAAGAGAGCTTCGTCACCGATAACGCCCTGACGCGGATGATAAAGGAAATCCGGCACGTTCTCGGCGACGACGCGGACGCGCCGCGCTACATCGAAACGGTCCAGAAACGCGGCTATCGTTTTATCGCCCGAGTCAAAGCCGCGGCCGAGAAGCGCATTGACGATAAAAGGGAGAACGATGACGTCATTTCCTCGATCGCCGTGCTCCCTTTTTCGAACGTCGGCGCGGACGCGGACGGCGAATTTCTCGGCGAGGCAATTACCGAAAGCCTCATAAACAATCTTTCCAAGTTGCCGGACTTGCGCGTCGTTCCGCGGAGCGTCGTTTTTGCGATCTCGGATGGCGGCGGGCGCGAAATCAACCCGCTCAACGCCGGGCGCGAGCTAAAGGTGCGAGCGGTCGCCGGCGGCCGCGTGCTGCAGCGCGGCGGGAATTTGATTGTCAGCGCGGAATTGATCGACGTCAAACAGGAAGCCCAGCTCTGGGGCGAAAAATACCAGTTCAAAAGCGCCGACATTTTCGATCTGCAGGAAGAGATCTCGCAAAAGATTTCGGCACAACTGCAGGCTAAACTTACTCCCGAGAAGCATCCCCCTCCGACTCAGAACGCCGAAGCGTACCGGCTTTATTTAAAGGGTCGCTACTTCTGGAATCGCCGTCCGCACGGTCTTTTCAAAGGCCTCAAGTATTTCGAGCAGGCGCTCGGAAAAGACGAGAATTTCGCCCTCGCCTACGCCGGGCTCGCCGACTCTTACAGCACGCTCGGATCATGGGAAAACGGCGGGCTGCCGCCTAACGTGGCGATGCCGAAGGCTCGCGCGGCGGCGACGAAGGCGCTCGAAATTGATTCGTCGCTCGTAGAAGCGCATACGACGCTTGCGTACGCGAAGCTTCATTACGACTGGAATTTCTCGGAGGCGGAGGCCGGGGTAAAACACGCGCTCGCGCTCGATAGGAATTACGTCCACGCGCACCACTGGCTGTCGCACATCTATATGGCGCAAGGCGATATGGAAAGATCGCTCGAATCGAGCCTTCGCGCCTACGAACTTGACCCGCTCGATTTGATTATCAACGTTCATCTGTCGTGGCATCACTGGCTCGCCCGCCAGCCGGATGAGACGATAGCGCTCGCCGAAAAAACGCGCGAGCTCGACCCGACCCTCATCTGGGCGAGCTATTTCGCCGGGCTCGCGCTTGAACAAAAAGGGCTCTATGAAGAGGCCGTCAAAGAATTCCGCCTGGCCCACGAGCTTTCGCCGCAGATGACGCTCCTGCGAGCCGCGCTCGGCAATGCGCTCGGTTATTCCGGCGAGACAAAAGAGGCGCGAAAAATTCTGGTTGAATTAGAAAAAGAACGTTCGGCAAGGTTCGTTCCGGCCTACGACATTGCGATGGTTCGGCTGGGCCTGGGCGAAAAAACAGCTGCGCTTGAGTGGCTCTATGAAGCCGCAAACGAGCATTCAAGCTGGCTTGCCTACCTCAAAGTCGAGCCTCGTCTCGACGCGCTTCGCGCGATGCCTGAATTCAGCAATCTTCTTGCCCTCGTCGGCTTGCCCCAAGATCATTAAAGTTTGATAGTACACAGTCGAAGAAAATGTTGTAGACATGGCGCGTGAATTAGCCTATGGTCGGCCCGTATGAGGAGGGGTTCCCGGATACAAGCGATTTTGAGCTATTTTGATAAGAATTGCGTGACAAACTATGTGACAGTTGGGGAATCTGAGGAAGTCTATTCCGATCTAAATATTGAGTCTAAAGATAAGGGAGGAATAGGCGCGTGGGGATTTGAACCCCAGACCCCTACCGTGTCAAGGTAGTGCTCTACCCCTGAGCTACGCGCCTATAATTTCAAGTGGTTAAGTTAGCAGAGCCGCGAGAGTAGTGTCAACCTTGCGGTGGTTCGGCTTCCCTTCCCGGAACAGCGCGAAGCAGGCCGGCAGATCGGGCGTTGCCGAATCTTAGATTTGAAAATAGACTTACTCCCTGATTCAGCTTTCAGGGAGGGTGAAGTGAATAAAATTGAGCGTGTCACTCAAGCGCTTGCCGGAGGTGAGGTCGACAGAATTCCATTCAGCTTCTGGTATCATTTCGGACTTCAGCACATGCCGGGTCGAAAACACGCCGAGGCAGAGATCGATTTCTACCGGGCCTACGACCTCGATTTTCTTAAGGTGATGAATGATTATCCCTACCCGCTTCCGCGCGGGATTCGGGCCATAGAGAATCCGGAGGACTGGAAGAGGCTGGAACCCCTTGAAGCGAGCGATTTCTGCTGGGGCGAGCAGCTCACGGCCCTCTCAATAATCAATAAGGCGATAGGCGAGGAAGCGCTCTTTATCGAAACCATTTTCAGCCCGTGGACTACCTCGCGAAAACTTGCGCGGTCGGGAGCCCTGGCCGAGGCTCGCGAAAAATACCCGGAATTATTGCTCGAGGCGATGGATAATATAGCTACCTCCCTGGCATCTTACGCGCGTGAGGCAATCGGGCGAGGCGCCGCGGGCATTTTTCTTTCGCTGGGGGCGGCAGCCTACGATCAGATGTCCGAGGATGAGTACGCCATCTGGGCGCGTCCGTTCGATCTGAAGATTTTAGAAGCGGTTCGAGACGCTCCTTTCAATGTATTGCATATTCACGGGGAGAGGATTCACTTCGATACGCTGCTCGATTATCCCGTCAGCGCTATCAACTGGTCGCACTTTCGCACGCCGCCTTCACTGAAAGAAGGCCGGGAGCGTTCCGGGAAAACGGTGATGGGCGGGATCGATGAGGCCACGGCGTACTACCTGTCCGCCCCGGAGATTCGAAAGCAGGTGAGCGATTCGATCGACGAGTGCGGGAGGCGAAACCTTATCCTTGCGCCGGGCTGTTCGGTGCCGACCGATACTCCCGCGCGCAACCTGCTTGAGGTGAAGCTAGCAGCAGAGCAGACATGACCGGGCCTCGCCCGCTCTGTTCAATCCAGGCGGACGGGCGCGCAGGATAAAAAAGGGCCTACGACGGCCCTCTTTATCTTATGTAAATGTAAGTCTAGTCAGGAAGCTATCGCGGTCCCATCAAGGAAAGCGCGCAGCCTGCGAGAGCGTGACGGATGGCGCAGCTTCGCGAGGGCCTTGGCTTCGATCTGCCTTATTCGCTCGCGCGTAACATTGAAGTGCTTTCCGACCTCTTCGAGAGTCCGCTCCTCGCCCGACTGGTCGAGCCCGAAGCGCATTTTGATGATCTCTTTCTCCCGCGGGGTCAAGGTTGACAGCACATCCTCGGTCAGCTCCCTGAGATTGTTTGTGATGGCAGTCTCAGCAGGGTTGGCCGAGCGACGGTCTTCGATAAAGCTGGCTATCGTGGTCTCTCCGTCGTCCCCGATGGGAGTTTCTAGCGAGATCGGCTGCTGCGCGATCTTCAAGGCCTTGCGGACCTTCCACGCGGGCATATCGACCCGGCGCGCAAGCTCTTCGTGAGTAGGCTCTCGCCCTAACTCTTGAACCATGAGGCGTTGCGTGCGCAGGATTTTGTTGATCACCTCGACCATGTGAACCGGGACGCGGATCGTGCGCCCCTGGTCGGCTATGGCGCGCGTAACGGCCTGCCTGATCCACCACGTCGCATAGGTTGAGAATTTATAACCGCGCCTCCAGTCAAACTTCTCGACCGCGCGCATCAGCCCGATATTTCCTTCCTGAATCAGGTCCAGAAAGTGCAGGCCCCGGTTTATATAGTTCTTCGCGATGGAGATGACAAGTCGCAGATTGGCCTCGATCATCTCGCGCTTGGCCTGTTCGACCTGCGCTTCCGCCACGATTATATTCTGGTGTGTACGCTTGATATCTACCGCCGAAGCCGCGTACTTCTTCTCTATCTCGCGAATGGTCTTGCGAAGCGCGCGCTGCTGCTTCTTCAGCTCGTCTATGTCCTTGCGGCGCTTGGACTCAAGGGCGCGCTCGATCTTGCTCAACTCTGTCTCGGACTCGCGAATCTGTCTTACAACCGTCTCGATGGCTTCAATGAAGCGCCGCCGCGTCTCGACGCTGAAGGTGAACGCGCGGATTCGCTTCGATACCTCGATAAGCTGGTGAGCGTACTGACGGCGCATCTTCTTCAGCTTCTTAGAGCTCTTGGGCTCGGCTTCTATCTTTGTCAGCAGCTTGCCGAGTTTTTCGTGCGCTTTCTCTACCTCTTCGAATTCAGCCATCACGCGCAGGCGGATATCTTCACGCTGTTCTTCAAGGGCCTCTTCAGCCTCGGGGTCCGTCGCGATATCGACTATATCCTGCGAATTGATCTCGCCCGCCACAAGCTTCGCGGCCAGCCGGTTGATCTCTTCAATGGTTATGAACGAGCGGGAAAGCGCTTTATAAATGCGGAGATTGCCACGCTCTATACGCTTGGCTATGCGAATCTCGTCTTCCCGGGTCAAAAGCGGCACGGAACTCATCTCGCGAAGGTACAGCCGCATGGGATCGAGGGACTCGTCTTTGCCAGGCTCAAGATCGACATCTACATCGTCGACGGGTTCCTCGGCCGCTTCCGGCGTCTCTTCTTCCTCCAGGCCGACACTGTCCCACAGAGACTCCGTCGCATCCTCATCAATTTCTGCTACTATGCGCTCAATTCCGCCCGCAGGGCCAAAATCTTCCTGGCCCTCTTCATGGGCATCTATAAGAATATCCTTGTCCATCCTGCCTTTCATTCCACCTTTCGCCAGACACAGCTATTATCCTGAACCAAAAGGCGCCCCTTCTTTATTGGCGGCGCCTGAACCTTCATGCCCGATCCTTATAGCAACTCCTGTGCTTAGTGAACAAGACGTAACGAATCATAATACAATATATCCACGTAACTATCTAGATGCAAACGTTGAACAATAGGATGTATGCAAAATATTTTACAAGTCTCTGAATCTTAATTACTTATATCAGCGCGTCCAGGCTCGACCCTCCGCCTTTATCCGGCGCGGAAATTATCAGCAGAACAATATTAGGACGTTTCTTGGTCGCAATTTGCATTTTCGCCCCTTTTATTTATACAGAAGCGACACATGCCAATAAAACACAGCTCTTCCCCGAGTTCGAGCATTCAAATCCGCACGGGGCGCCTCGATCAGCCCTAAATTGTTGATTCATAAGAGAAATCAAGGCTTGCTGAAGATTATCATCTCTGGATCCGCTTTGTCTTGCTTGAATGAGCCCGCGCATGGCATGCTCGCCGGGGTTCTCGGCCCTTTTGCTACATATTCCCCGAGGTCAATTGAGATTTTGCGAATATACGAGATAAATACACGTGCGCACTGCCGGAGTTTCGCCGACATCACGGATTCGGAGCTGATTGAAATTTCGAGGCTCGGGTTTGACGCGATATGGCCAATGGGAGTCTGGCAGATCAGTGAAGGGGCCAGGCGGTTATCCAAAGTAATCTCGGAGGATTATGAAGGCTCGCCCTATGCCATTCCCGATTATAAGTTCAATTCTGATCTTGGAGGGAGATCGGGCTTTAGGGCGCTGGTGAAGCGCGCTCACGTGGCGGGCCTCAAAGTTATCGTCGATTTTGTCTCGAATCACATGGCGATCGACTCTCCCTGGATCAGCAAGCATCCCGATTTCTTCATTCGCAACAACCCCGCGGCCAGGGAGCGCACCACCGGGGATTACTTCCTTCATAAATCCGGCGAGGTGGTAGCCTTCGGCCGCGACCCCTACTTCCCCCCCTGGCATGACACCTCGCAGCTCGACTACACGAGCGCGGGGCTGCGGTCCCACGTGATCGAGGTCCTCAGGTGGATCAGCCGCCACGCGGACGGAGTCAGGTGCGACATGGCCATGCTCGCTTTGCGTGACTATATTCGCCAGTACTGGTATCCGGGGGCTTCCGACTCCTGGCTCGCCGAGCGGATGCCGGGAGAGTTCTGGAAAGAGGCGATCGATAGCGTGAAGGACTCTGCGCCCGATTTTCTTTTCATAGCCGAAGCCTACTGGGACAAGGAGGAGTACCTGCTGAATCTGGGCTTCGACCTGGTCTATGAAAAGAAGCTCTACGACGGACTGGTCTCCGGCAACATCCAGCTTATAAATGAAAGGCTTTCAAGACCCCTGGAACTATTGCGCGCCTCGCTTTGCTTTACCGAGAACCACGACGAGGCGAGAATCGCCTCGCTTTTCAGCAGGGCTCGCAATCTCGCCGCCGCCGCCCTCATTCTCTCCCTGCCGTCTTCGGTGCTTATTCATGAAGGGCAAATGGAAGGCAAGCGCGAAAAGCTGCCCGTTCAACGCCTCCGCCCTCTCCATGCTGAGCCCGTGGACGCGGCCATAAAGATCGCTTACACCTACCTCCTCCAGGCAACGTCGGAGGAGGTCTTCAGGGAAGGCTCTTTCGCCATGTTCGAAGGCGGCCCAGGCTTAGTCTCTTTTCTGAGGCAGAATTCGAGCCGGGTCGTCGGCTACTTCGGGCAGGTGTCGGACCACTGGCAGAAATTCAACACGATCGACCTGAACCTCTCGCCGCTTGCGCACGCGCTCGGGGCGCATAAGCGCATGAGGGTGACGAACCTGCTGACTTCCACGACCGGCATTCTTGAGCAAAAGGGAGAGGGGTTCTTTCTCAGGGCGGGTCAGCTTTCCGTAGACGACGAGACGAGGTTCTGCCTCGTGGAGGTCTCACTCGACCACCAGGGCGCTTAGCATGAGGCCGGGCGTTCGATCCGCAGTCTCTTCCCGGCCTTCCTCGTCACTGGTTGACCAGGACCATGCTCGACTGAGATGTGGATTGGACGAGATCGAAGAACTTCTTGATCGCGGCATACTCGGATGCCGGAAGGATCTGGTTGGTTATGGTGAGCCTGCGCTCGATTACGGCCTGTCGCCCGTCGACTTTATATTTCAAGTCGAAAGCGCCGAAGTCAGTCTTCAGATTCGTATTCGCCGGAACTTCGTCGAGCTTGAAGCCGTCGGGCAGAGTTATCCGCGTTATGTCTTCCCTGATCGAAGGGATGTCGAACAGGATAGGGTATTGTCGCTGCTTGTCCGTGAAAACCGAATGGTTCTGCACCCACAGGAGTATGGGGCGGAGGACGAGGAGTTTCCCCATACGATTCGCATAGTTGTTCGCTTTCACGGTGTATTGGAGGATGAGCGGCTCGCACGTGTCTGCATCCCTGTTCACCTTGAGATCGCTCAGGATCGCCCCCGGAATGTCGCGCGCGACTCGGGTTCCAAGCTCGCGCTCGAAGCCTTCGGCGCTCGAAGCCGCGACCTGGCGGCGGAGGGCCGAAGCGAGCTGCCCGGTGAAGACCTCTTTGACAATCGCCTGTACCTCTCCGCTGGCCTGTAACTGCACGTTCAACTCGCGGAGCGAACGGTTCTTCTCTTCCGAAAAGTTCGGGAGGCGCACAAGCTCCCCCTGGCCGCCGTTGACCACCAGGCCATAACTTCCCTGAAGGTAAAAGGGGAGATCCCCGAGCGGAGTCACGGCGTCCGTAGGGTCGAAGAAGAGCAGGTCGCCGGGCCGGGGAGGCTTGGGCGCTTCGGGCGTCCCGGACTTCAGCTCGACCGCGATCACCGCGTGATTGAACTGAAGCGGCGACGGGAACTCGGGCCGTACCCTGATCGGGTCGCCCGAAAAGACCAGCACTTTGAACGACCTGATCCCTATCGCCGCAAGCATCGCCTGCATCAGGGCGCTCTTGTCCTTACAGTCTCCGTACCCCTTCTTGATGACGATGTCCGCCGGGTTGGGCCTGTACCCGCCGATCAGGCTCAGCTGGATCGAGACGTAGCGGATGTTCTTCTGCACCCACCTGGAGACGGCCTTCACCTTCTCCTGCTCGTCCTCTATCCCTGCGGTCAGCTCCCTGGCTTTATCCGCGACCGGCGCGAGGTCGCGCGCCTCCGCATACATCACCTTTTCAGCCCATCTGGAGACATCCTGCCAGGACGAGAAGGCCTTCTTGGAGTCGGTCGCGCCGGTCGGGTAGTAAGAGACCGCGAGGTAGGGAGAGAGGCCCGTCACTTCCGGCATCCAGGGCTCTTCTTTGATGGGCGGAAGGTTCAAGACCTGCCAGATATAAAAGTTTCCTTTCACCTGCGGCTTGATCGGCTCGTGGTTGAATACGAAAGACTCGACCGTCCACCCTTCGGGAAGCTCGAGCTGGTAGCGGGAAGCGATGACCGGCGCCCGCGTCTGGAAGTAGTGGTAGTCCTGATTGACGAACTGGCGCTCTCTTTTCACCCATTCGAACGCGACGACCGAGCCGATGTCCACCTCCCCGAATCGCATCACCTTCGAGCGGACCTGGCTGTAGAGGTCGTCGGCTATAGACTCTTCGATCACCTTCTCGCTCGCGAGTTGAAAGACCTTGTCGTCAGCGCGAATATGCCAGGCGTGAAGGTCGCTTATCTTCATCTCGCTGTCGTATTGGATCTCGCGCCGCGCGGCGGCTCGTCCTTCCTGCGTCAGGATACGCGCGATGTAACGCGACCTCGTTTCCGATCCCCCGTTTGCTTTTATGGTCGTGGTCCGCTCGTCGAGAAGCACCAGGTACGGGACGCTCTTGTCGTAGGCATAGGAGGGGCTTCGCAGAGCCTCTTTCACCCAGTCCGGCGGCGAATCCGCCTTCGAGACCCCGGGCAGCACGAAGAGTAAAGCAAAGACGGCGCTCACGAAATAGTACCTTCGCATGCTGGAGATTGCCCCCTCGTGTTTTGAGTGTCGCCCCGACCCGCGAAGCTTCCCGTCGATCCGGACTCGATTCGTTTCACAGCGCGCGAGCGGGGAGGCGGTATTAAGCTCGATCAGGCGATTTAAGATGACCGGAGAAAATATAGCAGAAACCGACCTCTTGACAAATGTGGCTTGAATCGCCCCGGGCCTTGCTTTGAAGAATTCAGCCGCAAGCTCCGGCGCATCGCGGGCCGACAGGATCGAGCGGGCGGCCCATGAAACGAATGCGGGGGCCGGCCCGTTTCCGACGGACTCCCTGCCCCCACGCGCGATACGATCGCGCGCCCTTTATTCAATCACGGCCTGACGCCGGCCCTAATCCTGGAAGACCGCGTCGACGGATACGATCTCGACATCTTTCGGATCGATGCTCAGCTTGTAGCTTTCGATGACCTTGTCTTCTTCGAGCACGTCCTTCGACATCGGGGCGGTGTAAATTATAGGAGAGGCCTTGCCCTCCAGAATGGCATTCCTGAAGCCCTCCGCGTCTTTGGTCACCGCGACGATCTTCACATTGTCGGCCTGCAGGTACTTCTTGATGGCCTTGTTCACGTCATCGAGCGTGAGCCTGGACAGTTTGTCGCGCACGTAATCGTTGAAATTGCCGATTCCGTAGAAGCCGCTGTCGAGGGCGTAGCCGAGCTGCGCGCTCTGCGTCTTCGTGAGCGACGCGACATTCTTTGTGAGAAATTGTCGTGTCGCCTCGAAATCCGCCTGCGACATTCCCTTTTCTGCGAGCTTCCGCAGCTCGTAGAGGGCGATCCGCAGGGCGAAGAGAGAATTCTTCGGCTCGACCGGGCGAATCCAGACCTGGAATATTTGCTGCCGGCGCGCCAGGTTCGGGTCCGGCTGGAACTGAAACATGCCGCCGGGAAAATATTCGATGTAGGCATAATCGCCGTAATTCAAGCCGCGAGTCTGGCGCATCCGCTGATAGAGATAGCTGTTGCTCGACCTGTGCTGGCCGAAAAACGACTGGACCAGCAGCAGCGCGGGCCAGTCCGGGTCGGCGCGCGTAACGGGTATCGGGAACCCGAAGGAGATGGCCGTGCCCGGCGTGTTCTTCTGGATAATCCGCATCTTCAGGCCGCCGATCTTTTCAGGCTCCGGCAGCTTCGACCCCTGGGCCGCCTTCCCTTCCGGAAGCCTCGAGGTGAAGTCGGCCTCCACCTTTTTGGCGAAATCACCAGGGTAACCGCCCGCGAGCCCGAGCACGAAGTTCTCTCTCGTATAATTATTACGGTAGAACTCCTTCACGTCATCGAGGGTAAGCTTCTGAAGCGATTGCACGGTGCCGGTGTTGTGATGCCCGTACGGGTGGCTTTCGTAGATCCAGTTGTAGAGCGCTTCCTTGCCGAGCTCCTCGTCGTTGTTGCCCCTGAGGTTCACTTTCAGGAAGTTGATCGCGTCCTCTTTTATGCGGGAGAAATCTTCCGGCCGCCAGCCGGGATTCAGAAGGCTCTCGGATACCAGGCCGTAGTACTTCTGCAAGTTGTCGAGGTGAGTGGTCCCGACAAAGACGGTCATCTCCTTGTCGACCTGCGAGCCGAAGCTCGTCGCCATCGGGTACATCGTCTTGACGATCTCTTCGTACGTCATCGAACGATTCCCGCCGCCGGAGATCAGGGCGGCCGTCAGGGCGGCCACCCCCTCTTTGCCCTTCGGGTCGGCGGCAGAGCCCACGTTGAAGAGCAGCCTGAAGCTGACCAGAGGCGACGAATTTGGTAAAAGTACCGGTGCCACTTTGAATGAACCCTTTCCAGGCTTAGCCAGAGCAAGCCCGGGAGCCAATACCGCCAGACTCAGTAACAGACCAATAAATCTGACTCGCATGTTATGACACCTCCTTGTGCGAAAGCGTCACGATCGTCCGATGAGTGTCAACGAAATACTTCTTCGCCATCTCCTGAATGTCTTCCGGCGTTATCGAAGCGTAGACGGCATAGATCTTGTTTATGGCCTCGGGCGTCCGCCGCAGGGCGATGTACGGAGCGAGGTTCGACGCGATCGCTTCGGTGTTGTTCAGGCTCAAGGCGAAGCTGTATCTGAGGTTCGATTTCACCGCTTCCAGCTTCTCTTTCGCCACCCGGGCCGTCTTGAACGAGTCGAGAGTCTTTATGATCTCGCCTTTCACGTACTCCATGTCCTTCGCGTCTTTGACCCGCGCCATCACCGTCAGCAGGTACGGGTCGAGCCGGTCGTCGAACGAGGCGAACAGCGCATCCACCTTCTGCTCTTTGATCACGAGCCGCTGGTAGAGCTCCGAGGTCTCGGAGAATCCGAGATTGCCGATCAGGTCCATCGTCGGCATGTCTTTCTGCTCGTCGGAGAACGCGGGTCCGCGATAGGCGACCGCGACCCAGGGCAAAGTCGAGGCGGGCCATTGGACGTTGGCCGTCTTCTCCTTCGCCTGCTCGGCCTCGCGCGGAATCTCCGGCACGTAGCTGCCCCGCTTCCAGTCGCTCCAGTACTTCTTCACGAGGCTCGATACGTTCTCATGCTTCACATCTCCGGCGACGATTATGGTCGTGTATTCCGGCCGGTAATACCTCTTGAAGAATTCCAGGCTGTACTCATACGTATTCGGCATGTTCTCTACGTCGCGCAGGAAGCCCATCGTCGTGTGCTTGTACGTGTGCTTCTCGAACGCCGTATCGCGCAGGACTTCGAAGAGCTTGTTGATCGGGTTCGCGGCGTTCTTGTTGTACTCGCCGAGCACCGCCCTCGTTTCGGTCTTGAAAAGCTCTTCGGGCACCTTCAGGTTCTGGAACCTGTCGGCTTCTAACATCATGATCTGTTCGAGGTCTTCTTTGGAGAAGACCGTGTGGTAGACCGTTCGGTCGTCGGTCGTGTAGGCGTTGCTGTCCGCGCCCGCGTTCTTGAGCGCCTCGCCGTACTTGGCGGCCGAGAACCTGTCGGTCCCCCGGAACATCAGGTGCTCGAACAGGTGGGCGAACCCGGATTTCCCCTCCTCGACCTCGTTGCGCGACCCGGTATTTACCACGATGTAAAGGGCGACCGTATTCGGAAAATCCGTCGGCACGGTTATCAGCCTCAAGCCGTTCGGCAGGTCGTCCGTGCTGTATTTGTATGGAAAAACTTTGTCTTGTGTCATTGCGGAAAGCGGCATGACCGATGCTAAAACAAGAGCCACAACCGTAAACATTTTCATTCGATTTCCCCTCCCAGGATCGATAGAAAATTATTAATGATCGGCCCTCAGATGGCAAGCCGGATGGAGGGCAAGTGATTTGCCGAGGCCGCGCGCCTGAAGGCTTACCGCGAAGAGAGTCGATCGTGCGGCCCGGTCGGGGGCGACGCGACGAGATCGAAATCCGGGTTGCTCCTTCGCTTCCAGACGAACCCGTCAAGCACATAATGAGTGACCTGGGGCAGGGCGAGCAGCGGCACGAGAAAGACTTTCAGAGTAAAGGCGTCCCACGGCGCGCCGAATAGCCAGGCCCGCTCCTGCCACACGCCCCGGTCCCAGAGCAGCTCCTCGGCGTAGGCGAGCAGCCACAGGGTCGCGAGAAAAATGTACGGGCCGGGGGCGAATATGCGGTACGGGCAGCGGCCCCCGGATCGCCCCATTTTCGCCCTGCCGTACCAGTAGATGAGCGCCATATAAGGCACCCCGTGAATGATCACGTTCGTCACCGTGAACGCGTAGTCGGAGTTTATGGAGACTATGCCGACGTGCCAGCAGACCGCCGTCGTGGCGACCACTATGTCTTTGCCGGGGTTGATTTCGCCCTTCACGCTCCACCTATATAAAGAGCGGGCCGCGTAGCAAAGCAGGGCGAGCCAGTAGAGCGGATGCGCGATGCGCTCGATGGAATCCGGCAGCCGGGTAAAATCGCCCTGTAGAAACCACCAGAACCGCCGCGGCAGGTGCGTGTGCCAGTAGATCAGAGGGTAAACGGTCGCGGCATAGATCGCCGCCGTGTCGACCCACCGGCCGAGCATGCCGCGCTCGCCCGCGCGCGCGCGATATAGCGCGACCCACCCGTACTGCTGGCGGATGAAATGGAAGACCGCGACATATGCCAGAGTCCTCCAGAAGAGCATCTCTCCTTCCGAGTAAAGGGCGACCCCCACGGCGAAGCCGACCGCCGGCACAAGGAGGTAAAGCCAGGGCCTTCTCTTCAACTCGTCGGCATCAAGGTAGACTCGAAACCCCGTGGAGTAGACGTGAGCCACGTCTACCAGCAGGACGGCCGGTACCCAGGCCCAGTCCGGCGCGTCGTCGTAGAGCACGCCCGCCCGCGCCCCTATCCAGAGCGCGGCGAGCGATACCAGGGCGCTGCCGAGAAAGACCGCCAGATCAACCGCCGGGGAAAATAACCAGACGGCCTTGCCCGTGCCGGGGGCCGCGACCTCGTAACCGGCCCCTCGCACAATCGCTTTTTTAGTCGCGCTTCCCATGCGGATCGGTACCTACTATAGAAAGTGTTGCGCTAAAGCGCGGGAAACGGATGCCCGAAGTCCGGGGCTGAAGTCCGGGGCTGAAATGCGGGGCTGAAGCCCGCGTCGATTCACCCGGCCACCCCGTCGGGCGCTCCATCAGCCCCCGAATCAGAGACCTCATCGGCCGCCCTGATGCCGTGATAAAAAGCCTCTTCGAAGAGGGCGACTCCGCTCAGGTCCGAATGCGCGAAGTGAATCCCGCGATAAGGCTCGGAGGCGGCGCGGCGCGCCCCGCTCCAGATGAACCCCGTGCGAGGCCTGATCATCGCGTGGCCCCACCGCATCACGTCGATCCGCTCGACGAGCGAGCGAATATCGGCGTGCGCGCGGTTCAGATCGGCCAGCACGATCTCCGCCCAGCTCGCCCAATCCGTGCCGAGCAGGCGGCCCCTGGCCTCTTTCGGGTCGTCTTCACAGAGCGGGTAATAGTAAGTGAAGACTGTCGGCCCGCGATCGAGGCCGCGCTGGTGAGTGGCGACGACGTACCCGAGAGCGGGGCTCTCATAGATCACGTTATCCCACGCGAGCGGGAATCCTCTGCTTTGAGGCCGGTCCTTCAGGAACAGGTTCGCCACCATCCACGCGCCGTAGTCGAACTGCTCCACATGCCGAGGCGTCTGCTCCCTGTACGGGCGGATCAGGTGCCTGGTGAGGAAATGAGGGGCGGCGAAGATGACCCGTTCCGCGTGAAAGCCGTAGGCCGAGCCGTCCGTGTCGAGCGCGATCACATCCACCCCTTTTCCCGAGCTGCCGGGAATGATCTCCACCGCCGCGAGTCCCAGGCGCGCCCTGGACTGAGAGGCGCGGAAGAGATGGGCCACGAGCCTGCCGTTGCCCTCGGGCCAGGTGATGAGAGGCTGAGCCTCCCCCCGGGGCCGCCTCAATCGCGACGCGAAGTAGAAGAGGCCCGCCCA
>Ga0126311_10000713_pt1 | contig 15379 bp, 16 predicted proteins | sample Plot61_FD_92539 | JGI IMG/M metagenome (GOLD analysis project Ga0126311, IMG submission 92539) | Serpentine soil microbial communities from UC McLaughlin Reserve, CA, USA - Plot61 | ecosystem: Environmental > Terrestrial > Soil > Grasslands | place: USA: UC McLaughlin Reserve, Lake County...
AGCGAACAGCCTCGAAGAATACGAGGCAGCGCGCGAGAGGGCGCTTGGCCCCGTGCTCGAAGGCCTGGAGCGTGGCGAGAACCGGGATCCGTGATATGAGGCTACAGGTTTCAGGTTTCAGGTTTTCGACTACCTACCCTGGAAGCGCTACCGTACGGGCTCCTGGGAGCGACGAACGGGACCCGGCCAGCAGCGCCAGCGCAATCCTGATGCCTGAAACCTGTTACCTAACTGTTACCTTCGAGTAGCGCCACTGTAACGTAACTGATCTATCTTTCCTGGCACTGGGCTCCTTTCCCCCTTCCTGGCCCGGTAGAGCGGACCGGGCCGCGGAACATGCGCGGTCCGGTATTTCGTATGTGCAACCTTTGTCGGCATTATGCAGAATCTCTTCAGTTCGCTCGCGCTAATGGTCTCCGTCGGGATTCTCGCGCTCCTCGCACAGTGGTCGAGAAAGAACAGGATGGCCGAGATATCGCTCTTGATCGTGCTCGCGGTCCTCTCGTTCCTGATCCTCGCGATGGGGGGGTTGCTCGGCATCGTGTGGGTCTCGGGCCAGGTGCCACAAGAAGTCTATCCGCAGAAGCTGTTAACGGTTACGGTCTTGCCGGTGGCGATGGCGGGTTTGATCGGGCTGGCGCTCTGTGTCCCTACGCTGCTGAAGATCATTGGCAGGAGGCCGAACGGAGAGTTCTGGACGGACCCACCGGTCTTTTTCGCCCTCTGGTTGTTCGCCACCGTGCTGCTCGCCAACAACCTGATAGGCATCCTCGGGTTCGAGCAGTTGAACCGGGTCGACGCCTTCTCCATTGGGACCGGAGGTAGGATCCCGCCGGTCGCCATCCTCGCCAGCCAGTTGCCTTTCGTCGTCGTCGCGGTTCTGGGCGTCGGCGCCGGCATCCGCCGCAGCCCGCGCGAGACGCTCGCCCGTCTCGGGTATGCTCCCATCTCCCTCATGCACTTAGGCATTATCGCGCTGTTTATCGTGGCGGCGTTCGCGCTCTCGGTGGCCACCGACGCCGTGTTCTCGCAAGTGCAGCCCGACCTTTACCGCGAGGTCGGTGAGGTCTCTCAAACGCTCTTCAACCCCAAAGGTATGGGCCTGGTCCCTGCTGTGCTCTTCGCCCTGCTGATCGGGGTCGGTGCCGGACTCGGGGAGGAGACGCTCTTCCGCGGGGCCGTACAGCCGGTTTTCGGGATACCGGCGACGTCCGTCCTTTTCGCATCGATGCACCTCCAGTACGGTCCATCGCTTTTGCTCGGCTACATCTTCGTCCTTTCCATCGGCCTCGGACTCCTACGCCGCTACATCAACACCACGGCGAGCTTCCTGGCGCATGCGGGCTACAACACGCTCGGCATCCTGGCCCTCTACTTCTTCGGCGCGTAGAGAACGGCCACAGGCGGTCGGCCCTACGGCCCACGTCTCATCAGCAACCATTCCCTTTCGCCGCCTGGCGCCCACGCGCCGAACGACTCTACCGCTTCGAAACCGGCCCTCTCGTATACGAGAATAGCGCGGCGGTTGAAGGTGGCGACGGTCAGGCGGAAGGCCTGGGGTGAGTAGGCCTTTCGTGCGAACCGGAGGCCGGCGTGCACGAACTCTTCTCCGAGACCCCGTCCCGTGAGATCCGGCCTCATCCCGAGCCCTATATCGAGCGCAGGCTCGCGTTCGTAGAGCCCGAGCCGCCTTCCGGCCGAGACCCTCGCGTCCTCCCCAAAACAGAAATATCCGACCAGATCTCCGCGTTCGTCGCGGACGGAGTGGTAGAAGAAGCGTGGGTCCAGGAGCGAGTCGACGGAGTTGGGATTCCCGTCGTAGATCGAATAGGGACCGCCGTATCGCCAGCGCGAGATAGCCCGGGCGTCGTCGCGCGTGATCGGCTCCAGGGTGAAGCGCAAGGTCGGCTTCTCTAGGAGTCTAGGCCGCCAGAGAGTCGGTGACGGGGACGACCGGCGCGGGCTCGAGCGCCGAGGCGATCCGGACCAGTAGCTCGCTAACCTCCACGTCCAATCCACCGGCGATGCTCTCGAGTACCCTCGAGGAGGGGTCCTTCTCGCCGCGTTCGATCTCGGCGAGGTACGAGACCGAGACGTGCGCGCCTTCGGCGACCTGCTTGAGCGTTAATCCTCGCTCGTTGCGTTCCGCCCGCAGGGTCTCCCCGATGGTCGAGAGAAGGTCTCCTGTGTGCCGCTCCGGACTTATCTCCAAGGTCTTCACGCCCTTGATTCTATCTTCCAATCGGCGCTTTGCGCAACCCACCCGCCAACTTCTTGACCAGGAGCATCTCTTCTGAGTCGGCCTCGGGAGTCCCGTACGGCGTCTCCATGACCACGGGAACTCCTGGCAGACCGCCGAAAAACCCTGGCAGGGCGCCTGTAGGTATGCGCCCCTCCCCCACCTTGCGATGCCCATCGCGGTGGCTCCCGAGTTCGTTCTTCGCGTCGTTGAGGTGAACCAGGGCGACCGCCTTACCCACGGCCTCTACGAGCTCCCCGGCAACCATCCTCCCGCCATCCTCTGCCGACAGATCGTAGCCTGCCACGAAGGCGTGGGCCGTGTCGACGCAGATCCTCACCCCGGCGCGCCGCGCGACCTCCCCGAGCGACTCGAACGTCGAGCAAAGCTGGGTGCCGGCGCCAACGGAGTTCTCGACCACGGGTTCGGCCACCGCCCCTGAGGCCCCATCGAGCCCGGCGGCCCGCTCCCTCGCTCGCCCCAGGCATTCGACGAGCCGCTCCATGCCCTTCTCTTCGCCGTCTCCCCCGTGGCTGCCCGCGTGCACCACGACCAGGTCGACCCCGAGCTCACCGGCCGCGGCCAGCTCGTGCGCCAGTGCCCGCACCGAAAGATCTCGCTGCTCCTCGCTGGTCGAGGCAAGGTTTATGAGGTACTTCGCGTGCGCGACGACCGGCGAGATGCCGAGTCGACGGCTACCCTCGACGAAGGTCTCGGCGTCCTTGCGCCGCCTGGGGTCGGCCCAGGCCTGCGGGTTGGAGACGAAGATCTGGATGGTCTCGCACCCGAGCTCGCGTGCGGCATCGAGGGTCCCGGCGAACCCACCCGAGGTCGAAAGATGCCGTCCTATGCTGTTCGTCCTCTCTGGCATGGCGGGGATTCTACCGGCCTGCGTCGGTCCTCGCTGTGAGAGATATAATCCCTGGAGACCATCAGGAAGATCGGAAGGAGCCAACCGCATGGCGCTCGAAGGCAAGGTAGCGAAGATACTGGGGACTAGCGAGATCGTTATAAACCGCGGAAGAGGCGAGGGCGTCCGTCAGGGTATGCTCTTCGAGATCTTCGCCCCCGAGGGCGAGGAGGTATGGGACCCCGATACTGGTGAGACGCTCGGCACCGTCGAGGACGTCAAGGCGAAGGCCGAGGTTACCGAGGTCAAGGACAGGCTCGCCGTTGCCCGCCTCCAGAGTACGCAGGATACGCCGTTCGGGGCCGTGAACATCGGGGAGATGCAGGAGAACTTGCAACGCATGTTCGGGCAGATGTTCGGCGACGACGTCCAGGTCCGCGGCTTCGGCACTTCCCCGGGTGACGACCCTGACCTCGAGTCGATGCTCGGCGGCCCCCTGCAGGACCTCTCACAGGTGCAGGTCGGGGACGCCGTGCGCGAGATCAAACGCCGCTAGATCAAGAGCAAGCACCCGCATTGAACGAACTCTCCCGCCTACCGGTGACGTTCGGGCTCATAGCCACCTGCGTGGTGGTGTACGTCGCCGTAGCGATCGCGGGCCAGACCTACGGTTACCCGCTGAACGTCGGGCTCGTGACGCAGCCGCCCGAGGTGCTCGCGTGGGGCGCCCTCGTGCCCGCCGCCGTCGCCGATGGCGCCGCGTGGCTCTTGCTGACGAGCATGTTCCTGCACTCGGGGTTCATCCACCTGGCGCTGAACATGCTCTCTCTTTATTTCCTCGGCTCGTTCGTGGAGCAGGCGTTCGGTCGGGGCCGTTTTCTCGCGCTCTACCTCTCCAGCGGACTCGCCGGCGGAATCGCCTACCTCTACTTCGGCGCTTTCGACACGCCCGCCGTCGGGGCCTCCGGCGCGATCTTCGGTCTTCTCGGAGGAGTCCTCGGTTACTCTCTGCGCCGCGGCACCTTCTCCTGGCAGAACCCGCTGATCCGCCAGCTCCTGATCCTGACCGCCCTGAACCTCTACTTCGGGTTCTCCGTCTCCAACATCAGCAACACGGCACACATCGGCGGTCTCCTCGGAGGGGTCGCGTTCGGATGGCTCGTGGCGCCTACGGTGTACGCCCAGAAGAGGTTGCGCGCCGCAACACCCATCGTCATCGTGCTCGGCGCAGAACTGATCCTGCTCGCCTTATGGCTTCTCTGAAAGCGGTTTGCAAAGCAAACCGCTAGAGTGCTATGAGCCCCGCTGAGGCGATGACTAGCGTCGCCACGAACAGGATGCCGGCGAACCTGTCTGTATGCTCGGCCTGGGCCTCGGGGAGGAGGTGCGCGGCGCCGATGTATGCGAGCACCCCCCCGGCGACACCGGTCAGGAGGCCGAGCGTGCCCCCACCGGCTGCGGGAAAGGCCACTATCAGCGCCGCGGCAGCAGGTATCGCCAGCCCGAGAGAGACTGCCGTCCTCATGACTCCGGCCCTCCCGAGGCGCGCAGCCATCAGGACGGCCGCGAGGGAGATCCCAACTGGTATCTGGTGAACGAGGACCCCGAGCCCGACGAGCCAGGACGTGACGGCAGCAGCTTTGGCACCCACGCCGAGAACGAAGCCGTCGGCGAGGTTGTGGATGGCCAGCCCGAGCACGAAAGGCCCGAGCGCGTGTTTGTGGACGTGCTCTTCGGGCAGGTGGTGCGTGTGGGCCCTGGTCAACGCTTCGGTCAGAAACAGGAGCGCGAACCCTCCAACGAACCCGGCGACCGCGGTCTCTCCACCGAGCTCGAGGCCCTCGGGGAAGAGGTCGACGAACGCGAGCGCGAGCAGTATCCCCGCCGCGAACGCGGCGGAGAGAGACCGGCCCCTGGACCCCAGATCGCCCCCGAGTAAGGCGAGGAGGCTGGCCGCCGAGAAGCCCACAGCGGCCAGCGAAGCCATCAGGATCGCGCTCACACCCGCCACCAGCCACTCACCGCAGCGCCCGCGCAGCCACGCCCCGCTACCTGCACGCCGAGCACGTCCCGTAAACCTCGAGGCTGTGGGAACGGACCTCGAAGTCTGCGCCGACACGGGGTAGATCTTGCAGGTCCACAGGACACCGCTCGAACTCGGTGACGCTCCCACAACGCTCACAGATGAGGTGGTGGTGGTGATCCTCGGCCAGCTCGTAGCGCGGACCGTATCCAAGGTCGAGCCTGCGCACGAGCCCAAGCCCGGAGAAAAGATCGAGCGCCCTGTACACCGTCACTATCCCAACCTCGGGACAGCGGGCCCTTATCTGCTCCACACCCTGATGCCGACCGGCCGAGATCGCCGCCAGAACGGCCAACCGCTGCGGCGTGACCTTGTACCCGCGAGCACGTATCTTCTTGACAGCCGCCTCGAACCTCACATCAGACCCCTGCTAATTGAAAGAGTTTTTCATCTACAAGATAGCAGGAACCTTCTGCCGGATCAAAGCGGCCGGGTAAGGCGAGATCTGGGTCGGCCTTCACGTTCTGCGAAATCTTTGTAAACTCTCTCGGACTCGTGGCTTCCGGAACTCACAAACGGCAGGCGCTATCGGTCCGCTTTCTCTCCACCCTGAGCGGTCGCGATTGGATCTATCTTTCCAGCCTGCTCGTTCCCATGGTTCTCTACAACCTGGTCTTGAAGGCGATCCGGATACACTCTCAGGAAGGACCCCCTGATGGTCTTGCGGCATTCGCCTTGATCCGTTCCGATCTGCTCTTCAACCTGGGGTACGTGTCTCTCTGGGTTGGGCTATTCGCCTTGACGAGGCACAATCGTTTGCGCTTGCCTGTGGTGATCCTCTTGCACACGGTCACGATACTCGTCGTGGCGACGACGACATCGGCCCACCAGTACTTCCAGGAGACCGGCTCGACGCTAAGCCTCAGCGTCATCACGTACTCGCTGAGCAAACTGGGAGAGATCGAAGACGTAATCGGCAGCGTGACATCGCTTGCCATCTGGGCCTGGGTTCTGGTCATCCTGTTCTACCTGGTGTTTGGTCCCTGGACGATAGCCGCGCTCGTATGTAGAAGGCGTGGGCGGCCCGAGTCCTTCGGTTCCCCGAACACGTCCAGGCTGTTCGCCCTCGGGGCATGCCTGGCGTCTGTCGGGCTCGTCTTCCTCTCGCTGCCGGTTGGCGCGGGGGCGGCCGGCAAATCTTTCTCCAGGGATCCCGTCGTCAACGTCGTCATGTCTGAGGTGGAACACGCGAAGATCAGAGACCAGACCGCCAGCGCCACGCCGATGAAGACTCCCACACGGACACACCTGCAGAAGACCGCCGAGACCGAGAAGAAGAACATAGTCCTGATCCACCTCGAGTCTACGCGGGCGCGCTCCACGACGCCCTACAACGAGGACCTGGACACGACGCCTTACCTCGAGGCGCTCACGAAAGATAGCCTCATGGCCGACCGCGCGTACACGATCGTCCCCCACACGTCGAAGGCCATCACCTCGATAAACTGCGGCATAGACCCGCACCTCGTACGCGAGATCACCGAGGCCGAAAAGGGCGGGATCCCTGCCCGGTGCCTGCCCGAACTCTTGAAGGAGCAGGGGTACGATTCCGTCTGGTTCTCCTCGGCGACCGAGCACTTCGAGGACCGTAGGGACCTGGTCCACAACTTCGGCTACGAGGACTTCCAGCCCGTCGAGACGATGGACACGTCCGGCTTTCAGAAGTCCAACTACTTCGGCTACGAGGACGACATCATGCTCCAACCGAGCAGGGATTGGTTGGTCCAACACGAAGACAAGCCCTTCCTTGCCACCTACCTCGGGGTTACTGGCCACCACGACTACAGGCCCATCGATCGTTATGGGCTGAAGGACTACTCGGATTCTCCCGGGCTCGACCATTACCAGAACGAGGTCCGCTACCTCGACTTCTTCGTGAAGAACGTTATCGACCAGTATAAAGAGCTGGGGCTCTACGACGATACCATCTTCGTGATCTACGGCGACCACGGGGAAGGGTTCGGGGAGCACGATCTCTACCAGCACGACAATACCATCTACGAGGAGGGGCTCGAGGTGCCCTTCATTATCCACGAGCCTGGGCGCTTCGAGGGCGGCAAACGTGTCGAGGCCCTGACCAACCAGCTCGACGTCCTCCCTACCCTGTTCGATCTGCTCGGCTACAAGGTCACGGGCGGCCGCTATCCTGGGAGATCCCTACTCGCTCCGCCTGAGGATGGCCGCACGCTGTTCTTCAGCTGCTTCGATGAGTACAAGTGCCTCGCAAGCATACATGGCACAGAGAAATACATCTACTTCTTCGGTAACCAGCCTGATGAGGTCTACGATCTGGCGTCCGATCCTCTGGAGAAGAACAACATAGCGAACGAGCAGAGCGAGAAAGAGCTAAGGAACAAACGGCTGCAGGTACTCGCCTGGTACGCGAAGGTCAACGCCACGTACGCGAAGTGATTCAGCGGGTTTGGGAAGGGTCCTTCCCAAACCCGCGCTGCTCAGCACTTCAGCTTGTCAGCTAGTCAGTTTTTTGATTGCTGAAGTGCTCGTAGTGCAAAAGCCTTATGCACTACGCTGTCAGCGGGGGTCAGGACGTTTGCGCCGGGTCCCGGAGTGCCGAAGTAGCAGGATCATTGCGAAGCCCAGCGCGAGGACGCTGCTAACGAAGAGGTTTCCGCGGATCGTTCCCCCGATGAGGAAAGCCGGGTCGACGCGGAGGGTTTCCACAAAGAAGCGTCCGAAGGAGTAGAGGCTCACGTAGAGCACGGCGATGTCACCGTTTTTCAGACTGTCTGCGAAGCGGCGGGCCACCCACAGCAGTATCAGGCAGACCACGAGGTCCCAGATCGACTCGTACAGGAAGGTGGGGTGGAAGGTCGCGGCATCTGCGTAGCCTGCCGGCCTGTTCTCCGGCGCGATACGGATTGCCCACGGCAACTGCGAAGGTCGTCCGAAGAGCTCCTGGTTGAAGTAGTTGCCCCAGCGACCTATAGCCTGGGCGAGGACCAGCCCGGGCGCTACGGCGTCGGCGAAAGCCCACGGGCTTACGCGGCGGGTCCGGGCGAAGATCAAGAGCCCGACGAACCCCCCGACGACGCCACCGTAGATCCCGAGCCCGCCGTTCCACACCTCGAATACGCCGGGGAAAGGGTCGCCCGAGTAGAGCTCGTAGTCGGTGATAACATGGTAGGCCCTCGCGCCGACAAAGCCCAAAGGCACGATAAAGAAAAGCGAGTCGAGGGCCAGGGTGCCATCGTAGCCCTTGCGCTCCAGCTCCCTTCCAGTGAGCCAGGTCGCGACGATGATGCCGAGCGCGATGCATAGCCCGTAGTAGCGGAGGGCGAAAGGCCCCACCTCGAATATTACGGGTGAAGGCGGGCTCGGCAGGTAGGCGAAGGTCACGGCCAGGTTCCTACTCCGTCGAGGCGTTGCGGTTCTTGCCTTTGAAGTCCCTGGCTTCTGTGTTTCTCGCTTCTGTGTCCCTACCTTCTGAGTTCTCGGGCTTCTCCCCGATGGGCTGGGCGTCCGTCGGGTTCGGGTCCTTCTTCGATTGCTCGACGCCGTAGTAGGACTCGAGGATGTGGCGCACGGCTGGCGCCGCGCTCATCTCGCTACCTTCTTGGAAGGCGCCTCCGCCGTCGATCATGACGACGACGAGCAGCGGATCGGATTCTTTGTTTGCGGCCCAGCCAACGTACCAGTTCACGAAATCTTTACCGCTGGGCAATTCGCCCGTACCGCTCTTGCCCAACGTAGGCAGGGTGGACCCGACGAACGCGGGGCCCGCGGTCCCATCGTGCGTCGGCACCCCCTCCAGGCCCTCCCTGGCGTTCTCGAGATAAGCCTCGGGCAGGCCCACGTCTCCGGCGGGCTTTGGAGAGATCCTTTCGGTGGCGCTGCCGTCCTGGTTCTGGACCTCGCTCGCCACGTGCGGGGTGACGAGCGTACCGCCGTTCTCGACGGCCGAGTAAGCAGTGGCGAGCTGGATCGGGGAGACGAGCAGGTCCCCCTGGCCGATGGCGAGGTTCACCCAGTCCCCGACGCTCCAGTAGGCCTCTTCCGGGGTGCCGAGGGCTCTTGCCAGTTCCCGCTCCCCGGCTTCGGTCGGCACGCGCCCCGCCGTTTCACCGGCCAGATCGATGCCGGTAAGGGAGCCGAAGCCGAACCTCTCGTAGAAATGAGGTAGCCAGGCCTTGTCCATGGTGTCGTTCCAGACCCAGTCGGCGACCTGGTAGAAGAACTTGTCGTTGGAGTCGGTGAGCGCTTCGGCGAAGTTCTGCGTACCGTGGGTCCCCAGATACGCCGCGTTCGGGCTGTTCTCGCGCCAGCTCTGGTAACAGGGGCTGACCGTGACGCCCGTAGGGTGCCAGCAATCCCCGTTATCGGTGTAGGTGGTGTACCTGTCGATGACGCCCTTTTCGAGGCCCCCAAGGCCGGTGAACGTCTTGAACGTCGATGCGGCCGGCTCGCCGGCCGTTATCGCGCGGTTGATGAAGGGGTCGTTAGAGCGCTCACTGCTGAGGTACTGGTAGGTCCTGAGCTCCTTGGCACCCGTGACGCCGCCTACGAACAGTTGCGGGTCGAAGTCCGGACGGCTGGCGAGGGCGAGGATCTCGCCGTTACGCGGGTCCATCGCGATGACGGCCCCTCCCCTCCCAGGGTAGCCGGTATCCCTCACCCGTCCGATGGCGGCGTCGAGCTCATCTTCGGCCAGTCGCTGGACGTCGAGATCCACGGTCAGCTTCAGGTTCTTGCCAGGGACGGGCTCGGTGACGTGGTCGGGCAACTCCTGGCTCGGATTCGAGTTTATGGGGTCACCGTTCTCGTCCACGAACCTGCCCATGGAGTCTACCCTGCTCCCTTCGGGGACGATGCGCCCGAGGGCATCGACGTCGTAGGTCCTCCGGCCCGCTTTTCCGCGCAGCACCTCCTCGTAGGAGAGCTCGATCCCGCTCTTGCCCACGACGGAGTCGGGCGCCAGGCCCTTGAAGGGCTCCTGCTTGAGCTCATCCTGGGTAACGGCGCCGGTGTATCCGAGGATGTGGGAGGCGAGCCTGCCTTCCGGGTAGCTTCGGACCCAGTCGTCGTTCACGGCGACACCCCTGAACTTCCCGGTTCGCTCGCTGATATAAGTCACCGCGTCGCGGCCCGCGTTCTCCTTGACCAGGATGGGGCTGTACTGGCTACCGGTCTCCTTCGCGGCATCGTAGCGGGCCACGACAGACTCCGTGTCGGCCCCGACTACCGTCGCCAACTCTTTCACTTTGTCCCTGGAGATCTCGTCCGGTATGACGGTTACGTTCAGCCCAGGGACGTTGTTCGCGAGGATCTTGCCGTCTCGGTCGTAGACCACACCACGCTGGGCGGGGATCTTGATGTTGGTGTGTTGGGTGGCCCTCGCAGCGAGGGTGTAGTCCTGGCCCGTGAGGACCTGCAGGTACCAGAGCCTGGCGCCGAGTACGAGGAAGACCACGCCGATCAGAACCGCTAAAGAGACGACGCGTACCTGCATGTTGCCCTTGGTCATCGGCGGCGTCTCCACGCGCTTTTTCGCGGGATTCGCCTGCTTCTGCTTGGGCACCGGCAACCGGAGCAACCTCTAGCTTCTCCCTTCTTCCGTGGCGATCACTACCGTCTCGCCACCCTCTCGGCCTGGACGATCAAACGCTTGGAGTAATCTGGCAGCGTACACGTCTGGAGGGAGACTATGTTCCTGCCCTCGAGCGGCCTCGTCACAGAGACCGCATTGGGGCCAACGACGAAGACCTTGAACACCTCGTAGACGTAGCGCTTTCCCTCCGAGTCGGTGATAAAGATCCTGTCGCCCTTTTCGAGCACGTTCAGATCCCAGAACGATAGCCAGCTGTTGGTTCCGGGGAAACCGAGCCTGTGGCCGGCGATGTAGACGTTCGCCTGCTCGTCCCAGGGGTTACCGGTCCCGCGGAGGTGCACGGCGGCGTGGTCGTGGAATGCCTTGTCGTCGCTGCTGACGGAGTAAGGAACCGTGTCGTTGCGAATCTGGGCCATCTTCGGGATCGTCATCCGCAGCATCTTGTTGTCGGGGCCCCGGGAGACGACCTTCTTCTCGATCACCGGCGCCCCGGCGTTTCTTCTCTGCGGTTCTACCCTCTGCTTCTGCCTCTCGATGGCCCGGTCGATCTTCCCCGCGTCAACGGGGACTCTGGGCTGTTCGGCGGCTTTGTCGAGCTTCTCTGCGGTCGCGACTTCGGCCTCGGCGTCGTGCCGCGGGGAGCCGACGAAGAAGCTGAGGGTCACCACGATTCCCACGCCGACAACCAGCAGGCTCAACACGTTGATGACCGTTTCGGTATAGCGCGCTATCGTTCCCTCCCTAAGCGGTCCTGCGACCGCGCGGACCGTGGCCTCGATCGCAATCCATTGTATCCCAAAAGCGGACGACTACTAGGCGTGCCAGGCGCCGACCACGAAGTATTTTCTGGCCACCACGCTCTTTTCCCCCCCTTTTGCTGCGTAGACCGCGGCCGTGTAATCGCCGGGAGGCAGCCGCCCCTCCGATGCGGGTCGGACGGCGAACTTCACCACGCCGGAGGCGCCACCGTAGGAGACGGCGAGCCTCTCCTCGCCTTCGTTCACGACCACGAGCTCATCGCCTCCGCCGAGGAGACGGCCCAGGGCGGAGGTCCTCGACGTCCGCCCGACCCTCGCCTCGAGGTCGTCGTAGGCGGTGAGGTTCTCGACCCTCAGATAGACGTAAATCGTCTCTGTCTTTCCGTCGAAACGCAGCCTGTCCGCGGTCGGGTACACCGTATCCTCCTCGCTCACCGCGATGTCCTCAGCCCCCGGCGAGACGAGTTCTTCTCCCGGCGAGAAGTCCTCTGGCCAGAGGGATACGATCGCAGCGAGCAACAGAATCAGAGAACATACGGCGACCAGCAAAGGACCAACGCGGTTGCGGTGTGCGGCCTTGCCCATGGTGGTATCGGGGAGCTTGTTCACGGGCCGTCGCCCTTCTTTTCGCCCTCGCGGGAGCGCCTCCAGAGCAGGAGCGTCGCGGCGTTGTGCGCACTGTGGGCAAGCATAGGTGCGAGCAGGCCGGCGCTGACCTCGTAGAGAACGCCGAAAACGAAGCCGGCTAGCACGGCCCACGCCGTCCACACGAGATAACGCCGGTCGGGGCCAACATGGGCCAGGCCGAAAAGAACGGAGGCGACCACCAGGCCGAACTCCTGCTGGACGGCGCCCCGGAAGAACGCCTCCTCGCCCACCCCGGAGAAGATCGAGACGAGCACGAGGCTTATGGAATCGGCGCCGTCGACCAGGCGCGGGGCGAGCTCCCCGGAGATCTCTCGCAGAGAGGGTAGAGCACGGTAGGCAAGGAGGCCCAAGGAGACCGTGGAGCCGGCGGTAATGAGACCGAGAAGCACGCTCGCGGCTGGGCTCTCGCCGAGAAGCCGCACGTCGAAGCCCCTCAGGCCGCACCACAGGGCCGCAACGACGGCAAGAGAACCGTAGAACAGGGCGGCGAACCTGACAAAGCGGGGGCCCAATTGCGCCTACCCGGTGTACGCCGCGAACCGGTCTGCACGATGGACCATAACCCGTTATTGTACCGGACGGAGAAAACCGCAGGTCGCACGCAGTCCGGAGGTAGGAGATGCTCGACGAGTCGATATTCAAGGCCTACGACATCCGTGGCGTTTATCCCGAGAGCCTGGACGAGGGCGTGGTCCGCGACATCGGCCGGGCCTTCGTGGCGCACCTGGGTCTCTCGGGCTCCAGGGTCGTCGTCGCGCGCGACATGCGCCTCTCGGGCGAGGCGCTGGAGAAGGCTTTTATCCAGGGGGTAACAGAGGCTGGCGCCGACGTTCTCGACCTCGGGCTCGTCTCGACCGACGCGCTGTATTTCGCCGTAGGGCATCTGGAGGAGCCCGGCGGGGCCATGGTGACGGCTTCGCACAACCCCAAAGACTACAACGGCCTCAAGCTCTGCAGGGAGGAGGCCATCGCCCTCTCCGGAGACGCGGGGCTGGGCCAGATCCGAGACCTCATCGTCTCTGGGGAACTCCCGGATCCCGCGGAATTTCCGGGTTCCGTGGAGGAGACCGATATCACCGTAGATTACGCGAAACACTGCCTGAGCTTTATAGACACCGAGGGACTGAGGCCGCTTAGGATCGTGATCGATGCAGGCAACGGCATGGCGGGCAAGATGGTCCCGCCCATCTTCGAGCAACTCCCGTTCGAGTACGTGCCGATGTACTTCGGGCTCGACGGCTCCTTCCCCAACCATCCACCGAACCCGATCGAACCGGAGAACGTCGAGGAGCTCCAGGAGCGCGTGGTCGAAGAGGGGGCCGACTTCGGGGTCGCCTTCGACGGCGACGCAGACCGCTGCTTCATTATCGACGAGAAGGGCACGACGATCTCGGGCGACCTGGCGGCCACCCTCATAGCGAAGAACGTGCTCGAGAAGGAGCCGGGCGCAACGATACTCTACAGCGCCGTCTGCTCCAGGGCCTTCCCCGAACTCGTCGAGCGCGAGGGCGGCGAGGCGATAAGAACAAAAGCAGGCCACTCCATCATCAAGCCACAGATGCGAAAGCACGACGCCGCCTTCGGCGGGGAGCACTCGGCCCACTTCTACTTCAGGGATAACTACTTCGCCGACTCGGGCATCATCGCGATGCTGACCATCGCCGAGCTCGTCGGCCGCCAGGAAGAGCCCATCTCCAGCCTCCTGGCCCCCATCGACCCATACGTCCGTTCTGGTGAGATCAACTCCGAAGTAGAAGACCAGGAAGCGACCCTAAGGCAGGTCGAGGACCACTACTCCGAAGACGCAAAGATAGACCACCTCGACGGCCTCACGGTCGACCTGGGCGACTGGTGGTTCAACCTCCGCCCCTCGAACACCGAGCCCCTCCTCCGTCTCAACGTCGAGGCCGAAGACAAAGAGACGATGCAACGTCGACGGGACGAGTTGCTCGAAATGATTCGAGCATAGGCATCAGCCGTCAGGCATCAAGCTCGGGGCGCGAGCAGGCGCAAAGAAACGCCCCTGCCGTGGACGGCGGGGCGTTTCTTCCCTAAAGCGCTTTGCAGAGAGGCTGCGCCCCCCTGCAAAGCGCGGCTACAGGTTTCAGGATTCAGGAAAACAAGCTGACTAGCTGAAGTGCTGAATTGCTGAAATGCTTGCAAAGAGGGTGAACCCTCTTTGCAAGCTGCTCTAGGGCGTGGCACGGCAGGCTGATGCCTGTAACCTGAAGCCTGATGCCTTCTTTCTAGCTCACTTCGATCAAATTCCGTACCTCGCGGACTCCTTCGACTTGCTGGGCGATCTCACCGGCCGCCAGCTTGGCGTCCTCCGAAGGCGCGGTCCCCCGCAGCTCGGCGATCCCGTCGTTCACCTCGACGTTCACGCGCGGCATCTCCGCTGTGCGCGGGTCCTCGCCGATGTTGGTGCGGATGCGCTGCTCCAGCTCTTCTTGCTGCTCGCCTACGCCCTCGACGTCGCCGTGCTGCTCGCCGATCAAAGGTCCCGAGGAGGGATCCGAGTAGTCTCGCTCGGCGCCGGTGCGGTTCGCGTCCCCCGGGGCCTGCCCTCCACCGCCCGCCGTACCCGTCGGGGTGCCGCTACCCCAGGTCTGGCCACGCTGGCCTGCAGGGCTTCCGGCGTCGGGGGTGTGGTGGCCGGTCGTATCCGTGTAGGACGAGGACTCACCCGATGTTTCGCCCTTCCTCGAACGAGCGATGGCGGCCCCGATGGCGAGTCCGAGCATGATGAAGAACCCGTACTTGAGCCACCTGACCTTCCTCGGCTCCTTCGAGCTCATCGCCCGACGGACCAATTTGGCCTCACCCTTGCCGAGCTTCCACGCGGCCTTTCCCGCGGCCCTGCCGGCCACAGGCGCCACCCTTGCTCCTGCCTTCGCGCCGGCCTTGGCGGCCCTTCTCTTGTTGCGCGCCATTCACTACCTCCATCTTCGCGGAGTTGGTTTGTCGAAACAACGAGATACCCCGAAAGGCCCGTTCGGAAACAGCGCGGAGGCATCAGGCTACAGGCTTCAGGCATCAGGTTTCAGCTGTGCTCTCGGAGAACTGTTCGTCCCGGCGCAGTTTGGGTACGAGGGTAAGCATCCTGTAGCGCATCCTCCTCTCGTTCAGCGGCTTCTCGAACTCGGCCTCGCGGGCGAACGTGACCTTTCCTGTGGCCGCTGCCTCGACGAGGGCGGCCAGGTCTTCTCTCTCCGAAGGCGAGAGGCCTGCGCCG
>Ga0126311_10000714_pt1 | contig 15378 bp, 12 predicted proteins | sample Plot61_FD_92539 | JGI IMG/M metagenome (GOLD analysis project Ga0126311, IMG submission 92539) | Serpentine soil microbial communities from UC McLaughlin Reserve, CA, USA - Plot61 | ecosystem: Environmental > Terrestrial > Soil > Grasslands | place: USA: UC McLaughlin Reserve, Lake County...
CGACGACTGGAAGCTCCAGGAACGATTGGCCAGCAAGGAGCTCGAGCAGATCGAGAAGCAGATCGCAGCCGCTGATATTCGCAAAGCGATTGCGGAGAAAGATTTGCGCAATCACGATCTGCAAGTCCAGAGCACGACCGAGATAGATGAGTTCATGCGGAGCAAGTTCACCAATCGCGAGCTCTACGATTGGATGGTCGGGCAGATTTCCGGCATTTACTTCCAGAGCTACCAGCTCGCCTACGACGTGGCGAAACGTGCCGAGCGCGCGTACCGTTACGAGCTGGGGCTGAGAGAGTCCAGCTTCATTCAGTTTGGTTACTGGGACAGCCTGAAGAAGGGCCTGCTCGCCGGCGAGCGACTCTCCTACGATCTCAAGCGCATGGAAGTCGCTTACCTCGATCAAAACAGGCGCGAGTATGAGATCGTCAAGCACATCTCGCTGCTCTCGATCGATCCGGTCAGCCTCGTGAAGCTGAAGCAGACAGGTGAGTGTTTCGTGATGTTGCCGGAGACGTTGTTCGACGTCGATTATGCCGGTCATTACATGCGGCGAATCAAGTCAGTCGGCATCACGGTCCCGGCTGTGGCTGGTCCATACAGCGGTATCAACTGCACGCTCACGTTGCAGAGCAGTACCATTCGCCACGCGAACACGCTGGCTAACGGCGGCAAGTACGGCCGCCAGGCTGACGATCCGCGTTTCGTGGACAGTGCTGGAACGGTGCAATCGATTGTGACGAGTGGCGCTCAGAATGATAGTGGCATGTTTGAAACCAACCTGCGTGACGAGCGCTACCTGCCGTTTGAAGGTCAGGGCGCGATCAGCACGTGGCGCATCGAGATGCCGAAGAACTTCAAGTCATTCGATTACAACACGATTTCTGACGTGGTCCTGCACCTGCGTTACACCGCGCGCGAGGGTGGATCACAGCTCAAGACACAGGCTGAACAGGAGTTACAAGCCGCGCTTAACGACTTCGTTCGTATAGAAGGCAAGCGTGGTCTGACGCAGATGTTCAGCTTGCGTCACGAGTTCTCGACTGAGTGGGCTCGCTTCCTGAACGCGCCGCTGGGCACGACTCAGAGTTTGACGATGCCGGTGACGAAGGAACGTTTCCCGTTTCTTTTCCAGGGCAAGACGATTGCGATCAGTGGGATGGAGTTGTTTGTGAAAGTGAAGCCGGAGTTTGCCCGCGATTACAAAGCCTCGACGATCAAGATCGCCCTGGCGGCGGGTGCCACGGCGCCGGTGCCACCAAGTAGTGACACGTTGGGCCTCGAACCGTGGAATGATTTGATCCGCGGCTCGAAAGACTTCAACAACAACGCACCCGGCACGTTCACGCTCAACGCGTGGCTCAACGCCACCGATCGCATCGATCCAAATGCGATCCAGGACATCGTGGTCGTTTGCCGTTACACGGTGAGCAACTAGAAAATTTAGCCGCGGATAAACGCAGATGAACGCTGATCTGCGTTTATCCGCGTTCATCCGCGGCTTCATTTGACAGCCCGCCAGATTCGCATTAACGTATCGCCTGCTCCAGCCCGACAAACGAACTCCTCCCAAAACCAGCCCAAGTGTATTCATTGTTACCTAAAGGAGATTCGTGTAATGAACCGATGTGTTTTCAATCGCCACCTGGCGATTACACTCTTAGTCTTACCCTTCCTGTTCTTAACTGCACCCCGTGCTTTTGCACAAAGAAATTCTGATAAGGAGTTGCCTTTGCGAGAACTGCTGTCCGTGCCTGGCAAGCTTATCAGTGAAGCAAAGTCGTCTCGACCGACGGCTGAGCTAAAGCTGACCGGTTACCGCGTCGAAGAAATCAAGCTGCCGCGCCAGTTGAACGTGGAACTGCACGGTCGACAAGTGGCTGTCGACAAAGCGTGGCGCGTGACCGTGCAGGGTGGTCCATTTCATGTTCGTGCGATGCCGGCCCTGATCTGGATTGATGATCAAATCGTCGGCAGCGGAATCGAAAACGAAACCTTAACGCAGATCACTGCGATCACTTTTGACAGTTCGTTGATAAGTGAAGGAGGAGTGGTTTCACTCTCCTACGGTGAAGATAAAGAAGGACGAGTGAGGATTTCTCAACGACTTCGCCTGACCCGTGAAGGAGGAAACCAATGAGAACCACTATTAAAAACTACCTCCTCGCTTCCATAGCGTTTGTGCTGCTAATCATTGCCGGAGCCGGCACCGGACTCGGACAAGTACCTGATCCAGGCACGCCCGGCCCGCTTCCCGTTACGCGTGAAGAGTACAACTTCGGCGACACGGCGTTTAATCCAACCAGCTTTCCCGGACCAGTCGAGCTGCGGGCCTCCATTCACTACCCGACTAATCTTCCGGCCGGGCCATATCCGGTGATTCTTTTTCAACACGGACGTCACGCGACCTGTTTTAAGGGCGGTGCTCAACTGCTACAGTGGCCGTGTCAAAACGGTGCCCTGCCGATCCCCAGCTTCCAGGGATACGACTACGTTGCCGAAGTGCTGGCGAGCCATGGCTATGTCGTGGTATCAGTCAGCGCAAATGGAGTCAACGCCGTCGACAATAGCGTGTTTGACCTCGGCGCCTTCGCGCGCGCGGAGTTGCTTCAGAAACATCTCGACATCCTGAAGACGTTCAATACAACCGGCGGCGCGCCGTTCGGGACCAGCTTTGTCGGCAAACTCAACCTGAGCCAGGTCGGCACGATGGGCCATTCGCGCGGCGGTGAAGGCGTAGTGCGTCACTACGTTTTGAACAACGCTTTAGGTGCGCCTTATGGAATCAAAGCGGTGTTTCCGCTTGCGCCCGTCGACTTCAATCGCTTCGTCGTGAACAACGCCGCTCTTAATGTGATGCTGCCTTATTGCGATGGGGACGTTGCCGATCTGCAAGGCGTGCATTTTTATGATGATGCTCGCTACAACGTACCCGGCGACACGTCTCCCAAGCACTACGAGCTCGTGATGGGCGCGAATCACAATTTCTTCAACACGATCTGGTCGCCTGGTTCGAGCTCGTTCCCCGGGGCAGCGAATGACTGGTTGGCGTTTGTGCAGGGTGGTCATTCCGATTCGCACTGCGGAAGCGTGCCGGGTAACCAGCGCTTAACCGAAGCGCAGCAACGCGGCACCGGACTCGCTTACATGAGTGCGTTTTTCCGCGCATACGTTGGCGGCGAGACTCAATTCATCCCGCTACTGACGGGCGATGCGCCGCCGCCGGCTTCGGCCCAGACAAACAATCTGTTTGTGTCGTATCACGCGCCGGCCAATTTGCGATTGGATGTGAACAGGTTACTGAATAACACCAATCTCACTACGAACACTCTGGGCGCTGCTGCAACGCAAACCGATCTCTCACCGTACGAGCTGTGTGGTGGAGACGCGCCGCAACCGCAGCGTTGTTTGCCTGACCAGCGCAATGCGCAACAACCGCACACGACTCCGAGCGCTCGCTCATCGTTGCGTGGTTTGAGTCAACTGAAGACGGGTTGGAACAACTTCACCGGCAACTACAGAAACGATCTGCCGGCGGTGTTGGGTAACGTTTCGGGCTTCCAGGCAGTGCAGTTCCGCGTGAGTGTGAACTTCGCTGACGTCCGCAACGTGGCCGGTCTCGCGCAGGACTTACGCGTGGTGTTGACGGACGCTTCCGGCGGTTCTGCCTCAGTGCGCGTGAGTGATGTTTCGGGGGCGCTGTACTTCCCACCGGGCGAAGTCCTTGCCGTGCCGAAAGTTGTATTGAACACAGTGCGCGTGCCGTTGAGTGCTTTCAGCGGCGTGAACCTTAATGCGGTACGCTCGGTACAGTTCACATTCAATGAGCGACTCCAGGGAGGAGTTTTGATCACTGATGTGGCGTTCGCCTCGTCACCGCAGTAGTTAGACCGCATGGACCAGATTTTTCAGTATTAGTTTTGCTGATGCGGGCAACAGCGGGGGCAAGCCCCCTTCCTGACTTGTTCTATGTTTCGGAGCTCTAATCCTGGGTGAGTTTCACACACTGCCCACCGAACAAGTCAGGAAGGGGGCTTGCCCCCGCTGTTGCCCAAATTTGATCTCAGTTGTATTCTCTCCCCCAAGTCAAGCTTACTCACGAGCTTTCCTCATGACTAAAAAGTGGTCCAACACAAACCTTCCTGGCGCTCAGCACTTTGTCACCGGCAGCTTCCTGCACCGCATTCCAATTTTTAACCAGGACAGATGCTGTGAAGTGTTTCTCGAAGCCTGTTCAACTCTCCTCTGTGATTGGCCGTGTAAGCTAATTTCTTTTGTCCTTATGCCGGATCATTTTCATCTGATACTCAACCCGCGTGATGGGAATATCAGAGGATTTGCGGGAACGCTGAAAAGTATTGCCGCGCGAAGAATCATCGCGGTAAATGAAGATAAACGAGTTCAGCGGAAAGATGGATTTACATATCAAGTCTGGCAAGAGAGCTTTAAAGCCCTGCCGCTTTGGAGCCTCTGGATGATTTGGCAGAAGATCAATTACATTCATGCGAATCCGGTGCGGGCGCGTCTGGTTGATTCAGCGCAGTCTTATCGGTGGTCCAGCTTTAGAGCGTTCTATCTGGATTCCGGCGAGCCACTGCGGGTTGATCATGAGTGGTGGTGGGCTGATGATTCTGAGAAACTGACAAAAGCGATTAAGGAATTAGGCTGGGGGAAAAATCAAAAGATAAACAGCAAAACATGAGCAGCGGGGGCAAGCCCCCTTCCTGACTTGTTCGGTGTTCAGTGTGTAAAACTCACCAGGATTAGAGCTACGAAACATAGAACAAGTCAGGAAGGGGGCTTGCCCCCGCTGTTGCCCAAAGCTCATCAACCAGGAGATCATGAATGTTTAGAATTCTTACGCTTGCAATCGTCTTGGTCATAGCCAACGCACCCGCCCAGACTCCAACACTCGCGGACCTCTCGTGGATCTCGGGCGCGTGGCAGACGCAGCCGGGTGGGAGAAGGCAGATTGAGGAGCACTGGATGCAGGTTGGCGGTGCGTCGATGTTGGGGATGAGCCGGACTGTTGCGGGCGAGAAGATGGTCGAGTTTGAGTACCTGCGCATCGAGCAGCGTGCTGATGGGGTCTATTATGTCGCGCATCCGCAGGCGCGCTGTCCGGCTACTGATTTCAAACTGACGCGCGCTTCAGCAACAGAGGCCGTGTTTGAAAACCCGCAGCATGACTTCCCGAAGCGGATCATTTACCGGAAGAGCGGGGATGATGAGTTAACGGCGAGTGTTGATGGCGGTGAAGGAACGAAGGCGAGGACGTTCGCTTATCGAAGAATGAAGTGAGCTCACACGCCGAGGATAGCCTTCGCGATCGAAAAATAAATCACTAACCCCGTGGCATCGACAAGCGTCGTGATCAGCGGCGCGGAGAGCACTGCCGGATCGACACCGAAACGCTGCGCCGCGATCGGAATCAGCGCGCCCACAGTCGTGGACCACACGCAGATCGCAAACATCGTCACTGACACTGTCAGCGCGAGTGCCACCGGCGCCCGCCAGATCAGCGCCTGCACAAACGCAATTGGCGCGACCATCAACCCAACGAGCATGCCCGTAGTCGCCTCACGTAACGCGACGCGCCACGCATGCCGCACGCCAACCTCGCCCAGCGCGAGACTGCGAATCACGGTCATCACCGTCTGCGCACCGGCATTCCCACCCGTACCAATCAAGAGCGGAATAAAAAACGCAAGCGCCACCACCGCCGCGAGCTCGCCCTCAAACTGGTGCAACACCGCACTCGTCAACGTGCCTGCGACAAACAGCAGCAACAACCATCCGATTCGTTTGCGCACGACACGCAAGATCGGATTATCAAAGTAAGGCTTGTCCATCGCGCCGGGCTCAACGGCCGCCATGCGCAGCAGGTCTTCAGTCTGCTCTTCAATCAGCACGTCGATCACGTCGTCAACAGTCACAAAACCCAGAACGCTTCCGTCCTGTTCGACCACCGGCACTGCAAGCAGGTTGTACTTGCCGATCTTCTGCGCCACGACTTCCTGGTCATCAAGCACATTCACCGTCACCGGTTTGCGACGACACACATCGAGCAGCGGCCGATCGAGCTCCGCCATCACGAGATCGCGTAACGACACCGCGCCCAGCAAACGATCCGTTTCGGGATCCATGATGTAACACGCGTAGATCGACTCTTTCTCGCGCGCGACCGAACGGATGTGTCTCAGGGCATCGGCGACCGTCATCTTCGGATCCAGACGGACAAACTCAGTCGTCATGATGCCGCCCGCAGTGTGATCGGGATACTGCAAAAGATCTTCCAGCTCGGTACGCACTTCAGGGCTGAACTTCGGCATGAGTCGATGCCGCTCGTGAAGTCCCATTTTCTGAATGATGTCAGTGCGCTCGTCGGCTGAAAGCCCTTCGAGAATGGCAGCGACGCGGGTTGGCTCGAGCTGTTCGAGAATCGCCGCGCGCCGCCGCATCGTCGGCTGATCGCAGAGCTCGATGCAGCGCTGAAGCGGAAGCATCGAAACGATCGCAGCGGCTTCGGCGAGGTTCAGCTCGTTGAGTAGCTCCGCAAGATCTTCCGGCGGCAGGTCAACGACTTCAGAGCCAATGCCAACGAAGCTTTCATCCAGCCGAAACTGAATGCGATCGAGTAGCTGCTGAAGATCTTTTGAGGTGGGCATTTACACTGTTTTGTCCGTGTAATCGTCAACATTCAAGACAGCCTGCGCGGCAGCAAGACGCGCTACCGGAACTCGGAACGGGGAACAACTCACGTAGTCAAGACCAATCTCGTTACAGAACGCGATCGACTGCGGATCACCACCGTGCTCGCCGCAAATGCCCACTTTGAGATCCGGCTTCACACTTCGCCCGCGCTCCGCGCCGATTCTCACGAGCTGGCCCACGCCGTCGCGATCGAGCACCTGGAAAGGATCGTCTTTCATGATCTTTCGCTCGATATAGTTTGGAAGAAAACGACTCGAATCGTCGCGGCTCAAGCCGAAGGTAGTTTGAGTCAGGTCGTTTGTGCCGAACGAGAAGAACTGTGCGTGGTGCGCAATCCGATCGGCCATGAGCGCCGCGCGCGGCAACTCGATCATGGTCCCGACCATATATTCGATCGTCATGCCGTGCTCGCCCATCACCTGTCGCGCCACTTCGTGAATCAGCTCCGACTGTTGATGCAGCTCCTCACTCAGCGAAACCAGCGGCACCATGATCTCCAGCTCGACCTTCTTGCGCTCTCCCTGGACTTTGCATGCCGCCTCGAACATCGCGCGACACTGCATCCTTGTCACCTCCGGAAACAGCAGTCCGAGACGACAACCACGGAAACCAAGCATCGGGTTAGCTTCGCGAATGCGATTTACCTGTCGCAGCAGCGCTCGCTTGTGATCGATTTCATCGAGCACGTGGTCCATGTCGCTCAAGGTGGCCACGGTCTTGAGCTTCATCTTCAGTTCAGCGAGCTCGCCGCTCAGCTCTTCCGCATTTGGTAAGAACTCGTGAAGCGGCGGATCGAGCAAGCGGATTGTCACAGGGAGCCCGGCCATTTCGCGAAAAATTCCGATGAAGTCGCTGCGTTGCAAGGGCAGTAACTTGTCGAGCGCCTTCTCGCGTGCGCCGACACCCTCGGCCAGAATCATTTCACGCATCGCGGCCAGCCGTTTGTCGCCGAAGAACATGTGCTCGGTGCGGCAAAGTCCGATTCCTTCCGCGCCAAATTGTCGCGCCGTCTTCGCATCGAGCGGTGTGTCGGCATTTGCTCTCACACGCAGCCGCCTGAACTGATCGGCCCACATCATGAGTTTGTAAAAATCATTGTCGAGCGTGGGTTGAATCGTCGGCACCTGTCCGAGAAACACGCGACCAGTAGATCCGTCGACGGTGATCCACTCGCCCTTTGTAACAACCGTGCCATCAACGGTGAACTGCTGCTGGCTGTAGTCGATATTCAACGCCTGCGCGCCGCTCACGCACGTCTTGCCCATGCCCCGGGCGACGACTGCTGCGTGACTCGTCATGCCACCACGCGCAGTGACGATCGCCTGCGCTGCCACCATGCCGTGAAAATCGTCGGGACTGGTCTCTTGTCGTACCAGCACGACCTGCTTACCTTCGCGCGCCAGCTCTTCCGCTTCGTCGGGACTGAAAACAACCTGGCCCTGCGCCGCGCCCGGACTTGCCGGAAGACCGGTGGCCAGCACGGTGGCATTCGTCTTCGGATCAACAGTCGGATGGAGCAGTTGATCGAGTTGTTCTGGCGAGACACGTTTGACGGCAGTCGCTTTGTCGATAACCTTTTCGTAAACCATTTCGACCGCGATCCGCACTGCCGCTGCGCCACTGCGTTTGCCGGTGCGTGTTTGCAGCATCCAGAGCTTGCCGCGCTCGATCGTAAACTCGCAGTCCTGCATGTCTCCATAATGCTTTTCAAGCAGGTCTGTGATTGAAGCAAACTGATCGTAAACTTCGGGCAGCTCTTTTTTGAGTTGATTGATCGGATTCGGCGTGCGAATGCCGGCGACCACGTCCTCACCTTGTGCGTTCAGCAGGTACTCACCATAAAGCTCTTTCTTGCCTGTCGACGGATTGCGTGTGAACGCGACACCGGTGCCGCTGCCCGCGCCCATGTTGCCGAAGACCATCGCCTGCACGTTCACCGCTGTGCCCAACGTGTCGGGAATGCGATTGATGCGGCGATAGTCGATTGCGCGACGTCCCATCCAGGAGTTGAAAACCGCCGCGATCGCAACGCGGAGTTGCTCGTAAGGATCTTCGGGAATCGCAGACTGCTCGGTCAGGATGATCTGTTTTTCAGCAGTGATGATCTCGCGCAAGTGATCTGCTGCGAGATCCGTGTCGCGCCCGCCCTGCGTCTGTGCCTTGAAACGATCGAGCACGCGCTCAAACTTCTCGTGCGCGACGCCCATCACGATCTCGCCAAACAACGACGCGAACCGGCGATACGCGTCGAGTGCGAAACGCAGGTCGCCCGTTTGCTCCGCCAAACCCTGCACTGTCTCTTCGTTCAAGCCGAGGTTCAGCACTGTGTCCATCATGCCAGGCATCGAAAACGCCGCGCCTGAGCGGACTGACACGAGCAGCGGGTTCTTCGAATCGCCAAACTTTTTTCCGACCTTCTCTTCGATCTTCTTCAGGCCGTCCTTGACCTGTTCCCACATGCCTTCGGGAAAGTTTTTGTCGTTGTCAAAGAAGGCATTGCAGGCTTCTGTCGTGACGACGAGTCCCGGTGGTACGGGCAGTCCGGCGCGCGTCATCTCGCAGAGTCCCGCGCCTTTTCCGCCGAGAAGCGCTTTGTCGTCGCCGGGTCCTTCGTCGAAGAGGTAGACCCACTTATGGGTTTTGGGCTCAGTCGTTTCGGAGGTTTCTTCAGTTACAGTGCTCATACTTTGCAAATTATCGCATTTCGGAGTGATAGGGAAGTGGGCTGCGAACGCGATCTTTGATTTGACACGTGTTCGAACGGAATCGTTAGCCGCTCAACTGTCGGAATGCGTCAGCGATCAAATTCGTAATGCGCGCGCCATCAATCGAGTAACGTCGAAAGTCGAACGTGGTCACGGCCGCGACACCCAAACTCGACGATGTCAAAAAGATCTCATCCGCATCGGTGAGATCCGGCATCTCGTAAATACCTTCAAGCAGCGGAATGAAATGTTTGTTGGCGATATCGATCACGCACTCGCGCGTGATGCCGGCCAGCGCGCCGGTGCTCAACGTCGGCGTGTGCAGCGTGCCATTCTTCGCCCAAAAAAGGTTGGCCGTCGTCGCTGAGACGATCTCGCCACGCTCGTTCAAGACAACTGCCTCATCGAAGTCGCGGCTCTGCGCTTCTTCCCACGAAAGCACGTGATCGAGATAATTCAAACTCTTGATTCCCGACAACGGCGAAAACGTATTGATGCGAAAAGGCGAGACCGCGAGCGATAACCCCGCCGGCGCGTTCTTCTGTGGATCGCCCGTCATGATCAGCAGATCGGTTTTCTTCGCACCCGGCACTTTCGTCTTCCAGATGTCACGACCGTGCCGCGCGAGCATGATCACGCGAGCGCGGCCGTCTTTTACCTGGTTGACTGAGATCAATTTTTGCAGGGCGTCGCCGACGTTCTTCTCGTTGCAGCCGGTGAAGTCGATATCGAGTTTTTTGGCGTGTGTGGTGAGTCGTTGCCAGTGTTTGGACCAGAGGAATGGTTGTGAGTTGTAGATTGCGAGGGTGGTGAAGACGCCGCGGCCATAGAGCATCGCGGAAGAGACCGGCGCGACGCGCGCTTTCGTCGCCTCAACCATGGTTTTGTTGAGGTAGATGACGGGATGCATTATGGGAATTTCTCACGCAGCGACGCAGCGGCGCAACGAAAGCTTGTTGGAGTATATAAAGTTTCGCCGCGCCGTTGCGCCCGCGTGAGAAATCCAGCTCAGACGCTCACGACCTCTGCTTGCAACTTGCCCGACAACGCACTTCTCCAGGTTAATTCTAATTCCGACACCTCGATGCCCACTGCTTCTTGCCCGTTCACGTTGATCGTCAAACGCGTCCCCCCAACACGCCCGATAATCGCAAACGGGGCGTGGTTGCGCTCGGCGATCTCCTGCACGGTCTGCGCGTCGGCAGAGTTGAAGCTGATCACGATCCGCGAAGGCGACTCGCTGAACAGTAATGCCGTTGGGCCAAGTTCTCCTTTAAGATCGAAGTCCGCGCCGGTGGCGGCCCGTCCGAGTGATGAGAAACACCATTCAGCGAGAGCCACCGCCAGTCCGCCATCTGAACAATCATGCGCTGAAAGCAGTAGCCCGGCTTCCGCGGCCTCGAGACACGCCTTTTGCACCGCCAGCTCACGCTCCATATCGAGCTCAGGCACTCTCCCTGCCGCCACAATCTCTGCGGTCTTCGCGCCTGCGATGCTCACTGCGTACTCACTCATCGACAAATCGTCCTGTGTCGTGCCGACCAGCGCAATCACATCGCCTTGCTTCTTGAAACCCGGCGAGACTACGCGTCGCACATCCTCGATCAATCCGACCATTCCAATCACCGGCGTCGGCAGAATCCCGCGACCCTCAGTCTCGTTGTAGAAAGACACATTCCCGGAAACGACTGGTGTCTCAAACGCACGACACGCTTCGGCCATACCGTCGATCACCTCTGAGAACGACCACATCACTTCCGGCCGCTCGGGGGATGCGAAGTTGAGACAGTTTGTAATCGCGATCGGTCGCGCACCCACACAAACAACGTTGCGCGCGGCTTCGGCGACGATCAGCTTCGCGCCTTCGCGTGGGTTTGCAGCGCAGTAACGCCCGTTGCCGTCGAGCGTCATCGCGAGTGCACGTCGCGTTTCCTTGATGCGAACAACAGCCGCATCGGCGCCGGGCAGGATGGCGGTGTTGGTCCGCACCATGTGATCGTACTGTCGATAAACCCAATTCTTCGACGCGATGTTGCCGGACGCAAGCAGCTTGCGGAGATCCGAATTCAAATCCGCGCTCTTGATCGGTTTAATCTGTGGCTCCTGCGTCGCGCGCGCGGTCATCGGCCGCTCGTATCGCGGAGCTTCGTCAGTTAATGCCTCGACCGGAATGTCCGCAACCATCTCTCGGTTGTGGACAACCTGCATCCGGCCCGTGTCGCGCACCCGGCCGATAACAACTGCATCAAGGTCCCACTTACGAAAGATGTCGACGACTTCGCGCTCGCGACCCGAATGGGCCACGATCAACATCCGCTCCTGCGACTCGGACAGCAGCATCTCGTAGGCAGTCATGTTCTGCTCGCGTTGCGGAACGAGCGACAAGTCCAACTCGATACCCGTGCCCGCGCGCGCCGCCATTTCACACGACGACGACGTCAGACCCGCGGCGCCCATGTCCTGAATCCCAGCGACAGCGCCACTGCGCATTGCCTCGAGACACGCCTCCAGCAAGAGCTTCTCGAGAAACGGATCGCCAACCTGCACAGTCGGACGTTTCTCCAGCGCTTCTTGATCAAACTCGGCAGAGGCCATCGTGGCACCGTGAATTCCATCGCGTCCGGTTTTCGCGCCCACGTAAAGCACAGGGTTCCCGATTCCCGTCGCCTTGCCGAAGAAGATCTGATCGTGTCGCACGAGCCCGAGTGCAAACGCATTCACCAGTGGATTGAACGCGTAAGCATCGTCAAACGCGACTTCGCCGCCGACAGTCGCAACCCCAAACGCGTTGCCATAATGCGCGATGCCTGCAACTACACCGGCGAGCAACGATCGATTGCGACGACCGTGCTGTGGATGATCGAGCGAGCCGAAGCGCAGGCTATTCATCGACGCGACCGGACGTGCGCCCATCGTAAAGATATCGCGCAGAATGCCGCCGACACCGGTTGCGGCACCCTGAAACGGCTCGATGAACGACGGGTGATTGTGCGACTCGATCTTGAAAGCCGCGCACCAGCCGTCGCCGAGATCGACGACGCCGGCATTCTCGCCGGGCGGAACGATCACGCGTGGTCCAGTCGTAGGCAAACGTTTGAGATGAATGCGCGAAGATTTGTAGGAGCAGTGTTCCGACCACATGACCGAGAATATTCCGAGCTCCGCAAAACTCGGTTCACGGCCAAGCAGTTCCTTTATTCGCTCGAATTCTTGCGGTGTGAGGTTATGGGCGGCGATAACTTCGGGCGTAATCATTTAATCTGGTGAGCCCGCTATCGGGGGCTAAGATCCCTTCTTAACCACCTTTTCGATTGCCTGGCGCAGCTCGGCCGTGTTGACGCGTCCGATGTGCTTGTAAACGAGCTCGCCTTTCTCGTTGTACAGGTACGTCGCCGGCAGATCGCCTCGCCACATTCGATCGACCATATTGATCGCCGGCTCGGGGTCGGAGGCGTTGAGCAGGTACGCAGGCATGGTCGCCTTCATCGAGTCAAGAAACTTCGGCACCCCGGTTTTGATCTCGCTCATGTCGTCGAGCGACACGGTGACAAAGTCCAGCGATGGTCGGTAATCCTGATCGATCTTTACGAGATCTGGAAACTCGTCACGACACGGATCGCAAAACGTGGCCCAGAAGTTAACGAGTAATGGATGCTCGCGTTGCTGCGTGAGCAAACCTTTGAGTGCTTCCGTATCGATTGCCGACACGACCGGCAAAGGTTTGCGTGGCTTCGCGGCGCGACCCTTTCGCTTTTGGGCCGGCGCCGCGAAACCCACTAACAGAATGCACAACGCGACTGGAATGATCGCTTTTGGAAAACGCATTGCTTACTTACGCTCTTTTGATGCTGCAACCGAAAGCCTTCGCTTCTGTCTTCTCAACTGCCTTGCCCGCGAGCGCGGCATCGAGAGCGTTACGAAGATCGTTTGACTCAATTTGCGCAGCGTTGCGGGAGTTGTCGATGCGGCCGTGATAGAGCAGCTTGTTGCTCGCATCGAGGAAGTAAGCTTCCGGTGTCACCGCAGCGCCGAATTTGTCGGCAATTTTGTTCCCTGGATCCTTAAGGATGGGGAACGAGAGTTTGTTTTGGCCAGCGTGGGCTTTAACTGCTGCCGCATCTTCGGCGGCGTTCGCGTTAATACCGATCACGGCGATGCCCTTCGCTTTGTAATCCGCGGCGAGTTTTTCCATGCGCTCGTTGTAAGCATTGGAAACCGGACATTGGACGGCGATGAACAGCAGCACGGTGCCGTTCTTTCCGGCGAGTGACTTCAGCGAGCGGTCCTTGTTGTCGACATCAGGAAGCGTAAAGTCTTCAATGGTGGCGCCGATCGCGGGTGGCGCGGGCACTTCACCTTCAGCACGAGCACCTGTAGCAAAAATGGCGCCCGCAATCACAAACAGGGAAGCCAGCAGAATTGATAAATTTCTGGTTCTCATCAACAAAATCTCCTTAACCGCTACTGGAAAATCTGCGTAATGTGTAATCTGGAGTCAGTGGATACTATAACTGAAACAATTGAGCAGGCGCTACCAGTCCCAGTGCGGATGGACGCTGACGAACGTTTCACCGGTCGCGGTATCACCATCGCATTTCTCGACTCCGGTTTTTACGCTCACAAAGACTTGATCGAGCCAAAGAATCGCATTTTGGCCTATCACAACATCGTCAACCCCACGGATGATCTCACGGCCTTGCAAAATTCTGACGTTGCGAGCTGGCACGGCATGATGACCTCCGTCGTTGCCGCCGGCAACGGTCACCTGTCTGAGGGTTACTATCGCAGCATCGCGTCCGAGGCGAATGTCGTGCTCGTTAAGATCGGCAAAACCGGGCGCATTCCCGAGATCAACATCGAGACAGGCCTGCGCTGGGTGTTTGCAAACAAAGACAAGTACGACATTCGCATCGTCAACATCTCTGCCGGCGGCGACTTCGAACAGCCATACCTGCAAAATTCCCTCTGCCAGTTAGTTGAAGAAGTAGTGAAGGCTGGATTGATGGTGATTTGCGCTGTCGGCAATGCCGGGCTCATGCCCGGACATCCGGTTTTGCCGCCCGCGAGTGCGCCGTCGAGTATCGCCATCGGTGGTGTTGACGATCAGAACTCACTCGATCGCGCGCGCCGCGGAATGTATCGCTCGTCCTATGGTCCAACGATCGACGGGCTGCAAAAACCGGAAGTAATCGCGCCCGGCATCTGGGTGGCCGGTCCAATCCTGCCACACACGCCGACCGCAGACGAAGCCCGGCTCTACGCGCTGCTCGACAGCGCCGGCGACGCAGAGCTTCGCGAGATCATTCTCGCGCACGCGGCAGTAGACAAGGCTATCTACGAAGCAAGGGACTTGCCGGTGTCGGTGTTGCGCCAGTTGATAACGATCAAGCTGCGCGAAGGGAATGTGATCAACCAGCACTACAAATTCGTTGACGGAACGTCTTTCGCAGCGCCGATCGTCTCATCAATCATTGCCTGCATGCTTGAAGCGAATCCAAAACTCACACCACAACAAGCGAAGCGCATCCTGATCGACACGGCCGAGCGCGTCGATGGAGTTGAAGTTGATCGGCAAGGCTGGGGCGTCGTCGTGCCGCGAAAAGCGGTCGAGATGGCGTTGCGCTTACGTGGTTGATGTGCAACAATTCGCGGCACCGAAAAACCTACCCGTAGAAGATTGGAGAATGTTTGAGTTCGTATGTCTGAGAATGAAGCCGCAATTGGCGAGGGCGCTGCGATAGCAAACGAGCCTGAAGCGAACACTGAAGAGATTACGTATCATGCAGTGGAGAAAGATGGAGTAGTCACGGCCATTTGGGAAATGCAGGGTCGCAAGCACGTGCGCACGATCGATCCACGCTCACGCCAGGGACAGGACATCCTTCGTCTTTACACCACCGAGCATCACGACGAAGCCACAGTTTAGCTTTAGCCACAAAAGGCACAAAAACACAAAAAG
>Ga0126311_10000715_pt1 | contig 15377 bp, 16 predicted proteins | sample Plot61_FD_92539 | JGI IMG/M metagenome (GOLD analysis project Ga0126311, IMG submission 92539) | Serpentine soil microbial communities from UC McLaughlin Reserve, CA, USA - Plot61 | ecosystem: Environmental > Terrestrial > Soil > Grasslands | place: USA: UC McLaughlin Reserve, Lake County...
GCTGAAGAAGGCATCGTGATCTATCCGATTCGGTACGACACGCGCGCCACGACCGAACGACTCGCACGCGAGCAGTCAAACCAAAGCACGCCAACGTTGCCGACGATAGACGTGATCAGGAAAGCGCCGCCAAGCGGCACGACCGCGCCGACGTTTCCAGGTGGCGATGGCGTACCAACGTCCGGCACGCAAAGGACTGGTCCATTCGGGCTGCCTTTGCCTGATGAGATCATGCGGCGACGTCGAGATGAGGAGCGCAACCGGTATCCGAATCCGGGGCGCAATCCCGCTCCAACCGGTGACCCTGGAGAAAGTCCTCCGGACCCAAACGATCGCAATAAAACGATTCCACGTGTGCCTGATTCGAAGCCGCCGAGCGGCCCTGCGCCGACGAGTCGTCCAGAAGATGAATCGCTCAAAGGGATGCTCGATCTCGCCTACTTGACTGCTGACAGTTATTTGAAAGCGCTGGCAGAGAAATCCGGCGGTCGACTTTTGCGCGCGGACACGATCGCGTCGTTGCCGGACGCATTTGGGCAGATCGCTGCTGAGCTTCGCACGCAATACATGCTTGGCTACTACCCGCTCAACAAAGAACGCGACGAGCGCTACAGGAAGATCAAAGTTGAGACGACCCGCAAAAACGTGGTAATCCGCGCTCGCCCCGGCTACCTCGCTACCCAGGCTCGTTAGCCACAAGCCGCACAAAAGGCACATAAACAGTTGGTCTGAGCTTGAAATACTCTTTTGTGCTTTTTGTGGCTAACTCTTTTTGTGCTACAAAACTCACTCATGCCTGACCGATCCGAAGCCTGGGAACTGTTGTGTGAGTACACAAAGGGCGACAGCCTGCGTAAACACGCACTCGCGGTCGAAGCCGCGATGCGCGCGTGCGCGAAGCGTTACAACGCGGGCCCGGTGGATGAGGACGAGTGGGGAATTGTTGGACTCCTGCACGACTTCGATTACGAAATGTTTCCCACGGCCGATCAGCACCCGTTCACCGGCGCGAACATCCTTTGCAGCCGCGGCTATTCCGATCGAATTATTCGTGCAATTCTGGGCCACGCGACTTACACGGGCGTCCCGCGTGATACAGACATGGCGCGCGCACTCTTCGCTACCGATGAGCTCTGTGGCTTTCTCGTCGCGTGCGCGCTTGTCAGGCCAACGCGCAGTCTTGACGATATGGAAGTCTCGTCAGTTAAGAAGAAACTGAAAGACAAAGCGTTCGCGCGATCGGTGAATCGCGACGATATCAAACAAGGTGTCGAAGAGTTGGGAGTCGAGCTCGACGCGCACATACGTTTCGTGATCGATGCACTGCGGCCCATACAAAAAGAGATTGGTTTGAATCCGATCGTTCAGTGAGCGTTACGCGACGTGTTCGGCAGGCGGGCGCGGCTCGAGTGGACTGTAACGCGAGGTCAGAATCGAAGCGGTGATGAAAAAGGCGAGCGTGAGTAGTATCGCGAGGATCGCTGTTAGGAATGCCTGCAACTTGCGACGTCGCGCAGTGTGGCGATAAACAAAGATCGAAGCAAAAGTAATCGTTGCGATTGGAAGCAGGAGAGTAGAACTAACCAGCAGGCCGGGATTTGACAGGGTCTTCACGGAGAAGACACCTAACACGAGCGCGATGCACACGCCGGCGCCCACGACTGCCGCCAGCACCGAAGCGGCTATTACGAGCTTCAATCGCATCCGGGCAAGTTCCTCGTTTTGACGCTCGCGTGCAAATGCTCCTCCTTGGCTGGTGGAGAAAGGCGCCGCCAAGGATACCACAGGGACGGACCACAATACGGACTGAAATAGATGATAAGTAGAAACGCGCTGCTTTGGTTGTCCCAACGTGAGGGGTTAAAAGATTTCGCCACGAATTTTGGATTTTTCAAGAAACTCACCACTCGTTTCGTTGCCGGCGACACCATTGACGAAGTAATTCCACTAATTCGTCAGCTCAATTCAGAAAACTGTACTGCGTCCTTCGATCACTTGAACGAATCGGTAGGAAGTGCCGCTGAAGCCGAGCACGAAGTCACTGAGTATCTGGACATACTCTTGAAGATCGACGAGTCTCGCATTCGCTCAAACGTTTCGATCAAGCTCACGCAGTTTGGTCTTGGTCTCGATCCTGATCTCGCCTACCGCAATGCGCGCAGAATTGTTGAAGAAGCTCACGGGCGCGGCAATTTTGTTCGCGTTGATATGGAAGGTTCGGATGTTACTCAGGCGACTCTCGACATTTTCAAACGACTGCGTGCTGAGTTCGGTCTCAACGATGTCGGGATTGTGTTGCAGTCGTACTTGTACCGGACCTACGCTGACGCGCAGGAGCTTGTGAAACTACCGGCACGCATTCGCATCTGCAAAGGTGCTTACAACGAGCCACCGGAAGTCGCGTTTCCTGACAAAAAAGACGTCGATGCGAACTACGTCAAAGTGATGCAACTGTTGTTAAGCAGCGATGTCTACCACGGTATTGCGACACACGATCCGAAGATGATCGAAGCGACCATAGACTTTGCGTCGCGCGAGGGAATCGGGAAAGAGAAGTTCGAGTTTCAAATGCTTTACGGTGTGCGGCGTGATCTTCAGCGACAACTCGCGCGCGACGGTTTCAATGTAAGAATATATGTTCCTTATGGGAAACACTGGTATCCTTACTTCATGCGCAGGCTTGCGGAACGTCCTGCAAATGTGTGGTTCGTGTTGAAGAATCTGGCGAAGGGCTGAGGCGACGATGGATTGGATCTGGATTCTCTGGTGCATCCTGGGTGCGATACTCATTGTGGCGGAGATCTTTACGTCGGGTTTTGTGCTGCTTTGGTTTGGTATCGGTGCGCTTGCGGCTGCGTTCGCGGGGTTTATCGGGATTGAGAGTCTCGCGATACAGTTTGCAATTTTTGCTGTAGTGTCGATGGGGTTGACTGCCGCCTCGCGGACCATTTTCATCAACTACTTTTCACATGAGAAGAGTGGACAGTCGTTGCGCAGTGGTGTCGATGCGCTGCCGGGGAAGATCGGCACTGTGGTTTCGTCGAGCCGGGGAGCGATGCAGGAAGGCGCGGTTAAAGTGTTTGGATCGACGTGGACCGCATATCCCGCACCCGGAGAGCCGCCGCTGGAAGCAGGCGAACGCGTTTGTGTGGAGAATGTCGAAGGCGCGTCGATTTACGTGAAGAGGATCGGCGGCGAGCCCGATTGGAGATTAAAGCCGTAACACAGTTACACGGATCAATGTGGCTCGGTGTCGGCCTCGTAAGTATCATCGAGCGTCTTATCTTCTTCGAGCGGCGGCAGCTCGATCGTGATTCGATCGGTTGAGGGCGCCTCGAGATCGTCACCGAAGAAACGCGCCAGCACGACAGTAATATTATCCTCACCACCGCGATTGTTCGCCTCTTCAATCAACGCATCACACGCTTTCGGCAGATCGTTCCTGCTATTGATCACAATCTGCTGAATGTCTTCCGCGCGTAACTTCCCGGACAATCCATCGCTACAAAGCAACACCAGATCATCCTGACGCAAACGAATCCTGCCCGTCACCGGCTGCACTTCGCTCTGCGCGCCCAGTGCTTGCAGTATCACGTTGCGGAACATGTGCGTCTCAGCTTCTGATTCGCTGATCTGACCCACATCAACGAGTTGCTGCACGAGCGACTGATCCTTCGTCGCGAGTCGAATCTGATCCTTGCGGATAACGTAACCGCGACTGTCACCGACCTGAACGAGGTCCAGGTTGTCACCGCGGATCGCCGCACCGGTGAACGTGGCGCCCATGCCCGCGCAGCGCGAGTCTTCCTGGCTCCTGAGATGGATTGCCGTGTTGGCGTAATGCGTGGCGCTCTTCAGGCAATCGACCAGATCCAGATCGGGATCGCACGCGGCCTCGCTCTCGCCAACCAGCATCTTGCGAACTGAGTCGACGGCCATGCGACTCGCAACGTCGCCGGCGAGCGCGCCGCCCATGCCGTCCGAGACGACGAGGACGAGGCCTTTATCGCCTAAATCGAAACGGGTCAGGTTGTCGGGTGCGGGATTGCCATCGGCGCCGGTCCAGGTTTGTTCGGTAGACAGGTCGAGTACGAGAAAATTGTCTTCGTTGCCACGTCGAACTCGGCCAACGTCTGATTTGGCGTATAACTCAACAATCATAAATGGAGAGCTAAAAGGAAGTCGTTAAAGGCTGAGAACCGGGAGATTGTAACCCATCCCGTTAATCCTGTAACCCCGTCACTAAATTTGATCTAAGGCCTGGTCAAGATCGGCAATAATGTCGTCCGTATCTTCGATCCCAACCGATATTCGCACTAACCCATCCGTAATCCCTAACCGCTGCCGCTTTGCTTCGTCGACGGAGGCGTGCGTCATCGTCGCGGGGTGGGAAATCAGCGTTTCCACACCTCCCAAACTCTCCGCAAGCGTGCAAAGCTTAACAGACTCCAGCACCTTCCGCGCGTTCTCCAGCGATCCTACATCGAACGACACCATGCCACCGAAACCGTGCTGCTGGCGTCGCGCGAGCGCGTGCTGCGGGTGCGACGCGGAGCCGGGATAATAAACCTTTTTCACCTTCGGATGCTCTTCCAAAAACGCGGCGACCGCGCGGCCCGTCCTGTCGTGTTGTTCCATGCGCAGGGCGAGGGTCTTCGTCCCGCGCAGCACGAGCCACGAGTCAAACGGGGAGAGAATCGCACCCGCGCTGTTTTGTACGAACCCGATCCAGTTTGCATCCTCTTCATCGTTCAACACGACCATACCGCCGATGCCGTCTGAGTGACCGTTCAGATACTTCGTAGTCGAGTGGACGACGATATCGCAGCCAAACTCGAGTGGGCGTTGCAGATATGGCGACATGAAAGTGTTGTCACAAACGACGCGCGCTCCGGCGCGATGTGCGATCTCACTGACTTCCTTCAGGTCGGTAAGGATCATCACCGGATTCGTCGGCGTCTCGAGAAAAACCATCTTTGTGTTTGGCTTGATCGCGGCCTCGACGTTGAGTGGATCAGAACTGTCTACATAATCGAAAGTGACGTTATAGTTCGCGAGTATGCGATTGAAAAGTCGCGCGGTGCCACCGTAAGTGTTATCGGAGACGATGACGTGTTCGCCGCCCTTCACGAGTCGCAGTGTGGCGTCAATCGCTGCCATGCCGGAGGCGAATGCGAAACCGAACCGTGCGCCTTCAATTGCCGCGATATTTCGTTCGACTGCCGAGCGTGTCGGGTTTTGAGTGCGCGCGTACTCGTAGCCTTTGTTCTTTCCGAGTGCGTCCTGTGCGTACGTTGATGTCTGGTAGATCGGAACTGTGACGGCGCCTGTCGCCTCGTCAGGTTCTGATCCGGTATGAATGGCTGTAGTTGCAAATCCCATATTCAGTTACTCGTCAAAAATTCCCTGGCTGCGATATCGCTCAGCACCGTCCGGAAAAACGGTGACGACGCGTTTGCCAGGGCCAAGTCGTTCCGCAATCTTGTACGACGCGGCAGCAGCAGCGCCTGATGACCAGCCGCCGAGAAGTCCTTCCAGTTTGGCGATCTTCTTCAGTGCCGCGCAAACTTCGTCGTCCTGAACCATCATGATCTCGTCTGCCAGAGAGGCGTCGAAGATCTTCGGAATAAAATCGCGCTGGCCGATGCCTTCTATCTTCTTTGGTCCAGGTGGCCCACCGCCGTAAATCGATCCTTCCGGTTCCACGAGCACACAAAGCACGTTGCGATTCTGTTTTCGCACCGCACGAGAGACACCGCAGAACGTGCCTGAAGTTCCAGCGCCGATCACGACGGCGTCGATCTCGCCGTTCATTTGTTCAATGAGCTCGCGTGCTGTCGTGAGTTCATGAAAACACGGGTTCGCATTATTCTCAAATTGCTGCGGGACGAAACTGCCGTCAATCGTTTCCGCGAGCTCATGACAACGGTCGATCGCGCCCTGTATGCCCGCCTCGTGCGAGACGTATTCGATCTCGCCGCCGAGCGCCTCGATCAGCTCCATTTTCTCGACCGCAAAGCCACGTGGGACGCAGAGAATAACACGATAGCCGCGCGCAACTCCCACGAGTGCGAGTCCGATGCCGGTGTTTCCTGCGGTCGGCTCGATGATGGTGGCGCCTGGCTTGAGCAAGCCCTTTTCTTCGGCGTCGAGAATCATCCCCAGGGCCGCGCGATCCTTAACCGATCCGCCGGGGTTGAGCCATTCGATCTTTGCGTAGATACCGGCGAGTGGTGGCTTTGCGAAACGGGAAAGATGAAGAAGGGGAGTCTGGCCTATGAGATCCAGAACGCTTTCTGCGACGCCGCGATGCATTGGCCGGATGGTAGCATTAGCCAGAAAAAGGCACAAAAGTCGCAAAAATAATTTTGAGCTTTTGGTGCCTTTTGCGGCTCAGTAGTGGTTGAGAGTAAGTCAAGAGGATTTCACAGAATCCATTGATAATTGGGTCGGGCAGTGATAAGTTCGGCGGGTGGCCATAAACTCAGAAAGCCTGGCTTTTGATCGCGGCTTGCGGCCGGTGATGGAGATTGTGCTGGACAAGGCTGACGCCATAATTCATTTTCGCCCCGATCCACAGCTCGAAGCGCGCATAGAAGAACTGGCGCGAAAATCAACAGACGGCGACCTCACCGATGACGAACGTGCCGAGTATGCTGGTTACGTTCGCGCGAATAAATTCGTCGCTATTCTAAAACGGCAGGCGCAACACCTCACCAGTTCGCCAGATGATCACTATACAAGTTAGGACACACGTTAGATTACGCGCTCACAACGCTTGCGAGTATTGCCACCTGCATCAGGACGATTCTCCACTGGCGGCGCTCCACGTGGAACACAGCATTCCGAAGGTACATGGCGGGACTGACGACCTCGAGAACCTCGCGCTTGCCTGTATCGATTGCAATTTGCACAAAGGAACGAACCTAACGGGGATCGATCCCCCGGACAAGTGAATTAACAGAATTATTCCACCCGATGACCAGATCGCACTGCGTTCCTCATCGGCCTGATAGGCTTGATCTAGAAGATCTCTCCAGTCTCGACTTCGAACGACACGTCATGCAGTGCTTCGACAGGATCTTTAATTGGCCGCCGAAAGAATGCGCGCAGTCGCCGGAAAGGCACGGGATAAGTTTTCGACAGGTTGCGGAAGGAGATTGCGCTCATCGCGCTCGTTGCCGGGGATCGAGGTACTCGCGCAGACCGTCGCCGATGAAGTTGAATGCAAGTACCGTGAGTGCGATCGCGATGCCGGGAAAGATCAGAGCGTGTGGCGCAGCTTGCAGGGTTGAGAGATCGCGAGCTTCTTCGATCATCACGCCCCATGACGGAGCCGGTGGTGGCACGCCGAGTCCGAGAAACGACAGTGCTGCTTCGGAGAGGACCGCTCCGGCCATTCCCAAACTTGCCTGCACGATTAAGGGCTGGATTGCGTTGGGAAGAATGTGAATCAGCAGTATGCGTGTGTCGCTTGCGCCGAGGGCGCGAGCTGCTTGTACGAAGTCGTATTCACGGACTTTCAGCACCTGGCCACGAATGAGACGCGCATAACCAACCCAGCCGATGATGCAAAGGGCGAGAATCAACTTATTTAATCCCGCACCGAGGAATGCGACCATCGCGATGGCCAGGAGCAGTCCGGGAAACGCGAGGAAGACGTTGAAGACGTAACCTGAGACAACGCGATCGATCCAACCGCCGTAGTATCCTGCGAATGCGCCGAGCATCGTGCCGATCACCGCGGATACCGCCACCACGATAATGCCGACCTGCAACGAAATGCGTGCGCCGAACACGACGCGCGAAAAGATATCGCGGCCCGTAGAATCCGTGCCGAACCAGTGTGCTGCGGATGGCGCCAGGTAACGCATCGACAGATCGGTCGCGCCAACGTCGTATGTCGCGATCCACGGCGCGAAGAGCGCGACAAGGACGAGCACCACCACGATGACCACACCGATGATTGTTAATCGATTCATCCAACTCTAATTCGCGGATCCAGCCACCGGTAGGCCATGTCCGTCAGCAAATTCGCGATGATATAGGTCATGCTGATCACGAGCACGCATCCCTGCACGACACGATAGTCGCGTTTTCCAATCCCGTCCTCAACAAGCAATAACCCGAGCCCAGGCCAGCCAAAGATCTTCTCAGTAATGATAGCGCCCGCGAGCAGCACGCCGAGCTGCAACCCGAGAATCGTAACGACAGGAATCAAGCCATTCTTCAATACGTGTTTGTAAACAACTGTGCGCTCGCTCAAACCTTTCGCCCGCGCGGTACGAACGTAGTCTTCGCCAAGCTCCTCAATCACAGACGACCGCACCATGCGCGTCAGGATTGCAGAGAGCGCAGCGCCGAGCGTGAATGCGGGAAGGATGATGTCGCTCCAGTCGAAGCGTCCCGATGGCGCGAGCCAGCCGAGTTTCACGGCGAAGACGTAGACCAGCATCGGTCCGATCACAAAACTGGGCAGACTGATTCCGAGCAGCGCAACGACCGAGGCAATGTTATCGATGATCGTGCCGCGATTAGTGCCGGCGATGACGCCCAGAGGTATTGCGATCACTATCGCAATCGCCATGGCGACAACGGCGAGCTCGATTGTCGCTGGGTAGCGTTCGAGAATTAGATCCTTGACTGGACGATCGTTTCGAAACGAGAGGCCCATGTCGCCACTGAGCAACGAGCGCCAGTAATCGACGTAACGATTATCGACGCCGTGCCAGACGAAGTGTCGCTCGTCGCTGTCATCGCGTGGAAAAGAGAAGAAGAAGGGCGGACGATCAAGGCCGTGCTTCTCGCGAAACTGTGCAAACTGTTCCGGGGTCGCTTGTTCGCCCAGCACGGCGACCGCCGGATCACCGGGTACGAGCTCGATTAACAGTGTGACGAGAGAGACGACGGTCCAAACAACGAGAAGCAGAATGACCAGGCGTCGCAGGATGCTCACTGCGCCGCATCATACAACAGTTGACAGGATTACATGATGCACAAAAACAAAAACGTAGCCCGGAGTAGGTTCGAATACTCGCACAGCCCCGACAACCGCGCGCTTACCAAACCATACCCCGTGACTACGTATCTGGTTGCAAACTAAGCGCTGCAACCAATCCGATAACTTAATTCGGCCTTCTGCCCATGTGTAAGGCCGCAATGCCACCTGTCAGGTTCTCATAACCAACCTGAACGAAACCTACCTGCTCCATCAGGAGCGAGAGTTGAGACTGATCCGGAAACTTCTGGACCGAAGCCGGCAGATAGGTATAGGCGCTTCTGGAACCACTAATAAGCCCACCCATCCACGGCAATAGCTTTCTGAAATACAGATTAAACAAGGGTCGCAGCATCGCATTCGCCGGCCGCGAAAACTCGAGTACAGCCACCCAGCCACCCGGTTTCACAACCCTTGAGAGCTCCGCCAGACCACTTTCGACACTCGACAGGTTTCGCAATCCAAAAGCTATTGTTGCCACGTCGAATGTGCCATCTCGAAAGGGTAGGTCCAACGCATCACCCTCGACTAAGCGTATGCGACCAGAAGTCTTACCGGCGGCGACATCCAACATCGGCCGGCAGAAATCAGTCCCAACCACTCCTGCTCCCGTAGTTTCAAACAACGTGATTGAGAGATCGCCCGTGCCACAGGCCACATCGAGAACGCGCGCGCTGCCCGACGAAAGCTTATCGCGTACTCTGTTTGCTACGATCCGGCGCCAACGCTTGTCGACATTACCAGATAGCAAGTGGTTCAAAAGATCGTAACGGCCCGCGATCCTTGAAAACATCTCGCGAACGCGGCCCGCATGTTCCTTCGCGGCACTTCCGTTCTCAAGCACAGTTAGTTAAGCCAAATCTGATTCAGGTTTGGTTGCAAGACGCTTGCAAACAATTTGTGATTACCCGGGATTGTTATTATTCGCCGGTTTGGTTGGCGGTTTTTGCGATGGAGCCGGAGCTGCAATCTCGCCGAGCACTTCATATTGATATCGTCCCTGCAATGCAGCTTTGAGTGGCGCCGATTCGCCTGCAACAACTGAAACGATGGTCTTGTTGAAAAGCCGATTCGCAACACGCTGAATATCTGAAGGTGTTACCGCACGTAACAATGCAATCTGATCTTGAGGCGCACTCAAGCGATACGTGTCTGCGTCGAGCCATGGATCTGCGAGCGCGTCAGGCTTTGCAAGGACTGTCGAAACTTCGCCAATCAATTCGTTCTTTGCGCGGTCTAACTCAGCAGGAGTTGCGGGAGTTGTCATCAACGACTCGATCACTTTCCTCGCATTCGCAAGTGAATCGGCGACAGTGAGCTCCGTGACGGTGGCGCCCATTACGAAAGCTCCCGGTAAAACGTAGGCATTAGTTCTAACGAAAACCGGTTGCTTTGATAATTCAGGAGTAGTCGCTTGCCAGCGGTGCTGTGCGACTCGCGCCAACACCATTGCGATCGAAAAGTCAGTATCGGCCCGTGAAATACCGCGCGCAGCCAAGCGAAGCTCGACACTTGGGCCAGGAACGTTGACGATCAATGTTCGTGTGTCAGGTGGATTTGGCTGACGAAATGTGGTCGGTATGATCTGTTCACTCTTGCGCCATGGGCCCAGTAACTGTCGCAATGTTTTCATCGCACGCTGTTTAGTCACACCGCCGATGATCGCGAGTGTAGCGTTGTTAGAATTTAGAAAACGTTCGTGAGCCTGCATCACATCAGCACGATCCACTCGCGCCATATCCTCCGGCGAGCCTGCCGCAGGACGGCCGTACGGAAAGTCGCCAAAGAGCCTCGCAGCGATCGCGCGATCAGCCACTTCTGGTGGTGAGATGATCGTGTCGCGCAGGAGCTTGATGCGTGCGTCGCGCATCTTTGTCACGACTTCAGGCGCTAATTGGGTCGCTATCAAAGCGTTGCGGAGCACTTCGACGATGTGTTCAAGCTGTTCTGCCTTGCCAACCATTGTGATCGTCGTGGAATCGTAGGTCACGCTGACGTTGAGCTTGCCTCCCATCTCGTCAGTGAAGTAATCGACAGTGCCTGGATCGGGAAACAGCAGGTCGCCGAGTAGTGCCATCTGGCCTGACTTCCCCGAAAAATCAAAGGCGGCGCCGCTATTGATGCGTAGTTTAAGGATGACTTCCGGATCACCGGGTTTCAGCCAGAAGAGAAGTCGCAGGCCATTTAGTAGCTGCTCGCGGTCAGGCTGAGTCGGTGTTTGGGCAGACAGCGGTAGTACCGAAAACAGAATTACTCCCGCCAGGGCGCAAAGGCGCAAAGAAGAACTCAAATTTCGGATTAGGGCTTTGCGCCTTTGCGCGTTTGCGAGAGTAATCATCATCAAGTATTTCGGAAACGCAGAAGTACGGGGACCGAAACATCTTAGATGCCGTGTGTTGGCTCGTCAACCGTTTGCCTTTGGACTGCATCCTAAGCCCTGATTGACAAAGGGATCTGGTCGATCTGACCCGGCAAAAATCGTAAAAGGTATGTACTTGCCGCCCTCGTGGGATTAATATTCGCCCGTATTTGCGAGTTTTAGTGGGCCGCGCAAGTTTTTTCCATCCGGACCCGTAACTTTTATCCGGGTTAAGGTAACTATAGCAGGAGCAACTCCCGCAGGATCGAGTGCTTGATTGGCCGAGAGAACCACAGACGAGGTTTTGCTGCAAAAAGCAGGGAACGGCGACCAGGCAGCCTTTTTGGAGTTGTACGATCGGTACCGGGCACCAATTTTTCGTTTTGCTTACCGGTTGCTGGGCTCGGTCGAGAGTGCTGAAGACGTAACGCACGACTGCTTTCTCAGTTTGATTCGCAAGCCTGAGAACTATCGGCCGGAACGAGCTTCCTTGAAAACCTACTTGTATGCAGCCGCGCGTAACCTGGCTCTGAAGCACTTCCGAAATCAGGGACGCGAGACCGGTCTGGATGAAGTCACAGAGGAACCGAAGGATTCGCCTCGTCGAGCGCCTCTGCGAAGACTGCTCGACGAAGAGTTGGCGGCCCACGTGAGGGAAGCGGTTTTCAGTCTTCCGCCACTGCAACGTGAGGCGCTGATTTTGTTTGAGTATGAAGGGCTGAGCTTGAGCGAGGTGGCTGAGATTGCAGGCACCGACGTAGGAGCAGTAAAGGGCCGTTTATACAGGGCGCGCGAGGGATTGAGACGAATCCTGCGGCCCTATCTGGAAAGCAATCAGGAATTGAATAGTGGCCGGGAAATTGTTACTTTGAGGGAGGCCTGAAATGGGCGTTGAGCCGGAAGAAGAGTTTAATTCCGACAATGAGCTCAAGTCGTTGCTCGGACGCTGGGTCGCGCCGGGGCCTTCGAGAGTTCTCGACAAGCGAATCGAAACGAGCTTTGCAAGAGAATTTTCTGGTGCAGACGGACTGTCGCAGTCGGTGCTGCTCACCCACAGGCGAGAAGAGGTAGTATCGATGAAGTTTTGTTCAGTTTGTAAAGAAGAATTTGCTGACAAGTTCAGCTTTTGTCCGGTCGATGGAACACCACTGGCCGCGATTACGCCACCGGTTGAAGATCCCAGCGTGACTATCAATCGCGATCCGAGCGTGACCGTCAACAGAGACACGGTGGCTGAGCCGGCTGCGACTTATAGGCAGGAAGCGGTAGAAAGCGAGCCAGCCTGGGTTGCTTCTGCTGCCAATACTTCCTCAGTACTCGCGCAGCGAGACGAGTATCACCTGACGATCATGGACGACTCTGGTCTTGTAGCTCGTCTCAGTCACGAGCTCAAGGATGTCTCCCATCAATATGAGCTGACATGGCCGGAGTTCAAACGTGATCCTTTCGGATTCACGAAGCGAGCCTTCGTCGGTTATGGCCAAAAGCTGCGGCAGTTTCTTGGCAAGCCGAACGTGCTCGTCGCGATGGGTGCGGCGGTGCTGGGCATCGTGGCGCTCGTTGGCGCGGTCATGCTGATGGATCGATCGCAGGGTGCGACGTCATCGAAAGTTGGACTGATTGTCTTCGCGATTGTCGCCGGTGGTTTGCTGGTGGCGCTGTTTTCGACGTGGCTGGGCCGCGAGCGTGGCGCTGCGGTGATGGGCGCTGAGCCGTCAGATTCGAGAAGCGTAGTCGCTGCGATGGTGTCGTCGTTTGTGTTCCTGTTTGCGATTCTGGGCGTCATTGTCGGCATCGATTACAGAAACAAGCAACAGCAACTGCTGGCGCAGACGGATCCGGAGCTCCAGGTCGAGCAGATAATCGATATCCCTAACGAGCAGCCGACACCTGATCCGGGCAATGCCGGACTCAACAAAGGTAGCGGCGGCGGCAGCAAGCCGAAACAGGAACGACCTGGCGGCGGTGGTGGTGGCGGTCGTGAAGAAGCAAAGCCGGCATCGTTTGGCAAAACCCCGCAGGCTTCTTTAGACGTGCCGCAGATAATTCCGCCGGATCCGAAGCCACCGCAGATTAAGAACCCTGCGTTGCCCGTGGCGGCGACACTGAATGCGGATCCGATGTTGATCCCGCCTGATGCGAGAGTGTTGCCGTATGGCGATTCTAAATCGAAGAGTACTGACCCCTCGTCCGGTACGGGTAGCGGAAATGGTATCGGAAGTGGAACGGGTACGGGCATCGGCTCCGGAGAAGGTAATGGATATGGGCCGGGTCGCGGCGGTAACGTCGGCGGTGGAGACTTCAACGCTGGTGGTGGTGGACCAGGCGGCGGCGGTGGCGGTGACTACTCCAGGACCTTCACTGGTAAAGACGTCACGACGAAAGCACGTCTGATCTCGAAGCCTGAGCCGCAGTACACTGAAGAGGCGCGTAAGAATCAGATTACGGGTACGGTCGTGCTGAAAGTGGTGTTTGCGTCGAACGGCTCAGTGCAGAACATCAGGACCGTTTCAGGTCTGCCGAATGGTTTGACTGAGAGAGCGATTGCGGCGGCACGTAATATCAAGTTCGTACCTGCAACGAAGGACGGGCATCAAGTCTCGATGTGGATGCAGTTGGAATACAACTTCAACCTGTACTAAGTTTGTAGGGGTGGCCCTCCGTGGCCACCCCAGGTTTACCACAATATTCTTTCCACGAATTTTCTGATTCGCTGAGCTCCTTCCTTGATCTGCTCCATCGACGTCGCATAAGAAATCCGGATAAAACCTTCTGCCCCGAATCCCGCTCCATCCGTGACAACTGTCTGTTCCTCTTCAAGCAGTCGCTGTGCAAAGTCGCCCGAAGTCTTCAAATCCTTCTTCAAACAGCCACGCACATCCGGAAAAGCATAAAACGCACCTTCGGGTTTGCTGCACGTGAATCCGGGAATCTCGCATAGCGCGTCGAGTAACCACGCGCGGCGCGAAGTGTATTCTGCCAGCATCGTTCCAACGGATTCCTGTGGTCCTGTGAGCGCCTCGACTGCGGCCCACTGCGCCATCGAGTTGGTGTTTGAAGTCGAGTGCCCCTGAACTTTCAACATCGCCTTCGTCCACTCGGCAGGCGCGAGCGCATAACCGACACGCCAACCAGTCATCGCATAAGTCTTCGAAAACGATCCAGCAATACACAAACGCGATCTCAGCTCAGCAGGAAGACGCGCCGCACTGAACACTTCACCCGGCGGGTAAACAAAGCGTAAGTAACACTCATCCGAAACCACATAGATTCCTCGCTGGCTCGTAAGCTCCATGATCCTGCGAAACTCCGGCGGTGACAGCACTTGTCCTGACGGATTCGATGGCGAGTTCAGAATCAGCAACTTGGTCCTCGGCGTGATCGCGCGCTGTACTTGCTCGGCCGTGAGCACGAAACCCGTATCTTCAGTTTCGATGAACACCGGCTTCGCGCCGGCAAAGACCACAATCTCGGGAAACGTAACCCAGTAAGGTTTTGGAATCAGTGCTTCATCGCCCGGATTCAATAAAGTGACTACGGCATTGAACAACGCCTGCTTGCCGCCGGCAGTTGCCATCACTTCACCTGGTTGGTACTCGGTCCCAAACTCTCGCTGATAGAAATCGATGATCGCGCGTTGCAGCTCGTGAATGCCGGCGTTGGCTGTGTACTTCGTGCGGCCTGCGCGCATGGCGCGTTCGGCTGCTTGCTTGATGTTGTCGGGCGTGTCGAAGTCGGGCTCACCGGCGCCGAAGTCGCACACGTTTGCGCCCGACGCTCGCAAAGCTTCCGCGGCCTGCATCGCGGCCATCGTTGCTGATGACTGCATGCGTGCGACATTTTCAGAAACGGGGAAGGATGATGACATAACGGGCCATGTTTTCATCGTTGATTCAACTTTTCTTTCATTCGTCTTTCGATCAGTGGTGGGACGAGGCCGGTGATGGTGCCGCCGAGTTGAAACACTTCTTTGACCAGACGCGAGCTGACGTAAGAGTAAGTTTCCGCGGGCATCATGAA
>Ga0126311_10000716_pt1 | contig 15366 bp, 10 predicted proteins | sample Plot61_FD_92539 | JGI IMG/M metagenome (GOLD analysis project Ga0126311, IMG submission 92539) | Serpentine soil microbial communities from UC McLaughlin Reserve, CA, USA - Plot61 | ecosystem: Environmental > Terrestrial > Soil > Grasslands | place: USA: UC McLaughlin Reserve, Lake County...
GGCTACTGGGCGCTACGCTACAAGTACGAGCTATCCCGAGCACGCCGCGAGACGCGCAGGAGCAGCAACGCGTCGCGACGACCACGTTGAGCAAGAGGTGAACCTGCAAGAAGCTCCGGGTAGAGATCTCGTAGGCACCTACTTTCGTGTGTCAACATACCGTTGATGGCGTTGGATGCGGGTCTCAGCTCTTTCGAGCCTGTGATGATAAACCCCTTCTCTGCATAGCCGTAATTCTATCGAGCAGGGAGTGTAATTCTGAGATCTAATCTACTACCTTTGGCATAGGGTCTTGGAGATTCGGAAATGAGTTTAAAGTACCGAAGCCCGTAAGAAACCCCACTCATGAGCGAAACAGACGGCATCCGCCCGAGTGGAAGTGTAGTGCGCTCGTGCAGCCGGCTTACTCCCGCAGCTCGAACACGACGATGCGCTCGTTCTCGAGCAAGCACCGAAACCGCGAGCGCAGGTAGCGGTGCAACCCGGCGTAGTAGTCGAGCCACCAGAACGCCGGCCACCCGAAGACCATGAAGCCAGCCCCTCCCTGCTGCAGCCTCTCCAGCTCCCTGATCGCCGTCTCGTCGTCGGGCGGCGGTCCCCAATAGTGCCCATTACGCTCCAGGAAGGGGATCGCCCGACGACCAGCGCCAATGTCTATCCGCCAACTATCCTCGTCGACCAGGACGAAGCTCTCCCCCGCCGGAATAAGCGCCCCGATCTCCCCTAGGGCCAGCCGGAGCTGGTGATACCACCAAACGTCTTCGGGGGGCGTTTTCGCCTGAGTGCGGCGATTTAGCAGTGAGTAGGCGAACTGAAGGGCCTCTTGGCCAATGTAATGTTCCACGTTCTCGAACCACTGGGTACTGTGGACCGCCTCCCTCTGCATCGCGAGCAGCGCTGTGCGCCGCTCCTCTTCGTAAGCCTCGAGAGCGACTTGGAGGTCTCCGTGCTCGTGCAGCTTCTCGGCGAGCCCGATCGCGTCTTCGAGCGCAAGCTTGGTCCCTGAGCCGATGGTGAAGTGGGTGGTGTGCGCGGCGTCGCCCATGAGCACGACATTGTCGTGGCGCCAGTTCTCGTTGCTGATGCGCCGAAAGTTGAGCCACGGCGTTTTGCCGAGGTGGCGCACTTGGTTTATCAGCGTATGGCCATCGAGGTAGGGTTCGAAGATCTCCCCCAAGAGCGCGATGCTCTCGTCCGGATCGAGCTCGTCGAAGCCGAGCCCCCTCCAGGTCTCAGGCGAGCACTCGACTATGCAGGTGCTGGTGTCGCCGTCGAAGCGGTAGGCGTGTATCCAGATCCAGCCGGCGTCCGTCTTCTCGAAAGCGAAGGTGAAAGCGTCGAACACCCTGTGAGTGCCCAGCCAAATATACTTATTCCGACCTATGTCGACGTTCGTCCGGAACCGGTCGGCATACAGCTGGCGCACCCGGCTGTTGGCACCGTCGCAGGCGACGATCAAGTCGGCGTCAGCGAGCTCGGATAGGTACTCCACTTCGTGTCCAAACTGGACGTCTGCGCCGAGATCCATCGCACGCTTGGCCAGAATGTCGAGCAGACGTTTGCGACCCATACTGAAACCGTAATCGCCCATGGAGATCGTCTGCTTGCCCCGCACGTGCAGTTCCTGGTTATTCCAGCGGGCAGAATTATCGCGAATTTCTCTTGTACTCTCGGGGTCGTTGTTGCGGAGGTTGTCGAGCATATCGTCCCAGTACACCACACCCCAACCGTATGTAACCCCAGCGGGATTGCGCTCGAACACAGTGACATCGTGTCCCTTATTGCGCACCTTCATCGAGGTGGCGAAATAGAGACCAGCCGGGCCGCCGCCGACACAAACGATCCTCATCTACTTCCCTTACCATCGATCTACCTAATCCGTTGGATTCTATAGGGTGACCCTCCACAATCACAGCCGTCAGCATAACCACATACACCACCCGACGTGACAGGATACGGTGGTCGGCACGCCAGCGGGGGTAGAACCTAAAGGTTCTTTGAGATGTACCAACCTGTGACGGGCGAGTCCTTCCGGCCACTCACCACCGGTCCGTCAGAGAGCGGAAGCCACACAGATGACACCTAAAGACGTCCCTAAGGGTCAATATGCTAGTTCTGTTCTAATGGCTTACCGGTAACCTCTTCTTGAAGCACGACATTGAAGGTATAAAGATTACGATATGCTTCTTAGCGCTGGAAGAAGGTTCTCGATTCCAACAACTATCATGGCTCTCGGAGGTACGGTCCGAAAACGAAGCAGTCGAAGTGAGGCATCTGAGGCAGGAACCGGCGAGAACCAGAGGAACACGTAAGTAGCAGATCTCTCGTCAGAGCTTCTAATGATTGACCCCGACCCAGCTGTCAACACCAATCCTCACTAGTCTCTGCTAGCACTGTGGCCAAAGCATGATCCAGCACTGATCGTGCGGCCAGCTCACTCTCGCAAGTCAAATATTACAACGTGCTCGTTCTCCAGCAGGCACCGATACCGCGAGCGCAGGTAGCGGTGCAGCCCACCGTAGTACTCAAGCCACCAGAAACCCGGCTGCCCAAAGACCATGAAGTTGGCCCCAGCCTCCCGGAGCTTCTCCAGCTCCCCAATCGCCGTCTCGTCGTCAGGCGGAGGCCCCCAATAGTGCCCATCTTGCTCCAAGAAAGGGATCGCCCGACGACCAGCGCCAATGTCTATCCGCCAACTATCCTCGTCGACCAGGACGAAGCTCTCCCCCACTGGAATGAGCGCCCCGATCTCCCGGGCGGCCAGGTGAGCCTGGTAGAGCCACGGATCTTGCTCCCAACCTTCCCCCGTGAACATGTGCAGGGAGCGTAGCTCGTAATATGCGTTGGTCCATTCTCGCTTCCACGGCTCGAACATGCCGAAATCGCAAGTGGAGATTCCCTCGGAGAAGGCTCGGGCGAGCATCAGATGACGAAGGACCTTACCCGGCGAAAACTTCCCGTAGGCGGGGTCGTAGCCGGTCGTGAGCCCGTAGAGCACCTTGTGGCACTGGAGGCAGTAGTCAAAACCGATCGTCCGTCCGTCGAGCCGCAAGAAATACAGCCGGAGCCAGCCGTGTTCGGCCGCCCAGTACGCAACCTCTGTGTAGAAGCGGCGTTTTGCCGGACTTGAGTTGATACTCGTGCCCTGGGCCTCCTTCCATTCCGATCCCTCGACACGAAAGCCCTCCTCGAGGAGCTCTTCCAGCCTCTGGGTGCCATTAAAGATATCCAGCGCAACCCGCCCCTCCTCCTCGAGCCGACGCCGGCGTCGACGAAGATTTTGCCGTAGGTTCTTGTCTAGCCCACTCTCGTAGGCGGCCCAGCTCGTCTCACTGATGGCGACGTACGGCACCTTATGCGTCGAACGTGTGAGGACATCGTAACCTGCGGCCTCGGCGGCCGCGCAAACTAAGGAGACGACGGCATCGCCGGAGTCCAAGCGGGACAGGTCGATGCGGACCGCTCCTTGGGCGAGGAACGCATGCGACAGTTGCTTCACGGCCGTCTCGTTCGCAGCCAAGAATCCAAACAGCGGAGCTTCCTCGTTTTCGGTCGAACTCAGGATCCCACTGGACCACTGCAGCGGAAGGACTCCAACAAGGCGGCCATCCTGGTACGCCGCCAGGATCCGAAGCTCCCCTTCACCGAAGGCACTCCACCACGCGCTGATCCACCCAGGCCACAGGAATGGCTTACTCTTGGTTTGCCATGCCAAGCGCTCCCATTCGCCCGTGAGCGGCTCTATGCGGTCGTATATTTCAACGCTGGCCTTTTTCACTCCTGTTCCACCTTACCAAGTCAAAAATCAACTACCGGAGGATAATCATACCGGCGACGTCACAACCGCACGCCGTAGAGCCACAGGAAGCGCCGCAACCGATCTCCTTGTCTGGCGTGGAAAGAGCACGTGGCGAGTTCTACAACGCCCGCGAACAGGTGCCTGGAAGAAGCTGAGGAGGTCGTCCAGTGGAGCGCCGGCCACACCACGATGTTCGGAATTAGGTCAGCGCCACGATACCCGAATTCGAGGGCCGCCTTCAACGGCCTCATACCTTCGGCCGCGGAGTTTGAATCCTACGTAGGAGCCGTCGACGAGGCGATCAGGGCGGCGAACACTGTTTCTGTTCGGACCGCCAACGGTTGGTTTCCTGGTCAAGATCACCCGGCTATTCGGGATAACCTGGGAAGCCCATCGCAGCTTGTACGGCTCCTCTCCTTGCAGCAAGTCCACCCGGGCACTACCCCTGCTGTGGGCGATTATGACTGAGTTCCACATATACAAAGAGTACATTTGGTAGCGCTGTAATGCTTCCTGTTTAACGCCGACCAGATAATCCGCGACGAAATCGCGCCCGAAGAGCAAAAAGTGCGAGGCAATTACCTTCCCGTCTCTCCAAAATTCGTATATCCCCCCTGCCTCACAAGCCGTCAGCCGCATGGCAGCAGCCACTAAATGAGATTCAAACCTCTCGGTCAAGTGCTCCTGATCGATGTCCCGCCCCCACCACATCTCCCGCTGTAAGGTGATTAAACGGCGGGCTGCCTTGGCCGCCTCCTCTGGTTTGGCCAACACGCAACGAAGGCCGTCCTCCTCCGCTCTCCGTAAGGAGCGCCGGGCATTTTTTCGAAGTCTTGTGCTAACGGACATGAGCAGCTCGTCCCAGGGCTTGACGTCTATCACTGGGCAACCAAGCTGCCGGGTGTAGGTTCGAGGCCCAGGCCACTTCCGGGAGATGCACAAGGCAGCAGCTTCCGGGGAGAGCCCCTGAAGGTCCAACATTTTCCAAGGTTGCATTCGCTTGAGAGCTCCGATTCCGGCCTTCGCAACCTGCGCTTCCCAACCTCTCCTCACCAGGATGTCGAGGTAATCCGTCAGACCGGTACCGATAAAGGACAGCCAGCCAGGGAAGCCCCACCAGCGTTCTAACATGAGCGGTACGAGACCCACGAGGAGAGCCCCATCCCGCACCGTGATCAGACGCAGCTCGTAATCTTCTCCGTAGGCTTCCCACCAGGAGTACAGCCACGCCCAGGTTTGAAATGGCGTAGCGTGCGTGGCGTTCTGGTATAGATCTTCCCACTCCTCCTTAAGGTCTGCGAAAACCTCGGCATCGTCGACGATGTCGATACTATGGTGCTGAACGGAGCTTATTCTTGTGCTCTGAATAACGCCAGTTCCTCCATCGCCTGATAGTCGGTTGGCAGTCTCAATCTTCGTCGGTAAGAAGTTCCCAGAAATTGCTCACCAGCCTCTCTACCAGGAGCACGATTTGGTCCACTTCACTCATGGACCACAGCCCGGTAATGAGGTCGCGATACCCTTCGGGTAGTTTCGGGAAGCCGAAGGTATTAACGAATCCTTGGTAAGAGGTCATGCTGTGAGTAGTCCAGGGTTGATTGAGGAGACAAAGTGCTTCCCCCCTATCAGAGAGCGTGTCCACGACCACGTTGCCGATGCCCCATTCATTGTGACGCACCAGACACGACTTGATGCGGTTGAAAGGCTCACGTACGATCCATGGGAGGTTGGCCTCCAGCGCTTGCCCGAACGTGGCTGAGGGCACAGACTGGCCCAGTCGTAGCCATGATTGAACCCGCTCAGAATCTCCGTGTAACACCATAATACTGCTCAAGATACCCATCTAGTGTCTCCACCACACTCCCAAAGCGGGGTAAATAGATCGTACTCGAGGCCTTCTTGCTCGATGAACTTGAACATCGCACTTCAGGTATCCGGTCGGAATTATCCTCCAAGAGGCCGACCCTCTTTAACTCCAACTGCCTCCATACATCGTAGGTGCCGAGGTTATCTGCCAGGCTTTGGCCGCGAACTGTATTATGTATAATTGTACGTTACGATATCGAACTAGCAGTATTAAACGAGGAAAGTTCTATCCCTATGGCGGAGATAACTGCTCGAATTCGCGGATCGCATAAGACTTTTGTCTCCTCAAAGCGCTCGCTGCGATACATCGTATCCAGATCATGGCCCTCTCCTGGATGGCAGCCCAATTCTGTAAACCCCGGCGGTAGCTCCGCCAATATGTTGTTCAAGTTATCTACGCTGATGCCGTAGGGGAAAGGGAAACCCTCCGCCGTCTGCCCATAGAAAGCACCGCAATAGCGAACCTTTGAGCTGCAGTGCCGCAAGGGAACCCCGAGACTTACGGCAACTTCACTCACCGCAGGGCGTACCGACTCATGTAGATGAACGTGCTGGTGAGAGTCGATGTGGGTGGGATCCTTGCCAACAAGACGACGAAAGCTACTCAGTTGGTGGGACACCTGACCGGCCACTGCTGCGCTGTCATCCTTCCGAGCCACCTCATACACAGGCACCCAGGCACCATCCCGGTAGGCCCATTCACCGAAGTCGAGATGAAGCCCCAAGCTGAGATCTTGATGCTCTCGACCGTAGGCTGCGGCTTCGGAGGCAGCCGGCCGACGCACCATCAGGCTAGCGCTTGTCACGATGCCGTGTTCGTGCGCTTTGATAATGCCCCGGTTCACACCAAAGCTCAGGCCAAAATCGTCGGCGTTCACGATTAGATACCTCTCAGCAACCATAAGAAAATCATAGATGACCGAGCACCGCTGTTAAAGGCGGAAACAGACCGTGCCCAGGCGCAGGTACGCTGTGAACCCTGTGCGTTGGGCAGGACTCTAACGGGACGATCTGCGCGACGTAGCAGACACTTCGCTCTCTGTGTTGTTCGCTGGTTCTGGGCTATGAGGGCTACGTAAGACCAAGATCCGCCAGCAGCCGCGCAGCTACCGAGCGGGCCTCGAAGTATTCCTCCGCTATCGATCGCGCTGCTTCACAGTGCCGGCGGTAGTCGGCGTTGATAATGTCGATGGCCGCCAGCGCCTCGTCAGTTGTGGTAAAGGCGAAGAGTCCCTCACCAGTGGGCAAGATATCACTGAAGCCGGTGTCCTGAGCAACCACAGGCTTGCCACAGGCAAGGTAGCAGATATCGCGCTCGCTGAACCATCCGCTGCGGAGCCGTACGTTCTGGTCTTTGGCAACCGTAAACTCAGCGCGTGACCGGCGGAAGTAGGCAGGGTAGTCGCCAAATGTGTCTAAGGACATCGGCACCGGAGATACCAGGCGCCAGCCGTGAGCTCGGAGTAGATCGCGATCTGTTGGGTCCTGCGTCATCAGCGCAAGCTCAAATAGCTGTGAGGTCTGGCGAGGAAGGTCGAGAAATTTCTCCCACTCGTAATGTTTGCTCCAACGGTAGACCTCACCATTGTATTCTACATCGCTGCCGCTTTGACGGTAGTTGCCAATGGTGGTGAAGAAGCGGGCGTTCGGGTCATAGACCATGGGCCAACGTTTCAAGTCAATAGGCTGGCGAGTCTTGCGATACTTTGCCTCAAGACCGTTGAGCGGAACGCCGCAGCCCGTAGCACCGTAGTTCTCACCGTAGGTGGCGATGATGTGATGGTGGTCGAAAGCGATACGCTTTTCCTCGTCGCCATTGGCAAGCCGCAGCTCTGCGTATACCGGGTCGGTTTCTACGTACACCCGGAACGGCGCGGTTAGGGCTAAATGCCCGTAGCGAAAATCCGTGGCACCCACCACGTTGAGAAGCAAGTCGCACGAGCGATAGAGGTCGCCTAGTTCCCGCACCGACATCCCCCAGCAAGTATCCGCACTATCCCCAAGCCGGGGATCCGGCAGCCGGAACGCCCACCGGTCTGATAGCCCGATCCGCTTCATGCAGCTTGCGATGTGGCGCACGGCGTAGGAGCAATCGGACGTCACGGCGTTTCGCTTAGGATCATACGGCCAGACTAAGTCGTCTTCGACGTACCAGACCTCGTGACCCAGCCCTCGAAGCCCGCAAAGCCAGTTGAGGTAGAGCCAGGTCTGCCCACCAAAGGGGCAACGACCCATCATGCCGAGGACCACCAACCGCAGCTTATTGCTCACACAGCAACCCTAGCGTAGCCGGCGCGTACGGTACAAGTATTTAGTGTTTCTAATCGAGTTCCTCATTCAGTCATCGCTTTCTATCCTGACACCCGGCTACACAAGCATCAGCCGGGTGCCCCATTGACTCCCCTTCCGCCCCAATAGGAGCCCCTACTATCTTAGAAAACAGAACTTTCTTACTCTACTTCACAACCCTTTCTTTTTGCAGAGCACGGTCTCCCTCGAGACAGCGCGCACCGAATACCGCTTTTCGATGGTGAAGTCAGTCGAAATGTTGGTGTGTTGTCGTGGCCCTCGCGTAAAGGGTACCTTCTTGCGCCAAAACCGTAACTCGTAACATTAATCTTCTTGCCATCGCACCGAATTCATCTCGATAGAGCCCCGGCGTTCTCGGATTCAGCGTGTACCTTTCCCGATACGAGCTTATCCAGGCATGCCCTTGGATACTGGGCCGTGGTGCTCACCGTAAGCTTTGGCATCCGGCATAGCTGTTCGTGGCGAGCCGCAACCTTCGCGAACTTGACTGCTTACCATGTTTCATTGCAGGTGTTCCTCCCTTAATCGGATGCTCACCGTCCCGGCCCACTACGGAATGATAAAAAATGGCCCTTGCTTAAAGCGTGCGCTTCATACATCGCGCATCTTGATATCCTGCACTTGTCATAAGCCCCCATTAGATGACCAACCATCTACGCAGGCAATCCACTGGCGGTCGTGCACGAGATGGGGATCAATATGGTGCATCCCTCGCGCGTTCCATCCGGCGTCACTTGGCTTCAGTACGGGTGTTTGGTCGACTTCTCGTTCGCGATAGGTGGTAGTCGTAAGGTCCACTATCTCGAAGCCGCGAACCTCGGTGCCATACTGCGGAAAACAGTTCTGGGCATACCTGATGATCGTATCCTTCATTACTAAGACTCTACCGCCTGGTCTGGCAACGCGGGGATCCCCTTCGATAATGGGGTTTTTCTCGTGCTCGCGCCAAGGTCCCATGAGTTCATCAGCATAATAGAGGCGTAAAGTATCGTACATCTCGTCAGGGTTGGTTTCCGTGAATAGCCACCATTTATCATGGTGCCGAAAGATCGAGGGATCTGCTAAATACGGTCCGCTGACCAGATCGCCAACGAAGGACCAGAGTGTAGGGAAATTTGAAGCTTTGTATACACCAATGGCGCTCAACCCGGGCCTCTCTGGGATCATATAGTAGTCATCCATCCATTCGAAAACGTATGGATAGGAGAGGTGAAAAGGCTCGGCGAGCACGATCTGTTGGTACGCCCACTCCACGCCGTCCTCGCTGAGCGCGTGTCCTATTTCCCCCTTACCAGTCCGCCAGTTCATAACTTCGAAGAACATGTGCCAGACGCCGTTCGCTCGTAGCATGAATGGGTCCGCCACAAAAACAGCTGATACATCTGTTATGTTATCGCGAGTGAGGACTGGATTGCCTATGTTCTGCGGCGACGCAAGATGAATCGGTGATTTGCCAGCAAATATTCCGATCGACCATACTTGATCCCACCAGGGGGCGGGGATGTAGATATGGTCTTGGTAACGGTCGCTTGGATCTTGATCGACGATCAACCCAGCAGCTTCGAGCTCTTCCAGTTCGGCGAAATAGCATTTCTGCTCGCGCTTGAGCAGCTCAGCCCGTGAAATGAAGCCGGCAACTCGGTAGCCATCGGCGTCTCCGGGCCAGATCCAGACGGGCAGGTTGGTAGGATCAAGGCGCTGGGATCGGCGCCAGAGGTGCTCGATGTCGGCCGCGTTTTCGGGGATACGGGCGTACTTGCCTTCTTTCATCGTTTCCGTACTCTATTCAATATAAAGACCCTCGAGCGGGATCATACCAGCTACGCACGTTTATCGACTCTAGTAAGTAACCCACGCAAACATCACACCACACACCCGATCAGGCTATCTGTTGATGCGGTATCTATGGACTCGGCCCCACCAGTAATCTTCTCGAAAGCTCGTAGTAGACTGAGCGAAGGAGTCGGGAGAATGTCGTTTGAGTGATAATCTCATTTGCTCTCATCTATGTAGTTAGACCATCAAAGACCGGTAGAGCCGGGCTGTCTCTGCGCAGGCCGCACCTAGGCTGAAACGGTCGCGAACCGTCGCTTGCGCCCGGCTACCCAGCTGTAGCCGCAGCAGCGGATTCGATAAGAGACGAATGACGGCCGTCGCGAGCGCTTCCGGATGGCCTGGAGGCACAAGAAGACCGTCCACCTGGTCTGTAACGATTTCGGGTAGCCCTCCAACGGCGCTTGCGACCACGGCACAACCGCAGGCCATTGCCTCCAGGCAAGAATACCCGAAGCTTTCCCACAGCGAGGGGACCACGCACACGGCAGCGTGCCTGTACGCGTGAGGCAGGACCGTCCGATCGACCGGCCCCACGAACTCCACGACCCCCTCCGAAACGCCCGCCTCCCGAAGGCGCTGACGCAAGTGGTCACTCATTGACGGTGTGCCCGAGTCTGAGCGGTCAATCTTTCCGACAAAGCGCAGACGGGTTCCCGGGAAGGCGTCCAGTATTATCGGCAGCGCGTCGACCAGGGTTTCCACACCCTTGTGGCGCACGACCTGGCCCACGTACAGTAAGGTGCGGTTATCTACGACCGTCCCGTTGGTAGGGCGGAACAGGTCGTCGTCTATCATGTTAGGAATGACACGGATCGCGGACGCGTCAAGGGACCACTGCTCGGCGGCGTCCTCAGCCATCTTCCGGCTCGGCGAAGTCACCACCCGCGCGCGCCGCACCAGTCGGTACTCCAGATACTCGCTGGCCATTGTGTCCCATCGACTCCAGCCAACCGACGCACCGGTGATGCGACCAAGGACGTAGGCGGGCGTGTGCAGCTTCACCACCATGGGGATGCGTCGCTGGCTAAGGGCAGCGAAGAGGCCCTGGGCGTGGAATTCCGGGCTCTCGATCACGTCCAGCGGTTCTACAGCGTTGATACGGCGGACGACTTGACCGACTCGCAGATTCCACAGCAGTATCTCGCGCGTCTCGCCGAATCGTGAGTTGAAGAAGTAGGTACCTCGGCGCCAAGAGGGCTCCGGGATAGACGCACGGTAGAGACGCATCTCCCCCACTTTCTGGACCGTGTCCTCACCCCAACCTCGGACAATGACGTGAACGCGGTGCCCCAGCTCCGTCAGTCCTCTGGCGAGGTTGTAGGCATACGTACCGATGCCTCCTCCCCCCGTCCCCACCCCCATCCCAGGAGGAAATTCCTCAGAGATCAGACAAATGTTTAGGCTGCGATTCTTCGCGGCCCGCCGCGTTCCCACGCTATCTTGAAATCGGTTCGGTTCCATTTTCCCCTGTTGGTCAACGTGCGAGTGCAACACAATGGCTGAAAGCCCGATGGTCGCTATGTGAAGCGACAGCTCAAGGAAGCCACCTTACGGATCACCCGCTACCTCGGCCACCAGTTCAGCGCCACGCACGGGGCGCGTGTACTCCTACTGCACCCCTACGTCCGGAGCCCGCGACCCCGGCTAGCCCACGGTTTCACTTATAGTGAAGTATAGGTTATGGTCAGTGAGCAATTAAGTTCGCTGACTCACCCACATATGCAGCAGACCCGGATCGATGTCTACTAAGGCCGACCGCCGGAAACGCCCCACTATCTCTGGTTCTGAGTACTCCAGGTCCAGCAGCAAGACTGCCTCGGCCGCCGTCTCGAGGCCGAGACAACCCTCCGCCACATCCCGAGGCAGCGGCTCACCGTTGAAAAAACAAAGCGCAACGCATTCCGCGAGGTCGTAGCTTTTCAGGTGACTCTTCAGGGCAGCAACGTCCGCTCGCGCCTCGTGGGTGGGATAGTGATAGTTCGGCGCCACCGTCTTCCAGCCAGATCACTTGGCAGCCGAGCGAGCGCAACCCTAGGGCCCAGTTGAGGTAAACCCACGGATTACCCCCGCCGGTGGTATATCGCAAGGTACGGGCCAAGACGCAGACCGTGGTACTCAGGAGGCTCCTTCACCGATTCCGCGCGACCCGGCCGCGTTCTCGCCCACGGCTGCGCTCAGAGCATACCGCTCGAACGCGACCACGCGTCCGTCTTCTATCTGCAGCCGTGCATCGCAGTTTGCCAGCGTGCTCAGGCGGTGGGCGATCATGAAGGTGGTGCGCCCGCGCATGAGACGTTCCATCGCTTCCATGATCACGGCCTCGGTATTCGTGTCGACGGAGCTTGTGGGCTCGTCGAGTATGAGGATGGGAGCGTCCTTCAGAAAGGCGCGGGCGAGGGCGATGCGCTGGCGCTCGCCGCCCGAGAGACTAAGGCCGCGCTCGCCGACCTCCGTCTCGTAGCCGCGGGGTAGACCGACGATAAACTCGTGGGCGTTGGCCGCCTTTGCAGCCTCAACGATCTCTTCTTCGCTGGCTTCGGGGCGTGCGTAAGCGATGTTCTCGGCGATGCTGGTAGAAAATAGCACAGGTTCCTGCAAAACGATAGCGAACTGGTTGCGCAGATCGGCCAGCTTGTAATCGCGCAAGTCGATGCCGTCGAGCAAGATTTGACCAATGGAGGGGTCGTAAAAACGAGTCAACAAGCTCATTAGCGTGCTTTTGCCCGCCCCCGTCTTACCCGAGATGCCCAGGCGGGTACCGGGATCGACTGCGAACGAAATGTCGTGCAGCACCGGGTGATTTTCGCGGTAGGCGAACGAGACGTTGCGGAAGGCCACGGTGCCCGAGGCGCGCGCGAGTGGCCGCGCGTCCGGCCGTTCGACAACGTCCGGTACCTCGTCGAGGAGGGAGAAGGCCCGCTCGGCACTGGCTAACGAGCCCTGCACGGTGGCCTTACTGTTGCTAAGCTCGTTCAAGGGTCCGTAGAGCTGCCCCAGGTAGCCCATCACCAAGAGCAGGTCGCCTAGGGAAAGGGCGTCCGATAGGACGTGACTCACGCCGATAAAGAGGACGGCGGCCGTTCCCGCCGCAGTGATTAGGCCGACGATGAGGGAGAAACCGCCCTCGATAAGGGCGACCCGAACACGTGTCCGCACGCTCTCGCTGGAGCGGTGGATAAAGCGTTCTCCTTCGCGAGCTTCTTGCCCGAACGCTTGGACAACGCGGAGGGAGGCTAGTACCTCATCCACCACCGAGAGGGCCGAGCTATCGAGCTGGTATACCCTCCCCCACCGGGGCCGCAGGCGCTGACCATAGAACCACGCGCTCAGGGCGAGGAAGGGCGAAACCGCCAGCGCGGCCAGGGCAAGCTGCCAGTCGATTCGGAAAGTGACGTAGGCCATCCCGACGAGCGTAACGAAGGCGGTGACGAGAGAGGGGAAGCCAGACATGATCCATTGGATTGACGGGGCATCATACTGGATGCGGTACGCAGTGTCGGTCGTGCCCCTCGAGTCGTGATACAAGAATGAGAGGCGTTGGGCATGGCGAAAGAGTCGGGCGCGGAAACCAAGAACCAGCTTTTCGCCGGTGTATGTACTCAGTACCGAACTTGCGAGCTCCACGATCTCGCTTAACAGCGCGACGGCCGCAACGAGACCGGCTGCCAGGACTAGTACAGCGGTACTGGAACGCGTAGCGGCATCCGGCAACAGCGCGTCGAGGAATCCCGGTATTGGGCGGGAACCAATGACGCTGTCGACGGCTATCTTGAGAGGCAGCGGGGCGAGCAGCGCGAGGGGAGTCGACAGCAAGGTGAGTAAGAAGAGGCCACCGATGTGGGGCCAGTAGGGCCGCGCTTGGAGCAGCAACAGCCGAAAAAGGGCGAGGTCGCCGTAGCCGTTCGGGCTGGTCACGACCCTCCCGTCCGTGGTCGCTGAAGCGCGTCAGAAGCGGCGGTTGCGCATGCCCGGAACATCAGGAATCGGTAGGACCAGGCCTTGAGTAGGACCAACCGGCAAAGGGACCAAGTGTGGTGCGTTCAATAGGCATCACGCGTGATTGTACACTGGCGCCTCGACGCAAAGCTCCAACGGACACGCGCAAGAGTCCGGCCTCGCCCACGCTACCCGCGCGAGCTCTCTCTTGGGTCTCCCGTCAACGCCCGGCGTATCTTTCGGGCGAAGAGCCGTCTCTCGAGCACGAGGACCGCCAGGAGTCCGGCGAGCGCCCCGGCGGCCACAGCCGGAGACCAGAGAAGTACGGAAGCGATCCCGAGCGCAGGCACCGCCAGACGGACGAACCGCGGCCTGAAGACGAGGCGAAGGTAGAACGCCCCCCACGCCTCGTAGGAGACCATCCGCGACCGCCAGAACAGGGCCGAGTCGCATATCAGGTCCGCTTCCTCCCACCCCGAGGGCGCTTTCGTGCGCAGGCGGGCGCCCCACAGCCGGTCGCGCAGCCCCTCGAGGAGGGCGTCCCTGCCCACTTCCTCGACGCCTTCTGTCGAAAACAGCCCCGCTCCGACGCTCCGGAGCGCCCAGGAGGAGGATCCCGTCCTTGGGGAGGCGTTGGGTGGGAAGGTGTTGGGCCATCTGGCGCGGAGCCTGCCCCACGCCCGGGCCACCGGTTGCAGGAGGTGCAGCAGCCCGATCAGGGGCCCCAAGCGCCAGGCCGGACGTAGCCGCTCGCGGCGGGCCACGCCCGCCCCGCGCCACGCGTAGATCGACGCTAGCGCCGCCAAACCGACCGCGGGCACCGCGAGGAGGTAGGGGCTGAGCAGCGCCGCCGGCAGGAGAATCAGGAGGAGGCCCAGGATCAAGTACGGGGCCCAGAACGGGCCGAGGTGGTCTTGCCCGCCGTAAAGCCGCTGGAAGGGCGCGTCGCCGAACCGCCCGGAGTAGACGCGGCCCCGACGAGGCAAAATCGAGGTCGGGCCGTAGATTACGCCCCGCCAGGCCGCCTGCCCGAGGCCGTTGAACTTGTCGGGGTGGTTGCGCTCGACCAGGGCTTCGGCCTTGCCGTAGGTGACCTGCTGGCGCCAGAACGCCCGGATGCTGTCCCTGCGCCGGTGCCAGACCAGAGCCGAGGGGTGGAACCGGATCTCGCAGTCGCTGGCCAGCAACCTCCAGCACACGTCAAGGTCGTCGCCGGCCGCCCAATAGGTCGGGTCGAAGCCGCCCACCTCCAGGAGGCGCTCGCGCCGAAACGCCATGTTGCAGCCCGGGACGTGCTCGGCCCTCTCGTTGTCCAAGAGCACGTGGATCGGCCCGCCCGGCGCGCGCGCCACGCACTGGGCGACCGGCGGGTCGTCGGGGGGCACGGGGTTCGGGCCACCGGCCGCCGCCGTCCCCGGCGCCTCAAGGGCGAGCGCCAGGTAGGTCAACCAATCCGGGTCGGCCTGGGCATCGGCGTCTATGTAGGCCACGATTTCGCCCTCCGCGTGCGCGAGTCCCAGGTTGCGGGCACCGGAGAGCCCGAGGCGACCCCCGCAGAGCAAACGGACCGGGGATCGGCGTGCGACCTGCGCCGTCGCGTCGGTCGAGCCGTCGTCCAC
>Ga0126311_10000718_pt1 | contig 15346 bp, 12 predicted proteins | sample Plot61_FD_92539 | JGI IMG/M metagenome (GOLD analysis project Ga0126311, IMG submission 92539) | Serpentine soil microbial communities from UC McLaughlin Reserve, CA, USA - Plot61 | ecosystem: Environmental > Terrestrial > Soil > Grasslands | place: USA: UC McLaughlin Reserve, Lake County...
AATTCGTATCTTGCCTAGTCGAGCTTCGAGCGTGACGCGTCAGCCTCCGTAGACATTGTCTTCCCGAATCTGCCGAACTCGAATCGTCTCGCTACGAAAGACCAAACCGTCGTCTTCAACGGTCAGTGTACAGATGTCGCGGAAGATCTGATCAGTTCTTCGGGAGACTTATCCAGGATCGCAAGTAGGTCCAAATCCTTAGTTGGCCGGTATTGTTCGCCAGTCCATACACGAAGCAACAATGCACCCTTGACGACAAACTCCTTTGTGTAGACTGAACGGCTCAACCTGTACATTAGGCGTTCCAATCCAAAGCGCATTAGAACATACTGAAAATCTTCGCCTGATTGCCGTGAGAGGTTCAGTAATCGCTTTTCAACTGAAGCGCTGATATTGCGCAAAGCCCGAGTCATGCGATCGTCTCCAGGTAGGGTCGCATCACGTTTGCAACGCGGCAGACTTTCGCATATTTCCAAAGATCATCGATTTTGCACTTGCGTTACGACGACATTCGCGCAGGGCTTCAATCGCCACATCAAGTCCTATCTTGTTGCGATATTCGAAGCAGTCGGCGATGGTCTTCGCCGGACAATAAACTCGGACATTAACGCCGTCGATCTTGTGAGTCTCAACACCCGAGGAGAAAGCTGCTTCAGAGAATCTCATTACGCGAAGCCTTGGTGTCTCAACCTGCGGACGGGCAGATTTTCGGTCAAGCGCAATCCAGACTTCGGAAGGGCTTTGCGTGCCAATGTCGTGGAAACGGAGCGCCGACAGTAGACATATAATGCCGCGCGGTACCTTCTTTGCCACCTCCGCGAGAGAAAAGTTGCCGGAGATTCTCGCGTTCGGAAGCATGTAGACACCACGGCCCATTCGAACCAGCAGGCCTCTCCGATAGAGCCGCCGAAGATGTTCCGGGTGGATTCCTTTTTCGGTTAGATCGTGAATCCGTAGTATCTTTGCCTTCCGCGCGAGGTCGAGAACCTGCTTCTCTTTGGTGAGTTCCTTACGTATGTGTAAAAGTATAGCCACATATTAAAATCTGGCAAGACTATTACACATTGGTCGATTCCTGTTCGCGGGCGCGGTTTCATCCGTCATTTTTTGCCAAGATGCGTCATGAAATGCCATTAACTCGATGGCCCAGAGGCCACAGCTTCTTCGATGGCAGAAATCTCCTCGTCCTTAAGTTCGGAAAACGTTGCGCGTTTCGTCTGCGATAGCCGGCCATTGTTTTGCAGGATCAGCCGTACCAGAAAAGAGGCACGACGATCAGGCATATCTACGATGTCCATGGTAGCCCGGATAGCCGAATCAAAAACTTTCAGGAATCCGATCTCCTCCCTGAGATCGGTGCGAATGGTTTCAGCCACGCAGTCAAATAAGTACTCGGCGAATCTGGTTGCGTCCCAGAATCGATATAGATGCGCAGTCTGATTATTGACGACCAGCGATCCGTCCTGATGCATCTCGTAATCGATGTAGGGCGAAATCGATTTAGAGAAGCCTTCCAAGATCTCGTCGTAGCGACTTCGATCGCGCATCATGACTGCAGAGACGGGAAACAGCATTTGATGAGGCGTGAATCCAGGACTCGCTAGCTCTTGATGTATAAGAAAGCGGTGGATTCGCCCGTTGCCGTCTTCGAACGGATGTATAAACACAAACCCAAACGAAGCTGCTGCCGCCGCACAAACAGGATCGACTTTCGAGTGGCGTTCCATCATGCGCATCCATCCGTTCATCAAGTCAGCGAGATCGTCGGGTTTGGGACAAACAAAATGGACGTGTTCTCGAAAGTCGCTCATCGTCTCACCGATGAAGCTCTGCACTGTCCGCCATCCGGTAGCCGCATAGCGTGGATCAACTATGTCATTTTGAAGTCGGATAAATGCCTGGGGATCGGAAGTGTCAAATTTGGCAGCTCTTGTTAGCGCGGCCACGAAGCGCTCGGTACGCTTCGCGGTGGGTACTTCGCCCTCAATCGCAAACGAGGACTTCGTCTCTTTTGTATATAGGTAATGTACGGCCCGAGCTAGGATCGTTGGCTCGCAACTCTCCACCAGCGACTTGGCCTCGAGGTCCAAGCCTGAGGCCATCGCATGGTTGAGGGCATCAGTTCTACGAATCAGTGGACACTAGGTATTGTCTCCGAGCAGGTTATTGTTAACTCGTTGTCGGCGTACCCTTCTGACAGAACCCGTCACATGCAGTTTGGGGTCTAATATATTAATGTAACCGGTACGGGATACATCATCAGCGTCGAGCAGCTTGCCGGTCAGGGCTTCATATAGAAACCATGCTCGACGAACATAGGTGCCTGTGGGTTCCTGCCGTATCCACGCCTCTAACAACTCGGCATCAAGGATCTTGAAAAGGGCCTCGTTAACACTGAGATCAAGAGGTTCGTAACGTAAGGCAAATTTGAGATTTCCGATTATTCCCGAGGGCGCGTAGACCGGAGGGTAATATTCCTTGATGGCATCACTCGTGATGATAGTCTTTCTGGCTCCCGACCTAGTCCAGGATCGAACAGTTGTCTACGCACGGGTAAGTTCTAGCTCCTGAATCAAAGCCATCGGGCCTATGGGTTGGTCGGTCCACTTCGATGTAAACTCCGATCAGGCATGGAAATTTGTGATCTGATGCCATAGTTCATACAAAATCACGATCGCATCTAACCAGAAACGATAGATAAGGACGATCAGGCGTGAAAATACGGTTATTTTCGACGAAAGCTGGAAATTCTTGATCAAGCGGACAGGCGAATTTAACTCGACACCATCGTGCGATGCCTCATTTGGGAAATTCGGACCGGGAGGCTAAGCCACTGCCAGTGGATTGAGCTAATGTAAAAGGACCGCGGGTTCGGTTACTCAGTTGGACCGGGCTTTAATAACGCACCTGCGGGCGAAGCTTAGTTTAGTTTCCCGGGATTTCTTAAAATAAGCGCAAGAAGGGACAAAGACTCAGGCGCTCTTGCGTTGCCTCGCCGATGATTCCTTCACACGTCTTGCCACAGCTCGGATAAATCGATCATCTTGAAGCCAGCCTTTTAGCATCAACGGATTCCTTGGCTTACATGTGAGTGAGCGCAATATTTTGATTGATCTATGTTTGAATCGTCATTTCCTATTAAATTAAAACAGCTCTCAGGTCATTTCTCGCTTAAGCCATGACTTCGCGAGCCGCCACTCGCGCTCAACTGTTGAGAGCGAGATATCTAAAATCTCCGCCACTTCTTTCAGAGTGAATCCTCCGAAGTAATGATGTTCGACAATTTTTGCCTTAAGCTCATCCATTTTGGCGAGCTTGGTCAACGCTTCATTGAGCATGATCATCTCCTCGGACGTTTCCGATGACAGGAATACAGCTTCGTCAACATCAATGTGTTCGGGCCGTTCGCCCCTTTTTTTGGTTAATTGCTCTCTGGCATAGTCAACGAGCACTTGACGCATTCGTTTCGCTACAATGCCGTAAAATTGAGTTCGGCTCTTCCAATCGATCCGCTCGGTTGCAATCAGTCGCATTAAAGCTTCATTGATTAAAGCCGCGGTTTGCAGGATGTGTCCGGACCTTTCCTTTGTCATCTTTGCGCGTGCGATCTTCTTTAGCTCGTCGTCGACGAGCGGGATAAGCTTCGAGAGGGCGTGGGAATCACCTTTACTCCAGGCTTGCAATAGCTCAGTAATTTCATGGTTTCCGTTCATGCTGTTATTTAGACCTCCACTATACAAGGGCGTAATATTATCCCTAACGCCGGGTCATTTTTGAAAAACTGTTGCGCGGGTCATCTACAAAGTAATGAACTGAGGCCTGAAATCATTACCTTCGAGGCTATTGGCAAGAGTGCCCCGGGTGTATAGAATGCTGCCGCAACTGAGACTCAAACGCTCTATCGAATCTCTGCGCCACATATACTTCGCCACCGATCTCCCCACCTCGTAGGAGAAATTTGAATGGAGCGCCCCCGGTGGGATCGCATTCAAGAGATTTATTACGCGGCCGTATCGATTGCTCCCTCTGAGCGGAGTGCGTTCGTCGAGAGGGAGTGTGCCCAGGATCCGGACGTGTTGCGGGAGGTTAAATCGCTCCTGGACACCGATGATTCGTCTGGCAGTTTTCTCCAATCACCCGTTTTCGAAATAGGGCTGAACATTATTGCCAACGGCCAGTCGAGTAGTGCAGACAATGTTGATGACTCCTCAAAGGATGATCTTATCGGTAAGCCCCTTGGGCAGCGCTATCTCGTCGAGAAGAAACTCGGCCAGGGTGGTATGGGTAAGGTCTATCTGGCGCTCGATCTGAAGCTTCACAACCAGCCGGTTGTCATAAAGATCCTGACGGAGGCCTCGCTGCAAAACTCCTATTTAGTGCAGAAGTTTAAACATGAGGTAGAAGCCCTTGCACGCCTCGCTCATCCCAAGGTAGTCCGTGTACTGGACTTCGGAGATTTGAATGGCAAGCCTTATATCGTAATGCAGTACGTTGATGGTCTGACGTTGCGGTCGCAAATTAAACCAAACGAGCGCATGGATTTGGAACGAGCTGCATTGATTCTGAAGCAGATAGGCGCCGCACTCGATTACATTCACGGGAAAGGAATTTTCCATCGCGATCTGAAGCCCGACAACATCATGCTTCAGCAGCTTAACGGTGACCCGGAGTTCGTTACGATAGTTGATTTCGGACTTGCAAAAGTGAAGGACTCGGTGGTTGGCCCAAGCGCGGTGGATAACATTGCGATCGGGACCGCCCAATACATGTCGCCCGAGCAGCTTCGCGGGGAAAACAAAATCACTGCTGCGAGTGACGTTTACTCAATGGCCGTAGTCGCATACGAAATGGTTACCGGCCTGCGACCATTTATTGCTAATACTGCGGCTGAACTGCTGGAGCTGCAGAGCAAGGGTGTGCGTGCAAAGCCGGTGGACCTTCGACCGGATCTGCCGACACAGGCCCAGGCGATTATCCTTCGAGCGCTGTCATTCGAGCCGACCGCGCGTTATCAAAACACAGCCGAATTTGGGGACAGCCTGGCGCATGCTTTGACGAACGAAACGAGTCAGGCAGTCAAAGAGCCTCCGGAATCCGACGTCGTAGTCAAGCCCAACAAAGAGGATCGCAGACCATCCTGGTTGGACAAAAGATGGATCGTTAGTTTAGCAGTCTTGGTGTGCGTAGGAGTGCTGATCGCGGTGGTCATACGTAATGTCAGAGACGACCCGGAACCGGGTCCCACGCCCACGCCAACTCCGACTTCAGCTGCCGTGCCTCCCACACGTTCAGTGGTTTATTGGCTCACCGTACGGAGTGGAAAGGCCTACCAGAATTCTTTCCAATCGAACAATTTGGATACATTCTACACCGGTGACAAGTTCCGGCTGAACGTCTCCTGTCCTGAGCCTGGTTATGTTTACTTATTTAATGAAGGAACACCCGGACCCGGAGGGACCAGCTTCACGATAATTTACCCAACTCCGGCTATAAACAACGGCTCTGCCTCTGTCGGTAAGAATCAACCGCTCCAAACCAACTGGAACACCTTCAGCGGTCAACCAGGCACTGAGAACTTTTGGATTGTCTGGTCAACTTTACCTGTAAGTGAACTCGAGTCGGCGAAGACTGAAGCTTTCAAGCATCGGGATGGAGGACTGACTGGTGAGACTCTCGACGTGGTCAAAAAGTTTCTGACAACCAAGGACAAAGAAGTTAACGCGAAAACTTCGAGAGACAAGGAAACACAAAAAACTACCCTTCGTTTCTCAGGCGACGTGCTGGTCAAGCTTGTCGAGTTTAAACACAGATAGTTCGTCTAACTAACCATCAGAGGTCACTAAATGTCTTCACAATGCCCCCGGTTATTTCTCATCGTGATATCAATTGTTTCGTTTCAACTAATCGCTCTGGCCGGCTTGCAAGAAGAAATACCCAGATCGATTAAATCCGACGACTTCACTAAGAATCGCCCTAGATCCAGAGCTAAAGCCACAGGCCATCCACCGAAAAGCTCACGTCTTTATCGACTTGCTTCAACACCACGAACAACGCCGTCCGGCGAATCAAGCTCTGACATATTGCAGGTAGGCTTAACGATCTGGAAGCTGCAACCGGATCCGAGCAGGCAATTGGAACGGGTAGCTAAGCGTGTCGAAGCTGACAATAAATTTCGCCAGGGGGATTTGCTTCGCTTAAGCATTGAATCGCCGCGTGCGGGTTACCTCTACGTCATTGATCGTGACTGGTTTACGGATGGCAGTGGCGGCGAAACAAACTTGATATTTCCCGTTCGCGGTGAAGACAATCGCCTTGTAGCTGGAAAACTAATCGACATTCCCACGGAAAGGGAAACGCCCTTCAAAGCAACTCCTAAATCCAATCAAACAGGCGAGATGCTCACGATCATTGTGACCAGATCACCTCTCCAACTGCCGCTTTCTAAAAGTCCGTTGCCGATTACAAGCACGCAACTCTCGGATTGGGAAAAAAGGTGGAGCGCCATGACGGACCGATATGAGATGGAGAATGGAGCCGGCCTGACTCGAACGATCGAAGAGCGTCAAGCCGCTGAGTCCAGGGGAACGAGACAACTTACCCGAAACGATCCTGGACCACAGACGATCTATCGCCTTAGTCCCAAAAGCCGTGACGCGCTTTTGTTCAACGTGCTGCTTTCGTACGTCCGGTGAGCTGCGGTCGAAGGTTTATACCATGCATCTACGTTTCCACACCCAAACGAGCAAGCCAAACTGCTCAACGTTTCATCGCATCCTCTCTTTACTGCTAACTATCCTCCTGCTTGGCGGGACCATTGCAGCACAAGACACCGCACAAGACACCAGGAAGGCACACGAAGACGCGGCTGTAAGACTGATGTCCGAAGGGCTTCAACTAGTTACCGAAGGATCATCCGCATCCCTTAGGAAAGCCATCGACAAGTTTGAATTGGCCAGGGAACCGCTTCATTCACTTAACCTACCGGCGGGCGAGGGAGTGGTCCTTTGTGCGCTCGGAATTATTCACAACCTGCTTGAGGAAAATCAAAAGGCTATAGAAAAGTTGGAGCAGTCACTGCCTTTCTTTCGTGAGGCTGGTGAGAAGAAAGGGGAGGCTGTCTCACTACTTCATTTGGGGCTACTACACAGCAAGTTAGGCGAAATGGAGAAAGGGCTGGACTATTTGAAACGGGCTTTGTTGCTCTTTCATGAGGTCGGCGAGCCTCAGGGTGAAGCGACTGCGCTATCGCTTATCGGAACTCTTTATGTATTTCTGGGAAAGCCTGAGGAGATCGTTAGTTATTACAACCAGGTTCTTAACATCTCGCGCCCCGCGGCTTCTCGTGAGAGTGCAGCCGCTGCCCTGCCTGCACTTGATCCGATCTATAAGTTGATGGGCGTGAATTTGATTGAGCATCCTGAGAAGGCGCGAGAGGGCATTGAGCAACTCTTGTCAGCGTCTCGCACCTTTCACATTCCGCGCGCAGAGGCAATGGCACTTTTAATGCTCGGCCTGAACTACAGTTTTGAAGGTGAACCACAAAAAGCTCTCAGGTATTACGAGCAATCTTTGTCTCTTTATCGAACCCAGTCTGATCGTATCGGCGAAGGCGCTGCGCTCTTCGGGGTTTGCATGAGCCACACTAGTTCCGGTGATTATCAGAAGGGATCTGACTATTGTGGTCAAGCGTTAGCGATCAATCGCGCCACCGGTGATCGCAATGCTGAATCGCTAACACTACAGCAGATCGCGATTGGTGAACGTGATCGGGGAAATCTCGCCGCAGCTCAAACTGCGATCGAGTCTGCCATCGCGAATGTCGAATCTATCCGAACAAATGTAGTCAATCCGGCACTTCGCCTCTCCTATTTTGCCGGGTCACAGAATTACTACGAGTTCTACATCGACCTGCTGATGCTCTTGCACAAGCAGCATCCCAACGACGGCTATGACGGTAAGGCGCTCCAGGCGTCCGAACGCGCGCGCGCCCGCGCACTGCTTGATACGTTGCTGGAAGCAAACGCAGATATACGTCAAGGCGTTGACGCAGCATTGCTGCAGCGCGAGCGTGAAGGTCAACGCCGGCTCAATGCCAGAGCTCAGAGCCAGATGCAATTGCTTTCACAGCCGCACTCAGAGGCACAAGCCGCAGCGATCGCTGAAGAGATCCAAACGATTATCAAGGACTTGCAGCAAGTCGAAACAGAAATCAGGCGAACAAGCCCTCACTATGCTGCTCTAACGCAACCACAGCCGCTCACATTCAAAGAGATTCAGACGCAGGTCCTCGATCCGGACACGCTGTTACTGGAGTATTCAATCGGTGAGGAGCGCAGCTATGTGTGGGCGGTGACAGCAAGCTCAATCGCCAGCTACGATTTACCTAAACGCGCTGAGATCGACACAGCGGCCCGTCGCTTCTACGATCTCTTGAATGCGCGGAATACCAGCGTCAAGAAAGAGACTAGCGAGCGGCGGGAAGCCCGCATCGCACAAGCTGACGCGGAAATCCCAACAGCTGCCGCATCCCTAAGCCGGATGGTGCTTGCTCCCGTGGCGGGACAGTTGGAGAATAAGAGGTTAATGATCGTTGCAGATGACGCACTCCATTTTGTTCCGTTTGCAGCTTTACCCCTGGTTAGTGGCGGATCGACGAGCACGGACCGGCAAAGAAGAGTGACAAAACCTCTGATAGAAGATCACGAGATCATAAACTTGCCTTCAGCCTCGACGTTGGCAGTGATCAGAAATGAAGTGAAGGGACGCAATCGGGCGCCCAAAAGCGTGATTGTGCTGGCCGATCCAGTCTTCACGAAAGACGACGAGCGCGTTAAACCAGGCAGAGAAAAGGATAACCAGGCACCGGTGCGAGGGGAAAGCTTAGATCCTCGCCAGTTGGTTAAGGCAGCTGAAGATACAGGAGTGGCAAGTGATGGATTGCATGTTCCACGTCTCCCTGGAACGCGCAGGGAAGCAGAGCAGATAGTTGCTATGGTTCCGAGTAGCGAGGCGCGATTAGCCTTGGATTTTGCTGCCAGCCGCGACACAGCCACAAGCGCAGAGTTGGGCCAGTATCGTTACGTGCATTTTTCCACGCACGGTCTTTTGGACAGCGTACACCCGGAGTTGTCAGGTTTAGTGTTGTCTCTGGTGAACGAACGTGGAGAAACTCAAGACGGGTTCCTGAGAGCGCACGAGATCTTTAACCTGAAGCTTTCGCCTGAGGCGGCGGTTCTGAGTGCGTGTCAGACTGGCATGGGTAACAACATAAGGGGAGAAGGACTGGTGAGTCTGACGCGCGGATTCATGTATGCCGGAGCGCCACGCGTGGTCGTAAGTCTGTGGAGTGTGAGCGACCTGGGAACGACGGAGTTGATGGTGCGTCTTTATCACGGGATGTTGAAGGAAGGTATGCGACCCGCCGCGGCGCTAAGGGCTGCCCAAATATCGCTCATGAACGACAAGCGATGGGCGTCGCCATATTATTGGGCGCCGTTCACGTTGCACGGTGAGTGGCGATAGATGTAACACAAACGCACTAGCAAAGAAATGAGCGGGGCAAGCCCCTCTTCCTGACTTGTTCTTTCTTTTACTCGTAATATCTTTCGAAGGAGCTGGGAAAGAACAAGTCAGGAAGAAGGCTTGCCCCCGCTGGTCGGACATTTTCCTCGTCACGTCAAAATGTCTGAACGCCTCTGGTAACCCATAATTCTGCCTAAGAGATTACTAATAGAACTCTAAGCCATCCATCTGGCCCGTCACACCTTTGTTGACGGGTTCCTGCTGATCTCCGCGCCCTATCCAAGTGAAGGAGTTATACAAACGCCGATATCCAGCCTGGAATCGGCCATTGCAGGAGAATGTAGATGACAGAAAAGATCCGAATACTAGTTCTATCCTCGAATCCGTGGAGTACCGGCCGGATTCTGGTGGCTGAAGAGGCCCGGGAGATCTCTGATCGAATTCAGGAAGGTCCCTACCGCAATAAATTCGAAGTGCACAATCATGGCGCTGTAAGGCCGAAAGATTTGCAACGATTGTTGTTGACGTATGAACCACAGATCGTGCACTTCAGCGGACACGGAAGCAAGGGACAGAGAATCCTCCTTAATGGAACAGATGGTCGAGCTCAGGCACTGGATCAACAGGGGCTGAAAGAGGTTTTTGCTTTCTACAACAAACATGTGCGACTGGTACTGCTGAACGCCTGTTTTACTAAGACGCAGGCGCGTTTGATCTCCGACGTAGTTGATTATTCCATCGGCACTGCCAGGCCAATCGGAGACAAAGTGAGTGTGGCCTTTGCGGGCGCGTTCTATCGGGCGCTCGCGTTCGGCAAATCCATAAGAGACGCATTTAGATCTGCCAAAGTGGAACTTGACCTTACAAGCATGGACCAATCACGTGGAATTGAACTCTTCGTTAGAAACAAAATCAATAAACGAGATCGGTTTCCTCAAATCGTAAACGAGCGACACTTACCGGCAATTTCGGCAAGTCTGGTGAAAGCAAACGCAATTTTGGAAGTCACCACAATTAAAACCATTCAGCAAACGATTTTGGTTCGAGGTTAGAAGAGTGTCGGCCGCAGGCGTGATTCGCTCAAGCGAGACGATATAACGCCCGACTGGTGGACGTGTGCTGGGGTGGCTGCGGCGCCCTTGCCCTGTAGTAATAAGGAGAGATGAAATGCCTAAGAACGTGAAACATAAATCAATGGTGAAGAACCAGACAGCTAAGCAAGCCCAGAGTTCTTTGCGTACATCCGGTCGAAAGGTGCCCGGTACCAGATATGGTATCTTGATCGATTGGCGATGTGGATCTACTTCGTCCGGAAGACTCTCAGATCGCTATGGTCGCTCGCTCCGAGATGGAAAGTAACCAGGTGTACGTTGTATCGCTGCGGAGAAGGTAGCTTGTTGGGCTACCTTCTCCAAACACCGCTTTGTTTAGAGATTTGAGATCGTTACTGCTCGCCCAAGGTCATTGATTATCTACCGGCATCGTGATAAATAGAGCGTCCGGCTAATCCCAATGACCGTGATAAGCGGGCGCTTTCCGTACCAGGTCTCACAGACGTAGTTTCCACAAGGAAACTGAGTTCCCAGATGTTGCCAGCAAAAACCCACAGATTCAAAAGAGAAGAACTCTTAAGCATTTTGTTGATGTGTTTCTGCATTGGGCCATGGATAGCCGTTTCGTGTGTGCACAACGCTGCCGCAACCGCGAGTGAAACAACCGCGCAACTTATAAAAGTTCAATCGACGACTGTGACGCAAACGGATCCCAGGGACCGCGAGGCTCGACAGCTATTAGCGCGTGCTGAAGAGCTGCGCGCAAACTGGACAGCAGTCGCTCTTCGCCAGGCAATAGACCACTATGAAAAAGCCGCGCTGCTCTGGACAAGTATTTCCGACTTAAAAAAAGCTTCAGAGGCGACACTAAAAGCGGGCGATGTCTACTTTCTTTTGAGTGAATATACGCAGGCTCTCAAGAGATATCACGACGCTGAAGCAGTCGCGCAAAAGTCCGGCGACTGGCTGGTGCAAGCGAAAGCGTTGAGTCAGATGGGTCGTCTCCAGTCTTACTTTGGGAACAACGATCTCGCGCAGAAGCAGTTGACTCAATCTTTAGATCTTTTCAAACGTTACGAGAGCAATCGAACTGTCAGCGCTACGAATGCGTACGGCGAAGCACTTAGCAACCTGGCTGAAGTCAGTTATTCAAAAGGCGACTATTTAACCGCCTCGAAGCAACTCGATAACGCACTCAACGCATTCCAGGATGATCGAAAAGGTGAAGCGCGAGTGCGCCTCTTCAAGAGCTACATAGCCGGAAGCATAGGCGAAACTGACAAAGCACTGGTAGAGATTTCTCGTGCCCTGGAACTATTTCGTGAAATAAACGACAAGAGCGGTGAAGGGCTCGCGTTGACCGCGATGGGATTGTGGCACTCTTCGAACCAGGATCATATCCCCGCACTTGAAATCAATAAGGAGGCGTTAGAAATCTTTCACGCCATTGGAGATCAGCATAACGAAGCCATCGCACTGAACGCGATAGGCCAGGCTTATCAGAATCTAAATGAGTACGCAAACGCTCTCACTTTCTATAAGAACGCCTTAACATTGTTTGAAAACACCAGAACGTTGGATGCGGCTTCAGGCACTACCTGCGCCATCGCTTCGACGCACTACCTTAGCGGGAATCTGGATCAAGCGCTCGCATCTTACGAACGCTGTTTGCAGTTGAGTCGCATTGTGGGGAAGCATCGGATTGAAGCCTACGCACTTGAAGGAATCGCAAGTATCTACGGTGCTCAGGGGCGCCATCGACAAGCAGTGAAGCAGTACCAGGATTTAGAGAGATTCTTCAAGAGTAATGGCGATCTCCGTGGACAAGCGATGGCTTTGAATGGGCATGGTGATTTATTTCTTCGACTCGGGGAAAAGCAAAAAGCATTGGACGTATTTGGCCAGGCATTTTCCCTAAGCGAGAAGATGGGTGACAGGGGAATTCTGATAGCTACGCTTTATAACCTCGCGCGTGCTAATGAAGCGCTTGGATTGCATGAAACTGCTCTGTCGCTCATCAGGAAATCCTTCAACCTGATTGAGGGAATACGCGCGAATGTGGCAAGCCCGGATTTCCGCGCGTCTTACTTTTCCGCAGTCAAAAGGCATTACGACTTGTGTATAGAAATTCTGATGCAGCTTCATCGACTGCGGCCCGGAGAAGGTTTTGCCGCCGAAGCTTTTTCGATAAGTGAGCAGGGTCGGGCTCGCTTACTCTTGGATCTTCTCAGTGAATCGCGGCCCAATATGCGTGCGGGAGCTGCCAGGGATCTTGTCGAGAAAGAGCGGACGTTGAGAGGATTACTTCGAGCACAAGCCGAATATCAATTGAATCTCTCTATGAGCGGAAAAGATTCAGCCGAGCTCACGGATGTGGCTGATCAGATAGCGCGACTCAGATCTGACTATCAGACTGTTCAGGCTCAGCTAAGGGAACAGAATCCTCGCTTGTTTTCTTTTGAGCAGTTTGCGCCGGTGGACCTGGAACGCATTCAAAAGGAGTTGCAAAGCAGTGACACAATATTATTGGAGTATGCACTGGGGGACGACCACAGTTATTTATGGGCAGTAACATCCAACTCTAGCGACAGTTATATACTGCCAGCCCGCAGGGAAATTGAAGACGCCGCACGTGAATTCTTTAAGATGATCACAGCGCGCCAGGGAAGTGACGATCAGAGCGAGAAGGATTATCAGGCTAACATTGCCGCGGCCGACAATCGTTATTCTGAAAAAGCAAGCAATCTGAGCCGAATGCTGTTGGGGCCCGTGATCGAGAAACTCGGAAGCCGAAGGATTGTTGTCGTAACCGACGGAGCCTTGCAGTACATTCCTTTCGAAGCGTTGCCGACACGATTCGCGCAACCGACTGGTCCAGTTGAGGCGTCAACAAGTTTCTTAATAGCTACGAATGAAGTAGTGGTGTTGCCGTCTGCTTCGACACTAATCGCAATCCGCAGCGCACAAAATCATAAAGGTTCGCCAGACAAACTCATTGCTATCATTGCCGATCCGGTTTTCAGCGCAAGTGATGACCGCGTGCCTCAGCAAGCATTACGTCCCGCGATCGCTAAAACTGCCGCCGATCAAAATCTGGACCAAGCCGAGCAACAGACGGTTAAGAAGTTGAGGCTCGCTCGTCTCGCTCATGCCTCAGAAGAGGCGGATGCGATCTCTACAGCGGCGCCGTGGGGCACTACGCTGGTGGCCAAGGGGTTTGATGCCAGCCGTGAAACTGTTATGAGCCCGGAAGTTAGTCGAGCTCAGATCGTGCACTTCGCTACTCATGGTTTTCTTGATACCGAACACCCCGAACTGTCCGCCATAGTTCTCACAATGACGGATCGTAATGGCGCGAAGACGGATGGCTTAATGCCGTTGCCCGACATTTACACTCTGGACCTCTCTGCTGAGCTAATTGTATTGAGTGCATGTCAGACTGCTTTAGGAAAAGACATAAAAGGAGAGGGACTAGTCGGTCTAACCCATAGTTTCATGTCTGCGGGAGCGAAGAGTGTCGTTGCCAGCCTTTGGAAGGTCGACGATCGAGCGACAGCTGCTTTAATGGCTGATTTCTACGAAGGCATGCTGCAGAAGGGTATGACCCCAGCCGCTGCGCTTCGATCCGCCAAGTTGAAGATGATGAGTCGAAAGCAGTGGAGCCCACCCTACTATTGGGCGGGATTTGTATTGCAGGGTGAGTACACGAACCATATAACCGTTGACCGCTACAGTTGGCTTCGACCTGGTCTAATACTTTTATTTGTAATGATTCTGATTGCAACCGCTCTGTTAGTTTTTCAAAAGCGAAGGCGGCAAATTCGCCCGGCACAGTTCACCTAAACGAAACACTACGAGTAAATGCCCCGCGATTCCCCAGTCCCACCCGAAAGTTTTGAGGAGATTCTCGCTTGGCTCAATCCTGATCGTGAGGTTGCTGCGACTATGTATGTTCAGCTTCGTCACGATCTAGCAAAGATTTTCACTTTTAGAGGCTGTGCCGATCCGGAAGGTTTGACTGACGAGGTTTTCGATCGCGTTGCGAAGAAAGTAGAGGAAGTACGACCGACTTACGTAGGCGATCCGCGACTTTATTTTCGTGCTGTAGCGAACAATTTGGTCAAGGAAGATCTGAAGAAGGCCAAGACTCAAGTCTCCTTAGAAGGGACCGAATTGCGGGAGCCAACAACAATCGAGAGCGATGAAGATAACGCCGAAGACATGGAGGAATGTCTGCGTTCGTGTCTGCAAAAGCTTAGCGCTGAAAATCGGAAGTTGATTGTGGAGTATTTCGTCAAAGAAAAGCAGGCTAAGATCGATCATCGCAGTGAACTGGCGCAACAGTTCGGGATATCTGTAGAAAATCTTAGGGTTAAGGTGTACCGGATTCGTGTATCTCTTCAAGCATGTATTGAACGCTGTCTTAAAAGTAAGGCTCAGCAAAAATGAAACGGATCACGCGAAATTTCATTGTAGATGAATGGCGACGACCGGAGTGTGGCCCATGAAGGAAGATTCGGTGACTGACGCGTTATTGCGTGAGTTTCTATTGGGCAAACTTGCTGACGCAGATCGCGAAAGAATGGAGGGTTTGTTTTTAACAGATTCTGCGACTAGGGAGAGAGTGCTTGCACTCGAACAGGATCTAATTGATGACTACTTAGAAGACAGTCTTAGCCAGGAAGACAAAGAGAGATTCCTTTCACGTTATGCTCAAACAGACGAGCAGCGACGCAAGCTCAGAATCACTGGCGCGATAAAAGATTGGGCAG
>Ga0126311_10000719_pt1 | contig 15339 bp, 10 predicted proteins | sample Plot61_FD_92539 | JGI IMG/M metagenome (GOLD analysis project Ga0126311, IMG submission 92539) | Serpentine soil microbial communities from UC McLaughlin Reserve, CA, USA - Plot61 | ecosystem: Environmental > Terrestrial > Soil > Grasslands | place: USA: UC McLaughlin Reserve, Lake County...
CGACGACTGCGACAGCGTCAGCACGAGCCCGCCCCACAGCACCACGAGCACCGCAGCGCCGATCCACACGACCTTCGCGCGCGCGGTCTGCAGCATCGTCGCCGCCACCGCCAGCATCGCCACCACGAGGAAGCGGCCGTAGATGTTCGGGTCGAAGAAGACCGAGTTCGTGCGGAAGTACGTGTGCAGGTCGTTCGAGGCGAGCAGCTTCGGGTTGAGGAAGATGTGCTTCGTCGCGTACTCGACGTAGCCGATCGCGCTGAACACCAGCGCGAGTCCGACCAGCAGCCCGAGACACAGGCGCAGCAGCCGCGGCGTCCACTCGATCTGCGCGAGCAGCAGGAACAGCAGCGCGAACGGCACGATGAAGAACGCGATCTGCTGGAGCGCCTTGTCGAAGTCGGCCGAGTACGTCGCCTGGATCCCGTAAAGCGCGACCGACAGCGCAAGCAGCCGTTCGAGCCAGCCGGGGGACCAGGGCACGGACGTCCTGGAGTCGCCGTTCGCCGCCGACCCCTCGCGCAGCCCGCGCACGATCGCCGCCAATGCTCCCGCCGCGATCACCAGGTACAGGGGGACGAGCAGGTTGGACGTCGTCCCTCCAACCTCGATCGGCACGCGGAACGGCAACGCCGCGATCACGAGCAGCGGCAGCACGAGCGCGTGCCGCGCCATCAGCAGCGCGAGCGCGCACACGGCACCGAGTGCCACGACCCCGCCCGCGACGGACGGCAGCGGGTGGTCGCGCACGACCGCGAGCTGCGGCGAGTCCCAGATGTCCGCCAGCAGCAGCACCGGCGCCAGCAGCAGCGCGCCGGCCATCGCGAACGCCCGCTCGCGCGGCTCGCGCGCGAGCAACGCTCCGGCGGCCAGCAGGACTGCCACGACGGCACCGGCCTTCGGCAGCGGGCCTGCGAGCGCGAAGAGCGGTGTGAGTCCTGACATCGGCGCGCCGAGTGTAAACGCCGTACCCGCGCGCACGCGCGCACTGCGCAGGTGAGCGCCGCCACACGATCCTCTAGCCTGTGGCGGGATGCGGTCTCGCCGTTCTCCCCTGGCAGCATTGCTGCTGCTCTTCGCCCTGTTCGCGATCGGTTGCGGCAGTGGCGGCACGACCGTCGGCGGTGGCAACGAACCGGCCGGCGGTGGCGCGATCCCTGCGGGGTCGCAGCCCGCCGCGTTCGACCCGCGCGACGCGCCGCTCGGCTGTCTGCAGGGCAAGGGGATCGAGTCCGTCAAGGACGCGAGACAGACGGACAGACTCGACATCTTGCCCGCCGCCAGCGGCGCCTACGTCGAGTTCGCCGCGACACCCGCGGAGGCGCAAGGACGCCAGATCCGCAACGAGGCGCCAGGCGCCGAGGTGATCGGCCCGCATCTCCTCACCGTCGGCCACCTGACCGACGACCAGCTCAAGTCGATCGAGACCTGCCTCCAGGCGCAGGGCTCGAGATACTGAGCCGCCCCGCCGTGTCGCACCGCACCAAGCGTCTGCTGCTGCTCGTCGTCTGGGTCGTCCCGATCGCAGGCGTCGTGTGGTGGGCCACCAAGCAGCAGGCCCCGACCTTCCCCAGCAGCTTCGGCGGGATCATGGCGCTCGTCGGCGCGCTCGCGCTGTACGCGGTCGCGACGCTGATGCGCGGCGAGCGCTGGGCGCACATCCTCTGGCGCGCGGACGTGAAGGACGCAACGCGCAGCGACGCCTACGCGCTCGTGCCGGTCGGTTACATGGGCAACAACGTGCTGCCGGCGCGCGGCGGGAGCTGCTGCGCACATTCCTGCTCGGCGGCAGAGTCGAGGCGACGAAGCGCACGATCCTCGGCACGATCCTCGCCGAGCGGGTGCTCGACGCGGTCGCGCTCGGCGTGATCCTGATCGTGCTCGCCTACGACCTGCTGCGCAAGCTGCCGAAGCCGAACGAGACGCTGCTGCTGATCGGCGGCGGCCTCGTCGTCGTGCTCGCGCTCGTCGCCGCGATCGCCTTCCTGCGCCACCGCGAGCGGCTGCTGTTCCTGCTGCGCGCGCTCGTCCCGCTGGCGCAGCCGAGCAAGCAGCTGCTGAGCCGCTTCGGGCTCGTGCTGCTCGGCGTCTCGCTGCTGATCTGGGGCGTCGAGGCGAGCGTCTACATGGCTGTCGGCCACGCGGTCGACATCACGCTCAGCCTGCAGGACGCGCTCGCCGTGGTCGCGTTCACCAACGCCGCCTCGCTGATCCCCGCGGCACCCGGCTACATCGGCACGTACGATGCCGCCGTCATCTTCGCGGTCGGCGCCGTCAGCACGGCCTCCAAGTCGACGATCCTCTCCTACCTGCTGCTGTTGCGCTTCGTCCTCTTCATCCCCATCACGGTCGCCGGCTTCGGCCTGCTCGTGTTCCGCTACGGCGGGCTCTCGCGCATCCGCGCCGCGCGCGAGTCCGCGCGCGCGGAGACCGGTGAGACGGCCGCGGCGACCGCCTGACGCAATGGCGACCTCGACCGCAGAGCTCGGCTCACCTTCCTGGCTGGAGACGCTGCGCACACGCCTGACGCCGGCCGCGACCGCGCGCGAGGCGGCGACGGACGGCCGTGTCTACGCCTTGCTGGCAGCCGCCGCGCTCGCGCTCGGCGCGCTCTCGCTGCTCTATCCGAGCACGCCGACGTACGACCCGTGGGCGTGGATCATCTGGGGCCGCGAGATCGTCCACATCGACCTGCAGACGACCGGCGGTCCGTCATGGAAGCCGCTGCCGGTCCTCTTCACGATGGTCTTCTCGCTGTTCGGCAGCGCAGCGCCCGACCTGTGGCTCGTCGTCGCGCGCGGCGGCGCGATCCTCGCGGTGATGCTCGCGTTCCGGCTCGGTGCACGGCTCACGAGCCGCGAGTGGAGCGTCGCGTCGGTCACCGCCGGCTTCATCGCGGCCGTCGCGCTGATCATCAGCTCGCAGTTCGTGCGCACGATGTCGCTCGGCAACTCCGAGGGCTTGATGGTCGCGTTCGCGCTGTGGGCGATCGAGCGCCACCTCGACGGCAAGTACCGCCAGGCGTTCGTGCTCGTCTTCCTCGCCTCGCTGCTGCGCCCCGAGATCTGGCTGTTCCTCGGCGTCTACGGCTTGTGGCTCGTGCTGATCGACCGCAGAGCGCTGTGGCTGGTCGTCTCCGGCGGCGTGCTGACGCTCGCGCTGTGGTTCCTGCCCGAGTACTGGGGGTCGGGCAACTTCAACCGCGCCGCGGACCGCGCGCAGCAGCCGAACCCGAACAGCCCGGCCTTCGCCCAGCACCCGTTCGTGCAGGTGATCAAGGACACGTGGCCGCTCGTGATCACGCCGGTGAAGGCGGCCGCCGCCTTCGCGCTCGTGCTCGCGGCGATCGATTGGATCCGCAACCGCCGCCAGGGAGCAGTGTTGGCGGTCGGGCTGCTTGGGTTCTCGTGGATCGTGCTGATCGCGCTGATGACGCAGGCCGGCTTCTCCGGCAACCCGCGCTACATCATCCTCGGCACCTCATTGCTGGCCGTCTGCGGCGGCGTCGGCTTCGGGCGCGTCGTGCAGTTCGCCGGCGCCGCCGTCACGCGGATTGCCGGACCGAACCGGCCGCGCCTCGCGCTTGCCGCCGGCATCCTCGCCTTCGCCGTGCTGTCGCTCGCGACCGTCCACTGGGCCGCCCCGCGCTTCAAGAACTTCGGCAAGCTCGACAAGGCGCTGCGTTACCAGGCAGAGCTCCGCTTCGACCTGCGCGACGCGCTGGCGAAGGCCAGCGGCGCCGACGCGTTCAAGGCCTGCGGCAAGGCGACCGCCGGCAAGTTCAGCGTGCCGCTCGTCGCCTGGTACCTCGACGAGCACACGCTCGACGTCGGGCTTGTGCCTGCCCCGCAGGGCGTGCTCGTCGCTGCCCGTACGACGAACAAGCAGAGCCTCAAGCCGCAGCCGGAGCAGCCGTATCCGCCCGGCTATGCGCCCGTCCAGACGGTGCGCACCACCACGCTCTTCTCGACCTGCCCGCAGGAGCCGGGCGCCTAGCGTCTCGCTAGCCTTCGGACGCGCATGGCCACCGTCGCCGTCTCCCCCTCGAAGCGCATCGCCCGGCTCGGCGCCTCGGACGCACTGCTTGCAGGTGTGACGCTGATCGCGCTGATCGCGCTCAGCGCGATCGTCCGCACCCGCGCCATCGGCGGCTCCTTCTGGATGGACGAGGGCCTCTCCGTCGGCATCTCCTCGCACGCCTTCACCGACATCGCGGGTGTGCTGAGACAGGACGGCTCGCCGCCGCTCTACTACATGCTGCTGCACGTCTGGATGGATGCCTTTGGCCGCAGCGAGACGGCCGTGCACTGGCTGTCACTGACGGCGGCACTGCTGACGATCCCCTCGGCGATGTGGGCCGGCTGGAGTCTCTGGGGCAAGCGCGCCGGCTACGTCGGCGCCGTGCTCTGCAGCCTCGTCCCGTTCCTCACCGCCTACGGCGAGGAGGCGCGGATGTACTCGTTGATGGCGCTGCTGGCGCTGTTGACGACGGCCTTCTTCCTGCACGCCTTCGTCTACCGCCGCCGCGGCTACATCGCCGCATTCGCGCTCGGCCAGGCGCTGATGCTCTACACGCACAGCTGGGGGATCTTCTACGGCGTCGGCGCCTTCCTCGCGCTCGCGTACCTGTGGTGGGTCGCCGCCGCCAATGACCGCCGCGGCCTGCTGCGGGACGGCGCGATCGCGTTCGGCGCCGCCGCGATCCTCTACCTGCCTTGGGTTCCGACCCTGCTCTACCAGGCCCAGCACACGGCGGCGCCGTGGGCGAACCGACCGCGCTTCGGCGTCCCGGTCCAGATCGCGAGAGACGTGCTCGGCGGCTACGGACCGGCCGTCACGCTGCTGCTCGCCGGCGGCTTCGGCCTTGCCGCGGTGCTCGCCGCGCACAAGGCGCGCGGCGACAGAGATCGGCTGTCGGTGTGGGTGCTGATCGCGATCCCGGTCATCACCTTCGGCCTCGCTTGGGGGCTGTCGCAGATCTCCCCGGCGTGGGCCTCGCGCTACTTCGCCGCCGCCGTCGGTCCGCTGCTGCTGCTGCTCGCGCTGGGCCTCTCGCGCGCCGGCAAGCTCGGCCTCGTCGCGCTGGCGATCCTGTGCGTCTTCTGGATCAAGCCGACGCAGTACGTCGACGGGTACAAGAGCGACGTGCGCGACATCGGCGCTGAGGTCGGCGCGCAGATGAGACCGGGCGATCTCGTGCTCGTCGGGCAGCCCGAGCAGACGCCGCTCGTCTGGTACTACATGCCCGGCGGCCTGAGATACGCCGACACGATCGGGCCGACGGACGACCCGCGCCACATGGACTGGGTCGACGCGCTCGACAAGCTCGAAGCGGCCCAGCCCGACGAGGTGCTGCCGGCGATGCTTGCTAACCTGCGGCCCGGCCAGAAGGTCCTGTTCGTGCGCCCGCTCACCGAGGGGGTCCAGAACTGGAAGGCCCCTTGGACGCAGCTCGTACGGCGCCGATCGGCCCAGTGGGGTGCGATCCTGGCAGGCGACACGACGCTGCGGCAGGTCCAGGCCGCGCCGCAGTTCTACCGTGGCGCATCGACGGTCGGCAACAGCGCCGTGCTGTACGAGAAGACCGCCAGATCCCAACTCCCCTGAGAGCCCCCACGCACATGACCGAGACTTCCGCCCCCCAGGACTCCCGCCCCTTCGTCGTGCTCGGCGGCGGCCCCGCCGGCCTCACCGCCGGCTACCTGCTCGCCAAGCGCGGCGAGCGAGTGATCGTGCTGGAGTCGACCGACCAGGTCGGCGGCATCGCGCGCACCGAGGTGCGCGACGGCTACCGCTTCGACCTCGGCGGCCACCGCTTCTTCACGAAGGTGAGAGAGGTGGACGACCTCTGGCACGAGATCATGAGAGGCGAGTTCCTGCTGCGCCCGCGCCTCTCGCGCATCTACTGGCACCGCAAGTATCTCCAGTACCCGCTCGAGGGCATGGACGTCGTCAAGAAGCTCGGGCCGGTCAACCTGTTCAAGGCCGGCACCTCGTACCTGTGGGCCGCGACGAAGATGAAGTTGCGCCCGAACCAGCGCGAGGACACGCTCGAGCAGTGGGTCTCCAACCGCTTCGGCAAGTACCTCTTCAACCAGTTCTTCAAGACCTACACCGAGAAGGTGTGGGGCGTGCCGTGCTCCGAGCTGCGCGCCGACTGGGCCGCGCAGCGGATCAAGGGCCTGTCGTTCTTCTCCGCCGCGAAGGCCGCCTTCCTCGGCAACAAGGGCAACAAGATCAGATCGCTGATCGACGAGTTCCACTACCCCAGATTCGGCCCCGGCCAGATGTGGGAGAGAATGAAGGCCGACATCGAGGAGAGAGGCGGCGAGGTGCGCATGAACGCGCCCGTCACGAAGGTCGTCTTCGACGGCGACAGAGCGGTGCAGGTCGTCGCCGGCGGCGAGACGATCGAGTGCCGCGGCGTGATCTCCTCACTGCCGCTCTCGCTCACGACGAGAATCGCCGACCCGGAGCTGCCGGTCGACGTGCGCGACGCTGGGCGCAACCTGCGTTACCGCGACTTCCTCACCGTCTCGCTGGTGATCGAGGGCGCCGACTTGTTCCCCGACAACTGGATCTACATCCACGAGCCCGACGTCGAGGTCGGCCGCATCCAGAACTTCCGCTCGTGGAGCCCGTGGATGGTGCCGAACGACACCGAGGCGTCGATCGGCATGGAGTACTTTTGCTTCGCCGGCGACGAGCTGTGGACGATGGACGACGAGGATCTCGTCAAGCTCGCCACGAAGGAGCTCGCGCAGACCGGCCTCTGCGACGCCTCGCGCGTCAAGCGCGGCTTCGCGGTGCGCGTCCACAAGGCCTACCCGGTCTACGACGAGCACTACGCCGAGCGCATCCAGACGATCCGCACCTGGCTCGACACCACGCCGAACTTCATCCAGGTCGGCCGCAACGGCCTGCACCGCTACAACAACTCCGACCACTCGATGCTGACGGCGATGCGGGCGGTCGAGAACCTCTGCGACGGCGCGGGACACGACATCTGGGCGGTCAACGCCGAGAGCGTGTACCACGAGGAGGATCACGGGAACGAGGAGAAGAACCCGTACCCGTACAAGGACGCGCCGCCGGAGAACGACCGCGAGACGGCCGCCGCGTCGTAGCGCAGTTCGGCGGCTGACCGGCCGCCGTCGGGAACGGTCACCCGCACGTCGCGCCGGCGCTAATGTCGGCGCATGCCCCGCATCGTCGCGCTGCTCGCTCTGGCTGCGCTGGCCGCCGTGACTCCCGCGGCGGCGCTGGCGGCCGCCCCTGTCCAGCAGCAGACGCCGCTGCAGCAGCAGGCGCCCACGCCGACCCAGAACCAGGTCGGCGAATCGACGACCACAGCGCCCGCGCCCAGCACGCAGACGGAAGCGGACAGCGGATCGCTCGGCACGCGTGAGGCGCTGCTGGTCGCAGTGGGCATCGCGGCGCTGATCGGCGGCATCTGGTTCGTCATAGCGCGCGACGCGAGGCGCGCCACCACCGGCCACGTGCGCACGAGCGACAGCAGCGTCGGCGACGGCCGCGGCGGCAGCGCGACCCGCTCGGCCCGCAGAACCCGCAGACTGAGCGCCGACGAGCGCAGGCGCCGCAAGCGCGGTCGCGCACGCTGACGGCTCCGCGCCGCCCGCCGCCTCGCCACGGCGAGTGACAGACTCCTAGGTTCAACCGCAGACCTGAACCGTGTCCGCCTGCTCCCGGGCGGGCACGACGTGAAACCAGGAGATTCCTCATGTCCACCAACAGCTTCGATGCGAAGGCGACGCTGTCGGTCGGTGATCGCAACTACGAGATCTACCGGCTCGACGCGCTCCAAGCCCAGCACGATGTCGCGCGACTGCCGTTCTCGCTGAAGATCCTGCTTGAGAACCTGCTGCGCAACGAGGACGGCGAGACGATCCGCGCCGAGGACGTCGTGGCGCTCGCGCGCTGGGACGCGAAGGCCCAGCCCAGCAAGGAGATCGCGTTCACCCCGGCGCGCGTCGTGATGCAGGACTTCACCGGCGTGCCCGCCGTCGTCGACCTCGCCGCGATGCGCGACGCGATGGCGGCGATGGGCGGCGACCCGGCGCAGATCAATCCGCTCGTGCCGGCCGAGCTCGTGATCGATCACTCCGTGCAGGTCGACGAGTTCGGCACGCGCTACGCGTTCGACGCGAACGCGAAGCTGGAGTTCGAGCGCAACCAGGAGCGTTACGCGTTCCTGCGTTGGGGCCAGGGCGCGTTCGAGGGCTTCAAGGTCGTCCCGCCGGACACGGGGATCGTGCACCAGGTGAACCTGGAGTACCTCTCGCGCGTGGTCTTCGTCAACGACGCGCTCGGCCAGGCCTATCCGGACACTTTGGTAGGCACCGACTCGCACACGACGATGGTCAACGGCCTCGGCGTCCTCGGGTGGGGGGTAGGCGGCATCGAGGCGGAGGCGGCGATGCTCGGCCAGCCGATGTCGATGCTGATCCCGCAGGTGATCGGCTTCAAGCTGACCGGCGAGCTGCGCGAGGGCGCCACCGCAACCGACCTCGTACTCACCGTTACGGAGCAGTTGCGCAAGCACGGCGTCGTCGGCAAGTTCGTCGAGTTCTACGGCGCCGGAGTCTCGCGCCTGCCGCTCGCCGACCGCGCGACGATCGGCAACATGTCGCCGGAGTTCGGCTCGACCTGCGCGATCTTCCCGATCGACGCCGAGACGCTGCGCTACATGGAGTTCACCGGCCGCGCGCCCGAGCAGATCGCCTTGGTCGAGGCGTACGCGAGAGCGCAGGGGCTGTGGCACGACGAGCACAGCGAGGAGCCGACGTACAGCGAGACGCTCGAGCTGGACCTCGGCGAGGTCGTCCCCTCGATCGCCGGCCCCAAGCGCCCGCAGGACCGCATCGCGCTGACCGACGCGCAGGAGGCATTCCGGCAGGCGCTCGCCGGCTATCTCCCGGAGGTGGACGGGGACGACGACGCCGTTGCCGACACGTTCCCGGCCAGCGACCCGACCGCGGCGCAGGATCCGTCGAACGGCGAGGGCGCGCGCGAGCCGCACGCCCAGCCGGTCGCCGCTCCGGAGGGCATGGTCGCTGCGCCCGCGCTGACGCACACGGAGGTCCCCGTCACGCTCGCCGACGGGACCGAGACCCAGCTCGACCACGGGCACGTGGTGATCGCCGCGATCACCAGCTGCACGAACACGTCTAACCCGTCCGTGATGCTCGGCGCCGGCCTGCTCGCACGCAACGCAGTCAAGCGCGGCTTGAGAACCAAGCCGTGGGTGAAGACGTCGCTCGCGCCCGGCTCGAAGGTCGTGACCGAGTATTACGAGCGCGCCGGGCTGACCGGCGACCTCGACGCGCTCGGCTTCAACCTCGTCGGTTACGGCTGCACGACCTGCATCGGCAACTCCGGACCATTGCCGGACGAGATCTCGAAGGTCGTCAACGACGCCGACCTCGCGGTCTGCTCGGTGCTGTCGGGCAACCGCAACTTCGAGGGCCGCATCAACCCTGACGTGAAGATGAACTACCTCGCGTCGCCGCCGCTCGTGGTGGCGTACGCGCTCGCAGGTTCGATGGACGTCGACCTGCAGAACGACCCGCTCGGCGACGACGCCGACGGCAACCCGGTCTACCTGCGCGACATCTGGCCGGGCGCCGAGGAGGTGGCGCGCACGATCGAGCAGGCGGTCCAGTCCGACATGTTCGTGAAGTCCTACGACGGCGTGTACGCCGGCGACGAGCGTTGGCGCGGGCTCGAGACCCCGACCGGCGACCGTTTCGCCTGGGACGACAGCTCGACCTACGTGCAGAACCCGCCGTACTTCGTCGACCTGCCGGCGCAGCCGACGCCGGTCACGGACATCGAGGGCGCGCGAGTGCTCGCGCTGCTGGGGGACAGTGTCACGACCGACCACATCTCGCCCGCGGGCGCGATCAAGCCGGACAGCCCGGCGGGCCGGTATCTGCAGGAGCATGGGGTGGACCGCAAGGACTTCAACTCCTATGGAGCTCGGCGCGGCAACCACGAGGTGATGATGCGCGGCACGTTCGCGAACATCCGCCTCAGAAATCTGCTGGCGCCGGGCACCGAGGGCGGCGTGACGCTCCACCTCGGCGGCGCGGGCGAGCCCGAGCAGATGGCGATCTACGACGCCGCGATGAAGTACGCCGAGACGGGCACGCCGCTCGTCGTGCTCGGCGGCAAGGAGTACGGCTCGGGCTCATCCCGCGACTGGGCCGCGAAGGGCACGAACCTGCTCGGCGTGCGCGCCGTGATCGCCGAGTCATTCGAGCGCATCCACCGCTCGAATCTCGTCGGCATGGGGGTTCTGCCGCTCCAGTTCAAGGACGGCGACTCGGCCGCCTCGCTCGGTCTCACCGGCCACGAGGTCTTCTCGATCGCGGGCATCGCCGGCGGCGAGGAGGTCCCGCGCGAGCTGACGGTCCACGCCGACGACAAGCAGTTCACCGTCACCGTCCGAATCGACACGCCGAAGGAGCAGCGCTACTACCGCAACGGCGGCATCCTGCCGTACGTGCTGCGCGAGCTGCTCGCCCGCGCCTGAGGCGGTGGGGCCCGGCCGGTGCGGCCGGGCCCCTAGGAACTAGTTTCATTAGCACAACCACTCAAAGACGTGGCGAACCGCGCGACGTCAGCTAGCCGGCTCTGTGCGGCGTTGAAGGACAGGCAAAGAAGACCCGCCACGCGCGCATCGAGCGGTTCGGAACAAGGCAGTGTGGTTCGCTACGCCAGTAATTTCTCCGTCTCGTCTGATAAGAGTGGCGACCAGTCCGCGGTGCTTCGCCGTTGATGTGTCCGCGCGCGGATTCCTGTGCGTCGATGCGCTTGACAGCGGTGCGATTAGGTGCCTACTCTGTGGTTGGTTCGGCAGCTCTCGCGGGCGAGCTCGTCGGCATCATCGCCATGCTGCAGGAAGGGGGTACAGAACGCCACGTGCTGTGCGCGCGACGACGCGCCCGAGCATTTCTCTGTCATTTGCCTACTCGAAAGGAGCTTTTCCACATGAAGCTCGGCAAGTTGCTTCTCGCAGTCATCACCGCCACTGTGCTCTTCGGGGCACTCGTCGGATCCGCTTCTGCCAGGAACTTCTCGATTTCGTCCCAGTCGAAGAGGGCCAGCTTCGCCTCGATGGAATTTGCAGGCGGCTTCGGCACTGTCAGGTGTGAAGTGGTCCTCGAACTAACCTTCCATTCAAGAACGTTCACGAAGACGGTCGGGACGCTACTCGGCTACGTCACCGCCGCAAACGTCACAAGGTGCGCCAGCGGTGGGGCCACAATCGACAGGGCAACGCTCCCCTGGCACGACAGGTACCAGAGCTTCACCGGCACGCTACCAAACATATTGACCATATCAAAGTTGATATCCGGATTCAGCTGGAGGTACAGGGAACCGGCGTTTGGCGTCACTTGCCAGGTCACGAACGCCACTTTGCGCAACACTTACACCCTCACTGCCGGCGTGGTCAGCAGGGCCGACCTGAGCGGCACAGCACCGTGCAGCGGCATAAGCGGCACGTACAGCGGCAGCACCACCAACGTCGACAACAGGGCGGGCGCGAGGCTGACCATCACACTAATATAGGCACCCGACCGACATGGCTAGCAGCAAAGGCGGCGTTGCACATGCACGTCGCCTTTGCCTTGCAAGAGTCTGTCACGACGCGGACAGAAACTTGTCGCTTAGCGCACGCTGGAGGAAGGGTTACAGAAAGCTACGTGCTTGCGTGCGGCGATGTGCGTGTATATCTATCTGTCATTCGCCTACTCGAAAGGAGCTTCTTACATGAAGCGCGGCAAGCTGTTCTCGCCGCAACAACGACCACCGTGCTCCTCGGCGCACTCGTCGCATCTGCTTCCGCGAGGAATTCTCCGTCTCGTCCCAGTCGAACAGGACCAGCTTCATCTCGATGGATTTGAAGGCTCCTTCGGCACTCTCAGCTGCGAAGTTGTCCTCGAAGGTACGCTCCACTCAAGACCAGCCCAAAGGGTGCTAATTGGCTACTCGGCTACGTCACCGCCGCAAATGCCAATAGCTGCATCATGTGTGTGCCACAAGCGACAGGGAAACACTTCCTTGGCACCGCAGGGACGCCAGCTTCACCGGCACGCTACCGAACATATTGACCCCAAGCGAGATGGTGGCGGGCGCCTCCTGGGGTCAAGGAGCCGGCCGTCGGCATCACTGAAGGGGATGCCTTCCGCCTCGGCGGTCTCGTGCAGCAACTCGAACACGCGTGGGTGGATGGTCGAGCCGCGCGTGAGCGACGGGCCCGACTCGAGCGGATGCTTCGTGAGTTCGCCGAGCTCGACGCCGGGCTGATCAGTTGCGAACGTCACGTCGACGGCCACAGCGACCGCCGGATCGAGCGAGAACGCGGTCGTGCGCGAGCCGGCAAAGGTGACCTCCTCTTAGACGGCCGTCACGGCGGCCACGTCACGGCGGCGCCACCGGCCTCGGCCACGAGCCGCGCCGCCTCGAGCGCCACGTAACAGCGAATGCGATTGTCGAGCGCGCGCGAGACGAGCCGCCAGCGCTCCTACCGCAATGGCGCCATCCTGCCGTACGTGCTGCGCGAGCTGCTCGCCCGCGCCTAACGGCGTCTCGTGGGCCCGGCCGCGCCGCCGGGCCCCATGAGTGCGCTGCTCAGTTGACTAGGATCGCCGTCTGCGGCGGCGTGAGCCTGCCGGCGCCGCTCAGTTCCACTATTTCCGGACACGGCGCCGGGCTTACGCGCGGGACGGCGTTCGGCGTGACGAACCTCTCGGGGGTGAACCTGAACCCTTCCCCGCCTTCGGCCGGCGGGAAGCTGAGTAGTAGGCCGACCGCCCCGCGGTATAGACACGTGCCGAGCACGAGCGGTTCGACTATGCGGAACGCGAACATTAGCTTCCGGAACTGGATGCCCGTGATGTTCGGTAGCGCCCCTAGGAAGGCCTGATAGCGCAGGTTCACGGGAGCACCTGCTTCGAGTAGCAGCGTCAGTTCGGCGGGTCCGCCGAGGTTGGTCCTGCATCCTTCGACGAACCATTCTTCGATGCGCCCCATCCTGCCTTCCGGTAGCAGCCCGGCAGACACCTTTTCGATCGGTGCAGTCGTCAACCTGCCTCCGAGCGTCAGAGCGCATATTATCATCAATTCACCACCCCAGGCTTTGATGGTGAAGGCTTCGACCGTCTTCTTTATTTCGCCCCCCGGCGCAAGCTGTATCGCCCTCATGGCGCCGGCTGGAGCAGCAAGCGCGGCCAGCGCACAGACCGATGCGACCGCGATCGCGGCCACGAGTGGACGTCGGAGCATCTCCCCCTCCAATCTGCCCCAGCCCACCGCCGGGGCGGTTCGTAGAGCGCACGAGGCACCCTGATCGATCAAGATTCTCTCATGAGCGTTAGGGCCGCTGCCCGCGTCGCTGCCGCGCGCCCGCCCGTGCCCCTGTCACAGTGGACGTGATGGGAGCGCGCCTGCTCATCCGCGTAGCGCTCGGCGTTGCCGCCCTCGCGTGCGCCGCCTCGGCGAGCGCCACCGCCGCGCCGCTCGGCCGCTGCATGAGCGCTGTGCACGACCGCACGCTGTGCGGGCACGTGACCGTCCCCCTCGACCGCGGCGGCGCCGTGCCGGGAACGATCGCGCTGCGCGTGAAGGCGTTGCCGCCGTCCGCCGGCGGATCGGCGGGTGCGCCGGTCGTGGCGATCGCCGGCGGCCCCGGGCAGGCGGCCGTACCGCTGCTCGACGCGTTCGCAAGCGTGCTGCGTCCGCTGCTGCGCTCCCGCGAGCTCGTCGTGTTCGACCAGCGGGGAACCGGCGGGTCGGGGCGGCTGCGCTGCCCTGCGCTGGCGTCCGGCCGCGGCTCGCTCGCGTCCGTCATCGCTCGCTGCGCAAGCGAGCTGGGCGCACGGCGCGCCGCCTACACGACCACGGCCTCGGTGGAGGACGTCGAGGCGGTGCGGGCGGCGCTCGGCGTCGACAAGCTGATCATCTACGCAGCCTCCTACGGGACCAAGGTCGCGCTCGCCTATGCCGCCACATACCCGCAGCACGTCGAGCGCCTCGTGCTCGACTCGGTCGTCCTGCCTGAGGGGATCGACCCGTTCCAGCACAGCACGCTCGCATCGATCCCGCGCGTGCTGCGAGCGGTGTGCGGCGGCGGCTGCCGCTTCACGCGCGACCCCGCCGCGGAGTTGGCGGCGCTCGCACGCCGGCTGGCGCGCAGCGATCTGCGCGGCACGGCGCTCGACGGGCGCGGACGGCCGCATCGCATGCGCCTGTCCGAGGCGGAGCTGCTGGGGTTGCTGCTCAACGGCGACTTCGACCCGTTTCTGCGCGCGACGCTGCCCGCGGCGGTCCACGGCGCGCTGACCGGCGATCCAGCACCGCTGCTGCGCCTGGCGGTCGCGAGCGGCGGCGCCGGCTCGCTCAGCTCGGGTACCGACAGCGACGCGGTCTACGTCGCGACGACGTGCGAGGACGGGCAGGTGCCGTGGGCGCCCGGCACGCCGATCGAGCAGCGTCGCGGCGCCGTCGACGCGGCAGCCGGAGCGATCCCCGCAAGCGCCTTCCTGCCGTTCGACCGTGCGACGGTGCGGGCGCTCGCGACGGCGGACCTGTGCCGCGGCTGGCCCGAGTCGCCGATCGTCCAGCCCGCGCTGCCGTTGCCGGCGACGCCGACGCTGATCCTGTCCGGCGACGACGATCTGCGCACACCGCGGATCGACGCGCTCGCGCTCGCCGCCCGGCTGCCGGGGGCGCAGCTGCTCGAGGTGCCGGATGCGGGCCACGGGGTGCTGTTCTCGGAGCCGAGCGACTGTGCGCAGCGGGCGCTGCTCACGTTCGCCGGCGACCATGCACCGCAGGCGTGCCCTCACCGGGCGAGCGTCGTGCCGGCGCGGCCGGTCGCACCGCGGCGGCTGGTGGCCGTTCCGCGCGTGCACGGTCTGCCGAGGCTCGCCGGCCGCACCGTCTCGGCGGTGCTGCTGACGCTCGACGACGCGACCGCGCAGCTGCTCCAGCGGGCGACGACGAGCGGGCAGGTCCAGGCGTTCGGCGGGCTGCGCACGGGGAGCGCGACGTTCAGCGTTCGGCGTGGACTGCGGCTGCGCGGCTACGGCTACGTGCCTGGTGTACGCGTGAGCGGCTTGCTTCCCGTGCGCGGTAGGCGTGCCACGCTGACGGTCAGCGGGCGCACCGCGGCCCACGGCCGTCTCGTCGTCTCGCCCGGCGGCGTGGCGGGTGTCCTCGACGGCGTGCCGGTGCACGCGGGGCCGCGGGCGCTCGGCCGACGGGCGGCCGCGGCCACGGCCGCGCTCGCGGCAGCCGCCTCGCCCGGCGCCG
>Ga0126311_10000720_pt1 | contig 15325 bp, 13 predicted proteins | sample Plot61_FD_92539 | JGI IMG/M metagenome (GOLD analysis project Ga0126311, IMG submission 92539) | Serpentine soil microbial communities from UC McLaughlin Reserve, CA, USA - Plot61 | ecosystem: Environmental > Terrestrial > Soil > Grasslands | place: USA: UC McLaughlin Reserve, Lake County...
GTCCGCCGCGCCGCGTCTCCGGCCCGGCGCGTCCGGCGCCAAGCCCGGCTGCGCGCTCCGCGAAGCCTGCACAGCCTCGTCCCGCCGCGGCGCGCATGTCGTCCCGGCCGACATCGCCTGCGAAGCCGCGCCCATCGGTCCGACGGACGAGCGGGGCTGCCGCGCGCACCGCCGTGAGCGATCGTCCGATCGCCGCGTTCGGCGGTCGCCTCGCAGCGGCAGCCGCGGCTGCGCTGCCGCTGCCCGCCACGCGCCCGTCGACCGCCCCGCGTCAGCGTCCGCGGCCCGTCCCGCGTCCGGCCCGCCGACCAGACCTTCCGCTTGGAGCACGCGTGCTGGCGTGGGTGCGCGCACTGCCCGACCACCGTCTGCTCGACCGCCTGATCGGCGGACGCATCTGGATCGTGCTGCTCGGCACGCTGCTCGTGGGCATCGTGACGATGCAGCTGTCGCTGCTGAGAATGAACGCCGGGATCGGCCGCGCGGTTGAGAAGAGCAGCACGCTGGAGCAGCGCAACGCCGCACTGCGCCTGTCGATCTCGCAGCTGTCCGACAGCAAGCGGATCGTTGCGCTAGCGACGCAGATGGGCTTCGTGACGCCGCCGCAGGGCTCCCCACGCTTCCTGAGCGCGAGCGCCGCCGACGCCGGCAAGGCGCTCACGACGATGCGCGTGCCGGATCCAACCGCCGTCGCCGCCGCGACCGCGGCTGAGACGACCACGACGGATCCGACCGCGACGGATCCGACCGCGACGGATCCGACCGCGACGGATCCGACCGCGACGGATCCGACCGCGACGACGGACACGACGGCAACGCCGGTCGACACGACGTCGACGGACACCGCGCCGGCCGTGACGACGGCTCCGGACACGACCGCCACGACCGTGCCCGAGGCCACCGCAACGCCGCCCGCCACCGGTACGACTGCACCGGCGACCGGCACCGCTGCACCAGTCACGTCCTCGACCCCCGTCGCCGGCGGCGCGTCCGCACCGCAGGGTTAGGTACCGGGTGTGCCAGGCCTGACCGACCGCCGCATCGGCCTCCTCTTCCTCGTCTTCATCGCGGCGCTCGGTCTCGCGACCCTGCGCGCGGGCTGGCTCGGCGCCGTCCGTGCCCCAGCGCTCAAGCGCGCGGCCGCGACCCAGCAGGTCCAGACCGTCGCGCTGCCGGCGCCGCGCGGCACGATCACCGACCGCAATGGCACCGTCCTCGCGGTCTCCGAGCCCGCAAACGACGTCAGCGCGACGCCGTACCTCGTCAGAGAGCCGTTGAGAGTCGCCGCGAAGCTTGCGCCGCTGCTCGGCGTCGACGCGAGCGAGCTGCTCGGCAAGCTGTCCGAGCAGACCGGCTTCGTCTACCTCGCGCGTCGCCTGCCGGCCGCGAGAGCCGACAGAATCGCCGCGCTGCGCGTCGAGGGCATCACGCTCACGCCCAGCTCGCGCCGCACCTATCCGCGCGAGTGGCTCGCCGCGCAATTGCTCGGGAGTGCGGGCGAGAAAGCGGACACCGGCACCGGCTTCGAGTATGGCGAGGACGACATTCTGCGCGGCCAGGACGGCATCCGCCGCATCGTCAGCGACGCGCTCGGCCAGCCGATCTCGATCACCGACGAGCAGCTCACCGTGCCGGGCAGAGATGTCGAGCTGACGATCGACGCGAACCTGCAGGACAAGGTCGAGTCGGTGCTCGACGGCGTGGGCCAGGTCTATCGCCCGAGAGGCGCGACCGCGATCGTCATGAACCCGCAGACGAGCGAGGTGCTCGCGCTCGCGAACTGGCCGCGCGTGGACGCCAACGATCCCGGCGGCGCGCCGGCGTATGCGGGGCAGAACCGCGCCGTCGGCTTCACGTTCGAACCGGGCTCGACGTTCAAGGCTTTCACGGTCGCCGGCGCCCTGGCCGACCACGTCGTCGCGCCCGACACCCCGATCGCGGTGCCGTATGAGCTGCACGTCGCCGATCGCATCCTGCACGACGCCGAGTCGCACGGAAACGAGACGCTGAGCGTGTCGGACGTCCTGAAGCAGTCGAGCAACATCGGCGCCGTGCAGATCGCGCTGAAGATGGGCGCCAGACGCTTCTCGCAGTGGGTCAGCCTGTTCGGCTTCGGCAGACCGACCGGCGTCGACCTGCCGGGCGAGGAGCGGGGGCTCGTGCCGACGTACGATCACTACTCCGGCTCCTCGATCGCCAACCTGCCGATCGGGCAGGGGCAGGCGGTGACGCCGATGCAGATGATGGCCGCCTACGCCGCGATTGCGAACGGCGGGATGCTGCGCACGCCGCAGATCGTCCGCGAAATCGGCGGCAGAGCGGTTCGCGAGCCGGCCGGCAGACGCGTCGTCTCCGAGCAGACAGCCGCGAGCGTGCGCGAGATGCTGCGCGGCGTGCTGGCGGCCGGCGGCACCGCCTCGGAGGCGAGCATCGAGGGCTACGACCTCGCCGGCAAGACCGGCACCGCCAACAAGGTCGACCCGGACGGCCAGTACTCGGAGACGCGCTACATCGCCTCGTTCATGGGCTTCGCGCCCGCCAGCCACCCCGAGCTGCTCGTCTCCGTCGTCGTCGACGAGCCGCAGGGCGCGATCTACGGCGGCCAGGTCGCCGCGCCGGCGTTCCAGAAGATCGTCGCGTTCGCGCTGCCGTATCTCGGCATCAGACCGAGCTGAGACCTTTGCAAGCCGGGGCCGGGGCTAGATGGTCGATTCCACGATCTCGCGGCGCGAGGGTCACGCTGGGCGGCGCTGGGCGCCGCACGGCGTCTCGCCAATGCCCCCGGCATTGGCTTCGACACCGCGCGTCCCCCAGCATCCGCCCATCGCACCCCTCGCATCCACGAATTCCGTGGAATCGACCATCTAGACTCGGGCGTCGATGAGGTTGCGGGACGTGATGGGCGCGACGGTCGCCGAGGGCGGCGACGTCGAGATCTCGGCGCTCGCCTACGACAACCGCCAGGTCGTCCCCGGGACGCTGTTCTTCTGCGTGAGAGGGTTCACGCGCGACGGGCACGAGTTCGCGCCCGACGCGGTCGCACGCGGCGCGGCGGCGCTCGTCGTCGAACGCCCGCTGGGGCTGGGCGTACCGGAGGTCGTGGTGGAGTCGGCGCGCGCCGCAATGGCGCCGGCTGCTGCACGCTTCAACGGCGATCCGACGGCCGAGCTGGACGTCGTCGGCATCACCGGCACGAACGGCAAAACGACGACCGCGTTCCTTGTGCGCGCGCTGCTGGAGGCGGCCGGGCGCCAGTGCGGGCTGCTCGGGACCGTCACCTCGTTCATCGGCGGGGTCGAGCGACCGGTCGAGCGCACCACCGCCGAGGCGATCGACCTGCAGCGCGACTTCCGTGCGATGCGCGACGGCGGCGACGTCGCGTGCGCGATGGAGATCTCCTCGCACGCGCTCGAGCTCGGCCGTGCCGACGCGATCCACGTGGCTGCGGCGATCTTCACGAACCTGACGCAAGACCACCTGGACTTCCATCCGACGATGGAGGAGTACTTCCTGGCAAAGCGGCGGTTGTTCCTGCCTGAAGGCAAGGAGCCGCCGCGGGTCGCGGTCGTGAACGCCGACGACGCGTACGGGCGCCGGCTTGCCGACGAACTGAGCGCCGCCGGCCGTCCCCCGCTCACATTCGCGATCGACCGCGAGGCGTCCTACCGCGCCATCGAGGTCGAGAGCGGCTTCGCCCGGTCGACCTTCACAGCGCTCACGCCGGAGGGCCCGATCGCGCTCTCGACGCCGCTGCCTGGGCGCTTCAACGTGCAGAACGTACTCGGCGCGCTGGCTGCGGTGCGGGCGCTCGGCGTGCCGTTGGAGACGATCGCCGCCGCGCTGCCGCACGCCGGCCGCGTGCCGGGCCGCTTCGAGCCGGTCGATGAGGGCCAGCCGTTTGCCGTGCTCGTCGACTACGCCCACACGCCCGACTCGCTGGAGAACGTGCTGAGCGCTGCACGCGCGCTCACGGACGCGCGCCTGCACTGCGTCTTCGGCTGCGGCGGCGACCGTGACAGAGGCAAGCGGCCGCTGATGGGGGAGATCAGCGCTCGACTCGCCGACCGCACGATCGTCACGTCCGACAACCCGCGGTCGGAGCAGCCGGAGGCGATCGTCGGGGAGATCCTCGCCGGGATCCCGGCCGAGCTGCGCGCCGCGCGCGTCACCGTGGAGGTCGACCGGCGCACGGCGATCGCCCGGGCGCTCGCCGCGGCCGAAGCGGGGGACGTCGTCGTCATCGCCGGCAAGGGCCACGAGCAGGGCCAGGAGTTCGCCGGCGGGGAGAAGCTGCCGTTCGACGACGTGACCGTCGCGCGCGAGGCGCTTCGCGCCGCAGCCGAAGCAGCTGCGCGATGAGGTCCTGGACGCCCGAGCAGGTCGCCCAGGCGGCCGGCGCACACCTCGCCGCGCCCGCGCCCGCCCCGGCCGGTGCGCCAGGCCCCGCCCGCGCAACGATCGACTCGCGCGCCATCGCCCCCGGCGACCTGTTCGTCGGCCTGCCGGGCGAGACGCACGACGGCGGGCGCTTCGCGGCACAGGCGCTGGCGGCCGGCGCGTGGGGGGCGCTCGTCGCTCCCCAACACGCCGAGGAGGCGGCGACCGGCACGCCGAGCGGCGTCCTGCTGGCCGCAGACGATCCGCTCGCCGCGCTCCAGTCGCTCGCCCGCAGCTGGCGCCGCGAGCTCGGCGCGCAGACGATCGCGATCACCGGTTCGACCGGCAAGACCTCGACGAAGGACATCCTCGCCGCGCTGCTGGAGCCGCACCGCCGCACGTTCGTCAGCCGCGGCAACTTCAACACCGAGATCGGGCTGCCGCTCGAGCTGCTGGCCGCGCCCGCGGGCACCGAGGCGCTCGTGCTGGAGATGGGCATGCGCGGGGCCGGCCAGATCGCCGAGCTGGCGCAGATCGCCGAGCCCGACGTCGGCGTGATCGTCAACGTCGGCCCCGCGCACCTGGAGCTGCTCGGCAGCATCGAGGCGATCGCGGCGGCGAAGGCCGAGCTGATCGCGGACCTCCACAGCGACGCCACGGCGGTGATGCCCGCCGGCGAGCCGCTGCTGGACCCGCACCGCCGAGACGACATCGCCACCGTCACCTTCGGTCCGGGCGGCGACGTGACGCTGGTGCGCCAGGATCCCGACGGCGCCGTCGAGATCGACGCGCAGGGCGAGCGGATCGCGCTCCAGCTCGACTTCCGCCAGGCGCACCTGCGCGGCAACCTGCTCGCCGCGGTCGCCGCCGCACGAGCGATCGGGGTGAGACCGGCCGGCGCGGTGACGGTCGCGTTCAGCGGACGCCGGGGCGAGCGGACCCGCCTCTCCAACGGGGTCACCGTCATCGACGACTGCTACAACGCCAACCCGATGTCCATGCGCGCGGCCCTCGACGACCTCGCTGCGACCGCCGGCGAGGGGCGGCGCGTGGCCGTGCTCGGCGACATGCTCGAGCTGGGCCCGGAGGAGGCGCGTTTCCATGCCGAGATCGGCGCGCACGCGGCGACGCTCGGGGTCGACCTGCTCGTCGCCGTCGGCCCGCGCAGCCGCGAGATCGCGGACGCGTTCGGCGATGCCGGGGAGGTGGTCCTCGCGCTCGACGCGCCTGCCGCGGCGAAGCTCGTCCCCGGTCTTGTCGAGCCGGGCGACACGGTGCTCGTCAAGGCCTCGCGCGGCGTCGGCCTCGAGCGCGTCGCCGAGGCCCTCGCTGCCGCGGCTGAGGCCACCGCCTGATGGGCCGCGTGCTGATAGCGGGGACCGCCTCGCTGCTGATCTGCATCTTCCTCAGCCCGAAGTTCATCGCCTTCATCCGCGAGCGCGAGTTCGGGCAGCACATCCGCGAGGAGGGGCCGGAAGGCCACCACACGAAGGCGGGCACGCCGACGATGGGCGGGATCATCATCTTCACCGCCGTGGCGATCCCGTTCCTGATCCTCACGAACTACGACTGGCAGGCCGTCGGCGTCTTCGGCGTGGCGATCGCCTGCGCCCTGATCGGCTTCGCCGACGACTACATGAAGATCATCCGCCGCCGCTCGCTCGGGCTGCGCGGGCGCACGAAGCTGCTCGCGACGATCGCGATCTCGATCGGCCTGTGGCTCGCCGCCACGAAGGGCGCCGGACTGCAGGAGACCGTGCGGTTGCGGGTCGTCGACGCGCAGATCGACCTCGGGTTCCTCTACCCGGTGTTCATCTACCTCGTCGTCGCCGGCACGACCTCCGGGGTGAACCTGACCGACGGCCTCGACGGGCTCGCCGCCGGCTGCGCGGCGATCGTGCTGCTCGCCTATATCGGCATCACGTTCGTCACGACCGGGCAGGCCGAGTTGACGCTGCTCGCCGGCTGCCTCGTGGGCGCCTGCGTCGGGTTCCTGTGGTTCAACTCGTTCCCCGCGAACATCTTCATGGGAGACACCGGATCGCTCGGGCTCGGCGGCGCGATCGCCGGGCTAGCGGTGATGACGAAGACGGAGATCCTGCTCGTGATCCTCGGGGGGATCTTCGTGATCGAGACGCTGTCGGTCGCGATCCAGGTGTTCGCCTTCCAGACGTTCCGCAGACGCGTGTTCCTGATGGCACCGATCCACCACCACTTCGAGATGCGCGGCTGGTCGGAGACGAAGATCATCCTGCGCTTCTGGATCATCGCGTCGGTCTGCGCGGCGGTCGGCTTCACGATCTACCAGCAGTCGATCCGCTGAGCACGATGCCTGCCCGTCCGCCCCTTCCCGGCGGCCCGTACCTCGTCGTCGGACTCGCCCGCAGCGGGGTCGCCGCGGCGCTCGCGCTGCGCGCGCGGGGGGAGGAGGTGGTCGGCGTGGACGCCGGCGCGCCCGAGGTCGGAAGGCTTGCGGAGCGGGGTGTCGAAGTGCATCTGGATGATCCCGGCGTTCAGCTGCTCGACCGCGTCAGAACGCTCGTCAAGAGCCCGGGCGTGCCGCACTCCGCCGCAGTCGTCGAAGCGGCGCGCGCCCGCGGGCTCACGATCGTCGGCGAGCTCGAGTTGGCTTGGCGGCTGCTGCCGAACCCCTTCATCGCCGTGACTGGGACGAACGGCAAGACGACCACGACCGAGCTGATCGGTCACATCCACCGCGAGGCGGGCCTGTCGGTCGCGGTGGCCGGCAACGTCGGCACCGCCGTCGCCTCGCTCGTCGGCGAGCAGGGGCCGGATGCCGCGATCGTGTGCGAGTCCTCCTCCTTCCAGCTCGAGGACACGACCGCATTCGCGCCCGATGCGGCGGTGCTGCTCAACATCACCGTCGACCACCTCGACCGCCACGGCTCGCTCGTCGCGTATCGCGAGGCGAAGCTGAACGCGTTCCGCCGCCAAGGGCCCGACGACGTCGCGGTCATGCCGGCCGCGCTCGCGACCCATCTGCCGGGCACGGCGAGGCGCGTGACGTTCGGGGACACCCCCGGCGCAGACATGGCCTACGACGCCGACAGCGGCACGATCCGCTGGCGCGGCGAGCCGCTCATTGCGGCGGACGAGATCCGCTTGTCCGGTCCGCACAACCGCGAGAACGCGATGGCCGCGGCGGCCGTGACGCTCGCGCGCGGCGTCGACCCCGACGCGGTGCGCGCCGGCCTGCGCAGTTTCCGCGGCGTCGCACACCGGCTGGAGCCGATCGCCGAGCTCGACGGCGTCGCCTACGTGAACGATTCGAAGGCGACGAACGTCGACTCGACGCTCGTCGCGCTGCGCTCGTATGCCGACGGCATCCACCTGATCGCGGGCGGGCGCACCAAGGCGCAGGACTTCTCGCCGCTCGTCCCGCTGGTGGCCGAGCGCTGCGCGGCCGTGCACCTGATCGGCGAGGGAGCGGGGGAGATCGCCGCCGCGCTCGCGAGCGGGGACGTGCCGCTGATCTTCTCGGAGGACCTTCCGCACGCAGTAGCAGGCGCTCGAGCTGCCGCTCGCCCCGGCGAGGTCGTGCTGCTGTCGCCGGCGTGTGCCAGCTTCGACCAGTACCCCGACTTCGAGGCCCGCGGCGAGCATTTCCGCGCGCTCGTGGAGGCGCTGTGAGCAGACGTGCGGCCCAAGCGCCTCGCGCCGGGCGCTCTGCCGGCCGTGCCCGCACTGCCGCGCCGCGTCCCGTCGAGCAGCGCGTCCTGTTGACGGCCGCGCTGATCCTGCTCGCGTTCGGCGCGGTGATGGTCTACAGCGCCTCCTCGGCGCGCAACCTGCTGCAGGGCCACGGCGACGGCACGCAGTTCCTCGTGCGCTACGTCGCCTTCGGCAGCGTGGGGCTCGTCGTGATGCACGTGCTGTCGCGTCGCGGCGTCGCGCTGATGCGCCAGTTCACGCCGCTGCTGCTGATCGGCTCGTTCGGGCTGCTGCTGCTCGTGCTGATCCCCGGCATCGGCATCTCGGTCAACGGCGCGCGGCGCTGGATCGGCCCGGGCACGCTGTCGTTCCAGCCCTCTGAGCTGATGAAGCTTGCGCTGATCCTCTACGTCGCGCAGTTCCTCGCCAACCACCCGCGGCGGATCCAGACGTTCAAGGGGATGGTCAGCCCGATCGTCGTCGTGACCGGCGCCGCAGCGATGCTCGTCGCGGCCGAGCCGGACCTCGGCACCGCGCTCGTGATCTCGATGTCGGTCGCGGCGCTGCTCGTCGCCGCCGGCGTGCCGCTGAAGTACCTCGGCTATCTCGCGGTCGGCGGCGTCGTGCTGATCGGGATGCTCGTGCTCGTGCAGCCCTACCAGCAGGCGCGCCTGACGGCGTTCCTCGACCCGTGGGCGAGCGCGTCGACCAGCGGCTTCCAGTCGGTCCAGGGGCAGATCGCGCTCGGCTCGGGCGGGCTGCTCGGCGTCGGGCTCGGCCAGTCGGTCCAGAAGGTCTTCTACTTGCCGGAGGCGCACACCGACTTCATCCTCGCGGTGATCGGCGAGGAGCTGGGCGTGGTGGGGGTGAGCACGGTGATCGCGCTGTTCGGCCTGATCGCCTGGTCGGGCCTGCGGATCGCGCGGGCGGCGACCGCCCCGTATGCCAAGCTGCTCGCGACCGGTCTCACCTCCCTGATCCTGTGCCAGGCGACGCTCAACATCTTCGTGGTGCTCGGCATCGCGCCGCTCACCGGCGTGCCGCTGCCGTTCATCTCGTACGGGCCGACCAACCTGATGGTGATCCTCGCCTCCGTCGGTCTGCTGCTGAACGTCGCGGAGGGCAACCGGGCCGGCCTGCGGCTCGTCGAGCCCTCCTCGCGCCGGACCGCGCCGCCCGACCGTGACGGCGGCGCCGCGGATCGCGATCGCCGCCGGCGGGACGGCGGGCCACGTCGTGCCGGCGCTGGCGGTCGCAGACGCGCTGCGGGCTGAGGGCGCGTCGGTCACGTTCATCGGCGGGGAGCGGGCGGAGGCTGAGCTGGTCCCGGCCGCTGGCTACGAGCTGCGGGCGATTCGCGTGGCCGGCCTTGACCGCCGCAACGCGCTGCGCGCTGCTCGCGCCGCGCTGCTCGCCGCGCGTGCGGTGCTGACGAGCGTGCGGCTCCTGCGCGAGCTGAGGGCCGACGCGGTGATGGGCGGCGGGGGGTACGTGGCGGGGCCGGTTGGTCTCGCCGCCGTGCTGTTGCGGATCCCGCTCGTGCTGACCGAGGCCGACTCGCACCTGGGGATCGCCAACCGGCTACTCGCGCCGTTCGCGCGGCGCGTCTGCCTCGCGTTCCCGCTCGACGGCCGGAGCGGGAAGCGCTACCGCGTCACTGGTCGTCCCGTGCCGGCCCCGTCGACCGACGTCGCCGCGGCCCGAGCGCGCTTCGGCCTCTCGTCCGAGGAGACGGTCGTCCTCGTCTTCGGCGGCTCGCTCGGCGCCCGCTCCATCAACCACGCGGCCGTCGAGGCGTTCTCCGGCGCGTCGTTCCGCGTCCTGCACGCGGCCGGCGCACGCGACTTCCCGTCCCTCGTCGCGCCCGGCCCGCACTACGACCTGCGCGAGTACATCCACGAGTTCGGCGACGCGCTGCTCGCCGCCGACCTCGTCGTCGCACGTTCAGGCGGCTCGGTCTTCGAGATCGCCGCCCACGGCAGACCGGCGATCCTGATCCCGTACCCCGCCGCCGCCGCCGACCACCAGACGGCCAACGCCCAATGGATGGCCGACGGCGGCGCCGCGATCGTCATCCGCGACGCCGACCTGACCGCCACCCGCCTCGCCCACGAGGCCGGCGAGCTGCTCCACGACCGCACCCGCCTGACCGCGATGTCCCACGCCTCAGCCGCCCTCGCCCGCCCCGACGCCGCCCGCGACATCGCGGGGGAGCTGTTCGCGGCGGCTCATCACAGATAGGGCTGTTTTCCAGCTATTTCGTTGTGTTTGTGTGCGGATTTTCCGCACCTGGGTCGCTACGGTGGTTGGCATGGAGCAAGCCGAGCACATCTCCCTGGCCAAGGACAGCGCGCTGAGCGCGGCGCTCGCCCACGCCGCCGCGCTCAACAAGCCGGGAACGTCCGAGTCTGAGCTGCTGCGCTACCTCGCGCTCGTCGGGTCAGAGAACCTGCCCGAGCCCTTCGTGGAGCCCACGCCCGAGCAGCTCCAGAGAGCGTTCGATGTATGGATCCAGATTTCCCAGCGGTTCTACGAGGAGCAGGGGCGTGACGACTGCTGTGGCGGCGAGCGATGAACGCTCCGTTCGAGGGTGAGGTGATGATTAGCGATGCGTCGGCGATCCATCGCGCGAAGCGCCCGGCCGTCCGCGAGTCGGTCCTCGCCGCAATCAATGCACGGCAGATCGTCACATGCGAGATCGTGACGCTTGAGCTACTTCAGTCGGCGCGTAACCGCGACGAGGTCGAGAAGCACGAGGCGTCGCAGTCGACCTTTCATCATGTGCCCGTCACACGCTCTGTCCAGCGAGCCGCGCTGACGGCGCTGCGGGAGCTTGCACGACGCGGCGCCGGCTACCACCGTGTTCCCGTCCCAGACGTCCTGATCGCGGCCGCAGCACAGGAAGCCGGCATCGGCGTGCTGCACTACGACCATCACTTCGACCGGCTCGCCAAGGTGCTGCACTTCCGCAGCGTCTGGCTGGCGCCGGCCGGATCGCTGTCGTAGCGCAACTCGCGCGGGTCACGGCGTGCCGGCTGATCCGGCCGCTAGCCTCCCCGCCGTGACGGACGAGCGACCCTGGGCCGGCCGGCGGCTGCACTTCATCGGGATCGGGGGCGCAGGCATGAGTGGGCTGGCGCTTGTGGGGCACGCGCTTGGCGCCCAGGTGAGCGGGTCCGACCGCGCGGAGTCGCCGATGCTGATGCGGCTGCGCGACGCAGGCTGCGAGGCGATCGTCGGCCATGACGCCGCCAACGTCCCCCCGGACGCCGAGGTCATCTACTCGACGGCGGTCCCGCCGGACAACCCGGAGCGCGCGATCACGCGCGAGCGGGGCCAAGCCGAGCTGCACCGCGCCGACCTGCTCGCCGAGATCACCGCCCTGCGCCGCTGCATCGCCGTCACCGGCACGCACGGCAAGACGACGACGTCGAGCATGGTCGTGCACGTGCTGCGCGGCTGTGGGATGGACCCCGGCTACCTCGTCGGCGGCGACGTGCGCTCGACCGGCTCCAATGCCGGCTGGGGGGCGGGGGAGTGGGTCGTCGTCGAGGCCGACGAGTCCGATCGCTCGCTGCTGAAGCTGCACCCCGACGTCGCCGTCCTCACGAATGCCGAGCTCGACCACCACAGCACGTACGGCTCGCGCCTCGACGTCGACGAGACCTTCCGCCAGTTCCTCGCGCGCGCGCGCGAGGGGATCGTCGTGTGGGACCGGCCGGAGCTGACCGCGCTCGCGCCGCCGCAGGCGCCCGCGGTCGTCGCCTACGACGTCCCGAACCCATCGCTCGACGCGGACGGCGCACGCTTCGACTGGCGCGGCATCCGCGTGCAGCTCGCCGTCCCGGGCGCTCACAACGCCCTCAACGCAGCAGCCGCGCTGGAGGCCGCACGGCTCGCCGGCGCCGATCCGGCGCAGGCGGCGGCAGCGCTCGCAGACTTCCAAGGAGCCGGCCGCCGCTTCGAGCTGCTCGGCACGACGGCGGCCGGGGCGGCCGTCTACGACGACTACGCCCACCACCCGACCGAGGTCGCCGCCACGATCGCCGCCGCCCGCACGCTGGCGCCGACCCGCGTCGTCGCCATCTTCCAACCCCACCTCTACTCGCGCACCCAGGCGCTCGCCCGCGACTTCGGCCGCGCTCTCGCCAGCGCAGACGTGACGGTCGTGCTCGACGTCTACAAGGCCCGCGAGTGCCCGGAGGACTTCCCCGGCGTCGACGGCAAGCTGATCGCCAATGCGGCCGCGGACGCAGCAGCGGGCCGAACCGTCGCATGGCTTCCCGCCTTCGACGACGCCGAGTCGTTCCTGCGCGCCAACCTGCGCGCCGGCGACGTCTGCCTCGCGATGGGCGCCGGCGACGTCGACCGCCTCGGTTGCAGTCTGGTGACGGAGCCGTGATGGGCACCCTCCCGCCCGGCGTCCAGCCCGACTACCCGCTCGCACGGCTCACCACCGTGCGGACCGGTGGAACGGCTGAGTTCTTCGCCCGCACGGCCACCGCCGAGCAGCTCACCGCGCTGTTGGCATGGGCACGCGACCACGGCCACCAGGTAGGGGTCGTCGGCTCGGGGTCGAACCTGCTGGTAGCGGACGAGGGCGTCCGTGGAGTCGTGATGAAGCTCGACAAGGACCTCGCACAGATCGAACGGGACGGCACGCAGCTCGCCTGCGGCGGTGGCGCGCGCCTGCCCGCCGTCTCCGCGCGTGCGGCCAACGCCGGCCTGACGGGGATCGAGTTCGGCGTGAACATCCCCGGCACGGTCGGCGGCGCGGTACGGATGAACGCGAACGCGTACGGCGGGGAGCTGGCGCAGGTGCTGGACCATGTCGACGTGGCGACTGCCGAGGGCGTGGAGCGGCGAACCCCGGACCAGCTTGGCTTCGCCTACCGCCGCTCGAACCTGAAGGGCGGCGAGATCGTCGCGCGCGCCAGCTTCAAGCTCGCACCGGCGCCGGTTGAGCGCGTGAAGGCGACGCTCGCGGAGATGCGCGCGAAGCGCAAGGCCGCCCAGCCGTCGGGGATCAAGACGTTCGGGTCCACATTCAGAAACCCCCCCGACGACGATCCGCGCGCCGAGGGCCGCACCGCCGGGCAGCTGCTCGACGCGGCCGGCTGCCGCGGGCTGCGCGTCGGAGGCGCCGGCTTCTCGGAGAAGCACGCGAACTTCGTCGAGAACCACGGCAGAGCGAGCACGGGGGACGTACTCGCGCTGATGGCCGAGGGCCGCCGTCGCGTGCACGAGCGCTTCGGCATCGTCTTGGAGCCCGAGGTGCAGACGCTCGGCGACGTGGCCTGGCCGGCAGACTGGGAGCTCAGCCCGTGAGCACCACACCTGTCGGGTCCGCGCCCCGCCGCTTCGCGCAGTCGCTGCGCCAGCGAGCGCTCGCCGGGCTCAGCCGCCGCCCGACCAGAGGCCCCCGCGTGCACATCGGCAGCGCCGCCCGACCGGCCATCCGCCGTCCCCGTCCACGCACCCTGCTCGCCACCGGCGCCGCGCTCGTGCTGCTGCTGGCCGGCTGGTTCTGGCTGCGCGACTCCTCGCTCGTCGCCGTCCGCACCGTCGAGGTGACGGGCATCGACGGCCCCCAGGGCACACGGGTGCGCGCCGCGCTCGACGAGGCGGCCCGCTCGATGTCGACGCTGCACGTCCGCCAGGGAGCGCTCGACACCGCCGCCGCGCCGTTCTCGATCGTCAAGCGGATCGAGGTCAGCACCGACTTCCCGCACACGATGCGGATCCACGTCGTCACGAACGTCGCCGTCGGCGCGGTCGTCGTCGACGGGCGGCGGATCGCCGTCACCTCCGACGGGACGATCCTGCGCGATGTCACGGCCCCGGCCGCGCTGCCGGAGATACCCGTGCGCTCCGCGCCGGCCGGCACGCGCCTCACCGAGTCGGCTGCGGTCGCAGCCGTCGCGGCGCTGGGTGCCGCCTCGTCCGCACTGCGCGGCCGCGTGGAGGGCGTTCAGACGACGGTCGACCGCGGCCTCACGCTCCAGCTCGCCCACGGCCCGCTGCTGATCTTCGGCGGCGACGAGCGTCTGGCGGCCAAGTGGGCCGCTGCCGCCGCGGTGTTGGCCGACCCCGACGCAGCTGGTGCCACCGCGATTGACGTCTCCGCTCCTGAGCGTCCGGCCGTCTCAGGGCTGCCGGACGGCGCGCCGGCGACCGGCGAGTCCGACGTGCCGACGCTCCCGGAGGGGGACACCGGGGTTGACCCGACAGCCGACCCGGCGGCCGCGGCGACCGACCCCGCCGCCACCACGGATCCCGCCATCGCGACGGATCCCGCGGCGACTACCTCACCCTAAAGCTGAGGTCGAGAGTGACCCCATCCAGTGGTCAACTCTCAACCTCAAATGGAGACTCTGGCATTCTGCAACGTCTCTTGCGGCACGCGAGTCGCGTTGACAGCCCGCCGAACAAGGCCATAACGTGCCACACTCTCGCACGCCTTCAGTCGGGCCAAAGTCTCGACGCTAACTCAAGGGTCGGACGGTAACCATCATGGAAAGCGGCAGCTACCTCGCAGTCATCAAAGTCGTCGGAGTCGGCGGCGGCGGCACCAACGCGGTCAACCGCATGGTCGACGCAGGCCTGCGGGGAGTCGAGTTCATCGCCGCGAACACCGACGCCCAGGCGCTCGCGATGTGCGACGCCGACATCAAGCTGAACATCGGCCACGAGCTCACCAAGGGCCTCGGCGCCGGCGCCAACCCGGACGTCGGCCATGGCGCCGCGGCCGAGTCGCGCGACGAGATCAAGGAAGCGCTCAAGGGCGCGGACATGGTCTTCGTCACGGCCGGCGAGGGCGGCGGCACCGGCACCGGTGCCGCACCCGTGATCGCCGAGATCGCCAAGAACGAGATCGGCGCGCTCACCGTCGGCGTCGTCACGCGCCCGTTCGGGTTCGAGGGCTCGCAGCGCGGGAGACAAGCCGACGAGGGGATCCAGCGCCTGCGCGAGCAGGTCGACACGCTGATCGTGATCCCGAACGAGAAGCTGCTCGGCATCGTCGAGCGCCGCACGACGATCCTCGAGGCGTTCCGCGAAGCCGACAACGTCCTGCGCCAGGGCGTCCAGGGCATCACCGATCTCATCACGATCCCCGGCCTGATCAACCTCGACTTCGCCGACGTACGCACGATCATGCACAACGCCGGCACCGCTCTGATGGGTATCGGCAGCGCGTCCGGCGAGACGCGCGCCGTCGACGCGGCCAAGGCCGCGATCGCCTCCCCGCTGCTGGAGGAGTCGGTCGAGGGTGCGA
>Ga0126311_10000722_pt1 | contig 15305 bp, 12 predicted proteins | sample Plot61_FD_92539 | JGI IMG/M metagenome (GOLD analysis project Ga0126311, IMG submission 92539) | Serpentine soil microbial communities from UC McLaughlin Reserve, CA, USA - Plot61 | ecosystem: Environmental > Terrestrial > Soil > Grasslands | place: USA: UC McLaughlin Reserve, Lake County...
GAACCTGAAGGACGGCGGGCCGCCCGGCCAGACCCGGCTCGGGAACCTCGGACCTCACATCCGCTACCACCACCGAGTCAAAACCTTCGGCGGCTGGAAGGTCTGCCAACCCGAACCCGGCATCTGGCTATGGCGATCACCCCACGGCTGGATCTACCTGGTCAACGCCAGCGGCACCCATCCCCTCGGCAACACTGAGTTCGCCCAGACCATCTGGCGCGCCGCAAGCCAACCTCAGATTGGGCCAGCTGAGCTGACCACGGCAAGCCCGCCCTGAGCGGTCAAGATCACAAGCTTCAACTCGGCACGCGGATCAGCAGAGCCTCACCCTGCCCACCGCCGCCGCACAATCCGGCCGCACCCAAGCCGCCGCCACGGCGCTTCAGCTCCAGTGCCAGGTGGAGTGCGATCCGAGCGCCGGATGCGCCTACCGGGTGTCCCATGGAGATGGCGCCGCCATTGACGTTGACAGAGTCCTCACCGATCTCCAGCTCACGCATCGACTGGATGGCCACCGACGCGAACGCCTCGTTGATCTCGAAAAGATCGATCTCGTTGGGGCTGAGATTCTCCCGGCTCAAGGCCTTGTTGATGGCATTGGCAGGCTGGGACAACAACGATGGGTCCGGTCCGGCGACCGTGCCGTGTGCACCGATCTCGGCCAGGATTGGCACCCCCAGCTCCTCGGCCTTTGCCCGCGACATCACTATGACCGCGGCAGCACCATCGGAGATCTGCGAGGAGGACCCAGCCGTCACAGTGCCGTCCGCGGCAAATGCCGGACGCAGCTTCCCAAGGGTCGCTGCCGTAGTGTCCGGACGCACTCCTTCGTCATCGGTGACCATGATCGGGTCACCCTTGCGCTGCGGCACCGCGACTGGCACGATCTCGTCCTCGAACAGGCCGTTCTTCTGCGCCTCAGCGGCTCGCCCGTGCGAGGAGGCGGAGTATTGGTCCTGGTCCTCGCGGCTGATGCCGCGCAGCTTGGTGTACGTCTCGGTTGCGGCGCCCATTCCTAGCTGGTCGAAGGCGCAGAACAGTGCGTCGTGTGCCGTGGAGTCGACGATCTCGCTATTGCCATAGCGATACCCGCTCCTAGCTTTCGGCAGCAGGTACGGGCCCTGCGTCATCGACTCCATGCCACCCGCGACCACCACATCGAACTCGCCATAGCCGATCAACTGGTCGGCGGTCGCAATCGCGTTCAGCCCGGAGAGGCACACCTTGTTCACCGTCACGGCGGGCACCGACATGGGAATCCCGGCCTTCACCGCGGCCTGCCGGGCGGTGATCTGGCCGGCCCCGGCCTGAATGACGTGGCCCATGATCACATAATCGACCTGGTCCCCCGTGATACCGGCCCTCTCCAATGCGGCCTTGATGGCGAACCCACCTAGCTCCATCGCCGAGAAATCTTTCAGCGAACCGGTGAGCTTCCCAATCGGCGTCCTGGCACCTCCGACAATGACTGATCCTGGCATTTCGCGTCTCCCTAGGTTCTGGGGGCAGGTACTGGTCAGTGCTTCCAGACCTATCCTTCCAGGTCAGTTTTCCCACGGCGAGCCGGTGCTGACCAACTTTCCAGCAGCTGATCATGATCGGGTTCTGGGACAGCGGGACGCGGGCGGTGATCCGCGTGGGAAGCCGAGGTCGAGGGCGATATTGTGCGAAGCCGATGGGAAAGCTTCAGCGGCGGCCTTTTGGCCAGCCAGACGATGTCCGCGAGATCCCGTACGGCCAGCTCGAGACCTACGACATGGGCGAGATCCGCATCGGCCGCTCGATCCTCCAGCCGGGCTGGCGCTGGAGCGAGTCGGTCAAGCCGATCTCCCGAACCGAGCTGTGCGAATCCCACCACATCGGCCTCTGTGTCTCCGGCAGCGCACGAATCCGAATGCGTGAGGGTGCGGAGCTGTTCGTTGAAGCGGGTCAGTTCTATGAGGTTCCGCCCGGCCACGACGCCTGGGTCGTGGGGGACGAGCCGTGGATCACGATCGACTGGGAGCCGAGCACGGCGTTCGCGCGTACTGAGGGCGGCGGCTTCGACCGCGTAGTTGCGACGCTTCTGGTTACCGACGTCGTGGACTCCACCGCCCGTGCGGTCGAGCTCGGCGACGGCCCCTGGCGCGACCTGCTGGGCCGGCACAACCAGGTGGTGAGGGCCGTGCTGGACCGGTTTCGGGGCCGCGAAGTCACCACAACTGGTGACGGGTTCGTTGCCATGTTCGATGGCGCTGAACGAGCCATCCGTGCCGCTCAGCAAATCGGTCGGGCGACGTCCGGCATCGGCCTCGAAGTTCGGGCCGCGGTCCACACCGGCGAAATCGAGCTGGAGGGCGGCGACGTCCGCGGCGCAACCATGCACATTGCAGCGCGGATCACGGAGCTGGCCGGGGCGGGCGAGGTCTACGCCTCGTGGGCGACCCGAGAACTGCTGGTGGGCTCGCCGATCGGCTTCACCGATCGCGGCCTGCACGAGCTGAAGGGCCTCTCGGAGGCGCGCCGCGTCTACCTGGTAGAGCCGTCCGGCTGAGCGATGACCGGCGCGACTCGAAGCGCGTTCGCGGCAATGGTGAGAGCTGGGTTGAGGGCGGCCGAGGAGGGAAAGAAGCTGCTGTCCACGACAAACAGGTTGCCGACGTCATGGCTGCGGCAGTCTCGGTCGAGAACGCTGGTTGAGGGATCGGTGCCGGCTACCGCCGTCCCGCACATATGAGAGTTGGTGGCGATGCCCATGCGCTCGGTGAGCAGAACCGGATAACCAGCCTTTCGAACGACGTGGCTGACCCGCTTGACCAGTTCCCGGTGAGGTGTCAGGTTGTTCGGCGTCCAGTTGATCATGATCTTGTCGCCGTCGACGGTCACCTGATTCGCTGCTCGAGGCAGATCCTCGGTTGTCAGGTAGATGTCGAGGCTGCGATCGGTGACGATCTTCAGAGCCGGCATCGGCGCCCACGAGCGAGCCGCCTTGACCATCGGTGCTCGCAGCTTGCCGAGCATCTGGAGATTGCCGAGGGGGTACGGCGTGCTCGGCCCAGCCTCGTACCAGTCGTTCAGGCCGAGAGTCTTTTGCCAGGCGGTCTCATTCCGCCGTCTGGGGTCCACGGCCAAGAAGAAGGTGCTGTTGTGCACCATGTAGTTGCGACCTAGCAGGCCCGAGGAGTTTCCCAGGCCGTTGGGATGCTGATCACTGACTGATCGCAGCAGCAACGCGGCGGAGTTGACTGCACCACCAGATACCACGAAGGTGTTGGCCTCAATCCGTACTGTTCGCTCGCCCACCTCCGCCTCAGCAGCGACAACTGTGTGCCCGTCGCGACTGGTGTGCAGCCGTTGGACGTACGCACCGAGCAGCAGCCGCACCGTCGGTGATTCCAGAGCAGGCCGCACGGCGCGGTTTTCGGCATCGCTCTTGTTGCCGGTCGACGACGGAGACCCGTCAGCTGTGGTGTCGGCCATGCGTTCGGCGAGCGATGGTAGGTGCATCGCGCACGCCATGTGAAAGGGATGCAGACCCTGCAGGTACAGCATGTTCGCGAAACGCTCGACTGCCGGTTCGTGGGGGAGCGGCGGATAGGGATAGTCCGTGGAATGAGGTGGTTCCGTCGGGTCCTCATCGACCGAGCCGTGGACTTGGAAGAGTTGTTCAGCTTGGCTGTAGAACGGTTCCAGGTCGTCATAGTCGAAGGGCCACGCGGGTGAGACACCGTCGTTATGGCTCACCTCGGTGAAGTCGCTGCGTCGGAAGCGTGGCAGGCAGGCGCCGTACATCTTGGTGTTCCCGCCCACCCAGTAGTAGACGCCTGGCTGGAAGGGCTGTCCGGTCTTGGCGTCAAACCAAGGCTTGGACGTGATATAGCGCTTCTTGATGAACACATGATCGGGCTGGCTGTTCTCTGGCTCCCGCGGCAGGAATTGGCCACGTTCAACAATCAGCACGTCCAAGCCGGCGTCCTTCAGTGCCCAGGCAAGTGTGCCGCCGCCCATGCCGGAGCCGATGATCACCACATCGGCGGCCAAGGTGTTTTGATCGGGATTGAGAAGTGCGCCGTCACGTAACGGGGGTGTCGGTGATATCTGATTCATGATGACTTCTCGCTTCACGTGCTGTAGTCGATCAAGGCGTGGACCTCCTCACGCGCTGGCATCGCAGCCAGGTCGCCGCGGCGGGTCGTCGCCAAGGCGCCGACGGCGGCACCTTGATCAACTCGCTCTTGGAGGCTGGCGCCGGTAAGGAAAGCAGCCAGGTAGCCGGCCGCGAAGCCATCACCAGCGCCTACGGTGTCGATCGGCGTGACCGAAAAGCGGCGAGACCGGGCAGTCCTACCGTCCGCCGTCCAGGCATGGGCACCCTCGGCACCCAGTTTGATCACCACCTCGCCGGCGCCGCATTCTAGGTATGCCGTGGCAATCTCCTCCGGCTCATGGTGATCAGTCAGCAGCCGAGCCTCTTCCAGCCCCGGCATGACCACCGTCGCGCGTTCTGCCACTGTGTTGATCACCGTCCGCATTTCTTCGCGATCAGGCCAGAGGTTCAACCGCAGGTTCGGATCGAATGACACGCCTACTCCTGCAGCAATCGCGGCCTCGAACAAGGTGAGTGCCGCTGCCCGGACGACCGGCGAGATGCCCAGCACGATTCCGGTCAGGTGCAGCTGGTCGATGCCCTCGAAGCCAAGTACGTCGGCGGTCAAGAGGGCATCGGCGTGCTGGGCGAATGCGGTCTGATGGCGGACCTGCAGCACCTCCGGATCGCCGTTCGCGCCGCCGGCCTTGAACATCAGTGCAGTCGGCCCGGGCGCACGGCGTACCAGAGGAGTGATACCGAGTTGATCAACGGCATTAGCCAGGTAATCACCGTGTGGGTCATCGCCCAGCACGCTGGCCCAGGTGGCACGGATCCCGAGTCGTGTGAGCCCAACAGCGACATTGAGATCTGCACCACCGGGAAACCTGGTGAACTGATTTGCCAGCTTCAGGTTGTCTTCGATACTCCCGTAACCGACGAGGGCCTCGCCGAAGGTCAGTACGGTCGGCGGAGACGTCATTCCGACACCGTCTCGTTGATCACCCGATGCACGGCTCGACAGCGATCACGCAGGGCCGCAAGATCACCACCTTTGAGGGCGTCGCCCAGCAGCGGCCCGCCGATACTCACCGCAACCGCACCGGCCTGCAACCATTCCCGCGTAGCCTCAAGATCGACTCCGCCCGAGGGTATGCCTTCAAGATCAGGGAATGGGCCTCGTAGATGTTTCAGGTAACCGGCGCCGACTGTCTCCGCGGGAAAGATCTTGACTGCGGTTGCACCGGCGCTCCAGCCCGCAGCGAGTTCGGTCGGCGTCAAGCCGCCGGGAAAGACCGCAATCTGACGCTCGACCGCGAGCCTGACGACTGCCAGGTTGATGGTGGGTGTCACCAAGTACTGGGCGCCGGATTCCATTGCCCGCTGCGCCTCTGCCTCGGTCAGGACGGTGCCAACACCCACATCGGCGGTGTTCGTGTACCGGGCAACGAGGTCGGAAAGTGCATCGAGCAAACCAGGAGTGGTCAGAGTCAACTCCAGACTGAGGATGCCTTCCTCGACCAATACGTCGCAGACCGGGGTAAGGGCGGAGACGTGCGGGGCCCGCATCACCGCGATGACCTTGCTGCTGCTGAGCCGGTCGCTGAGCGGTGGTCGGTTGATTGTCTCGGTCATGGCGCCTGCACCACCCGGGCGAGGGTTTCCACAAAGAAGTACTCGCCCCACATGACGCTTTCGTCGACCCCTAGTTGTTTGGTTTCGTGGTAAGAGCCGTGCTTGAGTACGCCCTCCCAGTCGTCCTTCTGAGCAACGAACTCGGGATCACAGAGCCGGGCGATCGTGGCTTCGGCATGATTGTGATACTGCTGGGCACGATCATCATCGGCGACGAGGGAGCCGAGCATGATCAGCCCTCCGGCGGCGCAGGCGGCGGCCGAGGATTCCCAGCGGCGTACCGGATCCGGCTCATCGAAGTCGTTCGGCGGCACCGGATCCGACCCACTGGTGTGCTCCAACCAATAGCCGGCGTTCAGCTCGGCGGTGGCTAGCCAATGCGGATTTCCGGTCAAGGCGTACATCGAGCTGAACCCGTACAGTGACCAGGCCAGCCCCCGCGCCCATGATGAATCGTTGCGCCAGCCCTGCTGAGTGGTCTGCCGCAGAAACTCACCCGTAGCAAGATCGAATATGCCTTCGTGGCTGACCGAGCCGTCGCCGCGTACCAGATACTTGCGGGTGGTCTCGCTGTGCTGCTCGGCGACGTCAAGGAGATGTTGATCGCTCGTCTCCAGGCCGGCAACCGCGAGAATGCCGACGTTCATCATGATGTCGATGAAGTTGGAATCCGGGGCGAGAAAAGATCGCAGGAACTTTCCCTTGGTATTGAACCGGGTAGCCATTGTCCTGCCGCCCTGGATGACGACCTGGCGGCGGCTGTCGTCGCCAGTAAGCTCCCACCATTTCTTCCACGTTGGGCACAGCACGAAACCAAGATCATGGACTTGATCGTCGTACTGACGTTGCTCGACGAGCTTGCCGTAATGCTCGGCACGGGTTTTCCAGTCCTCGCCCAGGCCAAGCTCATAGAACAGCCACATCTGTCCGCCGAGGAAACCTTCGCACCAGTTGGTCCATGATTCCTTACCGTGCTTCCACCGACCATGGTCTGTATAGAGCGGGAAGTAATCGGGGTAATCACCCACCAGCCGGGACACTTTGCCGGCGGCAACGTCGAGCGCAGCAGTGGCAGCTGACGTGGTCGGTTCGCTAAAGCTCAAGGTGCGGCGTTCCTTGACTCGGCGGGAAGCCCAGTACATCGGTCATACCTCACTTCTCACCGACGCCGCCGACCCAGGACGGAGCCTGGGCGCCGGTGCGGATGATCGTGCTCTTGTGCTCGATGTACTCATCGATCGCTGTCCGGCCCAGCTCGCGGCCGATGCCCGAGGCGCCGTAGCCGCCAAAGGAGATCTCTGGGAAGCCGTCCATGTAGCAGTTGATCCAGACGGTTCCAGCCTTGGTGGCCCGCGCATAACCGAGAGCGGTATCGATATCGCGACTCCAGACGCCCGCGCTCAACCCGTATCCGGTGGCATTCGTGATCTCCACAGCCTCGGCAAGATCAGCAAACCTTACGACCGACAGCACCGGGCCGAAGATCTCTTCGCGAGCAACCCGCGCGGCCTTGGGCACCTCAGCCAGCACAGTGGGGGAGTAATAGCGCCCACGGTCGGACTCGAGCCGGTTGCCGCCGAGTGCCACCGAGGCACCCTCCTGTTGGCCAAGATCAACATAGCCGCTGACCACGCCAAGGTGCTTCTCAGAGATCAAGGCGCCTACCTTGGTTGACGCGTCGAGCGGATCGCCGACGGTGACATCTTGGGCCCGCTGCACGACCCGTTCGGTGAACTCGTCGGCGATGTCGGCATGTACCAGGAGACGAGAGCCGGCGTTGCAGCATTCCCCCTGATTGAAGTAGGCGCCGAAGACCACCTTCTCCAAGGCAGCATCAAGATCGGCATCAGGAAAGATCACTTGCGGATTCTTCCCACCCAGCTCCAAGCTCACCTTCTTCAGATCCTTGGCGGCAGCTTGCGCGACCATACGGCCGACACCGGTCGAGCCGGTGAATGTCGTCATATGAGTGCCGGGATGACTAGATAGCCAGCCGCCGACGTCGCCGCCGCCATGTACCAGATTGACAACGCCGTTCGGCGCTCCCTCCTCGTGCAAGATCTGGACCAGGCGAGTAGATGTCCCGGGCGTGAGGTCGCTGGGCTTGACTACGGCCGTACACCCAACGGCTAACGCAAATGGCAGCTTCTGGGAAACGATCAAGAGCGGGAAGTTCCATGGCGTGATCACTCCCACGACACCGACCGGCTCTTTCACCGTCACAGCGAGGTAATTCGACCCGAGGTGGTTGTGGGCGTCACCGTAGGTGTGCTGAGCCAAACCGGCTGCGTAGTACCAAATATCCGCCGCACTAGCCACCTCGTCTTTGGCCTGCGAGATCGGCTTGCCAGACTCCAGCGTCTCGATCAAGGCGAGCTCATCGAGTTCCGCCTCGATCCGGCCCGCTACCCGCCGCAGCAGCGCGGCCTTCTCGGCACCTGAGGTTTGCGGCCAGTCACCTGAGCTGAATGCTTCTTGCGCAGCATTCACCGCGGCATCGACATCGGCCTCGCTGGCGCTGTGGTAGCTGGCGACGCGGACGTCGTGAGCCGGGCTGTCACGCAGCACCTCTTCACCTGCGCCTCCGACCTCCCGGCCGTCGATGAGATTGGGCCAGACATTGGTGGTGATGGTGGCCGGCGCCGAGCTAGCGATCGTAGTCATGACGGTGCTTTCAGTTGGTGCTGATGGTGTGGATGGCTGAATTCATGTGCCGCGGTAGTGCGGCTTGCGTTTGTCGGTAAAGGACGCGAATCCTTCGGCTGCGTCCTCGGTAAAGGCCGTAGCGGCGGAACTCACTTGCTCTATCGCTTGGTACCCATCACCAGCGTCGATCGCTTGTTTGGCCATCTGTACCGCGATAGGCGCGCGATTGGCGATCTTGTCGGCCAAGGCGTGGGCGGTATCGATCACTTGCGACCTGGGTGCCAGCTGATTGGCAACCCCCCAGTCGAGGGCCCGCTGCGCATCCAGCGGCTCACCGGTGAAGATCAATTCCTTGGCTCGTCCGGCGCCCACCAGGTCGCGCAGCCGACCAGTGCCGCCCCAGCCGGGAAGGGCGCCAATGCCTACCTCGGTCAGACCGAGTGTCGCATCGTCCGCGAGAATCCGCAGGTCGCAGGCCAGGGCCAACTCGAAGCCGCCACCGTAGGCGTTGCCGGACACGGCGGCGATGGTCGGCTGTCGCAAGGCAGCAAGCTGGTCGAACACTCGATGCCCAAGTCGGGTCCAGTGCGCCCACATGTCCAACGGCGGCAACGCCTTGAAGCGTTTGAGGTCGGCGCCGGCGCAGAAGGAGCGATCACCGGCGGCTGTGAGGAGGACGACCCGCACATCACGGTCACTGTCCAAATTGATCAAGATCTGCTCGAGCTGCTGCAGCATCTCCGGAGTCAGCGCGTTGTGCTTGGCAACCCGGTCCAGGCAGATGGCGGCGACTGTCGAGTCTGACTCCACGCTCACCCGGCCGACATCCGGCTGCGCCGATTCGCTCATAGCGGGCCGTCGCTCGGGTCCGGCGGGGTGAGGCCGTGCAGCACATGGTGGGCGCCCTTCTCACCGATCATGGTCGAGGTGGCCATCGTGTTGCCGCTGATCAACTTTGGCATGACCGACGCGTCGATCACCCGGAGTCCGTCTATACCGCGTACCTTGAGCCCTTGATCAACAACGGCAAGGTCGTCGTCGCCCATTTTGGATGTGCCTACCGGGTGATAGTCAGTCTTGGCCCACTGCCTGACGTAGTCGCGAATCTCCTTGTCGGTCTTGACCTCTTCGGAGGGCAGGAACTCCTTGAGGACAAAGGGCTGGTAAGCCTTGCTGCGCATCATCTCCCGCCCCCACCGGAAGCCCTCCAAAGACTTCTCCCAGTCGTAAGGATCAGTGAGGAACGCGGGATCGATGGCAGGCGGATCGTCCGGGTTGGCGGTGCGCAGCGTCACTTCGCCGATACTGCGAGGCCGCAAGTGACAGGTGTTGATGGTCATGCCGTGGCCCTTGATCCGCATCCTGCCGTGGTCGATCACGTACGCGGGCAGGGCATGCATTTGGATATTGGGAGTAGCCACATCGCTCCCGCTGCGGATGAACATGCCGGCCTCGCAAACGGAGGCGGTGATCGGGCCCGTCTTGGTCGTAACGTATTGCAGCCCCGCCAGCAGTGCCTTGTCTGGCCTATCGGAGGCGTTGTAGCTGACTGGAGCCGTCGCGGCGGTGAGGTAGACGTCCATGTGATCTTGGAGGTTCTTCCCCACTCCTGGCAGGTCATGGACGACTGGCACACCGGCCGTCTGCAGCTCCACACTCGGACCGATGCCCGACAACAGCATCAAGCGTGGCGAATTGACCGCGCCACCACTCAAGATCAACTCGCGGTCGACCTGCACGTGTTCCGGCTTCCCGTTGATCAACATGTCCAGCCCTGTGACCCGGCCTTTCTTTACAAGGATCTTGCGACCCAGCGCGTGAGTGACGACGGTGAGGTTCTTCCGCGACCGGATGGGCTTCAGGTATGCCGTGGCCGTGCTTTCACGTCGGGCGTTCTTCTGCGTGACGTCGTACCAGCTCACCCCTTCCTGCACGGCACCGTTGAAGTCGGCAATGAAGGGGACGCCGAGCTCCTGCGCAGCGCGTACGAAGGCCTTGCTCAATGGATTGTGCTGGATCTGTTCGGTGACGTTCACCGCGCCGAGGCTGCTGTGATACCGGTCGTTCAGGCGCTCGTTCGCCTCCGCCCGCCGGAAGAATGGCAAGACCTGTTCATAGCCCCAGTACTTGTTGCCGAGATCCGCCCAGGCCTCGTAATCCTCTTTTTGGCCGCGAATGTAGATCATTGCGTTGATCGAAGTGCTGCCGCCCAAGGTGCGACCCTGCGGGTACCACATCTCCCGGTAGTTCAGCTGCGGCTGTGGAACCGTGGAGAACTCCCAGTTGTAGCGCGGACCGCCGAGCTTGGTGAAGCCGACAGGCATATGGACCAAAGGCGACCAGTCCTTGCCGCCGGCCTCCAGGAGCAGCACGGTGAGATTGGGGTCGGCCGAGAGACGGTGCGCTACGGCGCAGCCAGCGGCGCCGGCGCCGACGATCACATAGTCGTAGTGAGTGCCAAGCATGCTCAGGTTCCTTATCGGTTGGCAGTGGACTGGTGCGCGATCCGAGATGGCCTGCGGGCCAAGATCAGCCCCATCGGTTCCGGCCGAAACAAAGCGGCGGACATCAGGGCCAAGTCGGGGCTAACCAGCAGCGGTACGTCGGCCTTGCGCAGGACGTCTTTTTCAAGATCAATTCCAGGCGCGATCTCGATCACTGTCAACCCAGCTTCGGTCAGTTCGATGACACAGCGTTCGGTGATGTAGAGCACCTCTTGGTGACGTTTGCGGCCCATCTCACCCGAGAAAGAGATCTGCGCAACGTTCGGAACGAATTTGGCGATCGGACCGTCGGAGATGATCTTGAGCTGGCCATCTGCAATCTGGATGTCCTTCTTGCCGGCAGTGAAGTAGCCGGAATAGACGATCTTGGGCGCGCGGGTGATGATGTCGTTGAACCCGCCTATGCCAGCCGTCACGTGGGGCCGCGTCGGCAACCAGGAGGCGTTTACATCTCCAGCGCCCGATACCTCCAGGAAGGACAGCATCGCCACATCGAAACCACCGCCTTGCAGCAGCGTGAACTGGTCGATGCTCTGCATCAACGCCTGCGGATTTAGCGCGCACCCGAATGCGAACCCAGTCACCGGAAAGCCGCCAACCGCACCCTGCTCGATGACCCAAGTCACATCGTCGGCATGACCTTCCTCGAGCAGCACCCGCGGGACGGCCGCGGAGATCCCGAAGCCGAGATTGACGACGGCGTCGACTTGCAGCTCCGCTGCGGCCCGGCGCGCGATGATCTTCTCGAGGCCGAACTCCACCGGCTCGATGTCGTCGAGGTCGCGATGGATCTCTCCGGACAGGGCTGGATCATAGGTGGTTTGGGTGGTCTGCATTTGATCAGGGTCGAGCACGATCGCGTCCACGAGAATTCCGGGAACGCGCACCGCCTGAGTGGACAGTCGTGTGTCGGACACGCGCTTGACCTGGGCGATGACGATCCCGCCCTTGTTGTGGGCGGCGTAGGCCTGGTCAAGCGCGCCAAGAGTGCTGCACTCCTGTTCGTACGACAGGTTGCCACCTGGATCGGCGGTGGTGGCTCGAATGACCGCGACGTCGATCTCAATCGCTGGATAGAACAGGTACTCGTTGCCGTTGATCTTCATCAGCTGGACGAAGTCGTCGGTGACGGCGTTCATCTTGCCGCCTTCCAGCCGAGGATCCGCGTACGTGCCGAGCCCGACCTCGGTCAGCACACCAGGCTGCCCGGTGGATGCAGCCCTGTGCATCTGGAAGAGCACACCAGAAGGGATGTTGAGCGCTTGAATTCGATCATTGTGGATCAGCTCGCGGATTAGCGGCGGGTCCAGTTTCGAGCCACCCGAGGGGTAGGAGCCGGCAATCACTCGGCGCAGTTGCCCCGGGCGGCACAAGTGGTCGATGCCCTTGATGCCGTACATGTCGCCGGCGGCGATCGGGTGCATGGTCGTCAGGTTTGCCGGGGAGCCGGTCTCCTCATATCGCTGCCCAATCGCCTCAATGACGGCATCGGGGCAGCCGAGGCCCGAAGAGGACGAGACGCTGATGACCGCGGAGTCTGGAATGAGCTTGGCGGCTTCGGCGCCGGTCAGCACGGGGACGGTTCTCATCGCAGTACGGGGCGAGGGCAGCCGCAGGTCTCCCGGGGCTCCAGCTTGGTGGCGAACTCCTCCCGTACGGTGGGCTCGGTTGATCCCGACGCACGCTCCAGTACGAGTTGCCCGGCGCGGCGCCCGGTCTCTCGAGCCGGCACAGCAACGCTACTGAGCGATGGTCGGTTGAGCCCTGCTTCGTGTACGTCGTCGAAGCCGATAACGCGTACATCGGATCCGACACTACGACCCATGTCAGCGATTGCATCGAGGACGCCGAACGCGACCACGTCGCTGAAGCAGACGATGCCGTCAACATCGGGATCTTCGGCGAGCAATCCCATCGCGGCATCCCGTGCCTGCGGCCGAGCTGGCTCGCACACCACCGAGCGGTCAGAGTCGAGCGTGAAGCCTCGCTCGTTGAGGAATTCCTCGACCCCGCCGACGCGCTCGTCGCGAGCCGAGGCGTCACTGTAACCACCGATGAAAGAGATGCGGCGGCAGCCGTGGGTGCATAGATGCTCCGCAGCCGCGTAGCCGCCATCGCGGTTCTGTGCCCCTACGTAGTCCACATCCATGCCATCCAGGCGCCGGGCCAACAACACAACTGGAGTGCCCAGCAGATCTGGAAGATCCTCCGGTGCGGTGCCGTGGGCCGGCACCAGCACGATGCCGTCGACGTTGCGTTCAACTAGCGACTTCATCAGCCGGTGCTGCAGCTCACGATCTTCACCGCTGACTGCCAGGAGTGGAACGGTGCCGCTGCTTGTCAAGGTGTCCTGCAGGCCCGCTGCAAATTCGGCGAAGTACGGGTTGGTGATGTTGGTCAACACCACCCCAATGGCATCGCTGTGTTGGGTTCGCAGCGAGGCCGCGGCTCGGTTATAGACATAACCCAGTTCTGTCATGGCCTGACGGACGCGGTCGCGTGTCGTCGCCGCGACTAGTGGACTGTCGTTGAGCACCAAGCTCACCGTTGCACGGGAGACACCGCAGTGTCGCGCCACGTCTATCAGCGTTACACGAGCCATGGAACCACTCCACGTCAGTTAGATCGATCTAACAATTGTATTAGATCGATCTAACACCACATTCGTATTGAAGTCAAGGGCGGGCAACCAACTTTGAAAGTGGTCAAGGAAGACATGAAATCGCCCGAGGCTCAACAGGTCGGCACGCCAGTAACCTGACGATGTGCGAGGCACTGTAACCAGGACGGCCACCCGACCCACGAAGGCCAGCGATCAGCAGGCTGAGCGGATGCGTACCCGAGTCCGTCTACTGGTTCAGCTGACCACGCGGCACGGGACGTACCGCCGCGGACTGGTGCAGGCGGCCAAGAGCCTGACGCCGGAGGAAGCAGAGGTACTGGCCGACCTTGAGGCGTATGGTCTCGACGTCAATCAACTCCGCGATGTGTTGTGGGGTGGCCACGTTCTCGTCGACAACCCGGATCTCTATGAGCGCTGGAGGTTTCCGAAGGGCACGCGTGAGCGGCTGTCCAGCCATCACCGCACGGTGGACAAGCAAAAGTATCCGGATCTGGGCATGCATGGACCGCTGGTGCGGGAGAAGTTGCATGGGCGTACGGCAACCGGAACCTGGGTGCAGCTAGAGAAAACCCCGGCGGCTTTCGGGGCGGGCCACCGGCTGCCAACTTGGAATGACGTGCAGCACTTGGCGGATTACATCGTCTACCGGTTAACCAAGCGCAATGTGGGCCCCTGCGGACTCTCATCGGCGACTGAGCGGCGGCCGATGTATCTCTCGCCTCAGCTGAGTAGCACGGTCTCATTGCGACAAGGCACGACGCGGGCACTCACCAAGTCGCTATACCGGCTGGACACCGAGGACAGGGTCGTTCACGCCGCCGCTGGAGCGCCGTCAGATCTGCTACGGCGGTTCCCCGGACCCTTGCGAGAAGACCCTTTGGTCGAGCTTGTACCGGCGCCCGGGCGCGGGCGAGGTCGAGGACTTTTCGGCAACTCCCAAGTGTGGGTCACTGAGACGCCGGCTGCGGCGGCGCGGCGGCTGCTTTCGGCTCGTGGCAAATCGGGCCGCGGTTGGACACTGCCAGAGGTGGTGGCTGCGCGACCGATCGAGGTTGTCGCAGGTGCCAAACGGCTACGCCTGGCGGTTCGGGTTCCGGCCGGCGCCGGGGAGGTGTCATGACCGAGAGGCAGTACGTTGGCGTACCGCCTGGCTTGATCGATGCGGTGATGCATCTGGTAAGCACCGGGCCAGTACCGCTCGGCGGGTACAGCCTTGCTGAGATGGTGGCCGTCGATGCCGTCGTCGACTTTCTCGATGAGATGCCGTCCGAAGAGGAAGTCGGTGAGGCCGTACGTTCGCTGGCCGCGCGGCAATTACTGGTGGCCATGCCGGACACGGACCGCCTCCAAGTTCGAGGCGATCTCGGCATCGCCGTGGCCTTCCAGCAGCGCGCTCGGTCGGTGATAGATGCCCGAGTCACCGGCACCAAGCCTGGGCGGCCGTGGCGCACTTTGCTGCTCCCGGAGCCTGATGGTGTTGCCCTTGAGGTGCTCATCGACGCGCTCGGGGTACACGAGTTGTCGCTACGGGAAATCGACGATGCACTTCGCAGACTTCGGGAACGACTCCCCAATGGTGATCCGGAGCAGGAGTCGGCCGATTTGAACCAGGTGCTCGAGCTGGCAGGGCAAACTGCATTGGTGACCGTGACCGATTACACCGCATCCGGCAGCACGGAGATCGCTCAACAGAGCGCCGATATCGTGCTCGCAGAGCAGAACGGGAAGCTGCATGTGTTCACCCGGGATCCCGAGGACCCCGCGCGGATGGTTTCCCAAGGACTCGACAGCAACGAGGTGATCGAGCTCATTCGAGAGCTCGCCGCACCTC